>Ga0307513_10009060_pt1 | contig 12620 bp, 18 predicted proteins | sample 15_EM_MG_FD_202174 | JGI IMG/M metagenome (GOLD analysis project Ga0307513, IMG submission 202174) | Populus trichocarpa ectomycorrhiza microbial communities from riparian zone in the Pacific Northwest, United States - 15_EM | ecosystem: Host-associated > Plants > Roots > Unclassified | place... | reverse complement strand
TGAGCGGTGAACCGCACGCACCCAAGAGTGATTCCTTCGGTTGACGCTCGCCAAGATGAAAATGAGCGGTTTCATTTCAGCAGGGGTGTTCAAGGATCCTCCTCCAAGATATCGTTTGATCGAGTTGTGAGCATTCTCCGGTGTACCCTCCTGGGTGCTGTGCAGTCCGACTCCAGCCATCTGTGTCAGGTTGTCCATAGTGAAAAATTCCAAAGCTGCGTTCGCAACATCTTCCTCATCTTTGGCTCCACCGGCAACGTTTGTGTTACCAGATTGTGGATTGGTGTTCTGATGTCTAAATGTGCAATCAAACCCCCGGTTACACTGACCGGTATTCCAATAGAAGTCGCAGACGTTTCTCGGAGCGGGGTTACCATTCCTTCCCGCCCGGCTTCTGGGTGTGGTAGGGGTAGGTGAAGATGAAGATGAAGTGTTCTGTCGAGGTCCAGACGTTGAACCGAGATCATGAGAAAATTTGCATCTTTTCCCGTAGCGACACCCTTCCGTGGATTTGAAGAGGCGACAAGGACCCCTTGGTGCAGGGGCAGCCATTTTTGAATGGGCGAGACGATGGAAGGGGAATTGGCGCTCTTATATTCTTATCTGCTCATCTGCACGTGACCCGCCACGATGGTAATTTGGTAAAGGACCTCATTGAAGTATCCGCCAGCACGAACAAGAACCACCATTGGCATGCATCGTGCTCGCATTCCACAGGCGACGCCACCAACCTCTTGTCGTGCCCTAACTGTGTGCTGGACGTTACCATCATGTTCAATGTCAGGATCGCCCAGTTGAACCCCGATAGCTGATGCTGGTCGCAAAGGACGGCGGGGCTCCTGTCTATTCTTCAACTCTTTCCGTACGTTCCTTCTAGATTCTTTATGTAATCTTGTTGTTGATCCTCGTTTGCCGACCTCTAGTCCTCAGTTATGCACCTCCAACAGTGTAACCAGTGGTGTTTAATATCCCCACGTCCTTTTCACCACATACAACTGCCATCCGCGTTGTTGATGGTTAAACCCCATTCCAATACTTTGCACAAAGTGCCGAGTAGAGGGTGTCGAAGTGGGGCTGCTACTTGGAAGAGGAGGAAAGGGTACCGTCTAGCAGTGGTGTCGGTGGCATGGAGACAACTGCATCTGTGCCAGAGGAGATTTTTGGGAGCTCTCTAAGACGACGTGGAATTCATTTCACACCAACGCCAGTGCAACCTCCAGGCTTGGCTGTCGCAGCCAGTGGAGATGGCGAAGGAGCGGAGACGGCGAAGGATCTTCCTCCGTCGTTGTCATTGTCGCCGAGTGTTACGACTAGACTAGGAGGGGTGGGGAACATGAGATGGCCGTGGATGGGGACGTGGGCTCGATGTGCGCACGATTTCGTCGTTGATCTTCCATTCCTTCCAACTTTTGCCTTTTTATTTTCTTCGATTCCTTAATCTTTAATTCCCTCACACTAAACCTTTTTTTCGTCTTCGAAAATTTCCTTTCCCCCTGCTTATAGGACCCGCTCAAACTAGCTCTTCTACTTTTGTAGACGAATAAAATCCTTACTTCCTGAATACTTGTTCCTTTGAATTCGCACATGCTTCTGCATAGCTACCTTCTTGAGTTCCCATTCATTTCATCATGTTTTTGTTGGCCCTCCTCTCTCACTCGAAACTAACTCATCTTTGGCCTCATCCAGACTTTTCACTGGGAATATTTATCGATCCTTCGCTGCGTCGTATACATAAGTCGGTCTGTCACGGTGGCTCCACGCAAGAAGGTCGTACCCACTGGGAGAAACGTTCACGGTCTGGTTTGCGAACATTTGGCGAACGTGAGTGCGAATGCGAACGCATTACGAACGCTTTGTTCCATTCTGGCCAAATTCTGGCTGCCAAATCACATGACAAGACTAGCGCTTATTAAAGAAGCGTTCAGCCGCTTATGACGTCATGTCTTCTCTATTCGTTAGGCGCCTAGTCAATCTGGTAAGTCTTAAAATTGCTCGGACATATAAATGAAACTCTCCTTTCTTATTCGCATATAAAAGTCCTTGTAAATTATCAACTTTCCTCATGACGCTGGCGTCCCTCCCCCTCAGTCTACATCTTCGCGTTACGCTAGACGTCCGTCGACGATGACTCCTCCTCGGGAAAGGAAGCGCGAGGAAGGTCCACCAGCAGCGACATCCATGGCCATGCTTGGCGAGCACTACCTATCGAGTAAAACCCCCCAAGAACCTTGTGAAAGCCCCTCCCTTCACTCTACATCTTCGCGTTACGCTGGACGCCCGTCGACGATGATCCCTTCTCGGAAGAGGAAGCGCGAGGAAAATCCGCCAGGTACATTCCCAGCGACATCCATGACCATGCTTGGCGAGCACTACCTATCGAACGACGCCTCCCAAGAACCTTGTGAAAGCCCTTCCCTTTCATTCACATCTTCGCGTTATGCTGGACGCCCGTCGACGATGATCCCTCCTTGTAAGAGGAAGCGCGAGGAAAGTCCACCATCAGCGACATCCATGGCCATGCTCGGCGAGCACTACCTATCGAACGATGCCTCCCAAGAACCTTGTGAAAGCCCTTCCCTTCACTCCACATTTTCGCGTTATGCTGGACGCCCGTCGACGATGATCCCTCCTTGTAAGAGGAAGCGCGAGGAAAGTCGGCCGGCTATGTCCCCAGCGACATCCATGGACATGCTTGGCGAGCACCATCTATCGAGAGACACCTCCCGAGACCTCACCTGTCTTGTCGAAGGCGAATCTTCCCTGTTTTCTGTCGTAGTACGGGGAGGCATGAACATCCTATTGTTCAAAAACTGCGTTCTTGAACAGGCCCTGACCATTTTTGAGGGCACCATCTCTACAAGGAATTTGCAGTTCCTGAAAGTGAGTTACATCCTAGAACCGCATAAACGTTGCAACTCACTTGGCTATGCTTTATCAGGTCGACGTGGACCTCAAATTTCATGATGACGCTTCTTTGCATGAACTCGCATTCACCGAGGACGCCGAAGGTGTCGAAAAGTTGATCGATTGGAAGACCGTCTCGGATATCTGGCCTGACCAACCTGCTTTTGATAGGCTGCATGTCTTCGTAACATTGTTTCCTGGTAAGTAAGAATCTGCCGTTCCTCATATGCAGTACTGATCATGACAATGACTTTAATTGTGCGCCATTTTGTTTTCCCTCCTTTTTCCTGGACATTTGCTACAACCTTGTGACAAAATCATCTCCCCTTTCCCACTTGCGTTCTCGTCCTGGTCCTGCTTTCTACCGTCATCTCACCGGCTCATCCCATTCGCGCGTTGTGCCGACTCTTCTTCCATTATTTATGGTAGATTCATGTTCTTCGCCTTTGAAACGGCTTTGTAAGCACTGTCAATTTCTGGCTTTTCTTGACTTACATAGACCCCAGCGGGTATCTCTCCTCGACATAGTACCGTCTGCGGACTATACCAACGACTTATGAAATACTCGTTTATTGAGGTATTCTTTTGACGTTGGCTGGCCTGAAATCCTTTCTGACTCCCTTCAGGTTCGTGGGACCCCCGGGTGCGGAAAAACGACTCTCAGCGAACTGCTTATGATGTATGTCTGCCAGCGCAATCCCGACGTAAAAATCATATACATCCACCATTGGCCAATTAAAGACGTGAAAGAAGCTGGTGGCTATTTCGGGTATCTTCAGAAGCAAGGCTGGGCACCGGACAGGGACACTTTGTTTGTTTTTGATGACGCGCAGGTGTCGTATCATGATGCGGACCTCTGGGGGTGTTTCTTCAAATCAATACACCAATATAACAACCGCCGTGCCATCGCCTTTACAAGCTATGGCAGCCCATCGTCGCGGGTCCAGGTGCAAGGGACTCCAGTTCAATGGAACGCTTACCAGAGGGTGACTTTACGTCCTATCGAACACAACGATGGTCTCCCATCTGTCGGGGTCCTTTTCTCCCAGGAAGAGTTCAACATTCTCATCCGCAGACTATATCCTAAAACGCTATATGACTTCGATTCGTCGTTCTTTGATGATGTCTTTATTATTACTGGAGGACATGTGGGAGCGGTCGTGGATTTCGTGGAAGCAGTTATTGCCCATGACGTAAGTCTTCTTTATTGAGCAGAAGTAATGATCTAACTTCGTATTTCAGTCGTATCGCGACCTCAAGAACTTTGCTTCCCGGGAATTGTACACATGGGAGCACTTCTTTAAAATGGTCGGTCCATGTGACTTATTAGAACGACTCATCAACGGGGGTAACATCTTCGGAAGGGGCCTGCCACAGGATGGGCAGCTCCAACTTCTGCCCATTGCTGAAGTCCTTGGTGAAGTCCTTTGTGCAGGTGTCGTAACCAAGGCCAACTTCAAGTCTGAAGCACACCAGGACGCGCTTCGGCAGTGCTATCACAACGGTTGGCTTCATGCCGACAAGCCTCACGATGTTTCCCAGCCAGAAGTAGTCGGCTACGTTTTCCCGTCCCCCCTCCATCGCTGGTTCATCGAGTGGAAGATTTTCAATCGATTCCCAAAAAAAACTTTCGATGCAGCTAATATTCTGGAGTTCGTAGTGAAAGTGTTATCCCACTTCTGTACAAAGCAACTCTCAACCAAACGAAGGGTAGGGCCCGCCTATATTCAGCGACCACCAGAAGCCACATATCAAGATGAATTCTACCGGTGCTGTTACCAGCATTCCAATGGTTCGCTCGTCACTTTCCCTGAATTCGGAACGAGGAAGGGACGCGTTGACTTTTATATCCCAGCAAAGAAATGGGGAGTGGAACTCCTACGCAATGGCAATCAAATTGTGGAACATTGTGGTCGGTTTTCAAAAGGCGGACCATACCATAAAAGTTTGCCTATGTCCAATTACATCATCCTTGACTGTCGTTCCACAATGCCTAGAGCGGTGCACGGTACTTATGCGCATTTGTTCCCCAGTCATAGTTTACTTATTCGACTCCCCCTTCTACTCAGATTTGCAGAAACTATACCATGTCGTATTCCACAACAACTTCCAAGAAGTTTCTATCCTGGACCACAAGCTGAAGCTTCACAAAAAATTTAGGTTGTTAGCATCGTGATGAGAGTTATGCATCTTGTAGGATTGCATGAGCTGGAAAGTTTCACAGATATCAGATGCCCAATCCCCTAACCTGCACTATTCTTCCTACTGCCACCCCAGCAAACCAAATCAGTGCGACCATTGTGATGCCAATCCTCTGTCACTCCCATGTATACCCTATGTCACTTCCGACAGTAGGAAGAGGTCAGGAAACCCACCGTGATACCTGAAAGCTATAGATACCGCGAGATGCGAGGAGACGCACCGTCATATGCATGTTTGGTGTCCTTCTCGCCCATCGCCATTTCTGATCAAAATCCTCCGCTCCCTGCGTCATTGACTACCTAGTAACACGAGCTTGCTGCATAACCCTGCCCATACTCTTCGCCAGATTACCCTTCCCTCTGCCCACAGTCTGCTCGTTGTGAACCAACAATGAGCTCGCCGAGTGCGCCATACCATTGACCCATCCAGCATCCACCCCACTCTCACCCCCAATTGAGGGATGTGGACGCTATGGTGGGCTTTTCAGCCCATTCCACTTCCAGTTCGAATTCAGGGAAGTCATCGACCACCCAACACAGCCCATCACATCACACATCCCGCTGAGCACTACACAGGCTGGCGAGCGCAACCTCCGCCATCCAACTCTGACCACAGAAATGACAACCTGCGAAGATACTGTTACACGGCTGTCCTTTAAAGCCATCCTCCAAGCCAAGATGAAACATCGATGATGAAATGAATGAGTGAGGGCGGTTTTTTGGTCTCGACATAAAATGCGGTATCCGTCAACAGTGATTCTGATAACACAGGGAAGGGTGCCCTGGATGTCAATAAAGCTTTTTAGAACAAAGAATTAGAGGATCGAATTGGCAACTCACAAAATTAGCTTACTTTCGAGATTGAGGGTCGTCTTGGCTGAGTAAAACCAATCCAACGAGAGCCTTGAGCATGGACAGCGAGGAGGCAGAACCCTGCAGCTCAATTGGGCCGGCATATTCCAGCGTCTTGCGACCATCTGTTTCCACGCGTCGCAGAAACCAGGCGCGTGTCCAGTTGGAAAGGGCGCCATATTTGTTGTTATTAAAAGTCATATAGCCGTAAAGCTGTTCAAGGGCATCGATAAATTGTCGCTCACAGGCGGTGCGGTTGCGGAAAGTTTTGGCAAATGCAGCAGGTAGATTCAGGAGAGGAGCTACCCATGAGGTTTTAAGTTCTGCCTAGATAGAGAAATTGATCAGTACAGTCGAATGGGCAGAGCTGATACACGTACAGGAAACTTGGGCTGAGGACTGCCATCCTCCCGCCACAGAAAGTCCGGATCACCGATAGGAGCAGAATTACCAGTACCAGGAAGAGAAAACTATCCGTCTATCCCGAGCTTAGCGAGAACCCCCACGGCTGCGGCGTTCAGGTCCAAGGATGCGTGCGATCGTAGTCCCTCTTCATTCTGTACAACAGTCGGCACCAAAAGCAAATTTCCGACTGTCAGCTCCGTCCCTACAGGCAGACCCTTCTTTGCCATGGAAGCACGAATAGCGTAGTCAATATCCGCCGAGAATGACGCCCATGGATCCATGGAGCGAAGGTCCGTCCTTGGGTACGTTCGTGGAGTCGCGTTGGAAGCGCTCTTAGGCCCGTCAGGTATACATATCCCGACGGAGTGGAAAGGGAGGTCAGGGAGCGTGGTTTGCATTGGTGTAGAAGTCAAAGTTAAACTGTCTGGAAGTCCTATAATCAGTGTCACGTGATATAGGAGCGGAATCTGCAAGAAACACTTACCCGTAGAACTTTGGGGGTGAATATCAGTCACTCTAACTGCTTCAGGGCAGTTAGCACGAACTGGCGTTTAGTGGGTCAGCATGACCCCGTTTTTTAATCAGTGAAAACGAACGCATCGTTCTGATCATCAATTGACGAACAGTCGACTTGACATCTTTTTGATCTCCAACCATCACGAATATCCTGACATGTCAATGCATACGCACCCCATGCTGTAATCTCATTGCAAGAAAAACGACAGCGACGACGATAACCATACATCCCCGATCTAGCAAGGCGCCCATGTTCCAAACTCTTTTATCGCCACTGCGTTCGCGGTTCGACCTCTCACCGCGTTCTTCCACGTTTCCAGTCCCCGAGAGCGCCACCACACCCCGTTCGCCGTTCACATCTGGTTCGTTTGGGAGCTTTGGGTCTGCCCTTGGTGTAGACCAAGAAGCCACACCAGAAGAATTCGCCAGGGATGTGTTGATCCAGCTCATGCGCAATGCCGTTGAGGATATGAAAATCCGAGGCGCCGAATCTTCCGAAGGAGGATTGAGAGGGCGGATTGAGGTATGTATCCCAGTTGTTTTTTTGGTGTACTATGAATCATTAAAGTGACTGACGTGTATCGTAGATATTGAATGAAATACACAGGATAATGCAGCAAGACTCGGTTACGAAGGAGATATTCAGGGAAATGGACGGATTTTTATCGCTCATGAGCGTGTTGGCTTCTCTTGGTGTCGAAGAATCTGATGCACTGCACGCCAACGAAGGGATTATTATTGCTCAAGAAGCCGACAGCAGTGTCCCATCCCTCGTTGAACCTGCTGTGCAGATGCGAGAGGATCGGACGGAATGCCTCAAATTGGTATTTATCGTTCTTGGGGAAGCTATGGAGGGTTCTGATGAAAGCGAGCTTTACTTCCGGGTGCGCATTGTCATGCTTTGTATAAGAAGCTTGCTCAAATTGTTTTCCAGACAAAGGTCGGATATGAATCGTTGAAACTAGCACTTCAAAACCTCGCCACGGAAACAGACAATGGACATATATTCTCCTTCCTTCTTGCGCTCGCCCTCTCAGATTTCTCTCCTTTTTATATCGATTTTTTCGTCCAAATACAAGGTCCAGACGAAAAAGTCAAAATGGTTTCTGGAACTCTCAAGCATTCCGGTGCCATAAAGATTCTTTGGGAACTCGCTGAAGACTCAAAGGACGCAACTACACGATATACACTATTCAAACTCTTCGAAGTTCTTTTCACCCTCAGCCATCGGAACGCTGGGATTCTCTCCAGCTTGGGCATCGTCGGCGGGGTTTTCGGGCGACTGAGGGTGGCACAAGACAAGGAGAAACAGGTGCTGCAGAAGTTACTTCGGCGGCTGTTGGAGATGGGCGCGAGCACGAGGGAGGCGAGGAGTTTATTCGAAGCTGCGGTTCATGAAGAGAAACTGGACTCGGAAATTTTGGATGTTATCCGGTTTGGAATGAAGAGTCGTTGGGTGGAGCATTTCTCGATGGAGAGTTCTGCTGCGCTTGTGTTGCAGAGTGATGCGAAGGCGTTGCCGAAAGATGGGATTTCATTTTCGGTATGTTATGTTATTTTACTTTGAATTTTCATTTATCTTTTTTTTTTCATGGTGGATTTTAGATGTGGTTTTTCCCCTCGAGTCTTCCTTCCACTTCGTCGCATACCCTTTTCAAAGCCTCAACGCCGGGTGCGGTGCGACCGCTGTTCCAATTTTCGCTTCGTTCTGATGGGAAGCTCTCGATCATCAGCAATGCAGTTCAAGAGGGCGAAGCCACTTTTTCCGCATCCAAAGTGAGAAAAGGCCGATGGACACACCTCGCATTTGTATGGTATTTGAGGAGAAGCACCCATCCGAATTTGAGTGAGCGTTCTTAATTTATTGGCTAGCCAACGAACTATATCCTAATATCCGAAAAATATCTACAGGACTCTACGTTGACGGCGTTCTTGTTGAAGGGTTGCAACTGCCTTACCCACGAGGAGAGTCCATGTCGGGGTTTGGTGCGAATTTGGGTGTTCGCTATACGATAGGCGATGCTGAAGCCACGAGTTCATCGTCTATGAGCTGGTGCCTGGCATCTGCGTATCTGTTGGGGTTGCCTCTCGGTACGCTTGTTTCTACTCGATTTCCACCTTCTGGATATCAATCTAACCAAACTATATCTCAGCCGACGACCTACCGCGCCTCATTCACCACCTGGGACCTCGTTACACTGGAACATTCCAAGACCTCGAACTTGTCAAATTTTTAACATACGAAGCTTCGACCTCGCTCAACATGTTCCTCTCCTCCGCCTCCGCTGCTGGCAGTGCCAACTCTCCATTCGCTCGAAGCCCACAAGGTTCCATCGGACCCGGCAGCAAGATGATGAAGCATACCCAAACGCCCATCGTGAAAGCCTTACGAGAAGGAATGCCGTCCATGGGTCTGAAGGAGGATACGATTGTGTTCGTCGTTGCCCCGGATGAGTTTGGGTGGGGTGTGGAGGGCGGGTTGGAGTCGGATGCATATGCGAGCGCGGCGTCGCCGGATGTGCTTCTGCTTAGCCCTGATGTGCGATCGCCGAGGGCTGCTACGGTGAGGGCGGGTGGAGGTGCGAGCAGTGGGAACGTCAAAGGTCGATTGAATGCGGTGTTGTGTGGTGATGTGTTTGTGGTGAAAGCGGAGAGTTTGGATGTTGCGCTTTGGAAAATTGGGGGTGCTGCTGTTGGTTTGCGATTGGTGCAGCTCGCTTCTGTACGTTCTATTTTTTTTTTTTGTTCCATGCTCTCGTTCTATGTGTATTTACTGACTATTTTCGTTTTTTCGGGTTCTTTGCCCATAGACTTCGCATGAGTTGTCTCGTACACTGGGCATCCTGACGGATGGGCTGAAGAACAGTTGGCAGAATTCCGAGGACATGGAACGGTTGCGTCTGTATTCTTACCTCTCTTATCGATATAAAAGCTGATCCTTGGTGATTAGGCGGCTACGAGATCCTGGGGGATATCCTGCGAGTTAAAGCGCAGTTGATTAACCTTACTGCATTCGAAACTTTGTTCGAATTCCTAGGGGTCAATTTCAATAGTCCCGAGTTCGTACCCCTTTTTTTTATATCCAAAGACGCTTTTTTTGTCCCATACTAATTATTTGGTATAGACAATCTACGATCGTCAATCCACTCGCATATCGAGCTATCGCGCTCGATTTCTCGCTCTGGTCTCGTACACGCCCTGAGATCCAACGCGCCCATCTGGAGCAGTTCACCACTCTGCTCTCGCTTAGCCGGTTTAAAGCATTTAATTGGAAACAGAGGTTGGGGAAGATGAACCTTGTCCGAAAATGCCTTTTCGCACTTCAAGCAGATTGGTATGGGAGCGCCAATGGGACGAAGAAACTACCTGATAGCCTTGGAGGGTCGAAGGAGGACGTGGGGATGTTATACTACCTCATCGAAGCCCTTGGTGTGGTGTTGAAAGCTCCTGGAGGGTTTGTGAAGGAGGATATCAAGGCGACTGTGGCGTACCTTGCAGCAAATTTGCATGAAAGTAGGTCCTTATCTTTGTTTCGCATGATTTTCCCGAAGAACGCTGACAACTTACTCGCAGCATCTGGAGACAGCTCGCCGCATTCCGTCATCTCGCGGTTCGAGTTCAAGACGCCTCCTCGAGAAAAAGCAGAACAAGTCTTCAGCCTCCTCGTCCAAATCCTCGGATTCCAGCCTTTCTACACCAAGTTTACATCAGCTCTTCCCATCACCCGTATTATTCTTCTCCTCTTGGGAGACCAGCCGCCCTCCGTCGTCGTCGTGCAGACCTTGAACCTCATTGGAATCAGCATCAGGGTGTCTAGTGCGTTTAGCAGGAAGTTTGAGCTTGTTAGTGGGTGGAATGTTCTCCGGACGATTCTTCCGGCTGTGTGGGATCCGGAGGTCAACCGTGCCGCGTTTGATTTGCTTTTGGGAAGGGCTAGCATTAGTCTTGGTGGTGGTGGAAGTCAAGTCCCTACGCCCACTTCGGCTACGAGGCGAGAGGAGAAGGAAAGGACCACGAGTACGACTGTGTCGTGCACGCACATCTTGCCGACGATTATTTCCGCTCTGCAAACTGGGTTAATTGCCGTCGCGAATAATTGCCATATCTCCGAGAATGACGAAGGTCAGCCAAGTGTTTTTATGCCCTCTTCTTTTTCGAATCCACTTTGCTGATACTATAAATTCGTTCGACAGCAGCTGCGAATTTATCCTGGTCCACGGAATCTACAATGGAAATCCTTATTGAAGAATTGCTTACCTTGCATGCCACGAGTTCAACGTTTCGCCAAATCTTCGAGTCCCAGCAGACCACACAGCTGTTCGTTGATACTTATAAATCCACGGTCGTGAAGCTGTCCAGCGCGCGCAGCATCAACGACTGGAACATTCGGATCCTCGAAAAACTGACACATTTTGGCCTTGCCCTCGCTTTGGATAATGCTGTGGGGGGTAGTCAGAAACGAGAAGTGGGTCCTACGTTTTCTTCTCTTGCTTGCGCTGTCAAACCTTGGGACCTGATATGGACATTGGTAGATTTTGGATAAAATTCAATCCGCCGAAGCTATCTTGAATCCTTCAGCCAAGACGACGAGGATCGATCCTGGCCTCGTTGTGGATAACCGCTCTGTGCGCCAGCGCATCGCATCTGCGCGATTTAGCATCCAAGTCGGCGAGAGAACCGTCATCAAGACTATCACAAGAATGACGGAATGGCGGAAGACGGTCCAGGCTTCGGAAAGGAAACGGTTGCGTAAAACGGTTCTGGATATGTGGGTTCTATGCTTGATATTATGGATTTGATTGTTGATCATACGATCCACAGGAGAGAACACCGACGTCAGGTTTCGCGGCTAACGGAGTGGACTTACCTTCTCACCTCTGAGAGGGGCCTGTGGCCGCATCATGAACCGATTATATGGAGGTTGGATGAGACAGAAGGGCCACATCGCATTCGGTAAGCTTTTTGTGAGACAAGGGTCTTATTCATTCATCACTTCTGGAAATGAATAGCAAAAAACTCGAACCTCAGAACGACAATAGCCCAAGTTCTCGTGTCGATGCTCTTGAAGAAGTCACACGTGGCGTTAATCCTCCCGATGCTGAAACCGCGTCGGTCCTTCAGGTTGAGGTTCCGCCCTGGGCAGAATCATACGAAATCTCCGCGACAGAAATGGATGGTAAGTGACCCCTTGGTGCAACGTCATGGGATTTCTCTCTCAAGTTTATACCCACTTAGATCGGCAACAATTGGCTGAAGAAATCGTTGACGATAAACTAAGGAGAATTCGGCATGAGCTCGAACCTGAGGATGTGATTGAAGCTGTGGCCACGGCTGCTCGCATCGACGGCGTTGATTCGTCACGTACGCCAGATACCTTTTGGGCTGTCTCCATTCATTGATATCGTTTTAACTTTTAGCTGGTCTGTTGATCCTTGGCCGTACACATATCTACATGCTTGACGGCGTTGTCGAAAATGAGGAAGGCGAAGTCATCGACGCTCATGATGCCCCGAAACGTCTCCTTTTCATTCCTGGAAGCATTGTCGAGTTAAATGGCCCACAACGTGCTCAGCGATGGTGAGCTCCTGAGATGTTATAAAGTGATCGATATTGTATTTATTCCGCTTTTTTCAGGGCTCATTCCCAAATTGCCACTTGTAGCGACAAGAAATTCCTCTTCCGTGATGTCGCGTAAGTCTCCGGAGCCAACCTGTTTGTTGTTTTTCCTAACGTCTTGTTCAG
>Ga0307513_10009058_pt1 | contig 12622 bp, 15 predicted proteins | sample 15_EM_MG_FD_202174 | JGI IMG/M metagenome (GOLD analysis project Ga0307513, IMG submission 202174) | Populus trichocarpa ectomycorrhiza microbial communities from riparian zone in the Pacific Northwest, United States - 15_EM | ecosystem: Host-associated > Plants > Roots > Unclassified | place... | reverse complement strand
AGCACACCAAATATAGCACACAAATTTCAATTAAAAATTAATTATCTAACATAATCAAAAACATAATTACATATAATATTATTGCCATAAAATTAAAACATCGCCCTAGGGAAACAATGAAATATAGCTCTGGAAAACAATAACATGGATTAAACATAGTTCTTGGGAAACAATAACATAGCTAAAACATCGTCCTAGGGCAGCAATGAAATAGAGTATGGCAAATAATAGAGATCTATGTTAATAAAGTTGCCACAGGATTTCATATCTTTGAACCCCTTGGCAGGAAACAAATGCCTGTGCAGGCATTTGGCTGGAGTATATCATATAAATGGTAGCTACCACTCCCATGGTAAAGTATTGGTCAGTGTGGGTGGGTGGGTCAGATCGGGTACTTACCTTGCGACTCATTCGTCATCGTCGTCGTTGACAGTGGGTGCTCGTCCTTGGGTGGTGGGGGTCACTGGCAGGGGTCGTCGACGATGGGCGGTGGTGGGTTTCTTGCGGAGGGGCATGGTGCAGAAGTCCGGTGTGGGACTGGAATTGGGTGGTAGTTGGGGGGAAAGGGGTATGGACCCGCTGACGTGGCACTCGGAGGGGTTGGAGGTGTTGTGGGCGCAGAATTTCACCTGCGGGCGGTTCGTGCGGTGACGTGGCACGTCGAAGCACCTGGCAATAGGTTTTAGTGGGCATCGAACATCATGGAGGTGGGTGGTACTTACCTGGGGCCTGTTCTCTGTCACGATCGGGCTCGCAATGGCCGCCGATGTCGCCCTAGTGGTCAAAAATGGCCTAAATGGGGTGATTGTCAGTAATTGCGGGTGGTGGGGGAGGTGGGGGAACTTACCTGGGTTGGTTGATGATGGTGGCAGTGGTTGGCAGTGGTGGCGGGGATGGGCAGTGTGCAGGATGCAGCGGGAACGCGACGGGTGTGGTGGGAGGAAGCAAAGCGGTGATGTGGCAAGCGTTGGAACCGAGGATTCCGGATTTGGAACGCCGCGGGCCGTGGGACCAGCAGGTGGTCACATAATCACTTAAATATCCACTGTTAATAATGCTGGCATGGTGCAGTGGACTCAAGTGTGTGCTTATGTGTGTGCTTGGTCCTGGGTTCAATTCACGTGTGGTCCATTTTTTTTCTAGTACCAATAATATAATTAAATCATTACAACTACTGTTTTGTATTGATTTGTACTATTATTTCTATTATTCTAATATTGGTTGTTGGGGATTCCAGGTGGAATCCACATGGAAATAGGATGGAATTCATGTGGAACATTCCATATGGATTCCTAGTGGAAATTCCATGTGGAATGGTGGAATCCACATGGAATCCACATGGAATATAGGTGGAAAGAAATCACCAAAATGGGTGAGATCTCAGCCAAAACATATTCCATATGGAATGGGCAGATTCCATGTGGAATAAGGGGGCAGGGTAAAGACCTTGGAATTTGGAGGTGCATGCAATGGCCAATGGTCGAGATGGTGATGCCTGAGGTGCCCATGAGGTCCTGATCAACGAGTCATGGTGTGTACAGTCATCCCCAGGTAGATCTGTGGCAATGGCGAGTGGGAGTGAAAAGGAAATAAAGAGAATGACCCATACCTTTGCCCTGGTGATCATTATTGAACAAGACCCCTGCTGCCTGCCCACTCTTGTTGTTGGCAGCACCATCCCTACTCCCATCGTTTGAGCTACATGGCATTGCCATAGATACCAGTGTAGTGTTTGTCGACGTGGGTGGACTGCGTTCGAGGTCGACGTGAGTGGCTTCAACAGCGGTGGGGTTTAAGGTCGACGCAGGTGACATGACATTTGTAGGTGGTGTAGGGAATTGATGTGTGAGGGAGGGCTAACCATGCTTGTCGACTGGAGCTGAGGTGGGTGTTGATGTGGCATCGTTCAGACTGTGAGGAGAGTTCGGTGGCCACAATGACAAGGGCAGCCAGGTACCCACATCCCTAGCTGAGGGGAGGGGTATGTGATCTAACCTAACTAGATTCAAACAGTATCAGTTTACAAACATATTAATGAATAACTAATGTTTAACCTTGACCTTTAGAGGTTTTTGGGGTTGGAAGACCAGTGCAAGGGTGTGACAGAGGCAGATGATGGTGGTTGATGATAGTGACAAACAACGATGATGGTTGTTGATCGCATATCCAGAAAATTCCAATGGTGCAGGCTTAAATATAAATGAGTTATACATGAATTCAGGTGTAACTTGCTTCATTCTCAAGCAAAAATTATGATTTTATATTCATTCAAAAGGTTGTACACAAGGCTACCTTCTTGTATTTTTAGGGGCCCAAAGACTGGTTTAAACCGGTCTAAACCAGTTTTTGGTGGTCTTCATAATTTCCCAAAGCAGCAGGACCGAAGACCAGACCGTGGTTACAGTCTTCATCGGTCCTAAGAATTTCCAGTCTTCATTGGTTAAGGTCCGGTCCAGTCTCAGTCTTTTTCCTGTCTTGTAACTGGACTTTCAAACACTAAAATGAATACACACCTTCAGGTGACTTTCAGGATATTCTGGCTCAGAGACCGTATTGTGAGGGTTAACCTGAGGTGTATTGGTATTTAAAAAAGTCAAAAGGCAACCCCTTCCATGTTGACACCTGCCTCCCATAGTGTTTTGGGTGTTTGATGCTCATTTGGGGAATTCCCATCATCAGTCCTTGTGAGAGAAAGCTGGTTAAAAAAATAGTGTTCATCTGCGATTTAGATGATGGCGCTTGACCTACTGGGCACCCATTTCAATTTTCAAGCACCCACCTGATTGTAAATCTAATTTTCACATACAGATCTTTGTATCTTATCTACATTGCTTGCTTACTTATGCTTCTGCATTGTCAGCAATGCTGTGCATGCTTACATAGTAGAGAAGTAACTTCCCTACTATGTAAGCAGCCATCAACTCCCACCCCTGTTGAGAAACGAGGGAAGAGGAGGGAGGAGCGGGAAGAGGATGCAAATTTTTGCACTATATATACAATGCAGGTGATTCTTAGGCCGATGTTTCAAAGTCCGCACCTGGGTACCAGTCTTCTTACTATCCAGATTCTGCTGTGAGCACCTCCACACCACCCCTTTCATTTGTCCTTCCCAACCGCTTTCCCAAACTCACTCCCTAGCCCCTTCCCTCTAGGGATTGGCACAGGTTTGAGAAAGCCGTGGGCAAGTGCTGCAGGTTGACCTGGGGGGTTGGCGGGTTAGCTTGAAGAATTCGAGCTCTGCTTGAAAATGCGTCTTGTGTGTTACCCATTGCTTTCGACCTTCACCTGCCCATTATGTTGTGCCAGAGCCGCAAAACATGAGAAAAAGGTGAGTAAAGGTCCCTGATTATCTCTCTGCTACACATAGCTAACATATTTCAATGTATTTACAGTTCTTTTCCACTGCTCAGAGATGCCAATGCATACATTGCCCTAAGACCACCACAATGCCTCTCCCCTCCAACGAAGGATGTAGGCAATATTTTTCGTTGTTGAAGGGACTTAGGCAGGTGTAAGAAGCACAAGGAAAGGGCCCCAGAATGGGATACTGGCTAGGTGTGTAGAACAAGTGTATTCTTACTGTCTGCAACTGCTGAAGATCCCCCTGCCCTTTGTCATCCACCTCATTGTGCCTTGCCACCATCACCAAGTTGGTTTTTTAGTACCATTAGGACTGTGAAGCCCACGAAACCCCCAGACGCTGAAGAGCATGATCTTTGCTATGGGGTGAAAAAGGGAACATGCAAGCAGATCTGGAACAAGCCAAAACCCACAAACACCAACACCAAATCAACACCAATCTCAAAAACACAAATCACATGTTCTATAGTGTGAGGGGAGACTTCTGGGGTATGCACAGAATAGATCTCAAAAGACTAGGTATCTTAGGTTTTGTAAACCATTTGATAGAGTTGCAAATAAATGTTTTTATTGCTTGTAAGACAAAGTGCGAGCACAATTGAAATATGTATTTGTTTTATGGGACTTCAAAATGTATCAAAGATACAATGGATAATGTGTGAGAATCACAAGTGCGAGCACTTTGATTATGAAACAACAATGAGTATGAGTGTGCGCACGAATGATTGAAGACTACACCTACGTCTAGTGAGTCTGTACGTGACGTGAGGCTGGCACCTGCATCTAGTGCACCTATGAGAATGAAAGACTAGCTTATTAAGCTAAAGTCTTGAAACGTAACAAGACAGACGAAACGCGAGCGTTTGGGACTTTAATCACAATTCATGACAATAAGCGGCCCAGACCAGAGGGTCTCACCCCGTTGGTAAGCAACCTTTTTCCTTGTTCCCTTTACTCTTGAAGACCACATTCAAGACCTCTAGCCTTTATCCCTTGAACTCAACATGTCCAGCTATCCCTTCTTCATACCTGGTCTCTGATTATCTGAAGCCACCATGGATATCTCCAACTAACTATACAGCTCTTCAACATTCGCACCTTCCCTATCTGTCATTTTCCCGCCGCTCTTGGCATTGTCCTCCCACCCACTGCTCATGTCCTCCGCAACGTCTCTCATTCTCTTCTTCCTTTCCCATTCTCCCCAAACTTATTTTCTACATTCCCACTGGTGACGCTGCCCACTGTGACCAGCATGGCGCCTTCAAGTTCATTTAACCAGCATCACCACCTTCCCTTTGCCAGCGTTGCCGCCTCTGTTTAGCGCGCCATCACTACCGTCTTTTGTCGCATCACCGCCTTCTTTTTGCCAGCATAACCACCTCCCTTTTGTGGGCATCACCACTTTCCTCTTGCCTGAATCGTCAGCTTCCTCTGCCAGAGAATGCCACCTCGCTTTTACCAAGGACACCACCCTCTGCCTGCCAGCATCATCACTGTGATGCAACATCCACCTCACCCATTGTAGCGCTTGTACAATCCACTGCACAATATTTATTAGTCCTTTGCCTTAGTTAGGGCCCTTCTCCCTCTTCTGTGACAAGCACTCCCCCCTCCACTTTCCTTCCCACCATGCCTATGCAGCATCCCATGACATCAGTATCTATCAGGTGTCACCTGCCATCTTTCTTACTCGGACTTATCATACACATGTACCCCCATCCTCCTTACTCGGAATCTATTGCGTCCATGGACCACACCTAATCAATTTGCCATTTTTTCTCAATCGGAATCTCTCACATCAGAATGTGCACAGCTGCATCAATCTTGCTCAACATCTCGGGATCTATCTGGAGGACTCAACACTGGACATGACAATTTTCAATCCTCAACCACCTTTCATCCTTCCATCACCCTTGTTATATGCCGAAACAGCCAGGGCTTTCAAAGTCCATACAGATCACGTATGGTAGTACATGAGGGAAGTCGCACAGGAAGAAAACCCTCCAGATCAACCGCACATTGGAGAAAATTGAGCAGGAACGATGTGCAGCAGCATCCGACATCACCGGTAAGTTATTGCAGCTGTTGCATCGTGATTCACCAATGATTTTTTGTTTTTTATCTGCAGTGCTTAGTTTCACACAGTGGCAGCGAATTTTATTTGCTGATCAACTATGACCCCAGGAACATGACAACGTCGAGGATGTGCCCATGGAAGTTGATGTTGGCAATGGCAGCGATGACGATTGGGAAGATGAAGAGAGGGTAGGACTTATGTCATTCCCTCCTGGTGAGGAGGGCTTTCTTCAAAGTCATGCAGGTGGGGAGTCTGCCCTCCATGATATCCTCAATGGCATGACCAACTCATTCGTCTTCCTTCCATCTTTTCCCAATGCACATAGCTGAGCTGTTCAGTAAGCGAATTGACTCCCGCTTGCGGAGGGACTGCGTCAAGCAACGTGTGGATGCATGGAAGCGACAGATGCCTATCTTGGCAACAGCATACCTTCAATGGAAATGCTTTGGAGATCCAGTACCCGAGATCGACAGTCAGGAACCTTGGTCAATTGAAATCATGTCATTTACTTGTTCGTACTTTTCCCTTCCTGCATTTCCCATTGTTTATCTATTTTCTTCATGTAGATCTCACCACGCACCAATTTAGTCACTCCACCGATGCTCAGTACTCAAAAGAAACACTTCTTCGCCATGGCTTCCTTGGGGCGACACCCGAGAAACCCACACTGGCATTTTCCCTGGAACTTCTGGAGATTTATTGGCAACTACGCCGAGTTTGCCCACGATTCAGTCTTGATGCTCTTGCAAAGGCCTTGTGTCATTTGAATCGTGTACGTTCTCTTTTTTCTCCTGCTGCCATAATATCTGAAGGAATGCTATAGCTACCTCGCCATCCTCACCTTGCCGATCAACTTAGCTTGGCATATGATGCTTATCTTGAGATTCAATGCAAAGTCAAGAAGCGGCAGTACCATGCACTGTCCCGTGGGCCCAATTGGGATCATAAACATGTTTGTGCGCCATGCCTTCATAAGGTTGATGGCGAGCCTCCTATGAAATTTAGCTTCCTTGGGGCAATGGATGGCAACAACTCGCTTAAGCTAGTCGACAGCATCTTTCGCCCTGGCACTGAGCACACAGACACAAGGACGAGCGAATCGACACGGTGGATTGCTCCTGAGGATGTTGATCAGTTTCAGAATGAGGTTGGGAAGGTGTGTTTCTATTGCTCCCACTGAGTCTCAACATCAACTTATGTTTTACAGCCTCCACCTCAACTGCAAGCCGCTGAGGGTGATGCAACAACTCCAAATCTAGATCTGCCTGTACCCTCGGAAGAAGATCTTCCTGAGGTGGATCTTGATGGTCAAGATGTTGCCTGGCTTAATGTCACAGAGCTTGATGACCTTGCTAAATGTGTCAACACTTGCATCGAGCGATGGAAAAATGCAGGCCCAGAGGCACGAAAGAAAATGTTCGCCCTCTTTGCAGTGGCAGGGATTTTCTTGGCAGTCTGTCAACATGGCCATGTTCTTGTCTTGTGCGACATGATCCGCAGTGGAGAATTGTATGCCATTTTGGTTATGCCAAATTCGTATCACTGACTGTTTTCTCTAGAATGAAGTACCCACTTGCAGTCGTGCAGTGTCTTATTGACATGTATGGGGCTGACATTTGCCTTGGATATGACATCATGTGCGCCTTTATCAAGACATTAACATGGAGCTGCCTTGGCTCCAAGGTTGCGGCATTTTGATTATCAGGAGTTGTTCCATCATTCCACGCATCAGGAAAAAGGGGTTTGGTCCTGGAGAAACCTAGGTTGCTCTGGGTGTCTCTAGAGACTATAAAGACTTCAAAGATACAAAGACTCCCAGGTTTGCCTCAGACCCAAGTGCCTTGAGTTCAATTTGCCCAGAGCACTCCCAAAGCATTGTCAAAGCATTCCAGAGTATTCCCAGAGCATCTTCAGAGCATTTCTAGAGCATCTTCAGAGCATTCCTAGAGCATTCCTAAAGCATTCCCAGATCACTTCTGGAGCACTTTGAGCAGCTTTGAATATAGCCTTTACACTTTCTTTCACTTCATAGCATTTATAAAATAATAATAAACAATATTAGAATTCATTCTATAGACATACAATGTAACCTATATACATATTTAACCTAATACTTCCTGAAAGATGCTAATATACATTCCACTTGTGATTGAGGTGGTGGAGGGTGGTGGAAGAGGTGGAAGTGGTTTGTCTGCATCACAAAATACTGTAAATAGACATAAGATGAGTTAAAATGTAAAGATAACAATAAAATTGCTTACGATAGGGTAAACAGGCAAGGGACAGCATGATTGACTAGGCAAACTCATAGACATAAAATGAGTTAACATGTAATAATAATAAAAAAATTGCTTACAATGTGTGGCGAGGCATTGCGGGGCTTTTGATAGGGCAGTGGCAGGCAGTGGCAGGCGGGGGGACGCATCCTCACAATGCTAGATGTCAAGTGATGTGGCAGAAAGGAGGGCGGTCGCAAACCAGGGGCGTCCTCGACGCTCAACGTCGAGTGACATGGCAAAGCGGAGGGTGAAAGGACAGTGGCAGGTGGGCGAGGCATCCTCGACGCTCAACGTCAAGTGACATGGCAGCGAGGAGGGCGGTGGCAGACCAGGGGAGGCGTCCTCGACGCTTGACATCATGACGTGGCAAAGCGGAGGGTGCGAGGGTGATGGAAAACCGGGGGAGGTGTCCTTGACGCTCAACGTCAAGTGACGTGGCAGAGAGGAGGGCGGGAGCAGACCGGGAGAGGCGTTCTCGATGCTTGACGTCGAGTGATGTGGCACAGTGGAGGGTGAGGGCAGTGGGAGGCAAGGCCGGCGTCCATGTTGTAGTGTTTCCAAACCCGGCCCACATCTTTTGAGGGAGAGGCATGGGTGATGGAGGTGGGAGATGAAGGTAGGTGGTTGGACTTAGAAGAAATCGAACCAGAATAATGTTTGTGCAAACAGAATCACATGACTACGCGTCACGTTTCTGCACATGACGTGACTTGTCGTTCATTCAACTTGCAATGCCATCAGCAAACGCCAGCTGCATCCGCCCCTCCCCTCTTCAGAGGGATGTGGGCGTCAATCAACAGGGAGTTGGAGGTGGAGAAACGCGAGGGGGGACCCATGAAGTGGGAGGCCCAAGCAGTGTGTCGCGAAAACGGGCAACGACAAATGTCGTTGCCTGTTTTCTCCCGTTCCTTCTTCCTTCACTGGCCACTAACACCTGTTACACCCAGGCTGCCACCACCACCTCCCTCGCGTCCAAACGCGAGCCGGAGGTGGTTCTTTTCGTCGTTTCGACACAACTCCCACCACCACCACCTCCCTCGCATCCCAACGCGAGCCGGAGGTGGTCATTTTCATTCTTCCAACCCGCCTCCCACAACCACCACCTCCCTCGCGTCCAAACGCGAGCCGGAGGTGGTTTTTTTCGTTCTTTCGACCCGTCTCCTACCACCACCTCCCTCGCATCCAAACGCGAGCCGGAGGTGGTTTCTTTTGTTCTTCCGACCCGTCTCCCACCGCCACCACCTCCCTCGCGTTCAAACGCGAGCTGGAGGTGGTTCTTTCAACTGTTTCGACCGTCCGCCACCACTACCACCTCCCTTGCGTCCAAACGCGAGCTGGAGGTGGTTTCTTCGACTATTTCGACTGCCTGCCACCACACCACCTCCCTCGCGTTCAAACGCAAGCTGGAGGTAGTTTTTTTTGTCGTTTCGACCATCTGCCACCACTACCACCTCCCTCGCGTCCAAATGCGAGCTGGAGGTGGTCATTTTTACCTGTTTCGATGCGACTCAGGATGATTGGGAGGGACACAAGGAGGGTGGAGGGGCAAGGGGCGACGATGACTTGCTCGTCGTTGTCCCTCAGAGCCCTCATCAACAAGACCCCCTTTCATTTGTGAGGGGGTTTTCTTCTATGGCCTCGACAAAGGGGCAGTGTTCATATCACACGCCGCCCCATTCGATTTTTTTCTCTTTCTGTAGTCAACAATATGTATTTAGGTTATATACTATAAAAATTGTAACTACTACACCTCAAAGCACCACAGGATTCTTCCAAAGACTCCAGAGAGGCCTAGGGAAGTCTTATTTTTCCAAAGATACCCAAGGCTACCCCAGAGACCACCAGAGAGACTTGGGCAATTTGATTATTTCCAAAGACACCTAAAGCAACCTAGAGTGTCAAAGTTGCTTTGGGAAAGTTGAAATTACCTAGGTTGCTTTAGGACCAAACCCCTTTTTCCTGATGCCGGTCATGCTCACAATCAGGGATGTCAGTTACATTGGCATCCCATGTACATAGAAGGCGTAGGACTCGAGGATTTCGAAGAATGCGAACGAATGTTTGCCAAGTCAAATGAACTTGCTTCTGTCACTCGTCTCGCCTCGCCACATCACCGACATCAACATATCGATGAGCATTTCACATTCCATGACCAAGATAAGCATGCAGCATCGGGTATTTCATCTCGTTCCTATTCTTTCACCCTGCTCAAAAATTTCAAAGGTAATTTTATATTGCAAAACTACCAACAGGTGCTCGACAAGATCCAGACTGATGGCGCCAAGCTTGTGGCCCTCTCTCGAAAACTTGGAACATTGGTTGCTGACTACGAGGGCGATTTAATTGCTGAACATGACTACCTTCAAGCTTTAAAGACTGAACCAAAGTCTGTGCAAGCCACGGCCGACTACATGGAGGTGTTAATCAAGGCTTATACTGCTAAGTAACTACGTTAAATTCTTGTAATATCACGTAGACTTACATATTTAAAGGGTTGAATCTGATCGTACTACTGTTGAGTTTCGGAGGCTCGACCACAACATCGTGTATAATGGCTACAAGGGCAAGCAGATCACCAACGTCAAGACTCGCTATCGCACTAGCTTCACCCGATGGCAGGTCAAGGAGGAAGAGCTATTACGATACGAAGAACAACATAGCATCACAACCCGTTGGAGTGAATCCTCGCAGCAGTATCAGGACGCCCTCACCTTGCTGACTGAACGTGAATACTGTCGAGCCGTCGACAACCTCGAGCATCTCGTTGTGCAGCGGCTGCTTGAACTCATGAAACTCGGGATGAATTAAGTTGGTGAGCTCTTTATACTGCCACGTCATAGACATGTGAGCTCTCTGACACTCATTGGAAGGTTACAAACTATGGGAAAAAATAGGAAAAGCCCTGAAGACTCGCTCTGAGGCAATTCGAATGGCTCTGAACCAATACAATGCTGCTGCTACCAAGCTCACCCCACCCCGCCCACTGCTTTCATGGGCCTCCGTGCTGAAGGCTGTTACTGTCACTGATTTCGCGCCATTTGTGCGAACATCATTGTCGATCGGACTGTTGCACAGCAACTTTCCATTGAATGGGAGTACCAGGACCACGTTAACAAGTCGATTGTTATCTGACTCGTTCAAGCCAGTCGACTTCCTGGATTTTCCGGTTCACTTTCCTTTGGTACCCGAAAAATTGACGACCGTGACCCCACTTTGAATGTAGGAGTACCATTACCTGGCTGGGCTAGTTTAATTTGCCCTCAAGGGTTGAACAGCGCTCATCCTGTTACAGATCCTGAGGAGGAGGACGAGATCCTGCGTGAACTCAATATTGATACAGAACTAGTTGTCCAGTTTGTAGAATGTATTAATACTCTTGAATCTGCTCCATGATATGTATCTGCGTAGTGGAGAATGAACCATATTCTTTGTTTTCCTTACCTTTGATATGAAAGACTGAGTCAAGGAACTTCGAAATTGGCACTTGGATGGGAAGGGATACTCTGAGGACATCATCGAGAAACCACTTGTTGGAGCGATATCCCAATACTTTTTATTCCTCCACATATTCCGCCGGAATTCCGGCGGAATCCGTCAGAGTCCGGGAATTCCAGTGGAATCTGCAGGAATGGACCGGAATTCCAGAATTCTGGCAGAATCTGCCCGGAATCCGCAGGAATCCACCTTTAATCCTTAAAATTTCACTACCAAGGTAATTACTTATGTAAGAGCCTTGCCCAATTACTCATTTTCGAAGTTTTTATTATATATATTTTTATTTATTTTTAATTTATTAAATACATTTGTTAAATTGAATACTTTCCCCCCAAAGAGGGAGGTCTTTACCCTGCCCCCTTATTCCACATGGATTCCATGTGGAATCTATGTGGAATCCATGTTGTTCCATATGGAATCTGCCCATTCCACATGGAATATGTTTTGGCTGAGATCTCACCCATTTTGGTGATTTCCTTCCACCTATATTCCATGTGGATTCCATGTGGATTCCACCATTCCACATGGAATTTCCACATGGAATCCAGGTGGAATCCTCAATAACCAATATTAGAATAATAGAAATAATAGTACAAATCAATACAGAACAGTAGTTGTAATGATTTAATTATATTATTGGTACTAGAAAAAAAATGGACCATACGCAAATTGAACTTGGGACCAAGCACGCACATAAGCGCGCGCTCAAGTCCACTGCACCATGCCAGCGTTGTAAATATTGGATATTTAATCGATTATGTGACCATCTGCCGGTCCCATGGCCCGCGGCGTCCCAAATCTGGATACGAGCGGTTATCGGTTGCCATGTCAGCCTCTTGCTTCCCACCACCACCAGTCCTCTCCGCCGCCGTTCGCGCCATCCCACTCGCCACGTCACGACGTCCCAAGGTGAGTAACCCCCCCCAATCACCATCCCCCCATTCGCTGACCACAAAACCCGTAGCAGGCGACTGCCACGTCACAGACGTCAACAACCGCAACGATGGCCGCGAATGACGGATTCGACAACAACAACAACAACGGATTCGGCGACAACGAGCAGGGCAGCGAGCAGGAGAGGAAACAGGGTGCCCCCAGGTGAGTCGCACCCCGTATCTGCCCCCCACCGCCCTCCTCATCGTCTGCTCGCAGCCCCACGACGTGCCACGTCACCAACGACCCCGTGGTCGCCCGCTGCCCCCGCTTCGGTTGCCACGTCAGCACCGCCCTCGCCTCCACCCTCTCGACTGCCATGTCGACACCACCGATCGCCACCCAAAAAACCCACCGGTGCTTCTTCGACACCCAGTGCCCTTTTGAAAGCCCACCCCGCCCCTTCAAAAACCAACCGCCTCCCTCTGGACAACCCGCGCCCTTTCACAAAGCCACCGGCGCCCGTTCGACAACCCCC
>Ga0307513_10009057_pt1 | contig 12623 bp, 9 predicted proteins | sample 15_EM_MG_FD_202174 | JGI IMG/M metagenome (GOLD analysis project Ga0307513, IMG submission 202174) | Populus trichocarpa ectomycorrhiza microbial communities from riparian zone in the Pacific Northwest, United States - 15_EM | ecosystem: Host-associated > Plants > Roots > Unclassified | place... | reverse complement strand
GCATGGCATAAAAGAAAAAAATAAACGAACTTACAAAGATTTGGGCAAAAAATATATTTAATCAGTGTAATTATTCCTAATAAATTTAGGAATAAAATCAAGTATTTATTTAATCCTTATCCTTAATCGAGTCATTAATAAATATATGATATGTGGTTATCACTATTAAAAAATAAATGAAAATTTTATAAACATAGCTAAAAAACCATAATTTAACCCTAATTTAATTTAAACATAAAATTTGTCATAATAAAATAGAAGCTTGAATTCAAGAAAATCTTTTGAAGGCAAACCCAATTGAGTTATAGATTCATGGGAGATTTATAAAAAGTTAACTATGATTTTAATGGCTGATAATGTAATAGCCTGGCCCAACCTGCTGTATATTGTTCATTTTAGGCCTAACCGTCCTCACGGTTTTGTTTCTGGTGACGTGAGCTCACTTCTGAGCCTGACGCCCTAAAACACGTACAACAGGTTAGTGTCTAGCACTACTAATAAGGTCAGCTATCAACTTCTCACCCGCCAATATAGGATATTACAATCCACTCCCCTTAAAGAACCCGACGACCCCGTCAGCACTACTAGATAGCCAGTGAGGCCGACTCTGATATTAAATGTAATAGACTGGCCCAACTTGTCATATATTGTCCGTTTTGGACCTTACCGTCCTCACGGTTTTGTTCTGGTGACGCGAACTTACATCTGAATCTGACACTCCAAAACGCGTACAACAAGTTAGTGACCAGCACTACTAATAAAGCTAACTAGAAACTCATTACCTGTTGATATGACATATTACAGGTAAATTCAACGAATAATTTCCGCGACCCACAACACATCGATCAATTCCTAGCTTAGCTGTATAAGAGTACGTTCTTGGATAGATCAGTTTTGTCAGTCTACCATGTGTCAGTGGCCCACGACACATCACCATGTTTAGCGATTCCTACCTGAGCTGTACAAGAAAGAGTGTGTTCTTGGATAGATCAGTTTTGTGAGCCATCGATTACCACACAAGTTCAAAATAGATTGGTCTTTCTGTGATAGACTTAATTTAGAAGTCAAAAGGGGTACCTATAGCTAGGGTTCTATAGAGATAAAGTGAAGCTGGGATTTGGTGTTTTGACTATTTATCTCATAAAATGACTGTATTACTTCCTATTTATAAGTTAATTAATGACTCATTAGTTATTTTTATTAAACAGACAATATTTTATTTTTATTTTTAATGAAATAATCAAGATAGTAGGGGTTGGATTTGGTTTAATTAAATTTAAATATTCAATTAGATCAAATAAATTTAACCAAATTAATTATTTATCTAGTTTAGTTAAAAACCCGACTTAAATTGGACTCTAAATCCTATTTTTTTCACACTATACTTGTTCTTAATTAAATATTAACATATGGGGGTTTGGATATAATTTAATTAAGTTAATCGGTCACTAAAATTTTTATTAGATCAAATGGATTTGACTATATTAATATTTTGTCCAATTCAATTAAAAACTTAATTAAATTAGATTTTAAATACTGAATTTCTAAACCCAAACCAGATTTAATCCTATTGAAAGGGTTCCATATCACAATGGTCATGATTTCACTATCATAACTCAAACTTGTTAAAGGAGCTTTCTTTTATCCTATGTTATGAAAATCTTGAAACTATGATCAAATTTGAACTCTTTTACTGATTATTGGAAGCTACATTAGACCTTTAGCATGTCCATAACAGGCAGTAAGTACATGTCCTCCTCGAATCTAAACTTTATTTCAATTGTTTTAGAAATTGAAGTAAGAATTCCAGAGTATAATTTCTGGGTTATCTACAAGTAAATTAATGAATATAATATTGAAGACATTAAATGAACAAAAAAAACAGGCGATACAAGATACTATTTCAATTACTATTTCAAGATACTAAGAGTATTGACAATTTAATTTCTAAATCTAGCTAGCTATAGGTTTCGCGACTTCACTATTTTATGTATTCTCGATATTCTCTACATTAATAGACTACAAAATACTACCATTAATTTCTTGATTTGATTGTACAACCTAAGCCTTTATCACAAACCTCCAAGAACCAAACAGTATAATTATGAACATATGTCATTGTTATTAATTTTATTAGATTCACTTTAATATTAAAAATATAAGAAAATAGCTATCCTCTGTAGAGATTTAACTTCTTGATAAGTGGATTTGTTATATATTTATTGTTCAAAGTTTCAATCTTAAATCATTTAATTTAAATGTGATCTCGAAGATTTATAGTATGTTTTGAGATAAATGAAATAGAAAGAAGAGTTGTGTGAATAAAATAAATAATAATAAGCCTCTTTTCTTTGTTTGAAAGCTAAAATTAGAAATAGAATATAAAGAAACGAACATAAATCTTTAACTTTCTTGTTTTTATATACACAAAATTTGTCTGCCTAAATTCAGAGAAAATTGAAGTAAATAAAAAAATGGACAAAACATCATTAATTTATTTATATATTTTGAATAAAAAATTGAAGTAAAAAATTTGTAATTTTTTTTTCATCAGTATATCTAAACAAACAAAATATCATTTTCCTTATTTTAGTATCTTTTATATCCCTTAACATTTTTTATTTGCTATATGGATCATTAATTTATTTATATATTTTGAATGTAAATGATTTCTTTAAAATATGTTAAAAAGATACTTATTCTTTGTGTAAAAAATAAAAAAATTATAGTGTTTAAAAAATAACTAACAACACTGTATTAGTTACTCTATATGATTTTTTTAAAGAAAGAAATAAACATAAAGACGACAAGAATCAATATAAAATTCATTATCTAAATTAAAAAATGATTAGGTACTCCCTGTAATTATTTTTAGAGAATTTTCCTTTAAATAACTAATAAGATCATAAATTACCTGTAAAAGCTGCCACAATCGTGTCCTCATTGCTTAAAAAAACAAAACAAAGACTGGTTAAAAGCTATCCATGTCAGTATACGTAATAGCTGTGGAAAAACTAGGCAATTTCCAGGAACCCTTATTCATTCCATGACCATGTCTGTTTAATGTGGAACACATGGAAGAAATTTGTGGCCATAATATTGAAGTTTTCAATTAATTAAGAACATGGACCACCAAGGACCACTAGAAAGTAGATAGAATCACACCTAGGAAACAACATATTCCTCTCTGCGTGTTGCTCAAGCGAAGACTCGGTTGCACAAGCGAAGACTCGGTTTCGGTTTTTTCAGATCGACAGATAATGTTGTCAACTGCATAGTTAGTAAATTTGAAATGTAAAAAGTCTAGCATATATGTTCATGTGGCACAAATTTGCTATTTGAAATTAGCATAACTTTTAATTCAATTGTAATCGAGATAAGATTGTATGAGCACGTTTTACAAATCCAATTCTATAAAAAATTAATTAGCTCACTGTAATGAATTAAGGTCTTTTTTTATATCCAAATTCGATTTTGAAGTTGTTGTTTCATTATTCTTTTTATTTTTCTTGTCATTTCCGGATTCTTTTTCTTATTAGTTTTTAAATATCTACTTAATTTTGATTTAATTAGTTAGGTTAATTTAACTTATCAATTGACAAACAATTATTAACATTTCAGAATCTTTAAATCACAATTCTCTCTACAATATAATTGTAATTTAAGAGTTTGTGAGGCCTTGAATGAATTAAAATAAATTAATGAAGCATATAGTGACTCCCTCATATGAGTAGCTAACTCACATTGAACATTCAATGAAGCATGTATGAAGTCTTGAATGAGAGGGTATGAAGTCTTGAATGAGAGGTAACGACAAGTCTCTATCGCACGTGAACTGTTATTGATACTTTGACATTTTAGGTTTGATTGAGAGGTAACGACAAGTTTGTTCGTGAATCAATTCAGGTTTTTGACTGACTCAATTCCTTCTTTTATTTTTTTATCAGACCAGTCTAGATTTCAAATCAACCCTAGCCAGTTCTGAGTTGACCAGCAATTTGGTTCAAGTTTTATAATAGTGGCTACAATACAAACTATGTTAGTTTTTATATATTTTTATGAAATTAGTTATTTTTTAATTAATTCTTTATACTTTTTGATAAAAAAAATTCTTGATAGTATTTTTTTTATTGAAATTTGATTCTCATGTGATGCTAAGCTTTTATTTTAAAAAATTATTTTGTTTTCATAAAAAAAAATATGTATATACTGACCGTATTGCCTACGGAATATATAGATTTTTGAAAAGTTGCAGCGGTGTGATGACGTGGATTTTTTTCAGATGATTTTATCGATGGAATGACCGAGGAATTCAAATTGGGATCTCCGTACAGTGACGTGGCACAGTCATCGGTGGGTCTACCAACGGTATTTTACCGAGAGTTGCAAAAACATTACAGCATTTTGCCACAATCACCGACGGATTTATCGACGGAATGTGTCCCGTCGGTATTTTAACAAGAGTTGCAAAACAATTACAGTATTTTGCCACAATCATCGACGGCCATACCGACGGCATTTGTCCCGTCGGTATTTTACCAAGAGTTGCAAACAAATTACAGCCCATGCCACAGTCATTGACGCGTTTCCCAATGAAATCACCGACGGATAGTGCAAATTCCAATGTGTGTGACTGTCAGACTGCCAGGTCGGTCGGCACATTTACCGACGGAATCACCAACGAAAGCGGCAAATCCAATGCGCACGTGCTCTGACACCTGTTTACCGACGGATGTGTCGACAGACTTCGAAAAATCTAGAGGGATTTTCAAAATTTTAGTGTGAAATTCAAAAAAATACCAACAGAATTTAATGCCACCGCCGAAGAAAATATTATTTTAAGTTCCATCGAGAAATCCGTCAGTAAAAATGCAGTATAAAACCGACCCCCCCTCCACGGTTTATTTTTTCTCGACTCGTCTCATTCATCTTCTCTTCTCCTCTGCTTCCTCAAACAGTTTTTTTATTGTTTCGATTGTAGTTTTCAACAATATTAAAAGGTATCATTCTCCTTTCTTTATCTTTGTATTTGTTTACTTTCATTTATTTTAGTTATGATTATTTTTGTTGTGTTTTTTGTTTTGTGTATTGTTTGTAGATAAAATCTTGAAAGCAACACACTATTAAGGTAAACATTTTTCATTGCCAAAGTCTTTAGTTTTTTCTTTTTATTTTTTCAATTTATTTTATTGTTTGTATTGCCATAATAATTGAAAATTTTGTTAAATTTGAATTTTTATTGTTGAATTTACCTTTAAAATGTTAATTGAAATCAAGAATTAAATTTAATTAGTTTATCTTAATTTTATTATATTATTGCTTGTTATGTTTTTTATTATTTCGATTAATTTTATTTATATTTATGAATTTGTATAGATGTTAGTTGAAAATATATAGATGTTGATTTTCTATAAATGTTAGGTTGTATATAAGATTTTGCAATATTTGTGTAATTATTATCATTGCATTCATAATCATATTCATGTAAGGATTATTGTTGTCATTTGCAACTTTATGCACGTTGCTAGCACTAGAAGTTGACCCAACTATCGTTTCTCCCATGCTCTCATTACAAACAAATAGTTCTCCGTGTGCATACCAACACAGGTAATCCTCCATAAACCTTTTGTGTAGAAGATGCATCATTACAACATCTTGATGCATATACTTTTTATTTTGACACTTCCTGTATGGACACCTAATATCGCCTCTAGTAAAATTTATAGGAATACATGTTGTGAAATTAATAAAACCGCGAACCCCATTACAATAATCCATCCTCCGCAATCTTTGGGGTAAATCTCAATACATCCATGAACGATCATCCATGACTTCTATCGAACCTTTATAAAATTATGATGACAACATGTAATAATTAACTATGTTAGGTAAATAAATTTGCAAAAATATTGGTTTATCTCAAGATTATCCAACAAACTAATTAAAACTTCTCATAAATACTCATAATCAATTATCAACCTTCATACAAATTTTTATATATAAATTTACAGAAATTACAACTCTGCAATAGCATTTGTTATCACCCAATTCTGGGTTATTCCCAAAAACTTACTTTTTTTCAAAAAAATTAAAATAAAAAAAATAAAATAAAAGCTGGCAATGTGGAGAAAGCAGATTAAGGAGGACTACAAAAGTATGGAAAAATCAAGCTGCAGTTTTTGGACAAAATTAAAGACCTAATTGTCCCCTAGTCTGTCCGAAAATGAAGAAAGAAAAAAAATAACTAATATGATGATGCTCAACCAAGTGAAGAAAGAAAAAAACAAATAAAGAGCCCAAACCCAATACTTGGGGGCACGACAAACCATTTTGGAAAGAAATTTCAAAGACAAAAGGTCAAGAAACAAGCACTTCTGATCTTTAGTTTTGAAATCCCTTCAACACCTTTTGAGCTGCAAATACCCTATTCTTCATAACCAAGAGCACAAGCCTACATTACATGCCTAATCAAGCCTTTTCTTATCAAAGACAAGAAATCTGGATCGGTAGGCAATGCTTTCCCATGCAAACCAAATCATTATTCATGCAAATTAAATTAATGCTTTGGAAATCGGTTCTCTGTAACCTTTAAATTAAAGTTTGAACCTCTTGACCAACAAAATATCACTTCATATTTTCACCAAAAGTAAAACAAATTTTTTATCACTTCTAAAAACATGTCTATAGGAATCTATTGAATTTCTTCATAACGAGTTTGCTTTGAATCGATGTCGAAATGATTTTTGTGTCTGAGATAGCTTTGAAAGTCCAAAATTTATGCATGAAAACAACTCCTTGTCAAACCTTTTATCACATAGTCTCATCCCCAAATAAAACCCAATTTGAACACTTGTGGGGCATGATCAAGCTGGGGGGCAATCCAAAAACGCATAATAAGATTGGCTCCATGATTCTCTTTCTAAGAAAACAAAACGTTGGGCAGAGCTGATGACCCTTGAGATAAAGGTTGGAGGATAAAAAAGTATGATGATATCAAACCCTTCCCAGAGGTCAAGATCACAAAATATGACTCGAGTAAGCAAGAGCGAAAAGGCCATCGAAGTTTGTGATCAAGACTCAAACTTTTGAGAAAATAAAGACTCCATGAAGAAAAGGAGGACCTATATTTCTCAGGTAAGTATACATGCATATTAATCATAATGCATTGTTTTCAACATTTACAGGTCGGTGTTTCACCATCAATTTTTGGGTAGTGCGTTTTCTACCCTACCTCTTTTCAAGTGTGCATTTGAGCCCTCACTTCTTTTTTTTAGTTCGCTTTCGAGCCCTCACTTCCATTTGAGCACGTCATTGAGCCCTCACTTTCTTTCTAGCACGCTTTTGGGCCCTCATCTCTTTTGGAGAGCGCCTTTGAGCTCTCACCTCCTTTCGAGTGTGCCTTTGAGCCACCATTTCTTGGGTAGTGTGTTTTCTAACCCTACCTCCTTTCGAATGCGTCTTTGAGCCCTCACCTCTTGGGTAGTGTGTTTTCTAACCTTACCTCCTTTTAAGTGCACCTTTGAGCCCTTACCTTTTGGGTAGTGCGTTTTCTAACCCTACCTCCTTTCGAGTGCGACTTTGAGCCCTCACCTCTTCAATAGTGCGTTTTCTAACCCTATCTCCTTCCAAGTGCGACTTTGAGCCCTCACTTCCTTTTAGGTAGTGTGTTTTCTAACCCTACTTCCTTTCGAGTGTGTCTTTGAGTCCTCACCATCCTTTTTCTAGGTAGGTCACTCATTATAATGAGACCAATTCTCCATGTTTTTTTACTTGGGCAGGTCACCCATTACAATGAGACCACTTTTCATTTTTTTCCCCTTGGGTAGGTCACCCATTACAATGAGACCATTCTTTCACCTGGGTAGGTCACCCGTTACAATGAGACCACTCTTCCTTTTTTCTACTTGGGTAGGTCACTCATTACTATGAGACCATCTCAAAAACTCTTTTTCATTTTTTCCTTGGGCAAGTCACCCATGATAATTTCACCATTTTAAAATCTTTCAAATTTCAAAAGACAAGTCTTCCAATTTTTACTCTGAGTGCACTTTCCAGCCCTCAAAAGATTCATCATTTCTTAATATGGTGAGCCCATCGTCATCTCATTCTTCTTTTTTCTTCTTTACAACACTTACTATCTAAAGTCTCTTACAAGACTTCCTATCGTAAGCATTGTAAAGAGGAGGGCAACTATCATAACCTAATTCTAGGTTATTCCCAAAAACTTACTTGTTCTCAAAAAATAAAAATAAAAAAATAAAATAAAAGCTGGCAATGCAGAGAAAGCAGATTAAGGAGGACTATAAAAATATGGAAAAATCAAGCTGCAGTTTTTGGACGAAATTAAAGACCTAATTGTCCCCCCAAAAATGGAGAAACAATGCAAATTCAAAGTCAAATTAAATTATTATTGGATGAATTTGCATAAGAATTAAGTTCAAGGACATAATTAATTTTTTAATAGGCCAATTTGATTTAATCATAGGCCAAATTGAATTTTGATTATGTTTAAGAATTAATTTGGGTCCAATTGAAGGATTTAATTAAGTGCAACGACTTTATTATACTTTAAATAGGTCAAATTAATTTTATTAGCAGCTTAATTGGTGGAAAATTAAGTTTGAGGACCCAATTTGGGCTTAATTGAGGACCAAATTTAATTTTTACCAAGTTAATTGATTGAAATGATGGGCAAATTGCAAGAAAATTGAAGTTTCGGGGTTAATTAGGGGTTAAATTGAAGAAATTTGCAGTCAATGACCATTTTGCAAAAGACAATAGACTATGAGGGACCAAATGACACAAACCGGGGGTAAAATTGAAGAAATTGAAAGTTTAATGGTCAATTGGGGGTTAAATTGCATAAATCTGAAATCAAAGACCAAAATGCAAAAGGCGCGTAACTTCAAGGTTACAATTGATGTTTATCCTAGGACTCAATTGCATAACATTAAACATTTGAAACTAATCAGGGGTGTACAAGAGACAAATTAGAAATCAAGGGACCAAAATGAACTTCACCAAAACAGCACTGTTTTGGTTACTGTTCATTTTCTTCTTCAAATTTCTCTGAAAAGGTTGTTTAGGTTACCTACTTTGTAGGTGCATTTAATGCTTGTACCCTCCATCAAATTTGACAAAACTTACACGTAAGTGATCACCTAACATCCCTCTACCTCTAGGTATCGTCCATTCAGACCGAATGACAACACAGCGGCTCCAGCGTCAGACTAAAAAGGCCAACTCAGGCAGCCTGTAGGTGCAGATTTGATAGTGCACCATGACTACTTTAAGCCAACGGTTGGGATCTTTCCCAACTGAATCAAGGGCTGAATTTCCCCCCAATATAGACAAGATTGTCCTCTTCCACCGCCTATAAATAGAGGTGGATTTCATGACCTGAGAGAGGAGAGATTGATATCCAAAGTTAGGAAAAAATCATCTTTCTCGGGTTCGTAGCAGCTGCTCCTCTCTCTCCACCGTGGCCTTCGGTCATCACCATCCATCACCATTGTTCCAGCCACCACCAGCCTCTCCACCACCAGCCCCACCGCAGTAAGTCGTTCAGCCACCAGGAGCCATCATTACCCCCACTCTTTCTCCCCCTACAGATTTTCTTCTCCTTCTTTCTTCCTGCCTCAGCCATCGCTTGCACCACGCTGCCCTTCACGCCTGCCATACCACTGCCATCACAGGTCAGCCTTCCTCCCCCTTCTTCTTCTTCTTCTTTCCCGTTGTTCATTATGTGAATAGTAGGCGTGAATTAATTCATACCTTCTATTCATGCATGAACAGTGGGCGTGAATTAAAATTCATGTCCATTGTTCATGCAGCAGTGGGATTCAGCCAAGATTTTTTGGGCTGAGTCGGAGCCAATCCCAAAAAAATTTTAAAAAATATTGTCTGAAAAAATTTGTGATTTCCCCACGTATTTTGTTATGGAATTTTGCTTAATATTGGTTTGTATTTTTATACAGTAAAGATACAAATCCAGTATTAAAATACCTAGTTTTTGTCAAAACCTTAAAAAAAAATGTTTTTGTTTTCATGCATATGACCAAGTCTCTCAAAGAAAAAAATCACATCATATTTTCATACAATAAAAAATTCAAAAAAATATGTATTAGCATGCATGTTGGCTTTAATAACCAGTTTATTAAAGTCACGAGAACTAGGCCAATATTTTAAAAACACCCAAAAAATATTTTGTTTTCTTTTAATATCCGGGATTACAAATTTATACGTAAAACGTCCTCTTTATATTAAAAAGGTAGTTTTTTTATTGACGTTAGAACGGTTAGGTTTTAACCTGATAAGATAAGGACCTCCTTGCTGAGGAGAACTTTTCTTAAACCATAAACAGACCAATAATAAGAAAACATAACAAGACCTTAGATTTTTATCAGACAATAAAACAATGCAGCTTACCTTATGTAAGGCGTATTTGGGGTGCTAATACCTTTCCTTTATGTAACCAGTCTCTGTACCCGATCTATGAGACTAGTTAGGGTTCCTAGTGACCAAAATACTAGGTGGCAACTCCCATTCCCTTTTTTCATGAAAAAAAAACAAGAATTCCTTGTCCCCCATATCTGCTAGATAGACACTCGACACCTGAGGGTGGTGGACAATCATCGCAACGCCGCATACGTGCGACAACATTGATAAAAATTAAAACGAACCCGTTAAACAAACTATTAATTATTTCATCACAACATATGCAATTCAGTAATTCAACAAAGTTTCAATAATTTACAAATAAATACAATTTTTTAAAATCTAAAACAAACCATAACAAGTACAAAATTAATTATACATTTATACTACAAGTTTATTTGTAATAATGAGTTTAAAACATGTATATACACTAACAAAATACATATACTACAAAAACATTAAAAAACAAGAAAATTGACATTTAAATGTTAAAATTAAAAAAGTTAGATTTACTTACAAAAAATGATAAAATCCATAATAAATCAGAACATAGATGTTGTGACCACTGACACGATCAAAAGATTGACGTCTTCTTCCAAGTGGAGGAGTGTCGAAGTAATAAATAACCCGGCAAGACCAGGATCGAACCATAGGGAGGTAAACTATATAAATTACAAATAACAATAACAATAACAATAACAATAACAATAATGAGAGGACTTTGAGATGTAAGATTAATGTGAAGATCAAATAATAATAAAAACAGTTGTCAAGGTTAGAAGATCCACTAATGATACTATTTCAATTACTATGAAAAAGAAGTATCCATTGATTAACTATGTAAGGGTAGTGACAATTTAATTTCTAAATCTAGCTAGCTATAGTTTTTGCGACTTCACTACTTTATGTATTCTCGATTCTCTACAGTAATAGATTACTAAATACTACCATTAATTTGTTGATTTGATTGTACAACCACTATCAGAAAATCGATAAATACAAACGAAAATACTAAGGGAATATTTTCATCGGTAACTTTCCGATTGATTTTACCGACGGACATATACCCTCGGTATATACCGAGGGAATTACAGTGGGGAAAACAATTTAAACAAAGCAAAAACAAAAAAAACAATGACGTGTCATTTTTTACCAATGCAATAAATTCCGTTGGTAAATTGTTAACATTGTTTATCATGTTAATTACAGACGGAATCACCAACAGAAAATTCTGTTAATATTTTCCAAAGAGCTTTGGAACTGTTCACTCCCCAATTGCACTGTTAGTTATTGTTTTTTAAAGACAAAATCACCGACGAATTAAAAAGTCTTCGGTGTTATTTGACGGGTTTCTAAAAAATTTTGATTAAATTGAAATTTTAAATTAAATATTACAGACGGAATCACCGACGGATTGAAAAGCCGTCAATGATATTTGGAAATTTCTAAAAATTTTTGATTAAATTAAAAATTTTAATTAAATATTACCGACGGCATCACCGATGTAATATTTAAAAATATTAATATTTAATTATCCGTCGATAAAACCATCGGTAAAACACCCCAATAAAAAGTCTGGAATCCCCAATTTCACAACAAACAAGGCTCCTTTCTTCTTCTTCTTCTTCTTCTTCTTTTCGATATGTAAAAAACATCAATATCCATTTCTTTCTCTTCTCTTTTATCCTTAACTCCTTCTCTTCTCCTCCATGCTCAAGCATGTATTTTTCTCTTTTTTTTTTCTTCTTAGTCTTTTTTTAATTAATATAATTTATGATTTTTTTTCTCTTCTTAGCTTCACTTGCAACTACATTAAGGTAAGAATTTTTTTCTTTTTTTTTTGTGTTTTTTTCTCTCACTATATTTGCTTTTTTATTTTGTTTTAAATTTTTTTTGTTCTTAATAATTGTATGAATGTTGTTGTAGGATTTTTTTTCCATATGAGATCAATTTGTAGTTGATTTATTTATAGAATTTTTAAATTTTTAGCAATTGCAACTTTATTTTTTCATATGAATTTTTTTAGTTGAATTTATTTGTTGCAAATTTGTTTGAGTTGATTTTGTTTTTCTTTTTTTCAAGTGTTTTGAGTATTATAGAGTGTTAATTTATATTAATTTAATTATTTTATAGTTTTGTAAAATAGATTTTTTAAAAAATATTTTTAAATAATTACCAAAGTAATG
>Ga0307513_10009056_pt1 | contig 12623 bp, 9 predicted proteins | sample 15_EM_MG_FD_202174 | JGI IMG/M metagenome (GOLD analysis project Ga0307513, IMG submission 202174) | Populus trichocarpa ectomycorrhiza microbial communities from riparian zone in the Pacific Northwest, United States - 15_EM | ecosystem: Host-associated > Plants > Roots > Unclassified | place... | reverse complement strand
GCCCAGCATGCTCCAGGCCTGCTCGTTTCCATCCTGATCGCGCTTTGCCTGGCCTTCCCCGCCAGGGCCCAACTGAGTGGCAGCGCCGCGCTGGCCTCGGACGAGCGGCTGTTCGGCCTTTCGCTGACCGACGGCCGCCCGGTGCTCCGGGTGAGCGCCGCCTACGACCATCCGAGCGGCTTCTATGCCGGGGCCTCGGTGGCCGCCCACGACCCCGCTCGCGAGTCCGTCCGCATCCTGGGGCACACGGAATATGTCGGCTTCGCGCGACGGACCCCCGGTGGCCTCTCCTGGGACGCAGGCGTCAACAACGTCGACCTGACCCTCTACCTGGATCGAAGATATCGCATTGAATACAATCAGTTCTATGTCGGCGTGTCGAAGGGGGCGCTGGACGCCCACCTCTATGTCTCGCCGAACTATCCGGACCGGGGCGCGGGCACGGCGTACCTGGACCTGAACGGCGCGCTGCGGCCGATGGAGGGGTGGCGGCTCTCGGGCCATGCGGGCGCCCTGGTCGGCCTGGGCGGGACGGAACTGCAGGACGATCGACGCACCCGCTACGACATGAGGCTCGGCGTCGCCCGCGAATGGACCAACCACGAGATCAGCCTGGGTTGGACGGCGGTGTTCCCCAGGCCGAAGCCGAAGGCCTCCTGGACCCGGCCCGGCCTCGTCCTCAGCGCGACCTACTTCTTCTAGGTCTTGATCGCCTGGTCGAGGCAGACGGCGAGCGAGATGCAGGCGGCGGCAGTCAGGGCGGTGGAGAGCTTGGGATAGCGGGCCGGGACATCAGGGCCGTGGTGGTCGAACAGCCACTGGATGAGGAAGGCGCCGATGCACCCGCCGATGATCCAGGCGTTGTCGATGCGGCCGCGGGACAGGAGCATGCTCCAGGCGATCACCGGCGAGAGCACGGAGATCAGCAGGCGCTGCCAGCGCGGTTTGGCGAGCGCGCTTTCCAGGCCCCAGCGCGCGCCGCCGAGGAAAGCCAGGATCACCGCCGACCAGGTGATGATCACCGTGAGCGATGGCCGCGCCACGTCGGCTTCGCCCCAGCCATAACCGAGCGCCGCCAGAGGGAACGGCGCCAGGGCCGCGAACGCAATGATCCAGAGCGCCATCGGCGGCGCTTCGTTGCGCTTCATCGGATCCTGGGGACGAGAGCCCGCGGAAGGCATGTCATCGCTGACCATTCAGTCTCTCCGGAACGCCCGTGACGCCGCCCAACCGGCCCCCAGCGCGAAAGCCATCGCAGCTAGACCGTACGACCATGGCCTCTCATGGGCCCAAAGGTAAAGGCCGCGCTCGACGCCCACCTTGGCGACGGTGAGCGTGCGCAGCTTCTCCGAGACCGGCCGGCCGCCCTGGAAGAGCACGATGCGGGCGTGATACTCGCCGATCGGGGCCTCGGCCGGAAGCGCGATCTCGGCGCGGAAGAGACCCTTGTCGACAAAGCGCACGCCGGCCTCGTCGACCGCGTAGAGGCCGCCCTTTTCCTTCAGCCGGACCACCGCGCGCCGCCAGTCGAAATAGTCGGCGCCCAGACGGCTGACCACCATGTCGCGGATGCCGTAGCGGGTCTCGATGCGCTGTTCGTCCGGCGCATTGATCGCCAGGTGATCGACGCCAGCGCCCAGGCGCCGGAGCTCTGAGAAGCGGGCGATCTCGTCCAGCGGGCGGGTGGAGGCGGCGATGTAGAAGCCCGGCGCGCCGCGGAACACCACCGGGCGGCTGTTCACCCAAAGGCCGAGCACGCGGGTCTTGCGCGCGATCCGCACCGGCTGCTCGGGCCCGCGGACGATCACCACCACGTCGCTGGGCCGGCTCAAGGGGTCGAAGACGGCGCCGTAGAGCACGATGCGCGCGCCGCGGAAGCCGGAGTTCACCTGGACGTTGGTCTCGGTCAAGGCGGCCGACACGGCGGGCGGCGTGGCGACGAGCGGCGGCGGGGCGACCGGGATCATCCGCCCATCCCGGACATCAGCACGAAGGGCTCGTCGGGCCGCACGAAGAGGCCAAGGCCCATGCGCAGGCCGACAACGAGAACGATCAGCGCCAGCACGGCGCGCAGCTCCTCGGCCCGGAAGCGCGAGGAGGCTCTGGCGCCGAACTGGGCGCCCAGGACGCCGCCGGCCAGCAGGAGCGTGGCCAGGACGATGTCGACAGTCTGGTTGCGACCGGCCTGCAGCACGCCGGTGAGCGCCGTCGTGACGATGATCTGGAAGAGGCTGGTGCCGACCACGACATTGGCGGGCATCCGCAGGATATAGATCATCGCCGGCACGAGCACGAAGCCGCCGCCGACCCCCATGATCGCGGAGAGCACGCCCACGAAGGCGCCCAGCAGAATCGGCGGGATGACGCTGATGAACAGGCGCGACGAGGGGAACCGCATCTTGAGCGGCAGGCCGTAGAGCCAGGGCGGACGGCGGTCGCGGCGCGGCGGCGGCGGCTCGCCGCGGCGGCGGCGAAGGATGGCCTGCAGGGACTCCCACAGCATCAGCCCGCCGATGACCCCCAGGAACAGGAGATAGGACAGCGCCACTGCCAGGTCGGCCTGGCCCAGCAGGCGCAGCCAGCGGAAAATCTCGACGCCAACGATCGCGCCGACCACCCCGCCGCCGGCCAACACCCCGCCCATGCGGAAGTCCACCGCGCGCCGACGGCTATAGGAGATGACGCTGGACATCGAGGAGGCGGCCACGTGGTTGGCCATGCTGGCCACGGCGACGGCGGGCGGGATGCCGAGGAACACCAGCACTGGCGTCATCAGGAAACCGCCGCCGATGCCGAACAGGCCGGAGATGAAACCCACCAGCGCGCCCAGCGCCACCAGGAGCGGCGCGTTCACCGAGACCTCGGCGATGGGCAGGTAGATGTCCAAACTCAGCCTGACTGGCCGCTAAAAGCGCCTCAACGCGTGAAGACGGAGAGCCGCGAGGCGGTGGCGGGATCCAGCGCCCCGGTCGCGGCCAACCCTTGATCGCGCTGATAGGCGCCCACGGCAAGCTTCAGGTCGCGCGACATCGCCCCATTCGCCGGGCCCTTGTAGTAGCCCAGGCGACCCAGCACTTTCTGCGCCTGGGCGAGGGCCGGGACGCTGTCGAGGCTGGCGACCTTCGGGACCGGCCCCTGCGGCATCGAGTCGACGGCGGGCAGAAAGTGGTTGGCGGCATTTTCCGCGGCAGCCAGCTGGGCTGTCGAAAGGTTGTCCTCCAGCGCCATCGCGGCGCCACGGCTGGAAGCGTCTCCAGCGGCCGCGGCGATCGAGAACCACTTGTAGGCCTCGCCAAAGTCGCGCGGGACGCCGGAACCCGCCAGGTAGAGCTGGCCGAGGTTGTATTGCGAATCCACCACGCCGCGCTGGGCCGCCTTGCGGAACCAGCCGGCGGCCGCGGCGGTGTCCTGGGCGCCGCCCTCGCCGCGGAAATAGTAGAGCGCCAGATTGTGCATGGCCGCCGGATCGCCGGCTTCGGCGGCGCGGGTGGTCCACTTGCGGGCCTCGGCCAGGTTCTGGCCCACGCCGGCCGCGCCATCGGCATAGAGCCTGGCCATGGCCAGTTCGGCTGGGACGTGGCCGGCGTCGGCGATGGCTTTCAGGCGGGCAAGCGCACCGGGCTCCTTCTGCGCGACTCCCTTGAGCGCCGAGACGAAGGCGGTGGAGAGCGCATCGACCTGCGGCTCCGGCGCCGCCACAGCGACGGGTTCAGCGACGTCCGTGGGCGCGGAGGCCGTGTCCACGGATCGCGGACTCAAGGCGACGGCGGCGCGAGGCGGGGCGTCGAAGATCGGCGCCAGCGGCGAGTCCGGGTTTGTGCCGGGGCCTTCCACCAGGACGACACCGGCCGCGCCGACGCTGAGGAAAGCCGCGCCGGCGGCGACCATCATGGCGGTCTGCCAGGTGGAGGTGGGGCGGCCCGGCTTGAGCGCGCCGAACAGGCCGCGGCCTGCGCGCGGGCGGCGCTCGGCCGGGTGGATGGACGGCGCGCGCGGGGCGCCGGCGGCGCGCGCGGCGGCGCGCGCCTGCTCGATCACTTCGCGGGTGGAGAGCGGCGCGGTGTCGGAATCCGGCGGGGTCGGCGTGACCTCGACCATCTCATCTTCGAGGTCGGCGAGCGGGGCGAAGCCGTCGGCGGCGGCGAAATCCTCCTCGCCAAAGGCGGGATTGGCGGGGTCCAGCATCGGCTGGGCAATGGGTTCGGCGCGTGAGAACAATTCCGGGCTGAGGGCCACGACCGGCGTTGGCGCATCCCCTGCCCTCGCGAATCGAGGAACCTCGCCGACGGTCTCGATCGCGTCCACCAGCTCGGGTTCGGGGGCTTTGACGAAGGCCGGCGGTGCAGCGTCGTCGGCGCGATCGCCGCGCGCCTGGCGCGCCTCGGCCAGGAGGCGGGCGGTGCGTTCCTCGCTTTGGCGGATGCGTTCGGCCAGGTCGCCCGAGGCGCGCTCGTGGCGCTGTTCGATGCGTTCGGTGACCTTGGCCACCTGCTCGCCGACGTCGTCGATCGCCTGGGCGGCGCGGCGTTCGGACTGCAGAATCCGCTCGGTGAGCCGCTCGGTGATGCGGCCGATCTCGGCGCCCAGCCGCTCGAGCGCCTCGGCGTGCAGCTGGTCGACGCGGCCGAGGCGGCTTTCGACGGCGCCGGCGATGCGGGCGATCTCGCCGCCGACCTGTTCGATGGCCTCGGCGCTGCGCTGTTCGGCGCTCTGGACCCTGCGGTTCAGGGTCTCGGCCATGGTCAGGACCTCCCGGCCCATGGTCTCGATAGCTTGGGCGGAGCGTTGCTCGGCGGTGTTGAGCTGGCGGGTCAGCTCGCCGAGCCGCGCCTCCACCTGGTCGGGCCCGGAGGCCGCCAGGCGCTCCGCCATGTCGGCGCGGGTGTCTTCGACCCGGCGGGTGAGTTGATCGGCGAGGGTTGCGAACCGCTGCTCGAAATCGGCGGAGCCGGCCGGGTCGACGCCGGCCATGCGGCGATCGAGCTCGGCCAGCGAACCGCGCAGGCTGTCCAGGGCTTCGGTCGTGCGGGTCTCGGCGTCGGCCAGACGTTGGGCCAGACGATTGACCACCTCTTCGATCATAGCGTCGGTGTCGCCCCCGGAGAGCGCCTCAGCGCGGGCGATCCGCGCCTCGAGACCGCTCATCGTCTCCCGGGTCCTGGTTTCTCCCTCGTAAAGATGGCCTGCGACTCTTGAGACCGACTGTTCCAGAGCCTTGAGCGCCTCGACGGAGCGCGGGCCGGCGGCCTCGGCCTCCATGCGGCGCAGGCGGTCCGCCAGGCGCGACTGTTCGGATTCCAGCCGCTCGGCCGCGGCGTCATGCCGCGCGGCGTAGCCCATGGTCTCGCGCTCGGCGGCCTCGATGCGGCCAACCGCGTGCCGGACGGAATGCTCGACGCCGGAAATGGCCAGGCCGGTTCGGGTTTCGGACGCTTCGATTCGGTCGGTCAGCCGGTCCAGTGCGAACGCGACGCGTCCCATCTCATCTTGGCGGGTCGGCGCAGCGTAGTTCGGCAGGAAGCTTTTCGGCGTCTCGAAGACCGCGCGTGGCCGACCGCCGAAATGCGCCTCGGAGGTGACCTCCTCGGGCATGTCGTCCTCGAGGATGACCCGGTTGAGCCACTCGCCCAACGTCATCCCCGAACGGCGGGCAAGCTCCTTGGCGACCTCACGGGCCTTCGGGTCGATCCCTTTGACGCTCCAGGGCGCCCCCGCGGTCATCCGAATCGTTCTCCAAGCTACAGTGAGGCTAGCCACCGCCGCTTGGGGTGTAAACGATAGGTAAACGCTAGATGTAGCGTGGCAGGCTGTTGATCTGTGGATGAATTGGCGCGCGGCGACTTCCGTTTCGGCAGGCGGCCTGCGATAGGCCGTTGCAGATGAACCTGCCCCTGACACTTGCCATCGCCGCCGGCCTCCTGGGCCTCGCCGTCTTCTCCGGCTGGCGCGGCGCGCGGCCGCCCAATCCCCTCAAGGGCCCGCGGATGATCCCCTGGCGGTTCATCATGGTGACCTGCGCGGCGCTGCTGCTGCCGATGCTCGTCCACATCCTGAACCTGGTCGGCGTGACGACCGGTCACTAGGCTAGGGCTCAGCGAAGAGGCTCGGCGGCTCGGTCGGCTGTGGCAATTGGGCTTCCATGGTGCAGCTGAGACCGTTCGGGCGGTAGTCCATCATGGCCGAGCCGCGGAACTCCCCGCGCAGGCCGCGCTCGATGAGGCGCGAGCCGAAGCCCTTGCGGGTCGGCGGCGTGACCTTGGGCCCGCCCGACTCGACCCAGGTAAGACGCAGCCGCGCGTTGTCGGTGTCGAGCGACCAGAAGACGTCGACCCGCCCGGTTTCGACCGACAAGGCGCCGTACTTCACCGCGTTGGTGGCGAGTTCGTGGAACACCAGGGCCATGGTCAGGGCGGCGCCCGGCTGCAGCCAGACGTCCGGCCCGCGGATGGCGACCTGACCGGACGCCAGTCCGGAAAACGGGTCGAGGGCGCGCTCCGCCACTTCCTGCAACGCCGCGCCGTGCCAGCTCTCGCGCGTCAGCACGTCGTGCACCTGCGAGAGGCTGAGGAGGCGCGCCTCGAACTTGCCGTAGGCGGTGTGCTGGTCCGGCTCGCTGCGCATGGTCTGGGCGGCCATGGACTGCACGGTGGCGAGGGTGTTCTTCACCCGGTGGTTCAGCTCGTTGATCAGCAGGCGGAGCTGGCTCTGGTAGCGCTGTTGCTCCGTCTCGACCTGCTTGCGCGAGGTGATGTCCTCGACGATCGAGACGAAGTAGTCCGGGTCGCCGGCGCCGGTCCGCACCAGGGAGACCGTCAGGTTGGTCCATACGGCCGCGCGGCTCTTGGTCAGATAGCGCTTCTCCATGGAGAAGGTCTCGGTCTCGCCGGCCAGCAGGGCGGCGACCCGCTGGAGGTCGGGCTCGAGGTCGTCCGGATGGGTGATCGCCTGGAAGTTCATGGCGATCAGCTCGTCGCGGCTGTAGCCGGTGATCGCACAGAAGCGATCGTTCACCTCGAGGAAGCCGCCATCCAGCGAGACGCGCGCGACGCCCATGGCCACCTGGTCGAAGACCGCGCGATAGCGGGCCTCCGCCGCCTCGAGGGTCATCCGCGACTCGACGCTCGGGGTGACGAACTCGGTGTAGAGCACCAGGCCGCCGATCTGGCCAGCGTCGGTGCGCCAGGGTTTGACCGACCAGCGGATCCAGTCGACCCGGCCGTCCGTCCGCAGGAACGGGTCGGCGTCATGGCTGAGCTCCATCCCCTCCCTGAGCGCGCGCGCATGGATGTCGCGCCACCGTTGAGGAACCTCCGGAAACACCTCGTAATGCAGTCGTCCGACCAGCGGCGTGTCGCCCGGCAGACCCTGCTCTGTAAGGTAGCGGCTGGACGCCGCGAGATAGCGCATGTCGCGGTCGAAAATGGCGATCCCGAGCGGCGCCTGGGTCAATGCCGTCAGGACGCTCAAGGGCGTCGGCAGTTGCAGCGCCGCCTCGGCGGCGCCGTGCATGCCTGAGTTCTCCGCCTGCTGGTCGGTCACGATAATCCCAGCCACATCAATGCGACGCGCCACTAAAGCTTGAAAGGATAGCGCCCGCGCAGGCAGGTCAAGCGACGCGAACCCTTAGAACGCCTCGCCCGAAGGCTAAGCCGCTTCGGCCATCGGCTTCGGCTCCTCCACCCGTTTCGGCCGCTTGGCGAGGCTGGAGACTCCCCCGGACGAGAGCAGGCCGACGTCGGCCATCAGGATCGGGATGGCCCACTTGTGCGGGGCGGCGATGTAGCGGGGCTGCCAGAGCGGATCGTACTTGTCCTTATACCGGCGCACGCCCTGGAAGTTGTAGATTTCCTCGCCCCGCTCGAAGAGCAGGTTGCCGACGCGGCTCATGATCGGGGCCAGCGGACGGTCGTCGAGGCCGGCGAGTGGCGCCATGCCGAACTCGAAGGCCTGGTAGCCCTCGGCCTGGCCCCAGGCGATCAACTCGACGAAGAGGTAGTCCATGATGTTCTTCGGCGCCTCGTTCGAATAGCGCATCAGGTCCATGGAGAAGGCGCTGCGGGCCGCTGTGGTCCAGAGCGTGGCGAAGGCGACGGCGACGCCGTTGACGCGGACCACGGCCACCGGGAACTCGGCGATGTAGCCGGGCCAGAAGCCGCCCATGGAGAAGCCCTTCTCACCGCCGGCGTGGTGCGAAAGCCAGTCGTCGGAGATGACCTGGAGCTGAGGCAGAAGGGCCTCCACCTCGTCGCCCTGGACGATTTCGAAGGTCGCGCCCTCCTCGCCGGCCTTGCGCCAGGCGCGGCGCAGGTTGCCGCGCTTGCGGCCCTCGATGGAGAAGCTCTCCAGTGGCACGGCGGCGCTCTCCCCCACCTTCTGGATGGAGAAGCCGAGCTCGACGATATCGGGCAGGTCCTCGGCGCCCAGCCCGTAGATCCCGGGCCGCGCGGCGTGGGCGTCGGCGAGCTCACGGAAACGCCAGAGCAACTCGAGCCGCTCCTCGCGGCGACCGACCGTGCCGCCCAGCGCCACCCAGGTCCGGCCGCGCACGCCGAACATCAGGAAGCTGTCGCCCGAAGCGGAGAACAGGAAGCGCTTGTCGCCCAGGAGCGCCAGGTTGGAGGCGGGCTCGGCGACTTCGGCCTTGGCGAGGATGGCGCGCACACGCTCGAAGTCGGGATCGGCCTCGCCCACCACCGGCGGGGTCGCGGCCGAGGCGAAGAGCCGCCAGAGCCCGAAGCCGAAGAGCGCGACTGCGGCGCCCGCCCAGGCGCGCATGGCCCGCGCGGCGTCGGCGTCCACCATCACCCTCCACAGCGGCACGCCGGTGTAGTCCATGTGCTGGAACGACCAGAGGCCCAGCAGGCCGGCGCCCAGCACCGCACAAAGGGCCGAGATCAGCCAGCCGGGGGTGATCTCCATGCGGGTCAGCCGCGAGACGCGCGGGAAGGCGCCGCGGAACGGCGCCAACAGGATGGCGATGCCCAGCAGCATCGCGGTCTCTTCCCAGTTGAAGCCCTTCAGCAGCGCCAGCGTCGCGGCCAGCAGCAGCACGCTCATGGTGGCTGCCCAGGCCGCGTCCAACCGGGCGCGCAGACCGAAGGCCAGCATCACCAGCGCCAGGCCGGCGATCGAGGAAAGGAAGTGGCTGGCCTCGATCAGATACACCGGCGTGAACTGAATCAGCCGCATGAAGCGGACGGGCTCGGAGGGCGTCGCGCCGGACGCGAGGAGCACGACGCCGGCGACCAGAGTGAGGACCGCGGCCGCCAGAGGCGCGGCCGCGAACGCCGCTGGTTTCAGGTCTTTCAGGAAGCGCATCCGGGCCCGGGTATTGTTTCAGACGCGGGCCTTATAGCGCTGTTTTTGCCCCCCGCTCCGCTTCAATAAATATGGCCGCCGCGCTTCAAACACCTGTTTGGTCGAGCTTGCTCTCACAAGGCTCGACGCTAAGGTGTCGGTGAGTTCACCCCTGAGCGTTTCGGAGCATGTCATGGCCGACTTTGGCGCCACCGATCTGGACGCTTTCCGCACGGAAGTCCGCGCCTGGCTGGAGGCGAACTACCCGGCCGATCTGCGCGACCCCAACGCCAAGACCGACCCGGAAGCCGTCTGGGGCGGCCGCGCGTTCGCAGGCTCGAGCGATCCGCAGAGCGTCTGGATGCGCCGCGCCGCCGAGCGCGGGCTGACCGCCCCGACGTGGCCCAAGGAGTACGGCGGCGGCGGGCTGACGCCGGCGCAGGCCCGCGTGGTCGACCAGGAGATCGCCAAGGGCCGCTACCGCCCGCCCCTGCTCTCGTTCGGCATCTGGATGCTGGGCCCGGTGCTGCTGGAATACGCCAACGACGAGCAGAAGCGCGAGCACATGCCGAAGATCACCGGCGGCGAGATCCGCTGGTGTCAGGGCTATTCCGAACCGGGCGCCGGGTCCGACCTCGCCAGCCTCGCCACCCGCTGCGAGGACAAGGGCGACCACTGGCTGATCAACGGCCAGAAGGTGTGGACCAGCTATGCCGACAAGGCGGACTGGTGCTTTTGTCTGGTCAGGACGGACGCGACGAAGAAGCATGAGGGGGTGTCGTTTGTGCTGATCGACATGCGGAGCCCGGGCGTGGAGACGCGGCCGATCCAGCTGATTTCGGGCGAGAGCCCGTTTTGCGAGACGTTCTTCACGGACGTGAAGATCCCCAAGGGCAATCTGGTGGGCAAGGTCAACGGCGGGTGGGAGATCGCCAAGCGGCTGCTGCAGTACGAGCGCCAGAACATCTCGGCCGGGTTCGGCGAGGGCGGCGGCGTGGGCGGCGGGTCTTCGAGCGACCTGGGCGAGCTGGCCAAGAGCTACGTCGGCGTCGAGGCGAGCGGGCGGCTGGCCGACCTCGACCTTCGCCAGCGGATCACCCGGAACAAGATGGACTTCCAGGCGCTGCGCCAGACCATCGGGCGGACGGCGGCGGAATCGCGGGCGTCGAACGGGCCTTCCGCCGCGACCTCGATCATCAAATATGCGGCGGCGGAATCGGCCAAGGAGCGGTCGGAGCTGATGGTCGAGGCCATGGGTTCGCAGGGGCTGGGCTGGGAAGGCGAAGGCTTCACGCCGACCGAGCTCGCGGCGGTTCACGGCTGGCTGCGCGCCAAGGCCAATTCGATCGAGGGGGGCACCTCGGAGATCAACCTGAACGTGGTCTCCAAGCGGGTCCTGGGGCTTCCTGACCCAAAATAGACGAAAAAGGCCGCCGTTCTATTTCGTGCGGCGGCCCAGACGTGAGCTTGAATTTCGAAGGACGAGATTTCGATGGCGGATTTTGGCGGCGACGTTGAGGCCTTCCGGGCCGAAGCCCGGGCGTGGCTGGACGCGAACTTTCCCGATGAACTGAAGCGCGACCCGGCGCAGCAGATGGCCGCGGCCATGGGCCAGCCGGAGACCCCGGCCGGCAAGGCCTGGCGCGAGGCCGTGGGCGCGAAGGGCTGGGGCACGCCGACCTGGCCCTCCGAATACGGCGCAGGCGGTCTCTCGCGACCGGAGGCCCGGGTGCTGGTCGAGGAGATGGCGAAGATCGGCGCGCGCAACCCGATCGGCGGCATGGGCGTGATGATGTTCGGCCCGACGCTGATCGAGTACGGCACGCCGGAGCTCAAGGCGCAGCACCTGCCCGGGATCATCAAAGGCGAGGTGCGCTGGTGCCAGGGTTACTCCGAGCCGGGGTCGGGATCGGACCTGGCCAGCCTGCAGACGCGGGCCGAGGACAAGGGCGACCACTGGCTCGTTAACGGGTCGAAAATCTGGACGAGCGGGGCCAACCTGGCCGACCGCTGCTTCTGCCTGGTGCGGACGGACACCCGCAAGAAGCATGAGGGGATCAGCTTCCTGTTGATCGACATGACGGCGCCGGGCGTGGAGGTTCGGCCGATCCGGCTGATCAACGGGACCTCGCCGTTCTGCGAGACCTTCTTCACGGACGTGAAGGTGCCGAAAGACCAGCTGTTCGGGCCGCTGAACGGTGGCTGGACGGTGGCCAAGCGCCTGCTGCAGTTCGAGCGCGACAACATCTCGGCCGGGCTGGGCGGCGGCAATATCGGCCAGGCCACGGCGCTGCCGACCGTGGTCGAGGCGGCCAAGGAATATGTCGGCGTCGACGAGACTGGCCGGGTGGCGGACCGCGACCTTCGCCGGCGGATGACCGACCACCTGATGGAGGCCCGCGCCTTCCAGCTGACGGTGCGCCGGGCGGCCGACGAAGCCAAGTCGAATGCCGGGCCATCCGCGGCTACCTCGATCATGAAATATGCCGGCGCCAAGATCGCCCAGGAGCGCAATGAGCTGCTCGTCGAGGCGATGGGCCATCAGGCGCTCGGTTGGGAGGGCGAAGGCTATTCAACGCCCGAGATCACCGCACTTCGGACCATGCTGCGGTCCAAGGGCAACTCCATCGAAGGCGGCACTTCGGAGATCAATCTGAACGTCGTTTCCAAGCGCGTGCTGGGCCTGCCGGACCCGAAGTAGACCCCGACTCCAATGTCGCCAAGGTTCATGTTATAGTGTGCCTAAATATTTGAAAAAAATAGACAATTAGGGAGAATTCGCGATGGCCGATTTTGGCGGCTCCGATCTCGACGCATTCCGCACCGAAGCCCGCGAGTGGCTCGAGGCCAATTTCCCGAAGTCCCTGGCGGCCGATCCCGACGCCGCGCAGACCGCCATGATGGGCGGCGTAGCGGCCACCGGCGACGCGCTCCTCTGGAAGCAGCGTATGGGCGCCAAGGGTTGGGGCGCGCCGACCTGGCCGAAGGAGTATGGCGCCGGCGGCCTCTCCCCCGCCGAGAACCGGGTGCTGCAGCAGGAGATGGCCAAGATCGGCGCCTACAATCCCATCGTCGGCATGGGCACCTCGATGTTCGGCCCGACGTTGCTGGAATACGGCACCGAGGCGCAGAAGCAGCGGCACATCCCGCCGATCGTCACGGGCGAGCTTCGCTGGTGTCAGGGCTATTCCGAGCCGGGCGCCGGCTCGGATCTCGCCAGTCTTCAGACGAAATGCGTAGACGCCGGAGATCACTGGTTGATCAACGGAAGTAAAATTTGGACAAGTGGGGCGCAGTATGCTGACTGGTGTTTCTGCCTGGTCCGC
>Ga0307513_10009055_pt1 | contig 12623 bp, 21 predicted proteins | sample 15_EM_MG_FD_202174 | JGI IMG/M metagenome (GOLD analysis project Ga0307513, IMG submission 202174) | Populus trichocarpa ectomycorrhiza microbial communities from riparian zone in the Pacific Northwest, United States - 15_EM | ecosystem: Host-associated > Plants > Roots > Unclassified | place... | reverse complement strand
GGTAGTTCCTGTGCAGCAGGCCATGTTTTTATGTCGCACAACCCTGCCAAGACATCGGAACTATTCTGTCACGCCAGCGGAAGAAGGAAAGAGTATCTCATAGGTCAAGGTGAAACGCGCGGCTTGACCGCGGTTCTCCAGGTGGCAACGCGATAGGCGGTTGACGTAGCCACAATCAATAGACAGACAGTTTCTGATAGATCAAATATCGGTCCTATAAACACGATGTAAGTGGGAGGTTGAGGTGAGATTTCAACTTGATGCGACAGGGGCGCCGTGAGCGCTTTGGGCTATTACAAATGGGACAATGGTGTATCACTCAGAGGTGTTGCCCGCACTGACCGTGGCCGGCACAGTACTAAGAGCAAACGTCCTGTTATGGCAATATGTCCTTAGGGTTAAGATGCGAATGCTAAAGACGCCCTGCAACGCCAACTTGCCGGTGCTCCGACATGAACAAATGAAGTACAGACAGCTCATAAATCACTGCTTTGGTTACCAAAAGCGTATACTGCTCCGCGAATACCGTTGAATTAATCTGGTTACGACTGGTATGTCCTTCAATTGAGTGGGCGAAGGAGTCGCCGGCTCGCGAAAATGATATGGAAGGAGTTTGCAAGAGGATGCCCCCATCTCGCATACATTATTAGGGTTCGAAGCCCCGACACTTGTCACGAGTGTCTAATTCCGCTGCGTGAGCGTGGAAAAAATGGCTGTCCATTCCTCGACGTTGGGTGAATAGGCAACACGTTCGTGCGGAGTGTGTGCGAATTATTCGGAACGGGGAGTACATCTCGCCACCTTCGTTCAGGAGGAGCCATAGGCTCACGTAGCAATACTGGAGAAAACGTACCGAGAGGAGTTTCCACGAGTACACTTTGATAGAGTTCATCCACGTTGGTGGCCACGCAGAGGGCTGGCATGGTGTCGAATACACCCAGTGGGTGGCAGCGTTCCAATAGTTCGTGCGTGTCCCGTTCGTGAAGCGTGCCGGTGATGAGCAAAATAACGTTATCGATCATATATGCATAACTGAACAGAGTCCACGCGTCAGGGTGCGGTCATGAGCACAGGGAATGGCGACGAACGTGATGTAGTCCATAAACTTGTCGAGAGGATAGACAGCATTGCTCCTGAGGTATTGGAACTGGTCAACCATGAGCTGGGTTGCCTTTTCCTGGATTGTCGCGGTCGATATCGGCAAGGGTTCATTTGCGAGGAAGTTGCCGTAGTCTGTCGCGGAGAGCTGCATGCGGAAATCTGGGGTGTTTCTGAGCATTTGGGACAGTGTTCTGTTATAATTTTACATACCCTCGATGGTCTCGCATTGGGTGAGGGTGGCGTACTGGGCCTGTGTGAGGAGGCCGGCCTTGTAACCTCTTACGACGCCCTCAAGGAAGCCACCTTCGACCTGGTGAAACTGATTAATAGTGATTATTTGCGACTATTGACATAGCAGACGTTGAAAAACAGGCCTTCCATTTCGCGTGAATGGGTTCAAGTGTCACCTTCACCCACTTGGGACGTGACCACAGCCACCGCCTTAATCTCCTCTTTGGGCCCTTTGGGCCCCAAGTCGCCTGAGATGGACAACTAGAATTGCAAGGGCTGGAAAGCGCTTGTTCGATCCCGGTTGAAAGCCGAGGGCCCCGACGCGGAGAAACTAGTCGAGCCTTCTCCGGCGCTCTGTTGACACCGTTGAAAGCTTTCTGGCGTGTCCAAACCCGCGGATGATCGCAGTTGGCCACCTGTAAGACATTATCGGTTTGACGCGCGCGCTATCCGTTTCAGCGAGCGAACTAACGACGATTTAGCGCAGGGGATTTGTGGCATGATGCAACTACAGGCACAGTAAGGGCAAATAAGTGTATATTTACTGATCGAACTTGTTGTCAAACGGTCACACCATTTATTCGCCTTATTACCCTCTGTATTCACCTGTCACTAACACTGACCTGACTAAAAATACCCATTGACCCTTATACTTATATTCACCTTTCACCTCGTCACCGACGCAAAATCTTCGCATCCTTCCCCCCACTCTCTTTCCAACCTCCAACACGTCCACGCGCTTCGCCATGCGCAAGTTTTGGGAGTTTTTCAAGCGCTCCTCGTCTAATCCAAAGCGTGGTCGCAGCCAGGAGCAGCGCCCTTCATCGTCGTCTACAACCGCGGCCCCCCTCTCCGAGATCAGAACTCCAACGAAAAATACGGGCAATATCAATATCAATATCGCTCTGCTGAGTGTCGGCCATCCCTCCGAGACGCCGCCGGCACGCTTGCACTCACCAACATATGCAATGCCTTTCTCATCTGCCCCTGCACTTGTACAGACTCCCTCGCCGGTGTCTGCACACCTACCCTTCACTCACTGCCCGCCTTCTCTTCCTCTTCCCACCTCACCCCTGCGTCTATCAGATAGTCCTTTGTCCTCGAATACACCCCCTGTCATTACCACAACGTTCTCCCATTCTTCCCGGCCGTCGACAGCAGGTTCTACAAAGTCTGCACCTCCACGCATCCGCATCGATAGGAACGCTAGTCCAGCTCGTCCCGAGACGCGGGACAATGTGGCACCGTTCGTATCAAATCCGGACCTGCTAGTCCCGAGACCAATTGAGAGGTCTATCGTCACCCCTCCACCAGCGCACTCAGATAAATTGGCTGAACGAAGGATGTCGTATATACCCGGTGGAACGGGCAGGAGCTACATCCCGGGCGGGATAGGGAAAAATTTCCGCCTTGGGACCGGAGATGTCGGCATCGGTTCAGGAATGGGGATGGGTTCTGGCATGGGCCTTGGAGGCATCACTTCAAGCTCACGGTCTCGACCTGCCTCGTCTGGGTCAACCTTCCCTCGACGGGAAAGGCGCCAAAGCACCCACCGAGCGGGTGTGCCCGCCGTGTGGGTCCACACTAGCGAAACTGGCCCGTTTGCTCGCGCTGGCGAGGCCGCATCGAGAACACGTGTGAAGACCTTCGAGTAACGCGGTCAACACGGCGCCCCTTGCGGACTACGCTATATTTTCAGATCCAAGCAGTAGCCCGTTGGTCGTCGATTTTAGGGTGGCAGTCGGCGGCGACCACTCGAGATCAAAACGACCAATCTCGTCGTACTTCTCGGACGAGATAGTCTCGGAACTCCGCCCCCGCCGCTTGTCCCTAATTCCCGTATCCTCAGCACTCTCATTCCACCTAAAGCATACACACCACCAATAGAACACATTCCCACTCCTTGTACAAATATAGAACGACCAAGGACGATTAGCGAGGACATGTACACACTCCATTCTCTTCCCCCCCGTTTGCACATCCCCGAGACTCTTACTCATCCCACCGTCGAGGATACTGTACTGTATATCCTATAGACTGTACTCAATCGATTGGTCCGTTTCCTCTTGGTTTAGGTCTTGGAGGTAGAGATAAGGATTGAAAGGAACGCCACAGGGCAACCGCCACACCCCTGCAAATCTCCCCTGTTCTGGGTCTCTGCGCACGAGCGGGTGCAAATGCGTTGTCATGCGGGCTTTACTCCAAACGGCAATACGTGACAGCTGTCTGATAGTTGAGCGCCAAATACTTGGTGTTCTATTTACAGGTGCTCCATTTACAGAAATATTGAGCATGCCGCACTTCAAAAATAACTTATCCAGCGTTTTGATACTCTACGCCACAACATCACCGATCTTCTACGTACAGTCGTCTGGACGTCCTTCGGTATTTGGCTGTCCTGTCAGGCTGCTGTCCTGTCACCCGAGTCAGATAAGAGCTCCAACACGACACGATTTGCGATTTGCGAGTACCTGTCACGTCCTCCCTTGCACTTTTGAAATCTTGTGTTCGAGGCTCCACATCACAGGACTGTCGAGGTACCGAAACCGAAGATTGGACACAGTGCTGACTGACTCCCATCAATCCTGATTTTATTGGTATTGCTGACCCATGGGTTTTTCAACTTGAAAAGTGGTCGTGACTCGTAGCCGGCTGAATAGGAATAGGCGTGTAGGGTCCAGCTGAACAACGGATGCAGAAACGCGTTACATTCGTACACAAAAGCGACACCGACCGCAATGGTCTTTTGTCTCCCAGCTAGCTTGCAGTCAGCGGGATCAGGCTTGCGGGTAATTCTCATAAATGGTGTAGGAATTATAGGTTCATATTCCATATATTTACGGTGCATGAGCGGCGCGTGCGAGCTGGGGGATACAGCGATACGGAATAGTAGGACTGAGCATTGAACTAAGAGGGTGGAAGAGTGCTATAAGCAAACGCTTGAAATAGACGCCTTCCAGGGCGACGAAAACTCAGTGAGGTGGGCCTGCAGTCGAGTAGGGCAGTTGGTTGCATGGGGCTTTCCTTACTGGTTACCGGCGGCATCACCCGATCGCCGGACTACGGGAGGGAGGTAACTCTGACTGGTGCTCGGGGGTGCAGCCGCCGGTAAGGTATGGCTTCTGACCCAGGTGACCCAAATGTCCAAATCCCTAATCACAGAAGTACGCCCGAAGAGAGTTCAAACTAACTCTAGAATGATTTGGATGCCTCGGGTTTTTGGTCGGTCCGTTGAGGTTTGGAGAGGACTAACCGAGACAGAGTCTATAGGACGTCAAGTTCTAATCCTAGAGAGAGAAAATGGAGTAGATCAGATAAGCCAGAAAACTCTGATACACAAGAGATCAACTATGGACGTAGTGCGCACAGTTTCGAGAAGATTTGCGTGAACGTTACTATACTAATGTACAACAATGAGTTGAAGTCGAATGCGCGATTGAGGCGAGACGAAAGGTGGATACCGTCGTATTGTCTAGATAGTCAGCCATTGGAGTGATAGTACGGGGTCTGAGAATGTGGAGCTTGCTCTTGAGAAGCTGAGTGTTGGTGCTCGGGTGGTGGTAGAACCATCAGGAGAGGTTCACCGAACAGATCAAATGCAGAATGTGATCCATCAAGCGCAAGCACCAGCCCGCTAGGGTCAATGTCATGCCCTCCCATAAATTGTCCCTGAGATTGCTGGTGCATCTGAGCTTGAACTTGCATATGTGGGTGCATAGCAGGCGATTGATAGGGTTGGCCGGTCAATGCGAGGTGTTGTTGCTGTGACGGGGTATGCTGTTGCGGCAAGGAACTCATCGGGTAGTCGTAGCCAGTCAAAGAGTATTCTTCGTATGGAAGCCCAAGATCCATGCTGCCCAGCGAGATGGAGGCCGGGGTACCCATCGCACTGGCACCCTGTGGTTGAGGAGGGATCTGAACCGGAGGGCGCTGAGGGAGGTATGTCTGCTGATGCTGTGCGTGTGGGGCGTATTGGCGACTGAGCTGTTGTTGTATCGAGACATATTTCGGTTGCCGGAGAGAATTTCGATTTTGGAGCTGGTTGGACTGTGGGAGTTGCTCGATATAAGGCAAACCAGGGTATCCGCCAGTTATCGACGACGGACTATGGTATTGCGGTTGTGCCATATGGTCCACTTCTAGACTAAGGCCAAGGCTCATTTCTAATCCTCCCCTACTGAGGTCTGTGGCCACTGTCATGTCTCCTGCACTCGTGCTCGTCGAGCCCAGGCTCCTAGAAGGACTCTTGACTGGAGATGCATCAGCCCCCTTTAGAGGCGGAGGCACAGCAGTAGGACTGGTTACAGTGGAACCAGGGAGGGGAACCTGGGACTTGCTTCCGCTACCGTTACCAGCCCCACTTCCAGAAGGGGACTTGGCCTGAGACTGGGCTTGCTGGGCTTCTGCACGAGCCTTCTCCTTTGCTGCACTGAGTCTTGCGAGTTCCAGCTTCATTTCCATCATCTTTTCCTGATGCTGTCTCTGCCTCTCGTTTTCCATTCTGCGGCGCTCACTTTCCTCGCGCTGACGTTCGTTCTCCTCCCGTTGTCTTTCCCTGTCCTCATACCTGTAGAATATGAAATCACATCAACTTGGGATTCCAGTCCAGGGTGTGACCCCTTATCCGCCTCTAGATCGTGTACGTACCGTTTCCGTTTGTGCTCAACCCACATCTCTTCTCGTTTACGCTTCTGTAATTCCTTCTCCCTATGTAGGTCAATGAGGGTTTCCAAGGCGGTTGTCAGTGGCGGGCTGTCACGATCAGGCAACGGCGGAGAGGGTGATTGAGAGAGCTCTCTTTGCCCGAAAAACGTTGAAGAGGCATCCATAGTATCGCTGTAACTCCTTTGATGGCTTCCTCCTGTTCCTGGACGGACTGCCAAAGCTTGATTGGAGGCTAATGGTGATTTTGGAGCACCTGCGCCTGTAGTAAGGCGGCTGATAGAAGAGTGTTGAAGTTGTTGTGGCGACAATGTGGCTAGTTTAGAAGTCATGTTGCCACTGCTATGACCAGCGGCACTATTCGAGGCGTTGAACTGGTCCTTTGGTCGTCTTGCTGTTCTTCGAAGCAGAGGTTGTATAACACTAGTCTGTATAGCGAAAGCAGGCGCATCTAAGCATAGGGCGGGTAAGAAGCAAATTTTTACCAATAAGTAGCCACTGAGACTAGTGACAAGGGCCTATACCTGTACTCCGGTGCGGTGATGATACCGATCCTGGTGACAAGTTGGGATGCTCAAGGTTGGGAGTGAAACTAAGTCCAGAGGGCGAAGTGGGGAGGGCTGTCGGTGAGGCAGAGATCATTGTACCCAGAAGAGGTGATTGTACTCTCCGGTCGGCACCCACAATGGGGTATGATTGCAATGCGATTTCGGTAGAGAGACCAACTCGGGTTTGAGAAGAAGCGCCGTCGGTTGGTTGGTGGAGGCTGGAAGTGAGATTGTCGGGCAACAGCAGCGTTGAATCCTGGAGTGGACTTGTAGTCTGTGACACAGAAACAGAGGGGAAAGAGAATGTGGATCTATGTAGGATCCACAACTTGTCAGTGAAACAGCGAGGTCATATATATCGGCGCGCCTAACCCCGTCGATGACTGCTTTGATGCGTGTCCCGGTGCCGGACCTGTCCTCCCGCCTGCATCCAGATGTCGCCGACTGTAGGGGTTTATGAGGGCGCCCGGCTGAGCAAACGGTGAGTGCGATGGGCTTCTATTTGGGTGATTAGCGCTGGAGCGGTGCACAGGTTCGCCGTCGGAAAGATCAGGCGTAAGATCGGCGGGTGGCGGCACCACTTCAAAACCGAGTCCGAAGTCCTGGAGGACAGCCCATGAGCCTCAACGTGCAAACAATGCCCAAAACACGAATCGCACCGGGGGCATCTCAGCTGGGCCCTCACCACATCGAGCCAGAGAGAGAAGGTGTTGGTTCTGAGCGAGTTGCTTTAGTAAAAGCGCATTGTGGTACAGTGGACTCTGAAGGAGGCCAATAGGGGAAGAACCCGCCCGTCTCTCTGACTCCTCATACTCCTGTTTGAGGGTTTGGAATACAAAGAATGTCGGGAACCTTTCTTTTGATTTTGCTGGATAGGCACCAATTATGAGTTCATAGGCGCGGCGGCTGTCAGGCACAGCTGAGGAGGACTTACCCCATTTCGACTGTGCTTCTGGCGGGACATCGGTTTCTGAGTGGTAGTGAATGAAATCGGGACCTAATCCCTTGATGACCTGGTCATACAACAAATATGTCCTAGAAAGTCGTAAATGCCACCAGCGCTTGCTGTCGAAGAACTGGCGCTTACTTGTGAATCTTGTTCTTGACAGCCCGCGTCAAATTCTCCAGGATCTGAGGATCGTTGGTGTCATAGGTGTCTTTCCATAGAATTTCTGCGATCCGTCGTTGGAGATCCTTCTTGCTGTACGTTATGCTGCTCTTTGTCGGCGCTACAAGAGACTTGGTAGTTTCAGTTGCAAGAACTGGCCGAAGTTCAAGGTCGTCTTTGATCATTTGCCAGAGCTGGTTTGTCATGGGCTCGTCCCACCTATAGGAAACGTCAAAACCCAGGCACACAAAACCAAGAATAAGACAATCATCCTTACTTAACCGTCACTAGGGGCTTTTCTCCTAGCTCGCGCTTGCCGCGACCTCGCTGGCCAGGCTTCACTGGATTCCCATTTCGGTTCGTCCGTGGAGGGTGAGAGCCATCGTGACTAGTATCGTCTGGGTTCTCAGAGGTAATGTCACTCTCGTACTCGCTCATGGATTATTCGCCGCCGCTCTAGAAAGTCCACACCTCGCCACGGCAGCAGCTGTTGATGGAACTGCTCACGATTCCTGCTGTGGTCGTCCCAGTGGGTCGTAAAAATATCGTATCAGGCGTCCAGTCCGTTGTAGTGGATCCGTTTGAGTTGGGAGGGATCAATGAGGGAGTTGAACGATTCGAAGTTGGCCTGGACCTCTCGAGTCAGAACTTGAACCCGTCCATATCTAACGCTGCAATGGCCAGCACAGGAGCTGAAGATACCAAGACTGTATACGTTGACGAGACTGGCGGATCAGACGAGTCTGGCGATGGAACCCAGGCGCAACCGTACAAGTCTGCCGCACATGCGATCTTTGCCCAAGGCCCTTCACCTCCTCTTGTCATCATGACCCGCAAATCAGATACAGAACAATATGCCCCGATTGGCGTGTCACCTCTTAAAAAAGCGAGGAAAGGCGCGGAGGGCTTGGAGAAACAGCGCAGAAAGGCGCTTGAGGCCGAAGCAAAAGCCAAGGAACAAGCAGAGCTTCTCGAGAGATCAAAGGCTGTCACACTCATTGAGAACCCCGATTTACCCAAAGCGGTTAAGGTTCGCAGTATCATGCTGTTGTGTGGAGTCAAGATTGACATCTTGGCAGTCAAAAATCAACCGTTTAAAGGCACTACGTGGACAGCGAGTTCGAGTATCTGGATGGGTCCATAGACTGCGAGCCCAAAAGGCTGCAAGCTTCATTGTCATCCGTGACGGCACCGGTTACGTCCAGACGGTCCTGAGCGGCAGGCTCGTACGTTCCTCATTATGCCTACATGTAGGTACTGACCACATGTTAGATTGAGGTGTACGATTTCAAGATCCTTGCTAATGAAGCCACCATTGAAGTCTTCGGCTCACTGCAGGAGGTCCCTGAAGGAGCGACAGCACCTGGTGGACACGAGATTGTAGTAGACTACTGGAGAGTGATCGGACATGCCCCAACTGGCGATGGGGCTTATCTCACTCGCTTCAATCAGGAGAGCAACCCTGGGGTGCTTGCCGATCTCCGACACCTCGTCATCAGAGGAGAAGTGCACTCGGCTATCCTTAAGCTTCGAACCCAGCTTCTATCCTCCTTCCGCAACGCCCTCGATTCCCATGGCGTCAAGGAAGTCACGCCACCTTGCATCGTACAAACCCAAGTTGAAGGAGGGGCAACTCTCTTCGGCTTCAAGTACTATGACCAAGAGGCATACCTCACGCAGAGTAGTCAGCTCTACTTAGAGACTTGCCTGCCGGCATTGGGTGATGTGTACTGCGTGCAAGAGAGCTTCCGTGCGGAGAATAGCCATACTCGTCGTCATCTTAGCGAATTCACCCACTTGGAGGCGGAGCTGGCGTTTCTCTCTTTTGACGAGCTCATGACCCATATCGAGTCAGTGGTGCGTAGGCCTTGTTACTTCTACTTTGCTCGGCCTCATATATCGACAGATTTGTGATACTATAGACCACCTATTGGCTACCCCTGATGTTGAAGAGCTCATGAAGACCCTCAGCCCAAACTTTATCAAACCACAGCGTCCTTTCCTTCGCATGTCCTACGCGGACGCGATTAAATGGCTGCGGGATCACGATATCAAACGCGTCAAAGATGGTACCCCTGAGGGTACCCCTGAGGATCAGAATGAATATGTCGATCACGAACTTGGCGACGACATTGCCGAAGCCGCTGAGAGGAGGATGACGGACATTATTGGGAGACCTATCTTCCTTTACGGATTTCCTAGCGAGTTAAAGGCGTTCTACATGCAACGCATCAAGGGACCTGCTGGGGAAGGTCCCAATGGGGTGGTCTACACAGAGAGCTGCGACCTATTATTTCCCGGCGTTGGAGAGGTCATCGGTGCGTGTGACCACACACGATTCGGTGATCATGCTCACCAGACTCAGGTGGATCGATGAGGATTCATGATGCCGACGAACTAATTGCTGCATTCAAGCGTCAGGGTATTCCGCATGAACCTTACTACTGGTACATAGATCAACGCAGATATGGCACGTGTGAGCATGGAGGCTATGGTCTGGGTGTCGAGGCGAGTCTACCAACTAACTCGGTTCGATCCCTTTCTTACTGTTCATGTAGCGATTCCTGGCTTGGTTAGCAAACAGACACACTGTTCGGTGACTACCTCTCTATCTACTTGTCTTCGCCCTTGCGCTGACTGGATTGGGACCCATAGCGATTGCCAGTTATATGGCAGGTGGCCAGGACGGGCTACTCCTTGAGTGCTTCTGGACAAACCGGGCTACAAGTCTAAGCCACCAAACCACTCTTCCTACTATTGCTTAGATGTGTTTCCTGGGATAGAAACGATAATATTTGATGGCTGAGCACTACGGCTGTGGGGCATTTCTTAGTAGTCTGGATGAAAAGGACGGCTACATGCGACCAGTGCATTTGTTGAGGTTGCATTTGGAGAAACCTGGGCCCTTTCTTCCAATGAGTGTGGGGGCAACAGTACAGAACCTAAATATGCGGACTAAATCCTTATTGAAAGTGGTTCCTGACACCTACCTATAAACAGCCCACATAGTCCGGCTTTATATCCAACTTTTGAATCTCGACTTCTTCCTTGATCCAAGGTGATCGGTGCAGGTTAGGTCGTCCAGTTGTGTTTGGTATTTCTCGAAGTTGAATCCCGTTTCAATTCTAGAGCATGTCCACTGTTTCTGCCCTGCCTATCGAGCTCTGGCTCCAAATCCTACGTTCTGTCTGTGAACCACCGCTCTCCTCGGATATTCTTCTCCAAGACTATCCATGGGTTAACACCCTTCGCTCGAAGAGACGTCATGACTCTGTCTCGGCGCGTCGTGGGGTGATGGTTCAATCAATCGGCCGGGTGTGCCGTTCATGGAAAATGTTCGCAAAGCAACTACGCTACCTAGAGATACATCTGGGCTCTTTTGCTTCTTCCTTTCATGAGCTCCTCGTGGAGCGTCAATTATATCCCAGCATCTTCAATGAAACTCGCCGGCTCAGCGTGACAACCGGCTGGTCGAACAATGTATATGAACTCTCTTTGCTTGTCCAGAGCATGCCCCGGCTGGAGTGGTTGCAGCTCAGTACCCATGAGATCGAAGAATCGTTTCTTCGCACTTCGCTGCCTTCCATAATGGGACACCAACCCTGTTTGTTATATCTCGATTTAAAGGCCTTGCGTCACACAGAAGCCATTTTCATCGATTCGGAGGGCATATGCGTTATCTCTGTCCTCGCTGTTCGCCTACGGCGTCTCACATGCACTATCAAATACGTTGCTGGTTCTGATGGACAAACATGTCATGCCCCTCGCTTCGGCGACCTGCAGGTTTTGCAGATGGTAAGTATCTGCTGCGATCCGGGCCACGAGCAGGTGGCACGCGAGTGGTTTTCGAGATGGCACCTTCCCTCTCTCAAGCAATTCTACATTCCCCGACATTGGGAGTACTGCAGGGAACTCCTGGATCAAGGAGTTGGGGCCCAATTAGAAGTGTTAGATGCATCGGTACGCGTTTTCTTCGGCTGGTGCGACGTTTGAAGGAATGAGATAACCACAGGGATGGCCTGCTATTCCTAAGCCACTGTGGCTTCTCTGCCCTCGAGCGCATACCGTGATAACTTCCGGACAGGTCACTTTTCCCCCGGAGGGAAGACCAAGGCTACATCATATTTTTGTCTATCCTTTCCGCAGATGGGCCACTGGCTGGGATGCGATAGTCCTCGCTTCCCTCTTTACATCCTTATCGTCTACGTGGGGACAGCAGGTGACAGTACATCCAGAGTACACATTCAGCTTCCGGTATACGGAGCTGTCTTGGGAATCTTGGGCGGAAACGTCTGTGCCTAGTATCATCTCCCGGGTTCGGTCTACCCTGAGGCGATGGAAACACTTTGCAGAGTTTCATCAGATGGAGGTGCTGGATGGGTACGGGACCGATATCAGGAATGTTACTATTCCGTCAGAGGGTCCGAGCCGAGCACGGGGTACACCGAAGACGGGCGGCGTGGGGTCCGACTGAAAGGGCGTAAAGTCCAACTAGAAGGAAAAGGGCGCGATAAAATCAGCTTTTTTATATATACAAGAGTACCCCCTTTACATACGAGCAAATGACAGTTATAGGAGAAGAGACAACTGAACACAAAAATAGAAGCGATGACGCGATCAGGGGCCTCTTGAGTTGAGTGGAATCGGACTCAGCCTGAGCGAAGCTTGCAGCCTCGCAGGATGAAGCGCGATTCTTCGCTCGGTACGTACATAAGCATAATGTGGTTGTGTGGGTTCACTGGTCATTACGATGTTATAATTCTTCAAATTTTCTGAATGTCGCAAAGGTCTGGTCTGGACATTCATTATCTGGCTGATCCACTACAAATATCAGATTGGGTGCTTTCAAACCGATAGTTCTAGATTACTGAGAGGTACGACAGGGGGGATTACGCAATGAGAGGAGATGAGACTTGGGTTACTACTGGATCACCCCAGTATCCACTATAGTGGGATGTTGTATATCGGGACGA
>Ga0307513_10009054_pt1 | contig 12623 bp, 8 predicted proteins | sample 15_EM_MG_FD_202174 | JGI IMG/M metagenome (GOLD analysis project Ga0307513, IMG submission 202174) | Populus trichocarpa ectomycorrhiza microbial communities from riparian zone in the Pacific Northwest, United States - 15_EM | ecosystem: Host-associated > Plants > Roots > Unclassified | place... | reverse complement strand
GAAACTTCAGCCAGGAGTGGCACATGGTTTCGACAGCGCAAACAGACCAAGGAACTAAGAAATCATCACCGAAACTGCTGCCACGGGTGCCGCATTGCTTCGACAGCCCAAACAGCCCCTAGGGACACAGAAATCATAAACGAAACTTTTACCACGGGTGACACATGCCTTCGACAGCGCAAACAGACCTAGGAAATGAGAAATCATCACCGAAAGTGCTGCCACGGGGGACGCTTGGATTCAACAGCATAAAGCGATCCTAGTGACTCACAATCATCAACGAAACTGGTGCCATGGGTGACGCATTGATTCGATAGCCCAAACAGCCCCTAGGAACTCAGATATCATCAACCAAACTTTAGCCATGAGTGGCACATGGATTCGAGAGCGCAAACAGACCAAGGGACTCAGACATCATTAATGAAAGTGATGCCACCGGTACCGCATTGCTTCGACAGCCCAAACAGCCCCTAGGGACTCAGAAATCATCAACGAAACTTTTGCCACGGGTGACGCATGGCTTCGACATCGCAAACAAACCTAGGAACTGAGAAATCATCACCGAAACTGCGATCACGGGGGACGCTTGGATTCAACAGCATAAAGCGACCCTAGTGACTCAGAATCATCAATGAAATTGGTGCCACGGGAGCCGCATTGCTTCGACAGCCCAAACAGCCCCTAGGGACACATAAATCATCATCGAAACTAGTGTCATGGGTGACACATGGATTACCCAACCGAAACAGCCCCTAAGGACTCAGATATCATCACCAAAACTGCTGCCACGGGTGACGCATGGATTCAACAACATAAAGCGACCCTAGGGACTCAGAAATCATGAACGAAATTGGTGTCTCGGGTGATGCATGGATTCGACATCCCAAACAGCCTCGAGGGACTTAGATATCATCAACGAAACTACTGCCACGGGTGACGCATGGCTTCAATAGCGCAAACAGCTCTCAGGACTGAGAAATCATCACCGAAAGTGCTGTCACAGGTGACGCTTGGATTCAACAGCATAAAGCGACCCTAGGGACTCAGAAATCATCAACGAAATTGTTGCCTCGGGTGACGCATGGATTCAACAGCCCAAACAGCCCCGAGGGACTCAGATATCATCAACGAAACTGCTGCTACGGGTGACGCATGGATTCAAATTCCAAAACAGCCCCCAGGGACTGAGAAATCATCAACAAAACTATTCCCACGTGTGACGGTTGGATTCGATAGCCCAAATCGACCCTAGGGACTCAGAAATCATCAACGAAACTGGTGCCACGGGTGACACAGGGATTCAACAGCCCAAAGAGCCCCTAGGGACTCAGATATCATCAACGAAACTATTCCCATGGGTGACGCACGAATTTGACAGCCCAAAGCGCCCCAGGGACTTAAATATCATCAACGAACTGCTGTCACGGGTGACGCATTGATTCGACATCCAAAACAGCCCCTAGGGACTGAGAAATGATCAATGAAACTCCTCCCACGGGTGACGAATGGATTCGACATCCGAAACAGCCCCTAGGGACTCAGATATCATCAACGAAACTGCAGCCATGGGTGGCGCATGGATTCGACAGCGCAAATAGCCCAAGGGACTCAGAAATCATCAACGAATGTGCTGCCACGGGTGCTGTATTGCTTCGACAGCCCAACCAGCCCCTAGGGACTGAGAAATCATCAACGAAACTGCTGCCACGGGTGACGCTTCGATTCAACAGCATAAAGCGACCCTAAGGACTCACAAATCATCAACGAAACTGGTGCCACGGCTGACGCATGGATTCGACAGCCCAAACAGCCCCTAGGGACTCAGATATCATTAACGAACTACTGTCACGGGTGACGCATGGATTCGACAGCCCAAAGCGCCCCTAGGGACTCAGATATCATCAACGAACTGTTGTCACGAGTGACGCATTGATTCGATAGCCCAAACAGCCCCTAGGGACTCAGAAATCATCAACAAAACTCCTTCCACGGGTGACGCATGGATTCGACAGCCCAAACAGCCCCTATGCACTCAGATATCATCAACGAAACTTCTGCCATGGATGACGCATGGTTTAGACAGCCCAAACAGCCCCTAGGGACTTAGAAATCATCAACGAAACTGCTGCCACGGGTGACGCATAGCTTCCACAACGCAAACAGCCCTAGGGACTGAGAAATCATCACCGAAACTGCTGCCATGGGTGAGGCTTGGATTCAACAACATAAAGCGACCCTAGAGACTCAAAAATCATCAACGAAACTAGTGCCACTGGTGATGCATGGATTCGACATCCCAAACAGCCCTTAGAGACTCAGATATCATCAACGAACTGCTGTCACGGGTGACGCATGGAAACGACAACCCAAAGCACCCCTAGGGACTCAGATATCCTCAACGAACTGGTGTCACGGGTTACGCATTGATTCGACAGCCTAAACAGCCCCTATGGACTCAAAAATCATCAACGAAACTCCTCCCACGGGTGACGCATGGATTCGACAGCCCAAACAGCCCCTAGGGATTCACATGTCATCAACGAAACTGCTACCATGGATGACGCATGGCTTCGACAGCCCAAACAGCCCGTAGGGACTTAGAAATCATCAACGAAACTACTGCCACAGGTGAAACATGGCTTCAACAGTGCAAAAAGCCCTATGGACTGAGAAATCTTCACCGAAACTTCTGCCACGGGTGATGCTTGGATTCAACAGCATAAAGCGACCCTAGGGACTCAGAAATCATCAACGAAATTGGTGCCATGGGTGACGCATGGATTCGACAGCCCAAACAGCCCCTAGGGACTCAGATATCATCAACGAAACTGCTGCCACGGTTGACTTTGGAAAGTCCTGTAAAAATTTGAGTGCGATCCAACTGTCGGATCAAAAGTTTGACCATTCGGAACAGTTACTATAGTCCGGCGCGACCAGACCTCTGCCTCACCGAGTGGCGATTCCACTATTGCCCCAACAAACACGGCCTATGGAAACAGCTGTAAAAAGTTGAGTGCGATCAAACGGTCGGATCCAAAGTTATGGTTGTTTCGAACTTTTACTCTAGTCTGGCGCGACCAGACCTCCGCCTCTTCGAGTAGGGATTCGACTTCTCCGCCTCACCGAGTAGCGATTCCATATCTACTACACAACAAACGGCCACCGGAAACTCCTCTAAAACATTGAGGGCGATCCAACGGTCGGATCAAAAGTTATAGCCGTTTCGAACCGTTACTCTCATCTAGCGCCTTATCGAGTGGCGATTCCACATCTACTCCAAAGATAATGGCCTCTGAAAACTCCTGTAAAAATTTGAGGGTGATCAACGGTCGGATCAAAAGTTTTGGCCATTCAGAACCATTACTCTCCTCCGCCTCACCGAGTAGCAATTCCACTTCTACCCTAACGAAAACGGGCACCGAAAACTCCTGTAAAATTTTGAGGGCGATCCAACAGTCGAATCAAAAGTCATGGACATTTCAAACCGTTACTCTTATCCGGCGCGACCAAACCTCTGCCTCACTGAGTAGCGATTCCATTTCTACACAAAAAATGGCCACCGGAAACTCCTGTAAATGTTGAGGGCGATCCAACGGTCGGATCAAAAGTTATGAACGTTTCGAACCGTTACTCTCATCCAGCGTGACCAGGCCTCAGCCTCACCAAGTAGCGTTTCCACATCTATCAGAACGAAAATGGCCTCTGGAAACTCCTGTAAAATTTTTAGGGCGATCCAACGGTCAGATCAAAAGTTATGGCCCTTTCGAACCATTACTCTAGTTTGACCCGACCAGACCTCAACCTCACCGAGTAGCAATTCCAATTCTACAACATAGAAAATGGCCTCCGTAAACTCTTGTAAAACTTTGAGGTCGATCCAACGGTCGGATCAATAGTTACAATCCTTTCAAACTGTTACTCTTGTCCGGCGCGACCCCACCTTCACCTCACCGAGTAATGATTCCACATCTACCCCAAGAAATAGGGCCTCCGGAAACTCATGTAAAACATTGAGGGCGATCCAAGGGTCTGATCAAAAGTTATGGCCGTTTCGAACCGTTAATCTTGTCCAACGCGACAAACCTCCGCCTCACTGAGTAGCGATTCCACATCTATCCCAACGAAAACGTGCTCCAGAAACCCCTGTAAAACTTTATGGCCCTTTCGATCCGTTACTCTGGTCTAGCGCGACAAGACCTCCACCTCACCGAGTAGTGATTCCATATCTACTCCACAAAACACGGCCTCCGAAAACACCTTTAAAACTTTAAGGGCGATCCAACGATCGGATCAATAGTTATGGCCGTTTCGAACCGTTACTCTCGTCCCGCGCGACCAGACCTCTGCCTCACCGTGTAGCGATTCCACATCTTCTCCAAGGAAAACGGCGTTCGGAAACTCTTATAAAAATTGAAGGACGATCGAACGGTCAGATCAAAAGTTATGACCCTTTGGAACCGTTACACTAGTGTGGTGCGACTAGACCTCCGCCTCACTTAGTAGCGATTCGACATCTCCTTCAATGAAAACGGCCTCTGAAAACTCCTGTAAAAATATTAGGGCGATCCAACGGTCAGATTAAAAAATATGGCCCTTTCGAACTGGTACTCTAGTCTGGCGCGACCAGACCTCCGCCTCACCGAGTAGCTATTCCACACCTACTCCAAGGAAAATGGCATCCATAACTCGTATAAAAATTTAAGGGAGATCAAACGGTCTGATCAAAAGTAATGGCCCTTTGGAACAGTTACTCTGGTCTGGCACGACCATACCTCCACCTCACTGAGTAGCGATTCCACATCAACCCCAATGAAAATGACTTCCAGAAACAGCCTCCGGAAACTCCTGTAAACATTTGAGGGTGATCCAAAGGTCGGATCAAAAGTTATGGCACTTTGAAACCGTTACTCTGGTCTAGAACGACCAAACCTCTGCCTCACCGAGTACCGATTCCACATCTGCTCCAAAAAAAGGCCTCTGGAAAATCTTGTTAAAAATTGAGGGCGATCCAACGGTCGGATCAAAAGTTATAGCATTTCGAACCACTACTCTAGTTTGGCTCGACCAGACCTCCACCTCACCGAGTAGCGATTCCACATCTACTCCAAGGAAAGCGGCGTCCGGAAACTCTTATAAAAATTGAAGGGCGATCAAACGCTCGGATCAAAAGTTATGGCCCTTTCTAACCACTACTCTAGTTTGGGGCGACCAGACCTCCGCCGCACCGCCTAGCGATTCCACATCCATTCCAAAGAAAACGGCATCCGGAAACTCTTATAAAAATTGAAGGGCGATCAAACGGTCGGATCACAAGTTATGGTTTTTTCGTATCGGTACTCTGGTGTGGCGCGACCAGACATCCGACTCACCGAGTAGCGATTCCACATATGCTCCAAAGAAAATGACCAACAGAAACTCCTGTAAAAATTTGGGGGCGATCCAACGATCAAATATTATGGCCCTTCCAAACTGTTACTCTGGTCTGGCTTGACCAGACCTTCGCCTCACCGAGTAGCGATTCCACGTCTACTCCAAGGAAAACAGCATCCGAAAACTCTTATAAAAATTATAGGGTGATCAAAAGGTCGGATCAAAAGTTATGGCCATTCGGAATCGTTACTCTGGTCGGGCGCGACCAGACCTCCGCCTCACCGAGTAGCGATTCCGCATCTACTCCAAAGAAAACAGCCTCCGAAAACTCCTCTAAAAATTTGAGGGCGGTCCAAGGTCAGATAAAAAGTTATGGCACTTTGGAACCGTTACTCTGGTCTAGAGCGACCAGACCTCCGCCTCACCAAGTAGCGATTCCACATTTGCTGCAAACAAAAGGCCTCCGAAAACCCCTGGAAAACATTGAGGGCAATCCAATGGTCAGATCAAAAGTTATAGCCCTTTCGAACCGTTACTCTGGTTTGGCACGACAAGACCTCTGCCTCATCGAGTAGCGTTTCCACATCTACTCCAAGGAAAACAGTGTCCGGAAACTCATAAAAATTGAAGGGTGATCAAATGGTCAGATCACTAGTTATGGCTCTTTCGTACTGTTACTCTAGTGTCTTACCACCAGACCTCTGCCTAACCGAGTAGCGATTCCACATCCACTCCATAGAAAACGGCATTTGGAAACTCCTGTATAAATTTGGGGGTGATCCAACGATCGGATCAAAAGTTATGGCCCTTTCGAACCGTTACTCTGGTATGGCGCGACCAGACCTCTGCCTCACCGAGTAGCGATTCCACATCTTCTACAAGGAAAACGGCGTCCGAAAACTCTTATAAAAATTGACGGGCGATCGAACAGTCGGATCAAAATTTATGGCCCTTCGGAACCGTTACTCTAGTGTGGCGCGACCAGACCTCTGCCTCACTGAGTAGCGATTCCACATCTGCTCCAAAGAAAACGGCGTCCGGGAACTCTTTTTTTATATATCAAAATGTAAGTGTATAAATAGATAAAAAAAATATACATTGCTGGTAAACCAGCAAGTTCAGACAAGAATCGACAAAAGGAGAACAAACTCCCTTAGCGAACTATACAACAAACCCCGAGAAAGGGCGATAACTAAAATACAGGCCAATGTTATGAGGGGAACCAAAATTGACAAGGTTCCCAACCTAACACAAAGCAAAAAACAATACAATGGGACGCCCTGAGAAACCACTAGCGCGTAGGATCAATAGTAGATCAGCTAAGCATGACACAAGGCCTAGTAGCAGTGACAAATGTCCAAAGACCACAAGCTGAATAGAGGAACAACATAACAATGACACGAGAACAATTAGAGTGAGAACATCCAAAGCAACCAAAAGCAACCACTTGTAGCAATAAGGGCCACCCGATCCACAAGAAACCATCCGGGAACTCTTATATAAATTGGAGGGCGATCAAAGGGTTGGATCAAAAGTTAAGGCCCTTTCGAACCGTTACTCTGGTGTGGCGCGACCAGACCTCCGCCTCAACAAGTATCGATTCCACAACTACTCCAAGAAAAACAGCCTCCATAAACTCCTATAAACAATTAGGGTGAACCATTGGCTGGATCAAAAGTTATGGCCCTTTCGAACCCTTACTCAAGTTTGGCGCGACCAGACCTCCGCCTTACCTAATACGATTCCACATCTACTCCGAAGATAACGGCCTCCAGAAACTCCTGTAAAAATTTGAGGGCGATCCAATGATCAGATCAAAAGTTATGGCCCTTTCGAACTGTTACTCTGGTGTGGCGCGACCAGACCTCTGCCTCACTAAGTAGCGATTCCATATCTACTTCAAGGAAAACGACGTCCAGAAACTCTTATAAAAATTGAAGGGTGATCAAATGGTCGAATCAAAAGTTATGGCCCTTTGGAACCGTTACTCTGGTCGAGCGCGACCAGACCTCCGCCTAACCGAGTAGCGATTCCACATCTGCTCTAAAGAAAACAAACTCCAGAAACTCCTGTAAAAATTTAGGGCGATCTAACAATCGGATCAAAAGTTATAGCCCTTTCGAACCGTTACTCTAGTTTGGCGCAACCACACCTCCGCCTCACTGAGTAGCGATTCCACATCTACTCCAAAGAAAACGGCGCCCAAAAACTCTTATAAATATTGAAGGGCGATCAAACGGTCGAATCAAAAGTTATGGCCCTTTGGAACCGTTACTCTGATCGGGCGCGACCAGACCTCCTACTCATCAAGTAGCAATTCCACATCTGCTCCAAAGAAAACGGCCTACAAAAACTCATGTAAAAATTTAGGGGCAATCCAATGATCGGATCAAAAGTTATGGCCCTTTTGAACCGTTACTCTGGTCTGGCGCGACCAGACCTCCGCCTCACCGAGTGGCAATTCCACATCTACTCCAAGGAAAAGGAAACTCTTATAAAAATCAGAGGGTGATCAAACGGTCGGATCAAAAGTTATGGCCCTTCAAAACCGTTACTCTAGTCGGGCGCGACCAGACCTTCGGCTTATCGAGTAGCGATTCCACATCTGCTCCAAAGAAAACAGCCTACATAAACTCCTGTAAAAATTTAGGGGCGATCTAACGATCAGATCAAAAGTTATAGCCCTTTCGAACTGCTACTCTAGTTCGGGGCGACCAGACCTCCGCCTCAATTCCTAGCGATTCCACATCCACTCCAAAGAAAACGGCGTCCGGAAACTCTTATAAAAATTGAAGGGCGATCAAACGGTCAGATCAAAAGTTATGGTCCTTTGGAACCGTTACTCTGGTCTAGCATGACCAGACCTCCGCCTCACCGAGTAGCGATTCCACATCTGCTACAAAGAAAACGGCGTCCGGAAACTCCTGTAAAAATTTGAGGGCGATCCAACAGTCGGATCTAAAGTTATAGCCTTTGAAATCGTTACTCTGGTTCAGTACGACCAGACCTCCGCCTCATCGCGTAGCGATTCCTCATCAACTCCAAAGAAAATAGCATCCAAAAACTCTTATAAAAATTTGAAAGCGATCAAAGGGTCGGATCAAAAGTTATGGTCCTTTCGAACAGTTACTCTAGTGTGGCACGACCAAACCTCCGCCTCACTGAGTAGGGATTCCATATTTGCTCCAAAGAAAACGACCTCCGAAAACTCCTGTAAAAATTTGATGGCGATTTAATGTTCGGATCAAAAGTTATGGCCCTTCTAAACCGTTACTCTTGTCTGGCGTTACCAGACCTCGGCCTCAGTAAGTAGCGATTCCACATCTAATCCAAGGAAAACAGCCTCCGAAAACTCCTGTAAAAATTTAAGGTTGATCCAACTGTTGGATCAAAATTTATGGCCTTTTTGAACCGTTACTCTAGTCCGGAATGACCAGACCTCAGCCTCACCAAGTAGCGATTCCATAACTAATCCAAGGAAAACAGCCTTCGGAAACTCCTGTAAAAATTTGAGGGCGATCCAACGGTCGGATCAAAAGTTATGGCCCTTTTAAATTGTTATTCTGGTTTAGCGCGACTAGACTTCGACCTCAACGAGTAGCAATTCCATACCTCCTCTTAGGAAAACGGCCTTTGGAAACTTCTATAAAAATTTGAGGGCAATCCAACAGTCGGATACAAAGTTATATCCCTTTGAGACCGTTACTCTCGTTTGGCACGGCTAATCCTCTGCCTCATCGAGTAGCGATTCCATATCCACTCAAACAAAAACAGCCTCCGCAAACTCTTTTAAAAGTTGGAGTGCGATCCAACGGTCAGATCAAAACTTATGGCTCTTTCTAATGGTTATTCTCATATGGCGTGACCAGACCTCGGCCTCACCGAGTAGCGATTCCATAATTAATCCAAGGAAAACAGCCTCCATAAACTCCTGTAAAACTTCGAGGACGATCCAACAGTTTGATCAAAAGTTATGGCCCTTTTGAACTGTTACTCTAGTCTGGCGCGACCAGACCTCGGCCTCCCTGAATAGCAATTGCATACCAACTCCAAGGAAAACAGCCTCCGGAAACTGATGCGATCCAACCATCAAAGGATCCATTAGAGGTTCCAGTTGGTCCAGTTACTAGGCTTTGGGCTAAGAAGTTCAAAGAAGCTTTCAATGGACTTCTTCAAGATACATGCACTAAGGTGGACTTCAAGATGATTTGTAATAATAAAGAGCAAGCCTAGATTCGGATAGTTTAACCTTTAGTTACTCTTTTGGTCATATCGGGAGCTACAAATCGAATTTTGATGTGATTATAGTTGGGCTGGAAACTAGACTTCCATACATTTCCAACGGTATATGGCACGCCTTCTAATTCATTAAGACGAGAGAGAACCATCCGTTTTAATTTGGGCTTTGCTGCTGCCAGACAAAATGCGGAAACAACGAAATTGTCTTTTTTAATTAGTTGGGCTATCAAACTTTATTTATTTTGAGAGGAGATATTTTGTTTGGGTTTAAGACTTGTTTATTTTAATTAATTTGGGCTAGTTTTAGCTTGGATTGATTATTATTTAAATTGGGCTTATGTGAGACCCATTAGGAAAACTAGGGTTTTGGTTTGGAGTTTAAATACTCTTTAGGAATAATTTCATATCAGACTTTTAATGATAATTTCAGCATTGTAGCCGACTTTTTGGTTGTTCAATCTTGGTTCTTGATTAAACTTTTAACTCTTCAAAGAACTGACCATTATTTGTTGTGAATTTATACTTTCTTTGCTCGTCTCCAGGTGTAGGCGTTATGATCGAGTTGGTTTATAGTCTTGTTGCCTTGGAACAAGTCTTTCATTGTGATAAGCTCATTCAAATCTCAACAACCTTAGATTAGATTGATCTTGGGGTCGCGAATTCCATTAAATTCCGCTAGGGTTCGCATCAATTACTCTGGTCTGGCGTGACAAGACTTCCGCCTCACCGAGTAGCAATTCCAGATCTACTCCAAGCAAAACGGACTCCAGAAACTCCAGTAAAAATTTGATTGCGATCCATCGATCGGATCAAAAGTTATGGCCCTTTTGAACCGTTATTCTCATCTGGCGTGACCACACCTCCACCTCACCAAGTATCAACTCCACATCCACTCCAAGGAAAACGGCCACTGGAAACTCCTGTAAAATTTTGAGGGCGATCCAACGGTCGGATCAAAAGTTATAGCCTTTTCGCACCATTACTCTTGTTTGGTGCGACCAGACCTCCACCTCACCGAGTAGCCATTCCACATCTACTAAATGGAAAACAGCCTCCGGAAACTCTAGTCAAAATTTGACTGTCATCTAATTATCAGATTAAAAGTTATGGCCCTTTTGAATGGTTACTCTAGTCTGGTGCAACCAGACCTCGGCCTCATTGAATAGCGATTCTAGATCTACTCCAAAGAAAACGGCCTCCGGAAACTCCTGTAAAAGTTTGAGCTCGATAGCAATTCTAGATCTACTCCAAGGAAAACGGACTCCAAAAACTCCAGTAAAAATTTAAGCGCGATTAAATGGTCGGATAAAAAATTATGGCCCTTTTGAACTGTTTTCCTCCTCTGGTGTGACCAGACCTCCGCCTCACCGAGTATCAATTCCACATTTACTCCAAGGAAAATAGCCTCCAGAAACTCCTGTAAAAATTTAAGTGTGATCCAACGGTCGGATCAAAAGTTATGGCTCTTTTGAACCGTTACTCTAGACCAGCCTCGGGTGTCTTATCTACCAATACCCCTCCACTTGCCGCATCAATGATATTGCGGTCAGTAGGCATCATTCCTTCATAGAAATATTTAATGAGCAGCTAATTGAGTATCAGATGATGAGGGCATTGAATGCACAGTTGCTCAAATCTTTCCCAATACTCGGAGAGTGTCTCTCCATGAGATTGTTAAATCCCACATATTTCTTTCCTTACGTTGGCAACTCGAGAGGCTGGAAAATACTTTTCAAGAAAAATCTTCTTCATGCCATTCCACGTTCCAATGGAACCTGGGAGAATAGAGAAAAACCACATCTTTGCCGCCCTTTTTAAAGAGAAAGGGAAAGCTTTCAACTTAACCTGTTCTTCGTCAACTCCATTCGGTTTCATGCCAACACAAACCATATGGAACTCCTTGAGATGAGTATAAGGATCTTCTCCAACAAGTCCATTGAATATTGACAGTAAGTGTATAAAACCAAACTTGAGCTCAAAATTGACATTATTGTCAATGTTTATGCACAATGGTTGCTTTTCCACGTTGGGAGCAACATGCTCCTTGAGTGTTTGTTGTTGTGCAACAACCATGGTGTTGACACAAGCTTCCTTTCATAACCTGCGTAAAGTGTTTTCTATTTCGAGATATACCTGCACTTGACTTTGGTCAGTAGAACGGGTTATAGGCATAAATAGTCAAGAAAACTCAAAAGAAATCGGTCACACAAGAGATTGAAAATAATGTAAATTGAATGAAAATCCTATGCTAGAACACAAAAACTGCCTAAAAACCCTAGAAAACAATGGAATTTGGCCACTAGTCTTGTTCAGAACATCGTTTCTCTTTAGGAAACAAAAGGTCAGAACCTAATTCCACCAAAAAATCAGTTTTGAATAGTACAGGTACCGTACTGTATAGTACCGCAACACTGTTTTCTGTTTTTTTAACAAAATAAATAACAATCACAAAAAATAAACAATCACAACACAAGAATCAACTAAAATTACTTCCCCAGCAACGGCGCCTAAATTTGTTGCGATGTCGCAGTCGCACAATTAATTACCCTAGCTTAAAACACAACACATAAGATATATAGCAAGCAAGGGGTCGATCCCATGAGGAAGGTTCAAGTTAGATTTCTATGCTAGTTGATATGCAATTTGGGGGGGGGGGGGGTTGGACGTTATGTAGGCTAAAGCAAAAGAAAACAGAAAACTATAAAGCAAAATTAAATAAAATCAGAAAATTATCAAGAGAAAAACCTTGGTCGTAAGTAAACATCCACCTAAAAAATCAGAACTGATCATAGAAACGAAACGTCAATTTATACTCTGAATATCTATCTTTTCTTATATTGATTAGTTAACAGTCCGCTGTATAACTAATCCTAACCATCAAACAACCAGAATGTCTGCACTAGTAATTTAATTTAATGGCAGCCTTAAGAACTAGATGAGTTGATTAATCTAGAATATAATTGTTCGCAATCCATGTTTGATTTGATCAATCGAATGCTCTCCCTAAGATTACT
>Ga0307513_10009053_pt1 | contig 12623 bp, 13 predicted proteins | sample 15_EM_MG_FD_202174 | JGI IMG/M metagenome (GOLD analysis project Ga0307513, IMG submission 202174) | Populus trichocarpa ectomycorrhiza microbial communities from riparian zone in the Pacific Northwest, United States - 15_EM | ecosystem: Host-associated > Plants > Roots > Unclassified | place... | reverse complement strand
ACATACGCACAAATACACATACGCACAAATACACATACGCACAAATACACATACGCACAAATACACATACGCCCAAGGAAGCAGACTCCAGTCACCTACACACCAAAGATCATTTTGCGTCTAACTTGCTCTGAGCAAAAACCCTTCTATCTTTTCCTGTGAACCTCCTTCCTCACACACCTGTCCGTCAACACAACAAACAAGCAAACACCAAAAAAGTAACTCTTCCTCAATGTCTCCCAAACGTCGCGCAAATGATAGTATGTTAGGCGGAAAGGGTGGTGGAAATTGGGGGCCCCCAACTCGGCATCTTGGTCGGAAAAGAGCGGGGAGGTTGATGGGGTCCTGCAGCCTGCACGGTATCCAACTGGGAGGGTGGCAATGGCACAGATTATTAAGTATCGCTGCGAAGGGGGGTACCTAATTCCCAAGGCCCCATTCTTTCCTCTTTGCCAGGAGATCATGTCAGGTTTGGCACTCGAGCAACAATTCCGTTGGCAGAGATCAGCTGTTGAATGCCTCCAGATGGCAGTGGAAGCGTTCCTGGTGATGACAATGACTGGTAAGTTGAGTTCCTCTTTTTGTATAATTATGTGATTTACTAATTATTTGTTCATAGCTGGAGCCCTGGGTGCGACACATGCTGGTCGCATTACCCTCATGGTCCAAGACCTGAGCTTAGTTGAGGATGTCATGAAGGTTATGGCTGGCCAGCCAGATGGTGCCACTCGGGAAGAGATGGGATGTCATCTAAATCAGGATGGCGGTGCTCCTGGGAGTGCAGCTCCTTGGGGTCGTGGCCCTCCCCATTGTCAGGGAGCTTCTTCCCATCACTCACCCCATGCCAATGACGGTAGTGACAGCGACAGTGATGACAGCGACAATCCTCATCCACCTGCATGCCGTCGCTTGTATGGTGGGCCTGGGAGCACTGGGTGGACTCGTGGTAGTCGTATTACGGGGGAGTGCTGGGGGAGTTGTTAGACAAGGAAATTTGGTTGGGAGTGTGGGTTCTAATATGGGAGATAATAGTGGTAGTGAGGAAGGTGGTTTGAGAGGTGCCCAGGGAGACCATGATACCGGGCATGTGGATACTGGGGGGGTTGGTGACAGTAGTAGTAGGGTGATGACCAGGGCCGTCGGAGGCACCCCTGCACACCCCGTCGGAACACGGCCTCTGGGGCTGGGGTAAGTAGTTGTACCCTGCGGATGCCAGTTCAGCCAACTGGTAGTAAGGATTAGAGTGGTTGGAGTGGGGCTCGTAGGCGCTCTGCGGGCCCTGGTGGGAGTGGTTGGAGCGGTGGTGGCGGTAGGGTGCACATGTGCTCCGGGAGTGGTGGCGGGCGGGCAGAAGCTAGTGCTGGTGGGAGCGCTACCACCTAAGCATATTTGGGGATTGTCTTTTTCTTTCTCTTAATTCACCTCTTTTTGCAACTTTTGTGACTTTTATTCTTGTTGTTTTCTATTACTCTATGGTGTGGTCTCCATGTGATGGGGGGGACGGGGCAGTCTTTTATCACTTTTACACAAATCATACGACTAACTCAAACCTCCGAGTCACATCTAACGTAGCATAATTACCTTTTATAGAACTCTTATTGTTATAAATACACTCTTTCTTTAACCTCACCATTTGGCTATGTGAACTCTGAACACAGTAACTCCATAGCACGACTGTGGTTATGATTTGGGTGTATGGCTTGGGCGTATGGTTTGGGCGTATGGCTTTGGCGTATGATTTGAGGGTATGATTTGGGCGTATGGTTTGGGCGTATGGCTTGAGGGTATGATTTGAGCGTATGGCTTGGGTGTATGGTTTGGGGGTATGATTTGAGCGTATGGCTTGGGCGTATGGTTTGGGGGTATGATTTCAGCGTATGGCTTGGGCGTATGAATTGCGCATATGGCACGGGCGGATGAATAAGGCTTATGAATAGGGTATATTATTTGAACCTGTGAATAGAGTGTATGAATTGGGCATATGTATTAGGCGTATGGCCTGCTGAGACAATATAGGTTGCTAGACTAGGCAACTCGGAGGTCCAATCAGTGTTGTGAATTATTCCGGTTCATATGGTATGAATCATTCCATGCAAATAAATCTCCGTATATACTTTAAGGTATGTGGTTTTTGATATATGCTCACACAATTACTCAATCATGTATCAAAAGAGCAATGTTCGAGAGGGGAATATACGAAAAAGCGGGGCTCCGGGTGGGGAAAATTCATTGACCGGGGGCTGTCCGGGGCATTGAAGGCGGCGGGGGCCTGGACGGGGGCAGGTGCAGGGGGTGAAATATAAAGCCGCCCCGCCCCAGGCGATTGCGTGGGGCGGGGCGCGAAATTGGGGCGGGGGCCCTGCAGTTTCAGGGCCCTGGAGGCCCCGTAACGAACACTACCTGCAGCTGGCCGGCTCTGGCCAACATTCTCCTCCCTGCTCAAGTACAGCGCTCCAGACTCGCACAGGAGCCTATGGACCCGCCTTCCCCCCAATGTAATGCCTCTCTCATAGGAAACAGACCGCCCGCCCTCAAAGGTCAGGTCCAATCTCCCTGTGGACGAGCTTGCAAACTTAGCACACCCCATCCTTGGCACTCTCTCATTTGCCCCCCTGGCGAAAGCTGACTTTCTCCCGGAAGCTGCTTCACTCCCACCCGACAACACTATGACAAATGCATACAGAGCCCTCAAAGGACAAACAAGGCTCCTTCTTCACGAAGAATGGAGGCGCCTGGTGGCACCCCCCTATACTACACCTTTCCGTTATCATTAACCCCGCACCCATTCATGGGTTTCGGCAAGTTCATAGCCAGTCACATCCATCAAATGAGAGCTCAAAAGAGCTACCTCGCCGCCCACTACTTGTGGTCAAGGTTAGACGAAATCAGACACTGCCCCAGAGGCGGTGAAGAGGAAGAAACCTTCAGTCACACTATTCTCCACTGTCAGTCAACATTCTACCACAGAGATCGCCTCCTCACAGCCCTCCCTAGCGTGGGCCCTGACTCTATTACACTAGCGGGAATAGCTTACCTAATATTTAAAGCGTGAGGTATGTGGCTTCATAGGATGACCATATATCCGAACTCATTCTCCCAAAGTTATGAGCTTCTCAGATAGGCTTCGTTACGGGGTCCCGTTTCCAAGGAGCGGGGACAAAATAACCTAGGTTATTCTGATTAGCTGGCCGGAAAAATCATCCAAATCGGACCAGAACTGACAGAGATAGACCTCTTTGAAGTTAGACAACTTCAAAGAACCCTATCTCACTCAGTTTTGGTCCGATTTGGACGATTCTTTTTTTAATCTGCAGTTAATAACCTGCTCTTGGCGCCCCGTTTGTCAGAAATGGGGCCCCGTAACGAACGCTATTCTCAGAGGCATCTGGAAGACGACTCGGAATACTGGATAAAAGCACGTTTCAAGATATGTTTAACTGATTGCAACGATGTTTAGAGAACACTACTCCTCTCATTTTCTAGTTGTATCTGTGTTCGCTGCATAATGCGTTGATAGCTCGATATCGGATGTGATCACTCCATATTCCATATTACTATTGGATTGTTGGCATTTGGACCGCTTATTCATATCTAGTCTATCAGGACGAAGAGATCGAGGACTGTCTACTGGTGGAGTGGGGACACCATCAGATAAAATAGCAGTTCAGAAGACTCTCTGAGTTGAGCTGGGCAAGATTTCAGGGTCAAACGGTGTTCGCACTTTGTTCTGATGAACTGAACTGTTAAGAAAATACTGCTTAACTAAAGAAGTCGAAGTAGCAGAAACATTAGTATAAATAGTAAGCCTCTTCCCCGGTGGTTGATGAATCATCAGGCAAAGGAGAAGAGACCTTAACAATATAACAAGTTAGCGAGTTATATGTAACTCTTTCATATTTGACTACACTTTATTACTTTACCTTTACCAAACAATTACCTACGAGCCTTCCAGACTATAAATCCGTTGTCTTGAATATCCTTGGCCTAGTTGGCTCGGAATCCTACCGCGTTAGCTACCGTAACAGCCAACTGAAGACACATCAGGAAGATCATAGGCCCTTTGCCAGCTTTAGAGTTGCTTTGTAGGATAGCATGTTCAAAGGGTTTCTCTTGCTCTTCACAAGCTGGGCATATCGTGTTAGGATCTGTGTCACCCCAGTCTGGGTGGGTGGCCAGGTACGATATTCCTGCCCACATCTGGTGTATTCTTCCCGCTATGAACCTATCCAGACTCATGAAGGGGTGCGGGATCAACGTGGGCAGGTATGGGTAGTATAGGAGGGGTGGAGACTAAAGTATCCAGTCTTGTAGGAGTTGTCCTTTGAGGGTAGATTTGAGTGCCGAGTATGTCTTGCCTGGGGGAGGTTGGGTCGGGGTCTTTTGTCAACTGGAAGTAAGTGAGGGTGTAGAAGAGGTAGAGATCTGGCTATCGCTACCACTGGGCGTAGGAAGTAGCTCATGACATCAATGGGTAAGTGAGATCTTACTGCAGGGATGGGCTTGTGTTAATCCCAGCGTAGCTGAATATAGTTCCATTTGAGCCCACCCAGTCGAGCTCGCAGGGAATCTGTAGCTCTCTTCTGGCTGTGTCCTGGGAATGTAGTGGGCATTCTGGCTGCCGCTGGGTTGATGAGGGGAGACGAGTATTCCATTCTAAAAGCTGCCATCTTTCTTTTATGTGAGAGAAAGGAGTCCAGTGGAGGGAAGCAGCCATCACAAGGGAGAATGCTGATGGGCGTAGAGTAGAAGCAGTTCGTGGTCCATCTTAGGACCTTGTTCCAGAGGACAGTCATCTTGACAAGGGAGGAGGCATTGGGGGTGAAGAGATCTACACCGTATGTGAGAATGGGGAGGATTAGACCAGTTGCAAGGCTTCTGTTCATGTGTGGCGCAAGACCCATTCCTGGGGGGGAGAGTTGCGTAACAATAGAAAAGGCTCCTTGTGCGAGGGCCAGTCGCTTTTGAAAGTAGGTTGACGTGTCCATGGAGGGCGTGAACCAGTACCCAAGCCATCGAACACTCGGGTAGGGGTGAAACAAGGTTCCGTCAAGCGAGACCAGTGAGCGTAAGGGAGAGTCTCCGTCCCTTAGGGTGTGCCAATGGCAGATCTCAGTTTTGAGGATTGAGAAGGAAACGCCTATCCTGGCTCCTCTCCTCTTCAGTACAGAATAAAAATATTGAAACATCTGACATCTCCTCCAGTACCACAATGAACCCACAGTCACAGTCAACTCATCAACATAAGAAAACATAATCCCACGAGGGGTAGGTATGTGAAGTACTGAAACATAAATCACAAACAACAAAGGAGAGATAGGGGACCCCAGTGGGGTTCCCACTTGAACTGGAAGAAAAACATTATAAGAGCCTTGAAAAATCAAGTGGCATTTGCAATCCGCCAAAAAGGAACGAACCCAAGAAACCAAGTAATGTGCAATGCCTTTATAGCACAACAGTGATGTTAGTACAGTGGAAGAAATATTATTGAAGTGTCCTTTGATATCCAGGAAAAGAGTGGAAGACTTCAGGTGTGGACGTTGGAGGGTGCAAATCTAGTGCGTGCGGGCTGTGCATGCATCGAACATGCTGAGGCCTGGGAGGGAGCCACATTGATTGCAACTTAGGAGTCCAGATGATCGTGCGAGTGGGGAGAGTCGAGACGCCACAATCCTTTCCAGAATCTTGGAAACTGTCTGGAGAAGGACTATGACTCGGAAGGAGGAGGGGGCTGAGTAATCTGGTTCCCCAGGCGTTGACAAGACTATACCATTGGCCTCTTTCAATGAGGGCGAGTGAAACCCGTACACGAGTAGTAGACCAAGGAGTGATAGCAGAATGGACTGGTTGGTTTTGTTGACAGTTTTCCATATCCCGTATGGGATCTGATCGGGCCTGGGGGCTGAGGTGTTGGAAAATTTACAGAGCGCAGTGGAGATTTCCTGTAGAGAGAGTTGGGAGCCATCCTTGAAAGGTCGTAGGATGCTAGGAGTGGGGGTGGGGTCCTTGTGGGGAAAGAGGTAGAAAAGCTAGGCATTATGTATCTCAGTTGGCATTATGGCATCCGGGAAGGAGGGAAAGCGATCTGGCTGGCGACCTGCCGACAGGAATTTGGCCGCCCAAATGTCTTGAGCTCCTACATTGGCAAGGAAATCCTTCCAGTAATCCTTTTTGGCCTTTTTGATTAGTTTGAAATACGTGAGGGGTCGCGCTTGCGCTTCCTACATTGATTGAGGGCAGTGTTCCAGCCGATGGAATCGGAGGCTTTCGTGGAGGTCCCGGCAGAGAGCAGACAGGTTGTCATTCTACCATGGTTTAGAGTGTCTGAAGGAGCTTTTGAGAGGTGTGTGTAGTCCGAGCAAGGATGTGACAGCAGCCAAGTGCCAGTCAAACCAGGCTGTCAGAGAGTTTTTGGTGGGCCGTGGAGGGGGGCTCGGCACTCTAAGTTGCACAATGGCCAGGATGATGGAGGCCCAATTGGTTTTCTTGCAGTTTGGGGACAGGGGGGACGGGCATAGCAGAGAGGCTGACAAAGAAATTAATATAGGTACATGGTCAGATCCTGTACTGGGCAAGTGGGTCGACCATGATGAAAAACAAGGTGCCAATGCGCTATTAACAAATGAAAGATCAAGTACAGCAGGCCTATCTTCCGCCACAAATGGAAAGTGGGTAAAAGCTCCCGGTATGTTAAGGAGGGAACAGCCCAAATCAGCAGCTCTGGCAAAATAGAGAGCAGAGATAGCCACCTCTCAGGCTGAATATTCCCTAAGAGGGTCGGATAGCGGGTTGTGAACATTAAAGTCACCCACCACCAGGCAGGGAAAGTCAGTGTCCTGAAACATTTTGTCGGGAATAACAGTGCGGACATATAATGTACCATTAGTTGAATAACCATTGTACATCCTTAAAATATGATTGTTGGAATCAAACAAGCCTAATAGAGTATGCACATCAAGCGCCATCCAGTCTGGGCATTCAAAAAACACCGGAAGAATAGAATATGTTTGTAAAAACTCATAGTAAACATAGCATGCAACTTTTGGGGGCACACCATTTAGTATTTCAGAGACAAATGCCTTAAAACCTCCAAAGGAGGGCAGGTGATTGCGAAAAACAGGAGGGTCTTGTAGCAAAACAAATGAAGGTGTTGGTGTGACAGTTTTTAGGCTGTTAAAAGGAGAAGAAAACTGATTCCAGCTTCCCAGGCAGTTGTGTTGAACAATGGATAGCTGCTGTAGAAAGGGGGCAGGGGCCGGCCTATGTCCACCAAGAGTGTTAACATTGTGATCAATCATTAATCATGTGCGGAGGGGGAGGAGGAGGTGCCTTCCACCCAGCTGGGAAGCTGAGCCTTCGAGTTGGGTAGGGGGGCCGCAATGGCCTTGCAGCGTGGGACAGCATGGGGGGTGGTGAGGTCGGACACAGGGGTCCTTCCGACCGCCGTAGTAGGTCTGAACCCGGTATCCTCCATCATATCCATTGTGTCGTCTGCAGGAAGTGGGTGGGAGAGCCGTAGGTTTTCCTGGGCAGGAACAAGCCTTGGCCTAGATGGCCAGGTAGGATCAGTGGCGATGTGCTCACCCTGGCAGTTAGTGCATTTTGGGGGGGGGGCAGGGCAGCACGCTGGTACTGCTTTGATGTTTCCCTCCAAGGGGCAGGTTGGATTTGTGTACCTATGAGCGGAGCGGCAATGGGAAAGGGAACATATAGGGCAGACGGGATAGTCCACCTTGCATTGTGGTGCGGGATGCCCATTGGGGAAGCAGTGCTTGCACTGTGTCATCTGACTTGAATAATAAGCGTGCTCTACCTGTCTAGAGCTCGAGAAGGGGCGAATTGAGGAACCAAAGGCAGCTTCCTCAGCAGGTGGTACAGAGACCACCACCAAGCAGGAGCCTTTCCTGGCCCTTTTGGCTGGGTCGGACTGTAGGAATCTAACTGAGAAGATTCCTACTCCTATGGTGTTTCGTATCAAATCTGCGAGAGCAGGGAGGAGGTCCTCAGGAGTAGGGGGCATGAATCCATACGGGAGGCTATGTGTTAGGTGGTAGATTCGGCGTGAGGTATTCCGACAGGTAGGACCTGAGTCGTTATTATATCAGAGAACTCGTTAAGAAGACATGAGTCATGTGATCTAGATATAATGGGTACTTCAGTATAGACATTCGAAGTATTGGTAACGATAAAATGTAGACACCTATTATATTGATAAGATCTCTTCTCTGTGCTTGTTGTCTCTAAATAGCAGTGAAGATGCTTCGATATTTATATTCCGTGGCTAAGCAATCACGGTATACATGCCATCTCTATACTAACTAAGTATCTTGTCGGCAACTCTGCGAACTTCACCTGAGTGCGCACACTTGTAGACCCTGAAAATTCTCTACCACACGGTTTGCTCGCCTAGCCAACTTATCAGTCTGCGCTTCTGTTATTCCTGATGGTGTGGAGCCCATGTCAGGTGTCCGCTCATCCGTTTATCCGTTGACAACGATGGTTACGAATTATCTTGCCCCTTGCTCACCGAGGGTAGTCTAACTCGCTGGACAGAAGATGGCCAATGTTCTTTGGTTGGTTGCGTGGAGAATTCGACATGTAACCACATATTGTATTTGGATCTTCCGGCATTATCTGACTTGTCTTCGGGATCGTACCTATGGGCTTTTTCCCTCAGCCTCCATCTTTTACCAACCTGTCCTTTGTGGATGCACCCGATCCACTTACTGGGCATAGTTACATCCTTCATGCTCTACACATCTTTGTAGGTATCAGGGGACTAACTTTCATGCAAAACTTCCCGTTACATTCGACCTACTCTACCCAATGGCTGTCTTTAAGTGTCTGTAGCTTCATGCGCCGTCATCCGATACGCCTGCCTCCACTTGCATAAGGTGCCCGAAGGTCTCCCCACATATATCCTGTGAACAGGAGGCGGGCGGACAGACGGCCACGATGTATACAGTGTTATAAGATGTGTTCCATAGATACTGGTGTTTGGTGTTGGGACGTAACTAACCTGGCGGCCTGTGATGACGCGCCGTCCCAACGCCGGGGTTGGTGGGGGGTGTTATCTTCTTCCTTCGAAGTTCCTGCGTGTCAAGGTAGGGTAACTCAGCCCTGTAAATCCTTACAGGGGGTCTGTGCGCCTAACAGCATGAATGGCCATCCAGGCTTGGTTCGGAGCAGTGCGGGATGAGAGGAAGGGGTTGTCCCCTACTGGGAACGATTGGTTGAATTTCATAGTACAGGCCTCATATTAAGGCGCGAATGCTGTGGCTGGGGTTTGGGCATTAGTGGAGGTTAGGGTTACCAAGCCTCCAGGGTTAACTGAGACTGTGAAGCCGAGGGGGAATTGGCAGTTGGCCTGTCTGAGAAGAGACACAGCAATGTCAGGGGCAGTGGCGGCAATGCGAAGGGCCTCTTGGTAAGGCAATGGGGAGGAACGAGGAGCAAAAAAGTGTCAGTCAGTAGCAGGCAATGGGGCTGTACCCCTTTCGGGGGTCACAAAAGTGTTAGGCACGGCGACTTCGGCCCCTGTGGCGACACCCTTGCCCTTGTTCTCCTTCTTCGTAGTACCAGATGTTGGGGCAGCAGCATTGGCATAGGTTGGTCTGGAAGAGGGGCCAGGTTGTATAGGAAGCAATGGTTGGGGGGTAAGAAACTCTGTTATGGCAGGATATTTCCCATCTCTCCATTGTTGGCCCTCTTAGGATCTGGGATGTTTGGTGGCGTAGCCAACAGGGTTGTGATGCCATTTTTGTGTGACTGAGTCATACGATGGGCAATCGTTATTGAAATAGGTGGGGGCAGGGGTCACAGTCTTGTCTTGGACAAGCCGATTCTGTGGGAGTCGTTTAGCCGCTCTGGGTGCGTGCCCTTGAGCGACAGGGTATGGGGTGCTGGGGCAGGTGTGGCTCAGATGGTGGCGCTCGCAGTGACCTTTTGTGATAGGTCCCGCAGGGACGCCTGGAGGGCGATGATTGCAGAAGAGTCTGAGGGAGGGGAGAATTGAAGACTCTCGATAGCAAGGGCCATTTTGTCAATTTTTGTATTGGTCTCGCTGATAGTCACCATAGCTGCACAAGTGAGAGGGATGAGCATAGTAGACCCGGCGGACAACTCTCGGAGTCTGGTGTCGGTTGCAATAGCAAAGACCTCGTGGTCCAGATCATGGGACAAGACGACTTCGGTGAGGAGGCTGCGGATGAAGGCGAGGGTTCCTGGCAGTCCTCCTACAACCTTGAGTGGGAGCTGGAGCTATAGGGCGAGGCCTGATGACCCAAAAGTACTAAGGCGGACCTAACAGGTCCAGCATGGGAGGAGAATCATTGTTCCATCATGGAACGCTCAAGGTGAAATTTTAAATTTCGCTTATAGAAGTGAAGCCTAAGGGAGAAGCAAGTTTTGGTGTGTCTTGATGGTTGTCAAGTCAAACTCTGGGGTTTGGCCTGGCCAAATGTGGTAATAATTTCAAGCGAGAGGAAAAGAAAGGGCGCAGAGGGTATCAGTAAAGCACGGGGGGCACTTCAATATTTATATCTCGCGTCGATAGAGTGCGCGGCCTACAAGTATCTACAATACTTACTAAGTACCTACTAAGTGTTCCAAACATTTCCTCATACTGCGAACACTGTTTGACCCTGAATATAATTGCCCCACCATTGACTTCCTGACTGGAGGGCTGTTGATTTCTCTCGTGTGGCACCACGTCCCAGTAAGAATTCACCATCCTTCTTCCGTCAGGAGGAACTGAAACCTGTCTGCATGCTAGACAGTCACTGTGTTCTCATCATCAAACGAACGAAGTGGCCAACTTCATAATCGGACCTATCACTGTAGCAGATATCACTCTTGCTTCCTGCATATAGGGTTCGGTCAGACTAGGTGTCCGGATCATACCAGTGGTACAATTCTCTCATCGTCCTGCCTTACCGAATAGTCCTACATGGTAATACACCATTGGTGTGGGTGCAGTCACACTCTCATTTAATTCCAGTGTGGACACTACGAAAACGTCCCGTTACTATAGTGACATAGTTTCCTGTGCCGTACCGCTATGTCTGTAGCCTTATGCAATGTCGACTGGTCTTGCCCGGGACACTTGCATAAGCTCGCCAAAGGTCTACTCTCATATACCCTGCAAACGGCATCCGGTCCGTGAGACGGCCGCGACGTTTACCGCGTTATGAGCTAGGTTTGACTGATAGTGTGCTTTGCTGTTGGGACACAACTACGACGCTGTCTGGTGATGTTGCACCGTTCGAAAGCCGGGGCCAGAGGGGGCTGTTAGCTTCAGTGGGTGAAGGTAGGGTAACCCCAGGGTACACAAAAGTGGGTTGAAAAGCTACGCTATTCCCATATGCCTAACAGTTTATGGGAATCAAATGGTGTAGGTTTCAAAGCGTCCGCATGGCTATAGAGGTCAGTAGGAAAGAAAATACAGAAACCTCAGCAGGCAGATGTCCGTCAGGTTCGGGAAGGCTCTCGTTGGAATCTGCAAGTTGAAAGGAATCAAATAGTGTAGGTTTCGAAGCGTCCGCATAGCGATAGAGGTCAGCAGGGAGAGAAAGGCAGCTACCTCAGCAAGCAGATATCCGCCAGAGTCGTGAAGGGTCTTATTGGAATCCGCCTGGCGAGAGGAGTTGAATGGTGTAGGTCTTGAAGTGTCTCCATGCCTATAACACTCAGTAGCCAACAATTTCAAAGTACTTGTCCCGGGGAATTCAAGTACAAAAGTATAGATAATCCTTCAACCAGCAGTTGGACAGCATTGGGACAGGGTGCATTTGAATCCCCCGGTAGAGAGCAATCGAATGGCCTTGGTTTCAAAACATCCGCATTGCTATTGAGGTCAGCAGGAAGAAAAATGCAGATACCTCAGTGGGCCGATATCTGCAAGGGTCGGGAAAGGTCTCATTGGAATCCGCCAGTCGTGGGGAATCCCATGGTTAAGGTTTTTGAAGCATCCGCATGGCTATAGATGTCTGCAGGAAGAAAAAGGCCGCTACCTCAGCAGGCAGATGTCCACCAGTGTAACAGGGTCACTCTGTAGGAAGATGGATCCTAAGATTGCGACCGCACCGAAGACTCAAAGTAGAAGTAAGGATTAAAATAAAGATAAAGATAATTCAAAGTAGAATCAAGCGGTAAAACTTAATATCGTTAAGCCTGAAAGCTTCACTCAATAAGTTCTCTCAAGGATCGTTGGTTATCAGAATAGGGTATCCCTCGCTTTAGTTAAGTAGAATAATGTAAAGCCAAAGAACATCCTTCAACCATTCTGACCTTTCGCGAGCACCCTGCTCAGCTCAGGGCTGTCCAACTTACCTGCCTAGAGTGAGCTAATACTCGGAGGCAGTCGGACAGCTCGGATATTAACTATCTCCACAAATAGGAAGTGCTTCCGGTGATGTCTCTCCAACTACATCTGCCTGAGCGAAAACTCTTTCCTATCAGTAGCATATCTATTACCCTAGCGGGAATAGCTTGCATAATTGTGCGCGAGGTATATGCCACCATAGGGGAGAGCATATATCCGAACCCAAGCTTCCTGAGTAGGGACTTCCCGGAGGCATCTGGGAGACTACTCAGGAACCTCAAAGAGTTCACGTTTCAAGATATGG
>Ga0307513_10009052_pt1 | contig 12626 bp, 14 predicted proteins | sample 15_EM_MG_FD_202174 | JGI IMG/M metagenome (GOLD analysis project Ga0307513, IMG submission 202174) | Populus trichocarpa ectomycorrhiza microbial communities from riparian zone in the Pacific Northwest, United States - 15_EM | ecosystem: Host-associated > Plants > Roots > Unclassified | place... | reverse complement strand
CGAGGGTGTCACGAGGTAATCTCAACGCACCCTAGAATTCGAAGTTCTTTATATACTTAGGAACATGTCTGAGCGAAGTGACGGCTTCCGAGCTCTCCGTCCCGGGGCTGCGGCCGATTCGCAATTCGCCCAAGCGAGGGACCGGAGGAGTTGTGGGCCTCTACCTTTGTTGGGAGGCCGCGGAAACTTCCGACCCTTGTTCGGATTCCCTCACAGCCAAGCGCCCAACCGGAGAATCGCGATCACTCCGAGGGTCTGCGAAGGAGTCGGAATTTTACATTTCGAGTCTTGAGCGGGGTACAGTACGAAGTGATACAGCATGAATACGATGCAGTGAATGAGACAATATCGAGTTGGAGGCTACGGCAGAGAATGATCTTTAAACACATCTATCCAGGTGAACCTGGGGCACCCACCAGCAACAGGTGGGCGACGGAACAATTGTGCACATACAAGTATCATAGACAACCTTACGCGACGCCGCCGTAAGAGCGTTTTTCAGCAGTATTGCTCTCCAATTCCGAGTCGACGTTGACGCTAATCAGCCGCAGGGGGTCGTTGCTTGAAGCTTCACGCCGATTGAATGTATTATTGCTGGCGGTAGTCGACCCGTGCTTGCTGAAATTCAAGCGTAACACGATCAGCAAGAAGGAGATCCCGGTAACTGGGCTCGTGGTGTCCAACAGAGTATATTGGATGTTGGGACCCGCGAGGAATGTGGCAAACGTGACGGTCATTATGTAGCACAGATCAATGGAAGTGTCCGAGAACAAAAGGGTCGTCAGCGGCTGAAGACGGTATCGCAGGATTTATGGGTTGGACAAATGTACGGACTCTTCTCTCACTCAGTTCTGATAGGTCTGATAGGGTTTTATGCGAACTTGAGTGCTTTATAATATCACTTCTGATTAGCTATCCGAGGGAAACGTTGGTCAGCCGTTTTCAAAATCCGTCTTTCTTGTCATCGTATAAGTCATATGATAATGTCCGTAAGAAATAATGTCTAGGTCTTGTAAGATATGCAACCAATAGATTCCCAGAAATCCAACCACCTCTGCACATCGTCAGTACTGATGTCACTCAGATTTTCTGGGCCTAAGACCGCCGTCTCTGACATCGCAATGCTCAAGTCGTACTGAGAAACTCCTCCAGCATCACGATGCTCCTCCAGCTTCGCGGTCTTGTAGAACCCGAGCAAGCGCAAAGCCGCGTTCTCGTTCTCGAGGGTTGATGGTTCTGATTTCTCCAGCCGATCGAGCCATTCCGTCCATGGCACCAACGGAACGTTGAACTTGTGCGCAACATACCCCATCACCGCGTTCCAAGGAGTTGAACGAGGGTGCGATAGATGCAGGTATTCTTTCGTGGAGGATCGTAGGTCCACGATCGCCTCAGCAGCGGTCTTAGCCGGGAGTAGATGGATGCCCTAAACACAGGTGCGATTAGTTTTGCTCGTGAGTATCTTCGGTGGCTTGCTTACTTGATCTAGCGATGGGAGACAATCGGTGAGTGCCGCAGATAGGATTATCGATGGAATCCACTCCGACGGCTTCCAGTAGCCGTTCGCACCCCCAGAAACCTGTCCAATACGGACAATCACTGGTTCCAAGCAAGTTTCCGCTCTAGATATTGCGAGAATCTCCTCGCATATCCATTTTGATTCACCGTAGCCGGTACCAAGCGCCATTTCGACGTCAGCCGATACCTCTGGTACTGGTTCTGGTCCAGGGTAGTCTATATGAATGAACCATCAGTGAAACGTGGGAGAACATAGCGGGTGACACGGACTGTGTACGACGGCAGGGGAGCTGGGGAACAGGAAGTGGGGTGGCGAGGAAAGGGAGGAGGAGAGAGCCAGGTCGATCATGTTACGGACGCCCTTAATATCATCTTCAAAACCAGCAAGTCCCGTGTTGAGATCGACCCTCCAGCCTGCAACACCCGTAAGCGTACATATGCGTGCTAGCCACCACGGAACTCACCGATATGGATCACATGGGTAATGGATGTCCGAAGTTCCTCGTATAAATCATCGGACAGACCGAGTTTCGGGTGAGAAACCGCTCCCTCGAGTAGGGCGACCTTCGGTGAATCAACAACCGACGGGTCCAAACCACGGTCCCTCAATGCGATTTGTTGCCTAGTCTCCGAAGGTATCGGCCCCTTTCTGTTGAGACAATACACCTTTCCGACCTTAGGGTCGACAACGAGCTGAGCGAGAACGTTGCTCCCAATGGTTCCAGTGGTACCGGTGACGAGCACGATATCGTGTGAAGGGACGGGATCTGTTCCGGTGTGAGGGATAAATTCCTTCGAGTACTGCGCCATCATCTCATGGACGTCGTCTATCGGTGATCGCTTGAGGACAGAATCCTCTCCCATCGATTGCTCCTTGATTCGCTCCTCGAGGTGTTTCCAGCTGAGGCCTCCCAACAACTGCATCTGAGAGACGCTGGCGTATGGTCGAACTGCCTGTGAGATCCTGGTAGCTCCCAGAGAATCCAACCCGTAAGCACTGAACGGGAGCTCTGGGGAGAAGTCCGCTATGGAAACGTCTAGCAGATCGAGAACTTGCTTCAGTAGCTCCGAATTATCGTGGCCGTTCGCCTCGCTGCCGTTCCGCATTCGTCCAGGGGGGTCTGAGGGATCCTGAGAACGAAGATGAGCACACGTCGAAGAAAGGCCTATGTCCCTCTCGACCTCCTCCCATGATAAGGATGGAATATATTGCGAGCACTTCGTTCCTGCAGCAAGGTGCAGAAGTCCATCCTTGATACACGCAAAAAGCACTAAAATGAAACGATTATTAACGTATCCCTTCGGACCGACCGTTTACATACTTTCTGGTGTGATACTCCAACTGTCTAGTCGAGAGTGCTCGGCATCCCCTTCAGACCTGGCCAAGTAGCCAACATTTGAAATTCCGGGAATCATGATGGAGAATGCGTTCGGATATTTACGGAGCTCTCCGTCAAGAATCGCGTTGGCAGTGGCGTAGTTCGACTGGCCAATATTTCCGGTGACGGCCATCATGGACGAAAAGGACATGAAGAAATCCAGCGAGCCGACGTCGAAGGCTGAAGCAAATGTTTGGAACACAGTAAGCTTCGACCGAGCAACGGTGTAGAAAGTATCATCGGTTTGAGTCATAAACAACCCATCGATGAGGTGGAGAACCATCAGGAAGCATCCACCGATCGGGGATGTAACCGTCTCAGCGAAGGAACGCATCGATTCAGTATCGGTAGCGTTAAAGGCTTCAGCCCGGAAGACGAGATCGCTCCTCTTTTTGAGGTAACTGAACTTCTGTTTCGTTGGAACGGAGTCGGTCGCATCAAAAAAGGCAGAACCTCTTCTTGATGTGAGGATGAGGTGCCTGGCACCATTCTAAACAGCAGTAATCAGCTTACGAGAAAGCGGACGGAAGACCCTAGGCTCTACCTGATACATCCACAGCGCTGTGGCCACTCCCAGATCACTCGCACCACCGAGTAAGATGTATGCCTTGTCAGATTTGAATAACGGAAGTTCGGCAGATATTAGCGTTGAGGTAGCCAGGATATCCCCGGGAGTGACGATCTTGGTACAGGTTTGAGTGGTGGGGGAGTAATACAGCCGACCAGCCGTAAAGAGCTGGTCCAGTCGATCCGTCTCGCAAAGCCTTGTGTCCCAGATCAGCACCCGGCCACCCTCGTTCAACCACGAGGAGAACTCGGGATGTTCAGCGTTTGTGGTAGAGTCCAGGACGACCAAGTCAAATTCGTCATCCTGGGATGGTGTCCCGACTTGAATGTCACCGAGGTTGGATTTTTCGAGGATGTGAGGCACAGCGGCGATCGCTTGCGGTTCCGGGATCAACACGCGGAGCTTCTTCGTGGTCTTTGTGTGACGACGGTCGAGCAAAAGCCCAGCGACGAGGATCGAAAGGAGGTCTCCTGCAAGGCCCGAGCTCGCCACCTCCGCAGGGATTTGTACGAGATAGCGACCTTCAGTGACAAATCGGTTGCTGAATTCACCGACCTCTGATATGCCGGCAACCAAAGATCCAACAGGTAAGTTCTTGTAACGGCTGTCAATGACCGTACCGACAAGACCACGCAGCGACGGAAACTCTTGAGACCAAGCAAGTGGCTCGACGATAACTTCTCCGTCAACGATGCGCACCCCCGAAACGGACTTGATGGTGGTCCTGTCACTGACCCAAGGAGCTGAAGGGTCGAATGAAGTCACAGGAACAGGTGGAGGATGAGGGACGGCTTTGGGAACCATCGGGATTCCCTCCGGAGTGAAGTGTACCACTCTATCGAGATCCAGCAGTCCGTTGTATCCCATGATGGTGTCGATCCGGCGTTGTGTCTCGCAACCCTCGGGGAAAACACCGACGTGAATGTTCCAACCCACGAACTCCCTCACAAGCGTGTACACAATTCCCGCTCCAGCATCCCCATCGATTCCTTCTGTTGCGAGCAACCACAAAGTCGTGGAAACGTTTGTGTCCAGGTTGGAGAGAACCTCTTGTAACTTTCTTTCGTCCCCCCAACGGTAAGAAAAGAAGTGCGGTTTAGTCTTGAATGAGACAGATGTGATGGTCGGAGGACCGTATGGTTTCTGCGCAACGAAAGTGAAGTCCAGGTTCATGAGGGTTGGATCAGAGACGGTCTGAACATCGGTAAACCCCGCGCTTTCGAGGGTGGACACCCAGCATGCAGGGGTCAAGGCACAATGCTCTCGACCATCGGTACTACCAAACCACTCCGCGAATGATCCGAACACCATGTCATGCCAAAGGGAGCCAGGGGTCTGTCCCCACATAGAAGCATCGAGTTCGCAAACAAGTAAACATCCCCCGGGAACCAACAGCCGGTGGAGTGATTCCAGGGTGGGAGATAGGTCAGGCGCCGCGTGGATGACATAGAACGCGGTGATGATATCGAAGGTCTTGGGATGGAGCCCTTGCTCTTCCGGTGGTTTCGAGATGTCGTACGCGCATGTGGAGACATGGGGGTATGTGCAGGAACGCGCAGCGGTGTTGGCGAGAGCGATTGAAATGTCGCTCACAAGGTATTGGCCGACGAGGTTTTCCTTCCTGTCCAGAACCTCCGTGAGATTCCTCGTCAAAGAGCCAGTGCCTTCGAAACAACGTCAAATGGGATCAGAAGGCGTGAACTCCGATGTTACTCACCTGCACCGATCTCGAGCACATTCAAGGCACGCTTTCCATGATTGGCGAAGTTATCGAGAATCTTGTCGAACGCTTGCGTAAGATATTCAAGCGGGCGACCGGCAAACCCTTGCCGGGTATAGAAGTGTGTCATAATGTCATCCGAGAACAGGGCTTCGACGGCAGCCTGTATACTCATCAATTCGTGGCTCACAGCGATGAAGATACTCTCGTACCGTGGGGGAGAAGTAGATATCCTCGTGTACTTCCCGGAGCCGCTGGGTGATCTCGAAGTGGCACGGAGACGATTCCTTCAGTTCCAAGATCTTATCCGCGGGTGGCATGGGTGGAAGGGCCCTTTTAGCGGCCTCACGGGCAAACTCGAAGTATCTCAGGCGGTGAATCTAGCACGGTGATTAGGCACGTTATCCCTAGAAATGTTATAAACCTTGGGGTACCTCTTCACCAACCACTGGTTCCTTCGCAATAGAATCCCGGATGGCCTCTTGCGCAATACGATCGAGGTAGTTGTACACTTCATCCTGGACCTCACGACCTGTGAAGTCAGCAGAAGGGAGCCTAGGCATCGGTCCCTCGACGATGATTGGTTGTAAAATGATATCGTAACGAGTCTTGACCTCGGTTGGTGATGCCCCTGAAACCTCCTTGAGTTGCAGCCCGGCCATTGAACAAAGCTCTGATCCGGTTGCATCATAAACATCAATGTTGTAAGTCCTCGACCCTGGGTATTGTCGATGAGTTACGATATGCCACATATATCCATCGGATGGAACAAACCAGGGGTCCAATCAACCAATTTAAAGTGGGAATAGATCGGCCCTTCTGACGGTGGTGGCTTGTGATGTGTGAAACGCTTCAACCGACGTGGGAGATAGAGCGAATCCTCGCTTGTTGGCTGTGATATCGTACGATGCAACGCGAAATGCAAGCAAGCATCCAGGATTACGGGATGGAAGACATAGTCTGAACTGTGCTTGGTGTGAGATACTGGGGAACGGCATCAAGCACAGATAAAACCCACCTGTGCGAAAGCTCCGAGTCGACCCTACATTCGATTTCTGCGATTACCTCCTCCCAATCACCTGCTAGTGCTGTCACCCTCTGGAAGACTGGGCCAAATCCCGCGAGAGGGGATGAAGAATAAAAGTCTGTGGTGGATCAACGCAAGCCAATAGTTATATCAGACAACGCAAGAGGAACATACCATTCAATTCAATGGGGGCGAGCCTGCTCTTTATCCCCTCCAAATGGACCGACCTTGGTGGCGTTCCTGTGGCCGAACTCCACTTCCCACTAGCATGCACCCTATTGCTCTAAGAACGTAATCAAACATAAATTACAGCAAATATTGGAGAGTGCATGCCGGCATACATTCGACTGAAATGAGGACAATGTCCAGTCAGTTTCCTTTCTTTGAACATAGACGTCGACAGGAGTTTCTGATGTCAGAGAAAGGATGGCCTTGAAGTCTACATCCCACATGGTGCGCGCGCCTACTTGCAGGACCTGAGGGGAGGAATTGGAGATGCATCTCGGGGATCAGAAACGTCAGAATTAGGTGGGTATCGCGACCCACTTACCATGTCCAGGAACCCTGCACCTGGCATAATGGGCTCGCCGTTGATCATGTGTTGGGCAAGATCGGGGTGAGTCTTGGCATTGATTTGGAGGTGCAGACCGGATCCATCGCTAGGAGCTCCAAACGACCTTGGACCATCGATTCGCATCGGGAAATAGCGTTCCGTGAACGGATACGGAATGTCATAAGCAGGATCTCGAGACGATCGACCATAAAGACTTGTCAGGTCGATCTGATTGACTCCGAGAACAATGAGGTCTCCAATCGTGCGGGTGAACGCGAGCGCCTCGGCGTCAGTGTCCGATGGGGTTTTTGGACGGCGCATAGGGCACAACACACGATCATGACCAACCGAAGAGGCGAGGTACGAAGACAGAGCGGGATGAGGTGAGATCTCGACGAATACAGCGTCGGGGATGTCATCCAAGACCGACGTGGTGCCCTGATGGAAGTGAACAGGATTGCGAAGGTTGTCCCAGAAATATTCTGGGGTGAATCTTGTGGTAATGCGAGGCTGCCCAGCCACCGTCGAGTATGTTCTGACGATCGGACGGTGCAACCCACCATGTCGTGAGAACACTGCTGTAATGCCCTCCAAGTATTTCTTCCGACAGGAGTCCATCAGAGAAGAGTGAGAAGGCACCAATGATTGGACTCTGCGCGCAAATATCCCGTCCGCTTTCGCAGTACCCACCAGGTGATTGAGTAGGGTACCATCTCCCGAGATAAGAACCGCGTCAGGGGAGTTGATCGCGCCAATTTCCAAAACACCATCTCCCTTGCGTTTCGCCCGTTCAACGAGACCGATCGCGGTGTTGAGACCACAGCCAAGAGCAGCCATGCCGTTTCCCGCGGATTCGACCAACTTCATACTTTGAGCACGGGCAATCGCAAGTTCCAGAGCCATAGCTTTGCTGCCTGCTCCAGAAGCGTAAATTAACGCCGTCTCGCCCGCAGAGTGACCGATCAGAGCGTGAGGTTTCACTCCGATGCTGATAAGAAGGTCGTACAAGGCGATCTGGACAATAGTCATAGCAGGAAGAGTGATTTCGACCGACCAGGTGTCCTGAGCAATCTTGGAGCCCGATTCGTGGAAGAGACCAGTGGATTCCACCAATGATACACCGACCAGGGATTGATAGATCGCGTCCATTTCAAGAACCGTCTGCTTAAAGGTATGGTACGCGTGGAAGAGCCGTTTGCCCATAGAAATATGCTGAGGGCCTTGACCCGCGAAGACAAAAACCATGGGGGGAGGAGTAGACGGAACCATGACGGGGGCCGGGACCTTGGGTGCCTGGGCTGAGCGAGGCGAGAAGAGAAAATACGTCCTCCATGGATGCTGGCGAGCCCGTCGTGAGTGAGCAACGGCTTGGGAGAGCGCAGCCGGTGACGAGTCGTTCATCAAAAGGGAGATGACTGAGTCGCTGAGTGACTGAACGGACCTAGGAGTCAGAGCACCAACGGGAAATAATATTGGCATGTCGGGGGCCAGGTACCCGTTGGAGACGGGAACCTTTGGAGCGCTTTCAACCACAACGTGACCGTTCGATCCCCCAATGCCAGATGACGCGAGAGATACTAATGATCGACCAGATTCTGATCGGCAACCGAGTGGGGTCGGTTCAAGGGGAACGTGTAACTGATGTTGATCCCATAGGATCTTCGGATTCCTCGTTATGAGGTGGGCATTTGGAGGGATAAGTTTGTGCTCCAGTATCAGGCACACTTTAGCTAACGATGCAAGGAACGCTGCCGACTCTAAATGTCTAGCAAAGGAGTGAGCGTGGTGGCCTAAGTGTTACTGATAGTGGTTGAAGTCGTGCTTACCCGATGTTTCCCTTGACACTCCCAATGAGTATCCGGTCGCCTCGAGCAAATGTCTCCCCAGCCACGTTGGCTTCAATGGGGTCTCCAACCGCTGTGCCTGGGATCCGGTGTCAGCACAGAAATCGATCGGGAAACAGAGGACACAACCTGTGGCATGCAGCTCTACAAAGTCGACCTCTGAAGGAGATCGTCCCGCCTTGGCAAACGCTTGGACAATACAATCCTTCTGCGCTCTCCGAGACGGGGCGTGTAGGTTTGACAGATTCCCATTGGAGTTAATCGAGCTCCCAAGAACCTATGAGGCCCGATCAATGGGCGCAGTTGTGATGTAGCCAAGGACCAAGACTTGCCACAGAGTAAATGTGATCGTTATCGGCAATAGCTTTGTCTATCGGTTTCAACACAACCACAACGGCACCTTCGCCTTTAACGAAACTGTCAAACGTAAACGGTGAGAAGAAGGACAGTCAAATATGGCCTAGCTTACCCATTCGCGTGCGCATCGAAAGGTTTGCAAACGTTGTCTGGGGCAAGAATCCCCGCATCTGAATAGAAATCCCAATCAAAGAGACTTGAAATTGATGATCAGCACACGTCAAAGTTTGTCGATAAGATGGACCGACTTGGTGTTCAGCTGGCAGCCACCAACCAAGGCAGCTTCACACTCCCCCGCGTTTATCGCATTTAGAGCGAGATGTAGGGCGGTCAGGGAGGAACTGCACGCTGTATCCAGATATAATGAAGGGCCGGTGAGACCCAGGACGTATGAGAGCCGATTGGCAAGTGTGTTTGCAGGTGTCGCAACAGTCCGCTCTCTCGTTGTTTCCTAAGTGAGACAACGTAAGGGGTGACAAAGTGACGTGATGGTTGAGGGAAAAGGGCACTGACTGGGGTCCAATGCTCGGTACTTGTACCGCACATGAAAGAACCTATCTTCTTTCCCCGGTACTCAATACCCGCGTCTTGCATAGCAAGGAAGGACAACTCGACAAGTTTGCGAGTCGCCATGACCAGTGATTTACCATCCTTGTTTCCGATGCCGAATTCTATATTGTCAAATCTATTGATATGCTTGAGGAAGGAGCCTCTTGCTGATGGAGTTGGGCTGGATGAAAGACGCAGGGTTAACAACCGTGGGAAAGCGCATTGATGCCGCGGAAACGTACGAGATCCCATTGAGCCTCGCCGCCGGGAACGATTCATACGCGTCGCGTTGATTCAAAAGAAAGGACCAATAGGAATTGTAGTCTAGGTTTTCTTGAAGATGGGTGCCGCCGGGTAACTGGGTGGCGATGCCGACCTTGAGAACGGGTCAGAAGACAGCAAGGAAGAAGGACGACGGAGGAGACAGACGATGGCGATGGCACCCACGGGATGAGGGGGTGGAGGAGTAGTGGGTATACGCATTGGCCCGTGGGTGGGGGAAGAGGGGAGAATGGTGGGCGGAGGCGTGGTATTTGAGGGACGTGCGGGTATACGAAGTTAGTTTGTGGGCGGGACAAACAAGGAGAGTGGGTGAGGTTGGGGGTATATAGGAGAGGGATGAGAGTCAGGCACGTGGATACGGCGGATGGCTGTCTCTTGAGTGGAACGGAAGGCGTTCTTCATTTTACATCAGCCGGGAACTTTGCCCTTGACCTCATCTGCTGGTGATCGTACGGACACTAGTCCTTTTCCGACATCCGTGACCACGTCGCCCATCCCGCCGGGTCCCTTCGCGACAATCCTTGCTTGCTATGGCCACGGATTTGCATCCAACTCGAGCGTCCAACGCACATCCGCCGGCACCGGCTGAGTTTGCCGACATCTGTCCCTGACGGATGGTTGCACGTGAGAGGGAGAGGATGTCATGTGCATCGGGAGTGTGAGTGGGCTGTCGAGCCACCGGGAAGGGTCCTGTCTTCACCATCCTCATTGCAAGTCGCTCTGGCACCCATCCCGTCCCCGGGCGCCTGTGAACCGAACGCAGACACTGATCGCACTCAATTTGACCAGGACGAACGGTCACCACGACCGTCGACCTGGTTGGGGGTTTCACTAAAGTTCTCGACTGTGAAATTGCTCACATTGTCGAACAACATGACACTTGTAATTTACGGGAGTCGGGGACGCCTCTGATACCTTGCAACGGCGAACGGTGAGGAATGGGGTGGCATGCCATACTTCCAAGGCACACACGACCTGGGTGATTACCCGTGTTGATACGACCAATGGCATATCACCACTCGTGCCTCCCGGTTGCGTGTGGGGAGGTCAGTCTCCTAAAATCTCTCCTCTGGCTGGCGGAGTAACGTGATCGTCAACCACTCGTCCTTCCGACTTCAACTGGCTTCTTCCATCAAACTCGTGAACTACTTCCGAGGCGCCTATTATTTCTCAGATTGCCGGACCTATGCAATGGTGCGACAGACCAGGCCCTTGGACCCTGATCCATCTGCGACATATTGCCCTTCCAAGCACCTTCGTCAGCTTCTTTTCCTGATCTTTTTCTCATTAGTCAGGGTTTGCCGCGATCCGGTCCCTCCCACTCCATTGCTTATGATGGGTCGGGTTGATGAGCGCAGATGCCGGTCCAGACATATAGTGGCCACACCAGCAGAACCCACCCTTCATCCCATTCGCCCTCCGCCCCTAAAAACCCGCCATCACCATGATAAGCCTTGGTGCTGCCAAACTTGTGGGGAATGTCCTCGAATCGCTTGGATGTGGTAAGCACTCGGACTTAATTCTCATTCCCTGCACTCGTCCTCACCCGCTCTTACGGCCTCTAACGGTAGGCATATTCCTTCTGATGTTCGTTTACAATATGTATTTGCAAATGCGCAACCTCTCGGGCAACAATCCGAAGCCTCTCAACATGCTTCTCCTTGTCTCCTCGACACTCCTGTTCGGGATGATTACCTCTGTGGGTTATTTCTTTTTCCCGGAAGCGCTCTGTCCAGAAAGGGTTTCTCACGCCTTCGTGTCCTTAGCGGTGGGCTATCGGGGTCGCCCGTGTTTACGAGGCCGTCGTGGACTTGGAGGGACAGATTAGCGTGTCCAGATATTTTGCCGACCTCACTCTGAAGAAACAAATTGCCGTTACCGCTCTCTTCGATTACCAAGTAATCGTTGCGGATTTCATTCTTGTGAGTTTTCTCGTCCTTCAGACCATCGGTTTATTTCTTACGTGAGGGTTCAGGTATATCGGCTGTATCACGTGTGGACGCCTCACTGGTGGATCTGCGTCATTCCCACTCTGGCATGGATAGGTATCTGGGGTGAGCGGTCCTCCGTTTTCGCTGCCAAGCGGGAATCTGACCGTCGGGTTGAGTCTCTTCTGGCTTTTTGATTTCCGCTATGACCCACGCGGACCTCTCATCCGGGGTGTTCCAATCGGAGGTGAAGCTGTGGATCACCGCGTCGTTTTCCTTCACCATCTCGTAAGCCTAGCCTTCAGTGTCTGCCCCAACGTCCATTAACGAGTCGGTCACCGCAGGAACAACATCTACTGCACCCTTGCTATCATTTTTCGCCTTTGGAGGAGCCATAATTTCATGGCTCACGCAAGTCCGAACTCGTACATTTGGCGTGCGTTGAGGGTCTTCGTTGAGTCGGCCTCACTGCTGACGTGAGTTACTTCCATCGGCACTGGCGACACTTCCTGATCGGCGATTACTGAAATTTGATCGGCAGTCTCTTCATGACCGTCACGTTTGCCACATTCCTCGCGGGTTCCAACATCCAGTATACCCTTTTGGACGCCACGAGCCCAGTTATTGGGATCTCATTCTTGCTGATCATGCTACGCTTGAACCTCAACAGGCATGGGTCGACCACCGCCAGCAATAATACGTTTAATCAACGTGGAGCTTCAAGCGGCAGCTACCCCCTTCGGCCGATTAACGTCAGCGTCGCCCAACGCGTCGACGTCGACCTGGACTTGGAGAACGGTACTGCTGGCAAGCGTTCTTATGGCGATGTCGCGTAGGATTGTTTATAATTATTCCGCCACCCACCTGTTGCTGGTGGGTGCTCCACGTTCATTTGAGTAGG
>Ga0307513_10009050_pt1 | contig 12629 bp, 13 predicted proteins | sample 15_EM_MG_FD_202174 | JGI IMG/M metagenome (GOLD analysis project Ga0307513, IMG submission 202174) | Populus trichocarpa ectomycorrhiza microbial communities from riparian zone in the Pacific Northwest, United States - 15_EM | ecosystem: Host-associated > Plants > Roots > Unclassified | place... | reverse complement strand
CGTCGGCGTCCAGGGCACGCAGTTCCTTCTCGCCGACGCCGAGGTCGTCAAGGATCTCGGTGTCGCCGACGGGGCCGTGCGGTACGGCCTCGGCGGAGGTGTCGTCGTCCTCGTCGTCGTCGGCGGCGGAGCCGGTGGCCGGACCGGAGTCCGACTCACCGTCCTCGGTGCCGTCGAGGTCGAGGGCGTCCAGATCTGTCTCGTCGGCGTCCGGATCGCGGCCGAGCAGCTCGGCCGTGAGCAGGATCTCGCCGTACGAGCTACGGGCAGCGGCGGCGGCGTCCGAGACGTAGATCCGGGGGTCGTCCTCGCCGTCGACGCGGACGACGCCGAACCAGGCGTCCTCCTGCTCGATGAGCACCAGCACCGTGTCGTCCTCGGGGGAGGCTTCACGGGCCAGTTCGGCCAGGTCCGACAGGGTTTCCACATCGTCGAGTTCTGTGTCGCTCGCTTCCCACCCGTCTTCGGTGCGCGCGAGCAGTGCGGCGAAGTACACCGTGACTCTCCCACTGGTCCTAGGCGTGCCGGTTGGGGGTCCCCCCGGCGGAGGCTTTGGGTGGGGAATGCTCTGCGCCGAGCCCCACCCACTCGGAATCGTGGCAGAAACGGAGCGTTCAGGGGACGTCTTCGGCACCCTGTGTCCGGCTCTTTTGATCGCTTGTCGGCCGAGCCCTTCACCAGCGCTCTCGTTGCCGCCACCAGCGGATCGTAACCGGCTTCCCCGGCCGCCCCCGCACGGCCACCCCCTCAACGCGCGTACTACCAGCGGAATGTACGCATGCGCATGGCGTGGCGGAGGCGGGCGGTCCTGGCGCGGCGGGGCTGGACACGGTCGCGCAACTCGCGCGCCTCGGTCAGCTCGCGCAGGAAGACGGCCCGGCGCCGACGCCGCTCGGCCTCGGTCTCCGACGATTTCTGTTCCCGGGGTTCCCGGGCGGGTTCCCGGTTCGGTTCGCGGTCAGGCATAGGCAGACACCCCAGTCCGTCCCCCCTGGTCCATCCCTCCCACTTTCCCTCCGTCGGGCGGTTTGATGCCAGCGGAAGGGTGATCGGGGAGCTGAGCCCCGGCACGGGACCACGGCTACTGTTAGGGCCATGCGTCTTCACGTCGTCGACCACCCTCTGGTCGCTCACAAGCTCACCACGCTGCGCGACCAGCGCACCGACTCCGCGACCTTCCGCCGTCTCGCCGACGAACTGGTCACCCTGCTCGCCTACGAGGCCACGCGCGACGTGCGGACCGAACAGGTCGACATCACGACGCCGGTCGCCTCGACCACGGGCGTCAAGCTGTCCCACCCGCGCCCGCTGGTCGTGCCGATCCTGCGGGCCGGTCTCGGCATGCTGGACGGCATGGTCCGGCTGCTGCCGACCGCCGAGGTGGGCTTCATGGGCATGGTGCGCGACGAGGAGACGCTCCAGGCGTCCACGTACGCGACCCGGATGCCGGAGGATCTCTCCGGTCGCCAGGTGTACGTCCTCGACCCGATGCTCGCCACCGGCGGCACTCTGGTCGCGGCGATCCATGAGCTGATCAAGCGCGGCGCCGACGACGTGACGGCCGTGGTCCTGCTGGCCGCCCCGGAGGGCGTCGAGGTCATGGAACGCGAGCTGGCGGGCACCCCGGTCACCGTCGTGACGGCCTCGATCGACGAGCGCCTCAACGAGCACGGCTACATCGTCCCGGGCCTGGGCGACGCAGGAGACCGCCTGTACGGCGCAGCCGAGTAGGCGGGCGCCGAGCAGGAGCGCCCCCCTTTAGGGGCGCGAGGAACTGCGCGACCAGCCACGACGGCGCGGCAGCCGAACGACGCACAACGCGGGACGGTCAGCAGCTCTTCGGCGTGCTGGAGGGCGCCGGTGCGGGAGCGGTCAGCGCGGCCAGCGCCTGGTCGGCCTCCGACTTGTTCGTCAGCGCTGTGAACTTCGTCCCGATGAGCAGGTCGACCTCGGTCGCCGACGCCCGCGCGTCCGTCTTCAGCTGCGCGCCGGCGAGCTGGGTGCCGAGCACGGGCAGCGCGGCCTGGGCGGCCGACTTCGCGCCGAGCACTATTCCGGCGCCGGCGATCTTCTTGTCGTAGGCCTTGGTCGCGTTGCCGACGTCGCCGATGCGGAAGCCGCGCTTCTTCAGCTCGTCCGCCGCCTGTTTGGCGAGGCCGCTGCGGGGCGTGGCGTTCAGGACGTTGACGGTGATCTGGCCGGGCTTCAGCAGGGTCCTGGAGGCGGTCGTCGCCGTGGGTGAGGGGGTCGCCTTGGTGGCGCAGTCCGCCTTGGCGCCCGCTGCCGTTGCCTTGCTGCCGCCACCGGTGAAGACGTCGATGAGCTGCAGGGTGCCCCAGCCGATCAGGCCGAGGGCGGCGACGGAGGCCACGAGTCCGAGCACGAATCTGCGGCGTCCCCGGGGTCGGCGCATCCGCGGGTACTTGTCCCCCGTGATGCGGTACTGGCCGCCCATTCCGGGGGGAGTCAGCATGCTCATGGGCGCAGCGTAGTGCGCCCGGGCGGTGATGCCTACTAAATGATCATTGACCTGGCCCGGGTAGTACCCGAAAGGGCCAATAAGGCCAGTGAAAGAAGTGAAAGAGGGCCGGGAAGGGCCGTCAGTCCAGTTCCAGCACGCGCGCGTGCAGCACCTGGCGTTGCTGGAGGGCCGCCCGGACCGCGCGGTGCAGACCGTCTTCCAGATACAGGTCGCCCTGCCACTTCACGACGTGCGCGAAGAGGTCGCCGTAGAACGTGGAGTCCTCGGCGAGCAGGGTTTCCAGGTCGAGCTGGCCCTTGGTCGTCACGAGCTGATCGAGGCGGACCGGGCGCGGCGCGACATCCGCCCACTGGCGGGTGCTTTCCCGGCCGTGGTCGGGGTACGGCCGGCCGTTTCCGATGCGCTTGAAGATCACACGGAAAGCCTACCGGTCCAGACGTTCCGGGCGCAGCTTCCCGGCTTGGGCTGTGCAAGGCAACTGCGTGCAGATCATGGCCAATATCGGTCAAAAGGGGTGGGTGTGATCTGGTTGCTGGCACATTCCCCCTATGGATGATCGAAAAACAGCTGTCGGGTATGTGCGGCAGAGTCTCGGCCGACCGGACAAGTCGTCCGGGTCCGTGCGGGCGCAGCTCACCGCGTGCCGCGCGGAGGCGATCGCGCGTGGCTACCGCTACGAGGGCGCGTACGTGGACGAGGCGGTTTCGGCGTACCGCGCGGATTCAGTCCGCCCGGAGTTCGAGCGCATGCTGGCCGATGTGCGGAACGGCCGCGCGGACGTGGTGGTCGTCAACTATCTGAGCCGTCTGACCCGGCAGGACGCGGATGCCGCCCGGTCTCTTGCCGCCGGACTCCACGGGCTCGGCGTAACGGTTGTCTCGGTGGCCGAAGGCGCCTACGGCCCCGGCGCTACGGAGGATTTGGTCCGACACCTGGAGGCGGCACATCAGGAGAGCGTGAACCGGGCGCGTCACGTGAGCGACACGAAGCGGGTCCTGCGGGAAGCAGGGTCATGGGTCGGCGGTGTGCCCCCTTTCGGATACGCGGTGACCGAGGCCCGCAGGGACGGACTGACGATTCGGCAGCTGATCGTGGTGCCGGAGGAAGCCGAGGTCATTCGCGATGTCGTACGCCGGATCCTTGCCCACAAGGATGAAGAGGTGTCGGGCGGGGAACGTCACCCCGGCTCGCTGTCGGGCATCTGCGCGGAGCTGAACGCGGCGGGAGTGCTGACGAAGACCGCACGGCTCTCTGACAAGTGGCGTGCCGGAGGCTCCACCGCGGTGGAGGGCAGACGTGGGCCGTCACTCTGGGAGGTGTCCACGCTGAAACGGATCCTGAGGGATCCACGGCTGATCGGGCACGTGGTGGAGCCGGTCTACGGTCCGCAGTCGGCGGACGGCACCAGGGCCCGGCGCTCTGTCGTCGGGTACCGCAGCCTCGTGGACCCGCAGACGCGGATGCCGGTGATGAGCCATGAGCCCGTCCTCGACATCGACGACTGGGAGCGGCTCCAGTCCTGGCTGGACACGAGAGGGCCGGGGACGGGCGGTCCGAGGTCTGCTTCTCTCCTGAGTGGACTGGGTGTCCTTCACTGCGTGTGCGGGGCGACCATGGTCAGCAACGGCACCGTGGGCGCCACCGCCTCGTACCGCTGCTCCCGGCCCAAAGGGGCGACGGGGGGACACCACGGAGGGAACAGCATCAAGCGCGCGCATCTTGAGGAGTACGTGGCCCGGCGAGTCCTCTCCGAGGTTGCTCGTGCCGACGGGGGGCAACCGGGAGCGGTGGAGCTTCTTGTCTCGGCCGGTACCCGATTCGGTTCGGCTGCAGATCTGCTGAGCAAGTCGAGAGCGTACGGGGCAGGCGGGTGGCCATCGGCACCGCTGACCGAGAAGCGTGACTTTCTGCGTTGTTTCGTCGACCGCATCGAGGTGGCCAAGGCGTTGGCGCGAGGCAACAAGTGGGAGCCGTACGACGCCGGTTGTCGAACGACTCTCACCTGGGCCGGGTCGCTGTCCCGTGGGTGACGGGGCAGGCGGCACGGCGGAGGCGGTAGCCACCGGGGTCCCGCCCCCGCCGCCCGGTCAGCGGCCCGGCTCCTTCGCGGGCTGCTCCGGCTTGGCCTCCTTGACCTGCGGTTTCGGTGCGTTGCGTACGGCCTCGGCGCGCAGCAGGGCGCGCAGGACCGCGTAGGGGTCGATCGCCATGACGGTGTTCCTGTCCTGTCCCGTATGTCGTACGGAGTGACTGACTGACTGATGGACCGGGGAACCGGGCCTGTCAGCAGCGCAGGACCACCGAGCGCGGGGCGCGCAGGGAAGGGGAGGCGAGCGGCGTGTGGGTCGGCAGGGGCCGGGCGGCGCGACCCGGGGCCGGGGCGGGTACGGGCCGCAGCGGTACGACGGAACGGCCGGTGCCCCGTGTCACCGGCCGCAGCACGGTGTCCAGGACGTCGTACTCGAAGACCGCCGAGCCGCTCTCGGCCGCCGCCACGGAGACGGGCACCGTCTGCGCGCCCGCGTGCCCGCCCGGCATGGACAGGGCGAGCAGCAGGACGAACGCCCGCAGCCAGGCACGCCGACGGGCGGGACCGAGGGCCTGCGGTGCGACGGTGCTCACGGGGTTTGTCTCCCGTGCGGAGGACGTCGTTCATCACACCGGCGGGGAGAACCGCCCGCTCGGCCTACTTGCCGGAGGCTTTCGCCGCCTTGGCCGCCGCCTTCATCTCCTGCTTGTGGGCGCGCACCTTGGTCAGGGACTCGGGGCCGGTGATGTCGGCGACGGAGCGGAAGGACTTCGGTTCGCCGTAGGCGCCGGCCGCCTCGCGCCAGCCCTTGGGCCGCACGCCGAGCTGCTTGCCGAGGAGGGCCAGGAAGATCTGGGCCTTCTGCTTCCCGAAGCCGGGCAGGTCGGTGAGGCGGTTGAGCAGCTCCTGACCGGTCGCCGCGTCCCGCCAGACCCCCTCGGCGTCGCCGTCGTAGTGCTCGACGAGGTACTGGCAGAGCTGCTGGATCCGCTTGGCCATCGAGCCGGGGTAGCGGTGCACGGCCGGCTTGTCGGAGAGGAGCGCGGCGAAGGCCTCGGGGTCGTACGCCGCGATCTCGTGCGCGTCGAGATCGTCGGCGCCGAGGCGCTGGGCGATGGTGGCCGGCCCTTTGAACGCCCACTCCATGGGCACTTGCTGGTCCAGCAGCATGCCGGTCAGCGCGGCGAGCGGGCTGCGGCCGAGGAGCGCGTCGGCCTCGGGGTCCTGGGCGAGGTGGAGAGTGACGTCCATGGTCCGATCATGCCCCGACGGTCGCCCGGCCGCGTGTGGGACATGGCTCCAAGGAGGGCCGGGCGACTCGTACGACGGTCAGAGGTATACGTACGGGCTGGTCAGGGACGTGCCGAAGAGGGCGTCCGACCAGCGGACCGTGATGCCGGTGTTCTTGCCGCACAGGGTGTGGGAGCCGCCCACGACCGGGCCGGAGGCCGAGCCGCGGGCGAGCCAGAAGCAGCCGTCGGTGTTCTCGCCGGGGATGCCGACGACCGTTTCCGCCCGGCCGTCGCGGTTCAGGTCGGTGAGGTGGACCGAGGTGCCGAAGTAGTCGTACGTCTCGGCGGTGTCGGGCACGCCCGCCGTGTTCTCGGTGTAGCCGGCCGCCTTGGCCGTCGTCAGGCCCTTGGCGGAGCCGCGCAGGAGTACGGCCGTACCGGCGCCCGACTTGCCCGCGACGCCCTCGTTCGGGGAGCCGATCAGGACGTCGGCGTATCCGTCCTTGTTCACGTCGCCGATACTGAGGGACTGGCCGAACATGTCGGCGTTCTCGGCGCTGCCCGGGACGCCCGGGGTGTCCTGGTGGAAGACCTTCGGGCGCTGGGTGGTGGTGATGCCCTGGGCGCTGCCGTAGAGGACCTCGATCTCGCCGCCTCGGTGGGCGCCGCTCGTCGACGAGGAGAGGCAGTTGTCCATGGCGATGCCGGTGACCAGGTCGCCGTAGCCGTCGCCGTTGATGTCGCCGATGCGGCCGGTGTGGCCGTGGGCGTAGGGGAGTTTGAGCGCGGCGTTCTCCCAGGGGGCCGAGTCGATCGGCGGCCCTTGTTCGAGGTACACCGGGCCGCGGCTGTTGCCGTCCGTCGGCCCGGGCAGCCAGAACCGTTCTGCCCGGCCGTCGCCGTTGACGTCGCCCATCACCACGCCCCGGGCGTCGCCCAGGCGCCGGTCCAGATAGTTGGCCACCGCCTTCCCGGTGCGCTTGAAGGGGCCGGTGTAGGAGGTGGCCTCGCAGCGGGAGCCGATGGTGAGTTCGGGGGCGCCGTCGCCGTTCATGTCGCCGGTGGTGATGTTCGTGCCGAAGCCGCAGAACGTCCGGTCCGCGCCGTAGCCCGCGGGCGGGGTGATCTCCGCGCCGCCCTTGAGGCCGCCCTGGCCGCCCCACACGACGCTCACGGAGCCCCGCACGTTGTTGTTGCCGACGGCCTCGGACGGTGAGCCGATCAGCAGGTCGGCGTAGCCGTCGCGGTCGAGGTCGGCGGCGGTCACCGTCTCGCCGAAGCGGTCCCCCTGCTCGGGGTTGCCGGGGATTCCGGTGGTCGCCTGGGTGAGGACGGTCCGGCGGGTCACGCTCACTGTGGACTTCCCGCCCCACAGGACGACGACCGCACCGGCCGCCTCCACACCGCCGTTCGCCGCGCCCGGTGCGCCGATGGCCAGGTCACGGTAGCCGTCGCCGTTGAAGTCGTCCTGGACGGCGGCGGTGTTGGCGCCCTTGTACGGGGCGGCGGCCGACGCGGCCGTGGGGGTGAGCGTGGCGGCGACGGCTGTGGTCAGCACGGCTGTCGCCATGACGGCTCTGCGCAACGGAACTCCTTGGTGTGGACAGGCTCGAACACCAGTCGCCTCTTTGGACACAGGGGTCTCACGGAAGGTTGCGCACCGCCCGGGGCGTTCCCAGGTCGTTATGACAGCCGTTCGCCATGACAGCGGTTCGTTTCTACGGCCGCCAGTACCCCACATCGGGCTCGGGCGGGGGCGGGTCGTCGTCGACCCCGATGTGGGGAACGAGAAGGCCGTCGCCCGTTTTCTGCGGCAGGGGTTCGTCGCCGGGCCGGTTGTCGTCCTGCCCGAGATCGACCTGCCGGACGTGTATCTGCCCGAGAAGCGCGCTCAGCTGGCGTTTCTTCCCCGGGAGGTAGCTTTTCCGGAGTGACCTCATACTCCGAGAACTCCGGTGGACGTGTGACCCCCGACGATCTGATCGCCCACTACGGGCTGGAGCCGATCCCGCGTGAGGGCGGGCTGTTCCGGCAGACGTGGGCGGGGCCCGCGCGCACCGACGGGCGGCCGGAGGGCACGTCCATCGTCGCGCTGCTGACCTCCGCGCCCGGCGACTTCTCCGCGCTGCACCGGCTGCCGTCGGACGAGATCTGGCACTTCTACCTCGGCGATCCACTGGAGATGCTGCTCCTCGCACCGGACGGGACGTCACGGGTGGTGGTGCTCGGGCCCGGTGTCCTACATGGGCAGGAGCCCCAGCTCACCGTGCCCGCCGGTACCTGGATGGGGGCGCGGGTCGTCGCGGGCGGCGCGTGGACCTTCTTCGGGTGCACGATGGCGCCCGGGTTCACGTACGAGGGGTACGGGCACGGGGATGGTGTTGAGCTGGCCGCGCGTTATCCGGCCGAGGCGGCTCGGATCGGGGCACTGTGTCGCCCATGAGACAGATGAACCTCTTGGAAGGCCAGGTCGCCCTTGTCACCGGCGGCGGTGGCGGGATCGGGCGCGGGATCGCGTCGCGGTTCGCGGCGGAGGGGGCCGCCGTCGCCGTGCACTGCCGGACGTCTGACGAGGGCGCGCGGGACGTGGTCGCGCGGATCGGGGCGTCGGGCGGGCGGGCCGTCGTACTGCGGGGTGATCTCAGTGACGAGGACGAGTGCCGGCGGGTGGTGCGGGAGGCCGCCGAGTGGGGTGGCGGGCGGCTGGACGCGCTGGTCAACAACGCGGGCGTGCAGCCGGTGCAGGAGCTGGCCGGGATGACGGTCGCGGACTGGCGGGCGGTCGTCGACACGAACGTCCTGAGTGTCTTCGCCTGTACGCAGGCCGCGGCGGAGGTCATGCGGGAGCAGCAGGAGGACGGGGGTGGCGGGGGTCGCGGGGGGAGCGTCACGCACGTCGCCTCCATCGAGGCCGCGCATCCGGCGCCCGGTCATGCCCACTACAGCGCCTCGAAGGCGGCGGTCGTGATGCACGCCCGGTCGGCGGCTCTTGAGTACGGGCCGTACGGCATCCGCGTCAACACCGTGTCGCCCGGGCTCGTCGACCGGGAGGGGCTGGCGGACGACTGGCCGGAGGGGGTGCGGCGCTGGCAACAGGCGGTGCCCGTAGGGAGGTTGGGGCGGGCCGAGGACATCGGCGACGCGTGCGTGTTCCTCGCCTCGCGGCTGGCGTCCTGGGTCAGCGGGCACGACCTGGTCGTGGACGGAGGGATGTCCGCGCGACCCACGTGGTGAAGGCCACGGCGAATCCCGTGTCGGCCCGGTGAGCGGGGCGTCAGGATCGTCCGTACGTATACGAGAGCCGGATTGTCCCGGAGACGGAGAAGGTACGTGGGCCGACTACGGAACGAAGGGCGCGATGACCGACGAGCCGCAGGGGGCGAACACCCAGGGATCGACGGGTTCGACGGGTTCAACAGAAGCGGAATCCGGGGACTCAGGGGACTCAGGGGCGCCCGGGGACTTCAAAGGGTGGTGCTGCTGGGCGCCATGCTGGTCCTGTTCCTCCTCGTCGGCGGGGCGGGTACCGCGTCCGCGCACGCCGCTCTCCGAGACAGCGACCCTCGTGACGGAAGCGTCCTCGAGTCCGCGCCTCGACAGGTCACCCTGAGCTTCACCGAGGCCGTCGGGCTGCTCGACGACTCCTTCCGCGTCTTCGACCCCGACAGTCGGCGCGTGAGCACCGGCGAGGCCGAGCATGTGAAGGGGCGTTCCGACGCGGTGCGGGTGAGCCTGCCCGAGGGGCTCGGCGAGGGCACGTTCACCGTGGCCTGGCGGGTCGTCTCGGCGGACAGCCACCCCATCTCGGGCGCCTTCACCTTCTCCATCGGTGAGCCCTCCGCGACCCCGGCCACGATCGACACCGGCCCCGTCGAGAACGCGGCCACCAGCGCCCTCTACGACATCGTCCGCTATCTGGCGTACGCGGCCCTGGCGCTCCTGGTCGGCACTGTTGTCTTCGTTCTCCTCTGCCGCCCGTCCAGCACGGACCCCCTGCGCAAGCTGGTCCTGACGGGCTGGTGGACCCTCCTCGTGTCCAGCGTCGCGCTGCTTCTGCTGCGCGGTCCGTACGAGGCGGGCACCGCCCCGGCCACCGCCTTCGACCTGTCGACCCTGGAACGGACCGCGAGCAGCAGGCCGGGTCTGGCGCTCCTGGCCCGGATCGCCCTGCTGGCGGCAACGGCCGTACTGATGGCGGTGGTCGTACGTCGACGACAGCGTGACGGGGACAGTGGCAAACCGGTCCTCCTCGCCGCCGGGGGCGCGCTCGCCGTCGGTCTCACGCTGACCTGGGCCGCCGCCGAACACGCGTCGGCCGGTATCCAGGTGCCGGTCGCGATGACGTCCTCGGTGCTGCATCTGCTCGCCATGGCGGCCTGGCTGGGCGGCCTCGCGGCCCTCCTCACCTGCCTCCAGGCGGCGGAGCCGCTCCCGGCGTCCGCCGTCGCCCGCTTCTCCCGGCTGGCCTTCGCCTCCGTGACCGTCCTGACCGTCACCGGCGTCTACCAGTCCTGGCGCGGCCTCGGCTCCTGGGACGCGTTCACCGGCACGTCGTACGGCCGCATCCTGACCGCCAAGCTGTGCGCGGTGGTGTTCCTGCTGGTGGCGGCCGGATTCTCGCGGCGTTGGACGGGGCAGTTGCTGGTGCCGGAGGCGGCGGAGGTCTCCGAGGCGAAGGTCGTGGAACGGGTGCCGGAGACGGTGGGGGGTCCGGCGACGACGGTGAGCGCGGGTGACGGTGACGCTCCCGGCGACGGGGCATCCGACGACGTACGTCCGGAGAGTCCCTCCTCCCCGTCTCCCTCCGACTCCTACCGTCGTCGGCTTCGCGGCTCCGTGCTGGCCGAAGTGGCCGTCGGGGTCGCGGTGTTGGTGATCACGACGATCCTGACGGCGACCCTGCCGGGGCGCGCCGCCGCCGAGGCTGCGGAGGCCGCGCAGGACGCGCCCGTGCCCGGGGTGATCAGCGCGTCCACGACGACGATCCCCTTCGACGTCGGCACGCCGGGCGGGCACGGCAAGGTGCAGGTCACCCTCGAACCGGCCCGGGTCGGCGAGAACAGCGTGCAGGCCGTGGTGTTCGGCCCCGACGACGGCTTCGCGATCGTCCCCGAACTCCGGATCTCCTTCTCCCTCCCCAGCAAGGACATCGGCCCGCTCAACGCCGAGGTCACCGACCAGGGCGGCTACTGGGGCACCAACACCCTTCAGCTGCCGATCGCCGGTACGTGGACGATGAAGGTGACGATCCGGACCTCGGACGTGGACCAGGTGAGCGTGTCGCGGAAGGTGAAGATCAGGGGCTGAGTTCCCCGGTCTGCCCTACGTCAATTTGCTTGCCCGGCAAGGTGGTTCGCGAGGGTCGTGACCGACGTGAGGATCTCGGCCGGTGGTCGGGCCAGGTCGACCGCGTGGGTGGTGAGGGTGATGCCGGCGTTGCGGATCGGGTGGGGGACGGGGGCGTCGCCCCGCTGGGCCGCGTACACGAGGTGGCCGTGCGGGAGGGCCAACGCCGTGCAGTAGCTGAGCAGTTGGTACAGGTGCTCGTGGGGCGGCGGTTCGGCGCCGAGGTCGCGGTACTTGGCGTCGACGACGGTCAGCGGGCGTCCGGCGCGGTAGAGGACCAGGTCCGGGATGATCCGGACGCGGGAGCCGAGGTCCAGATGGTGGCGCCGGTCCTGGCGGGCGACGCGTATCCGGTGGGGGACCAGGGCGGCGGTCAGCGTCTCGGTGAGGAACCGTTCGAAGACCCGGGCCAGGTCGAGGACGAAGCCGTCGGTCGTCACGGGGGCGGGGCCGCCGTGCGGGGCGATGCCGCGGTCGGTGAGGATCAGCTCCGCCAGGCGCAGGGCGGGCGCGTAACGGGAGTTGAGGCGGGTCGGCGTCCAGGTGGGGAGCGGGGCGCCCGGGCGCAACGGGGTGACCTCGGGGAGGCGTCCGGCCAGGTGGCGCAGGGTGCGGCGGGCCGTCTCCGTGACTCCGGGGAGGCGTTCCAGGCGGTGCAGCGCGGCCAGCAGGACGCGGTTCTCCGCGATGTCGGCCGTGAAGTCGTCGTAGCGGACGGCCACGGGGAGCGGGAGTCCCGTCCGGCGCAGCTGGTCGGCGGTGCGTATCCGGCCGCGTACGACGGGGAGTTCGTCGTCGGTGACGCGGTAGCCGTGCAGGACGCCGGGGTCGAGGGCACGGCGGGCGGCGCGGGCGTAGGCGTCGGCGAGGGCGGGGAGCAGGGCGTCGTCGGACGCGGATGCGGTGACCGGCTGGTCCTGCCAGGGGGTGCCCGGGGCGTGGGTGAGGAGGAACAGCAGCTGGGAGACGGGGAGTTTGGGGCGGATACGGAGTTCGACGGTGCCGTCGCCGCGTCCGAGCCGGACCAGGCCGACGCGTTGCCGGCCCGACACCCGCCAGAGCCCACCCGCGGCCGGGGTGAGCCGCACGAGGTCCGGGCGGGCGATCAGGGTGGCGACCTGGGCGGGGCGCAGGGCGACCTGGACGCCTCGGCCGGTCTCGGTGAGGGAGATGGGGGTGACTGCGACGGTCACGGGGTTACTCCGGTGCGGAGGGCAGTGAGGAGCCGAGGGTGTCGAGCCCGTACTCCTCCTCCACGTCCACGCCCGTGCCGTACAGCTGGTCCTCCAGGAGGGGCAGGATCTGGGTGCTCCAGATCAGCTCCAGGCCGTCGGGGTCCGCTGATTGACGGTTCATCAGGTACGACGGTCCGATCGCCCGGTCCGGGTCGGCGAGGCGGGAGTTGAGGGCGTCCAGGAGGTCGGCGGGGCGCTCGGGCAGGCCGTGGCGGTCCAGCCAGCGGCGCAGCAGACCGGCGACGGGCGGGCTGTCCGGGGAGAGCCTGCGGAAGGCGAAGCGGCGGCGCATGGCCGCGTCCACG
>Ga0307513_10009049_pt1 | contig 12630 bp, 12 predicted proteins | sample 15_EM_MG_FD_202174 | JGI IMG/M metagenome (GOLD analysis project Ga0307513, IMG submission 202174) | Populus trichocarpa ectomycorrhiza microbial communities from riparian zone in the Pacific Northwest, United States - 15_EM | ecosystem: Host-associated > Plants > Roots > Unclassified | place... | reverse complement strand
CGAGATGGTTGGCGCACGTTCTGAGGGTCGGAGATAAGATTTACTCAGGGCCTGCGACCGGATGTACCCGGCTACGAGCACTTGTCACATCCAGTCCGGCACTAAAATCGCCGCAATTGCGCACAAGCGAAACCAAATTTTCCTGACGTATAAGGCCGAACAATGCAAACGGTCGCAATTTCTCAAGATCTCGCGTCTCGCGCCGATAGGCAAAAGTGTGGCGGGCGCTTGCCGGTACACAATAATAGCATCATGAGCTGCTCGCGTTCCCCACATTGTCACGCTTAACCATGTCCTCGAACTCCATCTTCGGGGACAGAAAATTGAAGCCGGGAATCTACAAGATCCAGAGTATTTACACCGAGACCTTCCTCGATATCGAGGTACACTCGAGGGAAGTGTGCTGTCGTCCCGCTGGAAATCTTAGAGAGGGAAGGGGGCTAGTATGTCAGTATCCGCCATCCGTGGTTCACATATCTGATGGTTAGAAGTGGGAATTGAATCAAACAGTTCGGTTCTGGATACACGGTACAGAGGGTGAGGTTGCCGATCTCTTTCGATATGATCTCTACCACCGTATGTGAACAACGACGAATGTAGTTTGACCCAGGAAACCCCGAACAATTCTGTACCCCACTGAATGGGCTCAACAATGGGGCTATCCTTCACGTCGCTCCTTATCCTGTAGCTTGGAGAGTTGAAATTGTTAACGACGAAGCACATCGTGGGTTTGAATATGTCCGGTACGGATAGATATTTTTCGGAGTTGAGCGGCTCGTTGACACTTCGTTTCAGTTTTTACTGGCCAACCAAGAAGATAACTTGGGATCTAGACTATGGTCGCAAAGCCGACGGGACAAAGGCGAGTGCCTACCGTTGGCCCCGATGAACTGTGGTCAGCTCAGAGTTCCGCCCCTCAGGTCGTAGCCTACGCTGCTGCGGCAGATCCCTGGCAGATATGGAGGTTGATCCCCGCAAAGGTTGAAGGCATATTCACCCCTTTGCAATTGCCGTCTGGGACACCTGGTTTGGGCTCCCCTGCTAATCTATCCGATGGGGATGCAGCCGGACAGTCCTCCACTCGTGATCAGCATACGGAGTCCGAGCGTGATGGTTTCGGTACGATAGTGACCGAGGTAACTACCGTTACCACTCGTAAGAGATATCGAGTTGCAGACGCTTGAGGAGTTTGTCTTTGTTCTTTCCAAGTGTAATGCTATCGTTGGAACAATCCCTTGATCGACCTGATCCCATTAGTACCGTCGGGGGGTGCTTCGGAAATGGAGAACTCACCAACCTGTTATAAGGCCAAACAAGGCAGACGGTCACAATTTCTCAGGATTTTATGTCCCCCTGTGCAAATAGTGCCGGCCAAAGTGTGGCAGGCGCTTACCGGTACACAATAATAGCATCATGACCTGCTTGCATTCCCCACGTTGTCACGCTTAACCATGACGTCGAACTCCATCTTCAAAGATGGAAAACTGAAACCGGGAATCTACAAGATCCAGAATATTTTCTCCGAGACCTTCCTCGATATCGAGGTATACCCAAGGGAACTGTGCTGCCGTCCCGCCAGAGACCTCGGAGAGGGAAGGGGGGTGGTATGTCGGTATCTGTCATCCACGGTTCACATATCTGACGATTAGAAGTGGGAAATCAAACGGTTCGGTGCTGGACACACGGTACAGAGGGTGGGATTGCCGGTTTCTTTCGACATGGTCTCCGCCACCATATGCGAACGTTGAACGTTCTGATCAATGACGAATGCAGTTCGACCCAGGAAACCCTGACCAGTTCTGTACCCCATTGAATGGGCTCCACGATTGGGTTGTTCTTTGCGTCGCTCCTTATCCTGTGGCTTGGAGGGTTGAAATCGTTGACGACGAAGCACATCACGGATTTGAATACGTCCGGTTCGGATAGATATTTTCCGACGGGCTCGAGCGGCTCGTTGACACTTCGTTTTAGGTTTTACTGGCCAACCAAGAAGATAGCATGGGATCTAGCCCGTGGTAGCAAAGACAATGGGGCAAAGGTGAAGTGCTAACCGTTGTTCTCGATGAACCGCAGCTAACTCAGAGTTTCAATCTTCACCTCTCAGGTTCAGACCTGCGCTCAGGCATATCCCTGCCAAATATGGAAGTTGATCCCCGCAAATGTTGAAGGCATGCCCAGCCCCCCGCAATTACCGCCCGAAACGCATGGTTTGGACTCCCCTGCTAAGTTACGCGATGGGGAGGCAGCCGGAGAGTCCTCCACTCGTGCTCAGTATGCGGAGTCCGAACGTGATGATTTCGGCACGATAGTGACCGAAGTCACTACCACTGTCGTTACCACCCGTAAGAAATATCAGGTTGCAGACACTTGAGGAGTTTGTCTTTGCTCTTTCCATGTGTACGATTAGCGTTGTAACAATCCCCTGCTGGGCCTTATCCCAGTTGGGACCATCAGAAGGTCTCTCGGAAATGGAGAACTTGCCAGCCACATGGCCGCACAACTTGAAGCAAACGCTTGCAATTTCTCAAAGGTCTCCTTCGTGCCGATAGCGCCGAAGAAAAGTGTGGCGGGCGCCTGCCAGTGCACGTCAATAATATCATGACTTGCCCCTGTTCCCAACGTCCTCGTACTTGCTCTGCCGACCATGGCCCTGAACCCGGCCATTGACGCTACCTCTATCTTCAAAGACGGAAAACTGAACCCAGGAATCTACACGATCCAGAATCTTTACACTGAGACCTTCCTCGATTTCGAGGTACACTCAAGGGAAGTGTGTTGTCGTCCCGCCAGAGACCTGGGAGAGGGAAGGGGAGTGGTACGTTAGTATCCGTCGTCCGTGGTTCACGTATCTAACAATTAAAAGTGGGAAATCAAACAGCTCGGTTCTGGATACACGGTACAGAGGGTGAGATTATCGATTTCTTTCGACACGATCTCCGTCGCCGCATGTGAACGACGAATACAGTTTGACCCAGGAAACCCCGAACAATTTTGTATCCCATTGAATGGGCTCAATGATGGGGTTACCCTTTGCGTCGCTCCTTATCCCGTGGTTTGGAGAGTTGAAATCGTTGAGGACGAAGCACGTTACGGATTTGAATACGTCCGGTCAGGGCAGATATTTTCCCACGGAGTCAAGCGGCTCATTGACACTCCTTTTCAGTTTTTACTGGCCAAACAAGAAAATTGCTTGGGATCTAGCCGCTGGTCGCAACGACAATGGGGCAAAGGTGAGGTGCCAACCGTTGTTTCCAATGAACTGCAGCTAATTTAAGGTTCCACCTCTCAGGTTGTGACCTTCCGTGACTCGTCAACTCCCTGGCAGATGTGGTGGTTAGCCCCTGCGAGGATTCAGGGTGTATTTACACCTCCGCATTCACTACACGGAGCAACGGAGCGGGGATCTCTTCCTGCATACGAGAGGGCCAAGGGGCACCCCTCCACTCACGTTCAACATGTGGAGCCTGAGCGTGAAATTTTCGGTACGATAGTGACGGAGGGTACAACTGTCACCACCCGTAAGAGATAGAGTTGAAGGCACATGAGGAACTTCCCCTCGATCTTTCCACGTGTAACATTAGCGTACTGACATCGCCTCAATTCCACCGGCACCGCCAGGAAGTGCATCGGGAATAGAAGCCGTATCACGGTCTATCCCCTACCATGACGACCCGAGGCAGAACATACCGCCTCCGACCTAACCTTGAGAGTCGTGAGGCTAGGCTGGAATCCAACCTCCGTGAGGGTGAGACGGGAAATTGGACTCCACCTGAGGGCGTGTGTCAAATCAAGGTAACGGGTCGCTTTCCAATCTACATCTCACATAGCACAAATGCCCGTAATTTCGCGTTTCTCCTCGAGCCGATACTTTGTTCTTGTGGTGATTTTGGCACACTCGCGGGGCAAAGGTGCGGTGGGTCAAGGGAATCCCAACGTGTTTAATAACACAACGACCACGTACCTCACGTTCCCCACGTTGTCGTACTCACTCTGGCCATGACCTCGAACTCGACGACCGACGACTCTTCATCTATCCTCAGGGATGGGAAACTGAAACCAGGAATCTACAAAATACAGAGCCTCTACACCCGGACCTATCTGGATATTCACGAACACTCGAGGGAGGTGTGCTGTCGACCGGCCGTAGCTCTTGAGGAGGGAGCGGGGCTCGTAAGTCCGTTTAAGCAACCTGCGATCCATGTATCTGACGGTTAGTAGTGGGAGATTAAGCAGCTCGGGACTGGATATTCCGTACAGAGGGTGAGATTACCAATCTCTTTCGACACAATCTCCACCACCGCATGTTAACAATGACGAACACAGTTCGACCCAGGAAAACCCGAACAGTTTTGTATCCCATTGAACGGGCTCAATGATGGGGTTACCCTTTGTGTTGCGCCTTATCCCGTAGCTTGGAGGGTTGAAATCGTTGACGACGAAGGACACCGTGGATTTGAATATGTTCGGTCGGGATGGATGTTTTTCAGTGGACTGGGCGGCTCACTGATGCTTCGTTTCAGTTTCTACTGGCCAAGCAAGAAAATAGCCTGGGATCTAGCCTCTGGCCTAAAAGACGATGGGGCAAAGGCAAGATGCTCACCATTGGTCCTCATGAACCGCGGCTAATTTAAGGTTCTACCTCTCAGGTTGTAACTAATTGTGAGACATCAACTCCCTGGCAGATGTGGAAATTAGCCCCTGTGATGGCCGAGGGTGCATTTGCGCTTCCGCATCCACCACCCGGAACAACGGAGCATGGATCCCTTCCTTCGTACGAAGGGACCACAGGGCAATCATCCGTTCGTACTCAGCATGTGAAGTCTGACCGTGAAGATTTCGGTACGATAGTGACAGAGGTTACTACTGTCACCACTCGTAAGAGATATGGAGTCGAAGACGCGTGAAGAACTTTCCCTTGATCTCTCCGCGTGTAACACTAGCGTAGCAACACCCCCTCAATTACATTGTCGCTGTCAAGGAAGTGCACTACCCCAAAATTCGTCCACCGGCTCCAACAACTGCGTCCGACTAGTACGCCTAGCATCAACATTTTGTTCGTAAGGGCGGGCAAGCACAACAACGAGTCGCTCTTCCATCACATCTCAGACAGTACGGGTGCCCATAAATTCTCGTCGCTCCTCGCGCAGATACTTCGTTCTTGTGGTAATTTTGGTGGCCGCTGTACCGTACACTCGCGGGGTAAGGTGCGGTGGGCCGGGAGAATCCCGATGATATGTAACAATAACAGCACAGCCGCCTCATGTTCTTCACGTTCCCATACTCGCTCTGACCATGGCCCCGAACCCGACAACCAACGGCCCTACATCAATCCTCAGGGACGGAAAACTGAAACCAGGAATCTACAAAATCCAGAACCTCTTCACCCGGACCTACCTGGATATTCATGAACACTCGAAGGAGATGTGTTGTCGATCGGCCACAGCTCTTGAAGAGGGAGAGGGGCTCGTGCGTCCATTTCAACAACCTACGATGCATGTACCTGACGATTAGTAGTGGGAAATTAAGCAGCTTGGGACTGGATATTCTGTGCAGAGGGTAAGATTACCTATATCTTTCAACCCGATCTCCGCCACACTATGTGAACGACCGCAGTTCGACCCGGGGAAACCTGAACAGTTCTGTATTCCATTGAATGGGATCAACGATGGGGCTAAACTCCGTGTCGCTACTTATCCCGCGGCTTGGAGAGTTGAAATCGTCAACGACGGTGATCATCGTGGATATGAATATATCCGGTGGGCTAGATGTTCCTCAATGCATTCAAATGGCTCACCGACGTTTCATTTCAGCTTTTACTGGGGAACTGAGAAAATAACTTGGGATCTACATGCGGCTAACAAAGAAGACGGCGCAAAGGTAACGTGTTAACCGTTGATCACAATGAACTACAGCTAAGTTAAGGTTCCACCCCTCAGGTCGTAACCTACCATGAGACATCAAATCCCTGGCAGATATGGAAGTTAACCCCTGTCGAAGGTGCATTTCCGTCTCCGCGTCCACCATCCGAAACAACGGAGGGACCTCTACCTGCATACGAAGGGGCCGCGGAGCAACCCTTTACCCGCGCTCAACACGCAGAGTTCGAGCGTGACGAATTCGGTACAGTGGTGACCGAGATTACCGTCGTCACTACTAGTACTACTACTCGTAAGAAATACCGGGTTGAAGACGCTTAAGGAGCTTTTTTGTTCTGTTCGTGTACGATTCTTCCACAGTAAATAATCCCTTGTATCCCCGTCAGCGCAGCAAGAAGAACCTTCGGAAATAATGGACGTACCTCGGCATATAGTGTATGACAAGACGGCATCCATCCTTTATGGAAAAACTCCAGTTCGGTGAACTCTTCCTGCCAATACATGATGGCTGTCGCGTCCCCGGCTCGATCAAGGTTAAGAGAACTCCGCTTGACCTTTTCAACAACCCACCGGCATCGCCTCTCTTGCGTCGCGACGGTGAGCTCGACGACGGCCATTCCGAATCCATCATCACCCTCCCCTGAGAATCGATGAGAACAACCGCAATTCCGGTTTCCCGGCTGCCGTCATATGGCGGAGGTGAACCCGATCCTGTTGTCGGAATAGAAGCTGCTTTTGGTGCCGGTTGAGGTCCAGTGTCAAACCCCACCGGAATCAACCTCCAAGTTTTACGCGGATTGTCGTTGTCGATATGCAACTATGTTGTGAGCATTTCAATAGTGACCGATGACACACATATATTGCGGGATGGTGGACGACTTGTGGACGATCTTCGTCAGGCCCATGGTGCGCGAGGTCCCCGGTCTCACTGACCGTATGCATCCCCCAAGCGATGGGCTTTGTTATTTAGTTTAGTACACCGAAATTGAAGCGAAACGTGATCCGACACACCCTGCGTATCACCCATCCAGGTCCGGAGGTGAATTTCCCACTTTTGAAGACAGTTAACCACGTCTATGCGGGGAAAGGACGAGGGTATAATCCACTGGTTATTTCCCACCCTGGGGGGCCGACAGCACAGCTGTTTGGGATTGACCCGCATTTCGGGGTATGGCTGACCTACGGTATTCTAAATCCTCGGATATTCATGGCTTGATTCCGCAACCTTGGAATATGGACGTAGAGTCATTTATCGAGGTTGGGGTCTGGCACGTTGTTTGACCGAGAACTCTAGAAACATGGGGGGCACAGGACGCCAACCGCTGTACGTACTATATAGCATTTCGTGGGGGACTCGTCATCATAAGGCTTCCGTCCTGTCCGCGGGCGGCAAAAGCGTGGCGGGCACACGTTACTGGCGTCTGCGATAACACATAGCGCTACGACCTCCCCGCGTCCTCCACGCTGCCCCACTTGTTGCGACCATGATCTTCGAAAACGGAAAGCTGAAGGCAGGGACCTACAAGATCCAGAACCTTCACACCGGGGGCTACGTTGATATCCATGAACACTCAAGGGAAATGTGCTGTCGTCCTGTCCATGAACTCCAAGAGGGAAGGGGGATCGTACGTTAACATCCCCTACCTGTGGTTTGTGTCTGACGATTAGAAGTGGGAAATCAAACCCCTTGGAGACGGATATACGATACAGAGGGTAAATGTGCCGTCACCATTCGCCGCAATCTGTGCCACCATGTGCTGAATAACGTGAAACGTAGGTTGAACTGGGAAAACCTGGACAGTTTTGCGCGCCAATGGCCGGACTGCAAAACGAATGTGTACTCTCCGTCGTCGCTTACCCTGTAGCCTGGAGAGTTGAAGTCGTCAACGACGAAATCCATCGTGGCTTTGAATATGTCCGGTCAGAACGACTTGTTACTTGTTCAAGTAGAACAGCTCACGTATGCAATACATCAGCATTTACTGGGGAACCACGAAGATTACTTGGGACATAGAACTAGACAAAGGAAAAAATGTCTCAAAGGTTAGATATTGAGCGATGCCAAGGGACTATCGCTAAATGGTTTCACCACCCAGGTCCAGCTCTGGAAGGATTCGGACAAACACTTCACCTGGTGGATCTGGAAGCTGATTCCAGTAGAGACCGGGGGCACGTACACACCCTCGGGGCCATCTGGTTCGGACTCCCTCCCTTCATATCGCGGGGATGCAACCGGGCAGCACTGCACTTGTGCTCAGCATACGGTGCGGGCCGAGCATGATGATCTCGTTACAATAGTGACCTCGGTCACTACCATCACCACTCGTAAGAGAGATCGAGTTGAAGACGCTTGAGGAGCTTCTGTTAGGAGTACTGTCCGTGTATTATATTTCTCTAGTCAGCGATCCCCTTTTGTCGAGATCGGGAACTGAGAAAGCACAACCGTTCGCTATCCCATCCAACATGATGCAGAATTCATCAGGTTTTGCAGGCCCCGCCTATTGAAGTTGTCCAGTAGCCGTGCGGTAAGCATGTAGGATGGAGTTAATACATCAGGAAGTTTACAAATTTGCTAATCGTGCTGATTTCAGCACGTTTAGCAATTTTAGCACGTAAAAGCACGTAAGCATGCTGAAAATTCATCATAGATGGCTTCTGTCAAGCATGTTCAGCACATTTTAATACATTTTTTGGCCCTTCTTAGGCGTAGTTAAGCATCAAGCACGATCAGCATTTTTGTAAAAATGCTGATGTAACCACCTTTCGAATTGTGTACCCCGGGCCACTGAGGGGCCGGATTTCCCACTATTTCGGTTCTCAGCTGCGTCGGCGATAAGTCATGTAGTGGTCTTACCTCGCCTTCTCCGCTCTCTATACACGTGGATGGGGCTTGTTGACACTCCTTTTCAGTTTTTACTGGCCAAACAAGAAAATTGTTTGGGATCTAGCCGCTGGTCGCAACGACAATGGGGCAAAGGTGAGGTGCTAACCGGCCGCCCCCGTTGTTCTCAATGGGCTGCAGCTAATTTAAGGCTCCACCTCTCAGGTTGTGACCTTCCACGACTCATCAACTCCCTGGTAGATGTGGTGGTTAGCCCCTGTGAAGGCCGAGGGTGCATTTGCGCTTCCACATTCACTACTGTACTTTTCATTCACTTAACTTGGAACAACGGAGCAGGGATCCCTTCCTCCGTACAAAGGGACCGCGGGGAAATCATCCGCTCGTACTCATTATGTGGAGTCTGACTGTGACGATTTCGGTACGATAGCGACGGAGGTTACTACTGTCACCACTCGCAAGAGATATAGAGTTGAAGACGCATGAATAACTTTCCTATGATCTCTCTGTGTGTAATGTTAGCATAACAATATCCCCTCAATTACACTTGCATTGTCAGGAAGTATATAGGAGATGGAAAACCCACCAGGGTAGAAAGAGCGTGAGGAAGTATACTCACTAGCATCGTGAGGCAGAAAATTGAACTCCACTGGAGTACAGTATGTGTTAAACCAATCTCCCCAAAAGTCGTCCACCGGCTCCAACAATTGCGCCCTACTACGTCTGGCATCAGCATTTCGTCCGTAGGTGCAAACAAGCACGACAACGAGTTGCTCTCCCATCCATATCTCAGACAATACGGGTGCCCGCAAATTCCCGCCCCTCCCCGCGTAGACGCTTCGTTCTTGTAGTGGTTTTTGTGGCCGCTGCACCGTACACTCGTGGGGTAAAGGTGCAGCGGGTTAGGGCCTGTATCCCGATGTGTAACAATAACACCACGATTACCTCATGTTCCCCACGTTCCCATACTCGCTCTGACCATGACCCCGAACCCGAGGCCCGATGGTTCTCCATCCATCCTCAGGGATGGAAGGCTGAATCCAGGAATCTACAAAATCCAGAACCTCTACACCCGGACCTATCTAGATATTCACGAACACTCGAGAGAGGTGTGTTGTCGACCGGTCGCAGCTCTTGAGGAGGGAGCAGGGCTCGTACATCCGTTTAAACAACCTACTATCCATGTATCTGACAGTTATTAGTGGAAGATTAGGCATCTTGGGGCTGGATATTCCGTACAGAGGGTGAGATTACCTATATCTTTTGACCCGATCTCGGCCACACTATGCAAATAACGTCGAATGCAGTTTGACCCAGGAAACCCTGAACAGTTTTGTACTCCATTGAATGGGATCAATGATGGGGCTAAGCTCCGTGTCGCTGCTTATCCTGCGGCTTGGAGGGCTGAAATTGTCAACGACGGTAATCACCGTGGATTTGAATATATCCGGTGGGGCTAGATATTCCCCAATGTACTCTGGTGGCTCACTGATGCTTCACTTCAGTTTTTATTGGGGAACCGAGAAAATAGCCTGGGATCTACTTGCAGCTTGCAAAGACGATGGCGCGCCGGTGAGGTGTTGAGCGTCGATCACAGTGGGCTGCAGCTAACTTGAGGTTCTACCTCTCAGGTTATAACCCATCACGAGACGTTAAATCCCTGGCAGATATGGAAGTTAACCCCTATCGAAGGTGCATTTCCGCCTCCGCGTTCACCATTCGGAACAACGGATGAGGGACCTCTTCCTGCATACGAAGGGGCCACGGGGCAACCCTCCACCCGCGCTCAACACGCGGAGTTCGAGCGTGACGAATTCGGTACAGTAGTGACCGAGGTTATTGTCGCAACTACTACCACTCGTAAGAAATACCGGCTTGAAGATTGAAACTCTGACACGAGTGAAGAACGAACGTAGTAGAAAGAGTAGAGTCTTTGTACCCGGCGGAAGGATCGAGAGTCAGCACGCGGCTCTCACCACTACTTCCACGATCCTTCCGCCTTCCATCCTCCAGTCTAAGCTCATTCACAACACGATAACCCCCAATGGAAACCCAAGCTTGAATGGGCGTTCTTACGAAACCCCTCCCAACTTTCAAACCACATCGGGCAGCAAAAACAACTCTCGGATGCCCGAGAACGAAAACGAGAAACTAGACACAAAACGGGATGAGGCCGCCGCAGCGGAGGAGAGAGGAAGGTCAGAGGCCAACGCAGAAAGGTTGAGAAAGGAAGAAAAGACGAGGAAGACAGGGGAAGGGAGGAGACCAAGCTCCCGCCCCAAATACCAGTTTTATCACCTCCAAAGGACTTATATTTTCATCCGCATCATAGAGCCATCACTAAATTCAAAATCCAGAGTTCGTAGAACCACGGTTTTTCGCCTCCCCGGCTGTCAGATCACAAGAAACGCCGCCCCACTGGACGAAGACAGCACAGTCAGTCCAAATCAAGAGGACAGAAACACATGGCCTCGACAGTCCTCATCAACTGCGGGCTACGAACGCCCCATCATCCCCGATGAACTTGGAAGGTTCTACCTCGAGCCAAGAATATTTTCTTGAGCTCATCACCAAAAACGAATGGCCCGGGCCCATCCACAAATATACACTGAGCTCCATCATTGTCTAGAACCCCGAGATGAACTTTGCCGGGCACGCGGTCATCGCGAAAAGATCTCAATCACGTACCGCGCGAGAGTGATGAGAGAATGGTTCGAATGTGTTCGACCCAGGAGACCCTCGACACCAGCACCATTGACGAAGATCGGTCAAACGAAACACAAGGAAACACGAGACAACCTCCACGCGCAAAACTCTGAATGATTGAGGATAAGGTAAAGTAAAATTCCCGCCTTAGAGAAACACAATGCTCACGACAAACAACCTTGCGCCGTTTTGAATCTTCATCAATTCACGCTACATTGCCTCACGCCTCATGCCTCACGCTACATTGCCTCACGCTACATTGCCTCATGCCTCACGGCCTCATGCTACTTTGCCACATGCCACTTTGCTTCATGCTACATTGCCGCGTGCTACTTCGCTTCATGCCTCGTTGCCTCACGCTACTTTGCCCCTTTGGCTCACACTTCGTTGCTTCATGCTTCATCACTGTATACCACATTGCCTCGCTGTACCTCATTGTCGCACTCCCAGTTTGCGCTACTTCGCTTGACACTTCGTCGCTTGCGCCTCACATCTTTCCGCCGGACTACCCCACTCATATTCATCATTCTGACTGCCCCAAAAATGGATATAATAGGTGACGAAAATGACAAGTGAACCTGCCGTCCATCACCCCCAGGGGTTGCTTCGAAACCAAAAGAGGAAATTAACCTCTATTCAAAGTCTTGAATGGGAGGACCAGGATACGAAGGGTTCTTTCAGAACCAAGGATAAAAAAGGGTCACGCACGACACGTCTCATCAAAATCGAGTGGCGGTCTTCGTGCGGGCGCGGGGGAAATTTGCGACCTCGACGCCTGTACCATTTGCTTCAGTCGGATTTCGCGCAACCCCCCGAACCTGTAAGCAGACACGAAACGATGGGGTGGAATGCCGACCCTATACAGTCAAAACAAGACCCCGCGCCATCGACAATTAAGGAGGGTGAAGCATAATCCATTTGTACCCCCCCCCATTCCGGGGACGCCTTCGCATGAAATATTAACGCAGTACGTGACCACGTCGACCACCAGCGTGGGTGCAACCACTCGCGCGCAGTTTCAGAACATCATAGCGCAGCCATCAAACTCGGACAACTTACAGTTATCAGGGTCTTCAGTTGGCATACGCCGCCGAGAACGGAAGCAGTCCCAAAGGGGAGATTTAGAGGACAACTGCGATTCCTCGAAGAATACGCTAACGCGCGCACGTTATGGACACGTCGCCGGAGGTCCCAACGGGTCCACTTTTC
>Ga0307513_10009048_pt1 | contig 12630 bp, 19 predicted proteins | sample 15_EM_MG_FD_202174 | JGI IMG/M metagenome (GOLD analysis project Ga0307513, IMG submission 202174) | Populus trichocarpa ectomycorrhiza microbial communities from riparian zone in the Pacific Northwest, United States - 15_EM | ecosystem: Host-associated > Plants > Roots > Unclassified | place... | reverse complement strand
TGTTGGACGTAGCCAGTGATCCACCGGCTCATTTGTTCCAGAACGGAACTGCTCCGAATCCCCGGGCACGGGGTTCGGAGGATGGGAATGGCTCGTTAGAAAAGGGGTACCCACCATCCGGTCCCAAGCCCCGGAACTCCCCCGGTCGTGCTTCGTACGCTACTACCTTCCTAACACAACTGGAAGTCCTTTCTGGGCGGGAATGGAAAATTCTGCGCAGGTGCGTGTTACCTATGTGATCCATGGCGGCGTGTTGAAATTAGAGCGAAGGGACAAATCACTGTTCCTCGCCCACGTGCTGGTCTCATCTGTGCTTGGCGTCTTCTGCGGTGGGTAGCCGGTTGATTAGATCGCAACTCCTTGTCTTTGTCTCCAACTGAGTCATTCGTAGGTGGTCTCTACTTCAATACTGGGGTCACTATTGCAGGATTCCAATCGAGGGTCGGATGTTTATTCTTCTTGGTCAGACCTCCATTCTCATCAAACTTCGTGATGGTGCTGATACCCATGGTGGATCTAGGGTGCATTGATAGCGTTCTCATCCCTTAGCGCGCTGTACAATCTTATGCAATTCCGACCCCTGTTCCTAAGGGAGAGGGCTAGCAGCTATTACAGCCCCACGGCGTGGCTGGTGTCGAGATTCATCTTTGATGTCATCCCGTTGAGGATTATACCCAATGTCATTGTTGGCACTATGTAAGTCGCTGGCTATCGACCGTCGAACGTTGACTGATCCCGTAACCCAGCACATACTGGATGGCAGGTCTAGCAGGGGACGCTGCACACTTCTTCAAATTCCTATTCATCGTTGTCCTGTATACCCTCGTGATGACACTTTGGGTGAGTCCCCGGTGTTTGCACCCGATGATCGTGGCTGATTGTTCCCCTTCCATTTATAGAACTTCTTGTTGGCCGTAGTATTCGAAAACGGCGGAATTGCAACCCTTACTAGCGCCCTTTCCGCCCTGTATCAAATGACGTATGCTGGTTTCTTCGTCCATCTCAGCACTATACCTCCCGTCCTTCGCTGGCTCCAATGGATATGCCCTCTCAAATACGCCTTGGAGGCTTTGTGCGTGAATGAGGTGGGATCTGGTCTGATGATCCAGGACACTCTGGAAGGAGTTCCGGTAAACATTTCCGCCAGTCTCATGATGAACCTTGTGAGTCGACTAGAACAGTGATTGGCGAAGCTGTGTTTTGACAACCGCTCCACAGCTCTTCGGCTTTTCTGATAACGCGTACTACCGTGATGTGCTTGTGTTCTGTGCCTTCATTGGGGGTTTCGCCGTCATGGTTATCTTTGCAGTTTGGATCAAAGTCAAGGAAAGGAGGTAGAGTCACGAATGCATGTTCATTCGAATCTCGTGCGTGTATATTATATAATAATGAATGTCTATATATACTGTCTTGGATCGCCTATGATTAATTTACTCGTCGGTAGTGGTAGTGGAAGTAGTTTCTTGGTTACTGGCATCAACATCGTTGTTGTCGGACTTTGGCTCGTTGATCACCGCTTGGATGTCGCGTTTCGTGAGCACGTCGTCTGGAGAGCCTTCCGAGCCCTTATCCAGGAGTCTTGAAAGGAGGCCCTCCATCTTCAAGAGTCGGTCTTGTACGGATTCAAGTTGCCCCTCGACGGCTCGCAGTCGATCTTCTGTCGATACAACCGTTTCGACAACCTTCTCGACGACCCTGACGAGGACGTGCTTTTTGGTGTGAACGTCGTTGAAGGCGAGACATTTAAATTCGCAGTTGTCGCAGATGAACCTCTCCTCTGTGAGAACGGGTGTTGAGTAAGAGGGGTGATGATCGGGACGACGATTAAGCCCCGGAACTCACTGGTACAATCCACACAAAACCAACAGGGTTGGGATACTGTCTCCTTACAGTGTACGCACTGTGGCGTCGGTTTCTTCTGTGCTTTGAGATCAGAAAGCGTCTCCCGGGCAGCCTCCAAAGCGTCCTTGGCGTTCTTCTCCGCTCGTCCCGTGTCTCTATCAAAGACGATACGGTGGACCTTGAGCATGCTGTGGTTCGGCTTGTGGGGGGCAGTCAAATCCTTCCTCTTCTTCAAGGTGACGGTGGATTTGAGACAGTCGGGTTCCGGACAGAGGTCGATGGTGGTCTTGTCGTGACAGTCCATGCAAAGGACTCTCGCTCCGCCCAAACTGCTATCGCAAACATCGCACACGATGGGGCTGTGTCGGGGGAGTCTGTAAGTGAGAGGATGAGGGCTCATGGTTTGTTGTGAACGTACTGGATCGGAACTTTTGCAAGCTTGATCGTGATCAGTGATGCGTAGAACCGTGCGTCCCCCATAAGAAGCGTGGAATATAGCTCGTGATATTCCTTTTCCTCGTTAGGTTCGAGACTCCTTCCATAATAATTGTCTCGGATCGACATCTCCATGTACTTTTTCCCATCCCTGATCCTTTGGAGAATATATTTGGGTGACCAAGAATCTCTTCTGATCCTGTCCAGAACTACCGTCGTCGCGAACTCCCACCTCTTGCGAGGGGTCATGATCGAAGGCGAAGGATAGAACCGAACAAGGTCCGGGTTGCGCTTGAACACGAAATCCCCCCCAGTGAGCGCACCCGAGCCAAATTTTATGCTACCCCTGAGAGATTGTTCCTCGGGGTCAAACTTTCCCGTAAACTCTCTGTCGATCCAGATTGCAACATAGACGAATTTCAGGTCCATGGGGATCTTTCCGTCTTCTTCGGAGGCGCTCGACTTTCCCGTGACGGTGAATGTTTTGTAGTGACCGGCCCGATAGTGAGTTCCAGATGCGACAAGAGAGTTTTCGCTCTCCCCTCGGGTGAGGGTTAGAGTCGTCATGGGTTCTACGGGTTTCCCTTCCGAATACGCGAAACCGTACCATTTCCCGAGCCTATAACTTACGGTCAGTGCCGACGAAGGGGATTGGATTGGACACTCACATAGCATCTGGACCTTCAACGGAAGGAGGTACTGGAACTTGCTCTTCGTATGCAGCGAAGTCGATCTCGTGCTTGGTTCCAAGAGGGTGATTCAAGATGGTCAACGGCGTGGAGTCCGGGTCGGGTATAATTTCATCCCCGGCCGGGATAGGATCGGGCAGCTCTCGGAGTTGATCTCCATGGAATACCGCGCCACTTTCGTGGGGGATTTGGTACTGTCGGAGTTTCGTGAGCGTCGCACGAGTGTGGGGCAGTAAGAATACACACCAAGCCCTTCGCAAAGACCTTTAACTGTTCCTTGACGTCAAGGTTCTGTTGCTCGTAAATAGCTATAGAACTTTGGTGAGATGGGGACGATATTGAGGTCGAATCTCTGTATTACCTCGCAGGTCTTCCAATCGATACCAGCCAGCGTCGACGAGGTATAGGATCGTTTCTACGGCATCCCAAAGCTCGACATGAGATAGAACGTGCTTGCGAGCAAGACTGATCCTTTCCAAGTCTCGCTTCAGTGCAAGGTACAGCATTGGAAAGAGAAACTGCTCGGGAGTCAGTGCGGCAAAACGAAGGAATGGGGTTTGAGGTATTACCGTTTCAGGTCTACCATTTCCTGCAACGAGCTTAACCGTGTCATAGCCGTCGATGTCGTACATGATATCCTCAAGGTTCCGGTGCAACCTCGCCTCTTCCGCAGTGACATGGAATTCAAACTTGGTCCGAAGTTCCTCTGTACCTTTCTCCCTCTTGATAGACCTCACCCACACCGTGACATGACTCCAAACACAGGAGATGTAGTCATTCACTTCCTTTCGGTTCTCAGGTAGGACCTCGTCTGCGAGACGGATCATGGCATCAAAAATCTCCTCGATCTTCTCGCAGTAGCTGGTGCAAGTCATCTGCCAGCCTGGTTCGGGTCAGGGTGTAGCCGAGACTGATTAGCAGACGCGTTTCTTACCGATTGCCCAGTATGCTAACCAATGGGGAAGACTATAACACATTTCAATCTTTGAGTAATGTGGACTATCACGAACACCCACCTCCAGTCTAACGGCCGTGCGCGAGTGAAAGCATTGACTTCCTGGATGGTTACGAAACCGCTCGCATCGTCGTCAAATGCCTCCAGGATGGTGCGTGCGCGGTTGACATTGATATACTTGAGAGCCCACTTGTCAGCGCCAACCAGACTGCCCGCAGACTCTCCCGCAGCCTTTTCAATATAGTAGTCCTTCAAGGCCATGACGAAATGCCTTGCTTTGACGTTCCCGCGCCATCCCTAAGCCGAATTCAGCACGGCGGCGTTCCACAACAATGATCGTGGACGTCGGGACTCACCATATCCTTCCAGATTTGGTAGAGATCCTATAGGCTAAGTTCAAGCATTGATTCATATCTGATGGATATGGGGTGGCACGTACTGGATCAACGATTCGATCATGTGGACCCGCTGTCACAGCGGTGATGATTCTATCGCCCTCCCGACGGACAGCACGCGCAACGTCCTCCTCAATTTGCCTTCTTTGCATGTCAAACTTGCGGTTGAAGAACTCTGCGTTCTTTTCGATAGCATCGGTTGGGTCATCCCTGATCTCATGTTGGATTTCAGCGAGATCGAAACGACCACTACCATGTCGAGCGCTCGCTGGAGACAGCGAGGCTTCGGCAGCGGTGAGTTCCTTCATAGCATGCTCGTTGTCCAGAACTGCGCTCCCGCCATGCTTCTCGACCATATCGGCGAGTTTCTTTTGCTCAGGGGTGAGGAACTTCTGGAACATCTGTAACATCACTTCCATCCTACACCGCCCATTCAGCCAGTAATCAGCAGGGACGACTCTGAGTCACGCACTTTTGGTTCAGTTCAGCCGTCCTCTCGTCGACAGTGACCAGCTTGAGGTTCGCCTCATCGACACCAACAGCGGTGTGGATGGTCAGAGCAAACTCAAATTCATTTCGTCTCTTTGTGAAAGTCGCGACAAACTCCACGAGTCTGCCTTCCCATATCGGCCCACCAAAAATCTTCACGAGGATCTTCTTTCTAATAGCGGGGTCAGCGCTGATAGCAGAACTGATCCAACTGCGACTAACTTCAGATATGTATCGCAAGTGTTAGCACACTTCTTAATATCTTCAGCGACATCTGTGCAAAGCTTCTGCATTCGACCTTCGATAGTTTGACCATCAGGTGCGGTCTTGGTAACGTCTGTCACGTCTTTGAGCCTGTCACGAGCACGGTGAGCCTGCGTTTCAAACAAGAACAGGTTCAAAGGACTCACTGAACAAGAACCGCCATCATATCTTTCATCCTGACATTGGCGAGGTTAAATAAACTCGCAATAAGAGCTGCACAACGTACTCGGTATAGAGCGCCAGAATCCTCCTATCGTTCTCTCTGCGCTTCACCTCAAGGGTGTACACGGCCTTGAACGCGAGAACCGCCACTATGTAGGTCCCTCTGTGATACTTTGATCCGCTTGTTGAATGGATGGAACTCACCAGATATGAATGGATGAACTTTGGCCACCTCATCCAATGCCTTCATTAACGATGGAACTGCTTCCATGAATGTATTCACCCCCTTCTGGATTGCATCGGCGATCTGAGGCGTGTCCAACAAAGCTTTCACGGGTGCTGCCAGCGTATCGACAACGGCTTCCTGACCAGGCGAGAGGGTCAAGCTATTCTGTACATTCTCTGTGGAGCCACATTAGTGCTGGGCACCATATGGGATCAGTGATTGGCGTACCGACGCGATTGAGGAACTTCTCCGCTCCCTGTGCCTTGGGCAGTTCCTTGTGCGCCGCTGCCCATGCCTCCGTCAGGTTGTCAGCATACGTCGGGACGACTGCGGCCATCACGAGGGTTTTCGACGAGGTTTCTTTCTCGTGGTCTGCAGGAACATCGGGGGCAGGGGTGGCATCTCGGGTGGCTTTGAGGGTGCTCTTGGACGCGACGCGTCTCTTCAAGAATTTCGGCATCGGCATGTTAGGATGTTGGAGACAGGTAAGGGGCCTGTAGCCCAGTTTAAAGGTTCCTGGGTACTTTGACTCATGAGACTTGACGCCATTGGATGCGGAACGCCGAATGTCAGTATAGGCGAGACAGCGGGCGCAAAAATGATGTTCTATTTTTGGTCTGACCGCGAAGGACACATTCATAATTCAATGGGCGGACACCAAAGTCCCATGACCGCTACCGCATCCGCAACCCTTTGGACGCTAAACCGATCGGGACCCGAACACGGTGAGAAATTGCAAGGATTTGTTTATCGATGTATGTACTCTATTATCACAGATCGTATACATACGACAGATAATCATGCATGAGAATGGGTGACTCTCCGTACGGTTACACCGTGTGCACACGATCCTAGATGAATATTAAAGGACTTATAAGGGAACTGTCAGGACCCCGTCCGTCGTGTCGGGTCACGGACAGCGCGAATCTCGGCTACTGGCACCCTTCTACGATGTTTAGAGATATCTCTAGTCTTACGGATAGTCACACACTAGCTGTGGGAACACACCCTACGCCTCACGCGGGTTACCGGGTGGTGACTTTCCTGGGAGGCCGGGTTGGACGTATTCTGCCTACACATGATCTTCGATTAACGGGGAGAGCGCCCGTGGATGTCTACGACCTGATTCTCGGCATCAGAAGGGGTTTCGGGGGTAAATAGTGACGGGAATTCACCTCCTGCCATCCCGAGCATCAGCATCGCAGCCTCTGCTCGTTCCTCTGGTGAAAGTTTGCCATCCGACGCCCGCTGCAGAACCGTCTCCACTTCGGAAAAGGTGAGTCCGTTGATTGTATCCGGCTCCTCATCATCCTCAGAGCCGTCTTCCTCAGAGTCCTGGTAAGGGTCTTTGAAGCCCGAGTTGGAAAAGCCTTCCTCAGCTCCACCTTTTGGTAATCGGGATCCGCAGTATCTTGTCCGTGGGGATCATCACTATCTCCATGAGGTCTAGCAGGTGAGGGCGGAGTGGGGACGTTGGGACACTGTGCTGATGTGAGGGGGGGTACAGGCGGGATTGACGGTGAAGTTTTGTCCGAGAGCTGAAGCCCATGGGGGACGAAGAATATGGCGGGAATTACAGCCCCGACAGCACCAATATAGCTTATGAGAACAGGAGGGAGGTTGTCTTGGTTCGCAACACCTTGGAGCTTCGAGTTGGCATTAACCAACAGGGAGAAGACGGAGAGAGCGTCCTTAGGCTCACGGCAAGAGACGTAATCAAGCGGCCTGCACACCTGCCCGGATAGATCTACGAGGTAGGGGCTACCAGGTTTAGAATAGTAGGAAACCCATGAGGATTTGTCGGACGCGGGAGGGGGAGCCTGACCGGGAACCCGGAGTTCACGGCTGGTGTTAATCGAGATGGGACGATTGTCGGGAAGGAAAAGGCCGGGGCGAAGGACCAGAAGGGTGTATTTCCGGATGACAAAGGGGTACGCCTTCAACTAGGAGAAATGAGCATAAGGTTTCAAGTCATTTGGAGAACCAACGATTGTCATACATCCAGGTTACGCGGGGCGTTCGGGTCAGATTCGGCTCGAATTGGACCATTCATAATTGCTAGCAGCCAGCTTCTCCGCGATCTTGTTGATTTGGTCCAACGGGACAGTAATGCAGAAGGAACCGTACTTGTCAAGATCGCCATGCCACTGGGATTCTACTTGAATGTTTGTATGTATGTTTGCTTGGATACCCTGCGGAAGAATACTCACTGGCAACACAGTTCGGCAAGCTGTCCAGGGCAAACCCCTCAACTCCAAACTATTGCCGGTTAAGGAGGTGTTCCTAGAGGAGAAACATTAAGTCACCTAGCGCGTCAAGAACAAAAAGCTGCGCACCACAGCCCTTTTCACAGGGCCTTTGTGTTTTCATTGGATTTTTTCACGCGAATTGTGTTCACAAGGTGACACGCCTGCAGCTGAATGGAGGCGGCGCCAGTCACTAAACAACGTTGGTCACGCAACAGCACCAGGTTCGCGAGGGTGCGCTGAGTATCGCTAAGTGTCGACGACTTGGCTGTGGACGGCGGCGCGGTGTGGGCCCCATTATAGCCGAGTAGAGGGTTAGAGGGTTGGTTTTTGGATACAGCTGGGATGTCGACGATTTGTCTGCCCTTAACGATGAATGAAATGGCGGTCCACAAAAGAGTTGAGTCTGACTCTGGTTGAATTTGTTGGCGAGACACTGTCGGCGATCTGGTGGCATCGCGGCCGCGCCGGTCAACAGATGGCCACCCCGCCAGGAGTCTTTCAGCACAGCGGGAATTTAGATTGCTGGAATGGAACACCATAGATTACACTAATGTCAAAGATACTGTGAATAAATTCATCGTATGATGTGCACACGAGCGGGCAAGGGTCAATCCGACGAAGACGTACCCGAGCATCAGCGGTATATTGACGAAACTGGGCAAGAGCTGTCTATGATGGTAATTCTCCAAAAAATATGTGGCAGATCGCTCTCCCCATGGTCATTGTGTGTGGACCTCCATCATGGAGTGCACGGAACTGTTTTTTTAGGAAGATGAAAGAGAGTATTGAGGGCGGTGAAGGATGGGTATATGCGAGAGAGGTACGAGGCGCTCACTTTGGTTCTTGTATGCGGTAACTGCCGCCCGGCCGAAGATTGCCCAAAGGTCTCGACGTGGACGGATGGCCCCCTTGGACTTGATCCGCATGTGCCGTCGCGATATTCTTCAATGACTTGTTCGTCGACTCAGCGAGAGCGGTTGTCTCCTCAATCGCTGCATTGGACTAGTAAAACGATAGCGCGGATCCTGGTTAACTTCCCAGTCAGACACATGTCGTGGCACAGTGTACTCTCAGCCATTACTCGCGTCCGTAATGACGAAATAGCTTGTTCGACCGACGCTCATCCCGGTGCGGGTTCAAGTCGCAGCTCGAAACGTGTGATACCCCCCTTTGAGGTACCCCATCGTCTACCAAATCCCCATGTGCCGAAAGCGATTGACAGGACAAAGGCGAGCAATGTTCGACTTCAGCCGTTCCGCACACATTCCGGGTTGAACCAACGTGACCCCGCTTCAAAGGAGTCGTGACGTCTTAGAGGGTGGTGCTGGTGCTCCAGCTATTGTATCAGGCCGCTACACACGGTGGAATTACAATTATGCGTCAAATGGCGCCACCCATTCCCACTTTCCCTCGGCCAGCTGGGCCGCTGTGTCATTCAACAGGATCTCGTGACGCTTCTGCACATAAACCTGTGGCAAGTCTGTCGGTACCCGAGCTTTGTGATAAGAGCACATTTTCTTACAGTCTTATCCATCATGCGCATTCTTAAGTCCTTCACCGTGTCAGTCTCGATCGGTTCTTCCAAGAGTTGGGATAGATCTTCGACTGCCTTCTCGAGGTTCCTGTATTGGTGACGGAAAATCACAATGAGATCGTGGTTGGAGGAGCGGACGGTGACCTACGCTTGCAAGTCTTCAAATATCTGTTTCTGGTTTCCCTGTGCAAGATAAAACGCCATCGTGTAACTCCATTTGAGCGTCAGACGGCATCGCGTGAGCGCATCGACGGCATGTTGCATGAACTTGGACTAAAACGGCTTGGAATCAGGCGTGGGAGAGCCACCGCGCATTGAGACTTACTTCAATCCACGACAAGTCGCTGGCCTTTTGTACTTCGACCATCTTCTCTTCCGTCGCTTCACACAATGCTTGATCCAGCTTTGCTGAGATCTCGTGGTTATTGAATCTGTCGAAGTAAAACAACCACTTCTCGAGGTTCTTCGTGGCCGCCGTCATCAATTCGTCTCTGTCGGGCTCCTTTACAGGGAGGTAAGTGCGGGTCCCAGTTTAACCAACCGCAGGGCCCCGTTTCTCACCTTCCAGATACTGCATGCGGTTTCGGAGTAACCGTGGACGTCCCAATTCTGCCGACACATCCAACAAAACTGATATTGGCAGTGACGACAGACCATGCGACTTGAGGAATATCAGATAAACTGATACGTTAGGAAAGAATAACACTAACTTGCATCCGCCGCTCTTCTCGATGTTGTTTGAACACTTTGGACATTCGCGGGTGTTAGCTTTGATCCACTGGGCCGTTCCAGCATCTTCCCTAGTGTTCTTCTGCCACAAGGCGACCCAATGACAGGGCACTGGGCGGTGCTCAGAGTCGGAGTTACATCCGAAACAGAACGAGTGTTGGTTGCCGCAGGTCACGGTGGGAACGAAGGTTGTAAACGTGTGCTTCGAGCCGGAGCCGACCGAAGATGAGATGGTCTCAGTACACGAGGGATAAGGACAAAACCTGAGATTTGTCCGGGCCGAGACGAAAGAGTTGAGAAGTAGTTCACGGTACCTATGAGTGGAGAAGTTCGATATGAATTCCAAACGGTTGGCCAATACCGAGCCTCACCTTGAGGCGGTTGTAGAATCAAGGAGGGCGAAGATGGAACTGTCTGTTATCACGGTACGGCACCCCTCGTGCATGCATGGAATAGTGCACTGCGCCTCGGTCTTGATCTTCTCTTCGACGTACATCTGCCAGCATGATTTACAGAATCTGTGGTTGCATCGGAGGCTGTAGATCTCTCTGGGTGGGGGCTCGTCATAGCAGATCCCACAAACGAAGCCTGGAGTGCGCTGTAGCTTGGGGTTGTGGCTGATCGAATCGGGCTCGCCGGCCGATTGGAGGACAGTGGCAGAGGACTCCATGAATCGGTCTATCAGTTTCTCGATATCCCAGCGGAAGTGCCGCAGTAGGACGGAAGTGATCTCTGGCTGAGCGAATGCGGAAATAAGTCACTCCGCCCTCAGTAGGGGATGGCGACGAACCTCTAAACCCACGATATTTGAGACGTCCTGAATTTCTGAATCCACCATCATCTGTAAATCATGCATAGAGAGACTCCTGAATCCAAACGCCGACCCGATGTCACTGGCTTTCTGTTTAGTTGGGCCAGTGTCGAAAGACATCGCGTCATCATCCTGCGCGATAGCGGTTTGCGATGCGGTGATACATATCTCAGATCTGGAGGTACCTACCTCATAGGCTTCTTCCTCGCTGGAGTCGAAAACGCCGTCGATATCCTCGTCTGAGTAGTCCGACATACTGGACGGTTATTATGTTGCCCGTCAAGTCACAGAGAGTGAAAGGGGTCGGGGCGCACGACGTTTGTACACCCGGCGGAGGCTACGTGACTGGTATCATATGTTACGTAAGTGGGAAACAAGCGCCGCTGAGGGGTTGCACTCTCCCCTCATGAGCGTTGGTGGTTCCCTTGGTTCGTGAATGGCGAAAATTCAACCGGTCTGTGTCTAGACCCCGACGACTCCGTTTGTGTCCACCAGATTCTACTCTCGTTGGCTTCGGGTTCGGTGCTTGGAGCCGCACAATTAACAGGTCTTTCTGGTCGCGTCTCCCAGTCATTTTTCGCGTTCTCCATCGGTGCCAGTGATCCCAATAACACTATACGGGGAATCTGGGCACTTTCACGGGTTCTACCCTCTCGCCACGCGACTACAAAATCCTGACCATCTCCTGATGCAGTGTTTAGTGACTTGCTAGATCCATCGGATTGTGAGGGAACAACGGATGGTATATCAAAAGGTCTTCGTGATGTCAGCCTGACACGCTGTTCTTCGGGAGCCTAGAGGTTCAAGGAGATTAGTATATAAGGGGGCTAGGATCGTTGTTGGACCACTATCGCTCCGTCCAAACAAACCCCTGGGCACCAAGTCGACCTCCAAGTTTTGGAGCGATGTGCAAGTACAGGAGGTGCAACTGCCCCCACACACATCCCATGGGATTTACTCTCCAAAGTTTCTGTCACTTACGGCTGCAGACCCGTCGTCCCACAAATATGGTTCATGGTCCCACCCTTCAGAATCCAGCCCAACGACTATTCGTCTGCAACATGATCAACTCGTAGCGCCGACTCCAACCCATCCCGAATCGAGCTCATCTCCACCTGGATTTAATGTTTAAATCCGGACTGTATCTTCAGTCCAAACTACTCGCCCGGCCATCGATCACGCACCAGTTGCCTGTAAACAGGGTTACCGACAAAGCTGGTGCCGTTGTAGTCCTGTTCGGCGAACACCTATTCAAGGACGCTTATCGTAGACACCAGCAGCATTGTAAATTGCTGGCGGGTTTCGTTCCTCCGTTTGCACGCATCAGCAAACCGACCCCTTCGCTTACTCGGCAAGGAGATTGACTCGGTCTTGAACCGAAGCATTGAGCTCTCCATTCAAAATCTTCTACCAGACTCGGTTACCCGGCGGACGGGTTGCTGATGGCTAATACAGTATTCTACCCCCACATCTCCTTGTATCCCCAACCCGCGCCCCGATCCTGTGGTGCGAGTGGGCGTTTTAACCGGTAATTCCTGGTATTACTGGAAGATAGTTCCCTGGAACAAGTGATGTGCTCTCCGGTCTCCGGTCCCGCGGGCCGAATGAACTGCCTGGATATGATGGACGTTTGAAACGGGGTCATGAAATAGTCCGTTACGATTACGTAGGCCCACGAGGGGGCTTTATGTATTCGTGTAGTCACCCGCGTGTTCGAGGAGGCGTAATCCTGTTCGCTCGCTGTTAACTCGGGCACCATCAAGGTGAGTTGGTAATAGAACGCGTTCCATGATTTTTGGGGGGTTACAGTCGGTCCACAAATCCGAATCAACAGATCGACGAGAATGTCC
>Ga0307513_10009047_pt1 | contig 12632 bp, 16 predicted proteins | sample 15_EM_MG_FD_202174 | JGI IMG/M metagenome (GOLD analysis project Ga0307513, IMG submission 202174) | Populus trichocarpa ectomycorrhiza microbial communities from riparian zone in the Pacific Northwest, United States - 15_EM | ecosystem: Host-associated > Plants > Roots > Unclassified | place... | reverse complement strand
ATACCGTATTTACTCGTATAATCCACTATCTCCGTATGCAAGGCTATCTCCATGATCAGAGACAAAACCCCCCAAGAAGGGTTAGTGTTTTCCTCACACGGTCAAGCCTGAGTGTGCTGAGCGTGCTGGATCTCGCTAACTGGTATTCGCAATTCTGTTAACCTGTCAAACTAAACTTAGAGTGGGCTGAGGCAGGGGTTGACAGAGATAGTCTTGCATACGGAGATAGTGGATTATACGAGTAAATACGGTATCTCTTCATAAACGTTGAACATGGACAAAATCTTCGACAACTGCGAGGGTAGCTTTTACTTAGGCTAAACGTACCATATGAGCCTTACATAAACCTCTACGAGAGCTAGAGCTTCCGCAAGGATCGGTGGGGGAGTGTATCCATCATTTTTTCGGGAGAAAACCTCGGTCGAGACAATTTATTTGCATGGGGGCGGGGGGTGATTGGATTTCGTGGGGCACGACAAAACACAAAGTAGGATAGGATACCGGTAGGTGTAACAAATTTCGTTCCTAGTCCACACTTGAATACACTAATTGCGAATACCGATATCATTTCTTCCTTCCTTCCCTTCTTACCCCTCTGCTCTGTTGCCCATGCATACCAGCCGTTCGGACACCTTCTTTTAGCCTACTCTTCAAAGGTCAATTCAGTGCACCACTACCCAAAAAGATTACGTAGAAAGTAACTTACCTCCTTCCCCCTCTAGGGGCTCAACAGCCTTTCTCTTCCTTGGTCTCTTCTTCTTCGCCCCAGCACCCTCTCCTTCACCAGTCTCAGGGCAGTCATTACCTTCAACTTTCTTCCTTGGGGGTGTCTTCCCGTCAGGACTGATGGACACTTGGTACCTGTACCACCTCATGGATGCGGCGTTCGCGGTTGGTATGTCGTTTTCCTGGGCGACCTGTTCCCAGTTTATCTGGTAATATTTAGTCAGTCTATGAGAATGGAGGGGGAGTAGCTGAGGGAAGGTGGAAGACTACGCCTTTGGTGTTGATCTGTTTGAGGACAGAGTAAAGGAACTTGGAATTGTCCTTATCGGCGGCTTTAGGTGGCATCGGAGGATCTGGATGTGATAGGTATTGTTCGGTAAATGTGTAACGATGTAAGTTTTGGGTAGGACGTGACATGTAGGATTTACAGAGACTGAGGCCGAATTAAATACCACGAATGGTCGAATAGTCTCGAGCCCCTCAACAAGCTATTATCAGCATCGGGAGACTTATTTATTTTTTCTTTGAAAGTGAGCGGTAGCCGTACGGTTCTGAGGAACAAAAAAATAACAGGTCCATACATCACTGGTCATTGTCAGTGTCATGGTATCAATAAGAAGACTGACCACGACCGGGACCGCTGAACAGGGAAAACATGCAACAAAAGCCGGTGAGTTCACCATCGAATGCCTAGCAACAGGTACCTGCACAAACAATTGTACAAGTACGAGGTTGTCCCTTGTCCCTAGATTGATGTCTAGTCCCTACAGCCTGTATCACAGCCTATCACTTACGCTCAAGCCTCCTTCTACCCCTCTGGGAAACTTGCGATCGTGGGGTTCTCGGGGAGCCACCACATCCGGCATCGTACTGATACAGTACAATATAGATATCCGTACAATCGCAACTAAGATACAAGTTGAAATACCCCACACCGCAACCCCCTTTCCTTCTCTCCAGCCCCGCCAAAAATTCCGCCACATTCTCACAACCTTCGCGGAACGTCAAGTTGCCCACAAATGGCCCTCGATATTCTCCAGCCCGCGTCTTCCTGAGAACTATATCAACCCTTGATCCCTCCTTCACCAAACAAGCTCCAGCAAACCATCATGCCACACTGGACCGACGCAGACCGCTCCCTCCTGCTCATTACAGTAATCGAGTTTCTAGCACCCTCGCGCCCAACCCGTATGCCGTGGGATGAAATAGCAGAGAGAATGGGAGCGGGGTATACTCCTGATGCAATCAGGTGTGCTCCCCCCCTCCTTCCTTGATACTCAACCTCCCTCAGGCTTAGCTAACATTAAGAAGACAACAGTACAGTAAACTTCGCAAATCCATACTTCCAAACGGTTCCGCGCGAGGGCGGAACCCCGCACTAAATAACGTGAATAAGGCGACGGCGAAGCGGGTGCATGAAGAATTTGTTAGGAGGGAGGATGATTTAGAAGATGATGAGTACCGAGATGAGGAAGGAGAGACAATTGTGGTTAATGGGAAAAGGTTTAAGGTTGAAGGGATTAGCGATGATGAGAGGATTATTAAGACGGAGAGGGTTGACGATGAGGGGGTTATTCGGCTTGATGATGACGAGTTGAGTTTCCTCTCCTCCCTCCTGCATTCTTGGCTATCTTTTTACTTGGGCTTAAGATCATTTGGAAGGAGACTGGCTTGCTGACAATGTACAGCTTTTATCTATGACACAGTGGCTAGCAGAGTGGCCCCTCAGGCGCCTTATGGGTTTCCAGATAGTTGGTAAGGTCAATGTTGGCGGATTTGGCTGGTTTTCTACGAAACTTGGTGATATATGCCACCAGGTTCTTCTCCATATGTCAAGGTTCAGCTAATCGTGCTTGTATCCAAGCTTCTTGTATCGAGAGCCTACTGGATGGGTAACTACTATCCGGCGTTATAATGTGTAAGGGTTTCCCCATAAGATGATTTCAGTGTAGTTAGAACCTTCAAATTTTTCTTTTATCGAGTATTATTCTGCAGAAAGGCGCTTCTATTAGTAATTGACTTACCAGTAGATTATTATGCTTAAAAAACTACAGTGTTCGTAGTGTCGAAGCGTTTTTAAAAATAATTGCTACGGTGTATTGCGTACCACCTAGAAGTCGAGCGACGAGGCCAAGTTTTGCCGGCACGAAACAGCGGTCCCTCTAGAAACGCTTCGGTATTACGAGAAGCGGGGGGGGTAGACTTGCTTTCGCCTTACTACCGTGCACTCAAGTCAAGGCTTGCTAGAGAAGGATAAGTGTCAGTGCTTGTAGGTGTGGGTTATGGTGCAAGTCATATCTTCTGCAGTAAAGAGTCTACAAGTAAGACCAGTAGAGGGGGGCCACACCAGGCCAGGTTAGACCATGGCCAAGTCCAGCAATCTCGTATTCAGCGCACCCACGATCATCTGGATGCGCACACATAACGTACTAGTACAATACCGGCCTTATACAAGAGGCAGACGTTTGGCGATCGAACACCCCACTTTAGGATCTCGCCAGTTTTTCTTTAAGGATTTTTTGGCTTGCAAGCTACTTCGGTGTGGGCGAACACTTTATCCCGACCTCTAGCATAATACTGAAGTACTGCCGGTGTCTTACTGACATGGTACCCGCAACTCCGGGCGAGCAAGCAAGAACTGCAAGATAGAAATCACATCACATCAGCATAAGCGCAAAAAAAAGAGTCTCAGATCCCCTTCCCACTCCCCTCCCGATCGATATATTGTAGGAAACGTACCCGACCCTCCACTTCCTCTCTCGTTCCTTCCAATCTTCTACATCTCTGTTCCACCCCTTACATACAAGATCGTACAATGCGATCTCGCACTCACTACCCCACCTATGATACCTCACCAGTGAGCTCTCGAGCCCCCCCCCTCCGATAGGGCATAACCCCCCCCCTAGAGTATCCCAAAGTCTCAGATCCGCACAGCAACAACTCATCTCTCCCTCCCCCAAACAACTACCTCATATCATAGTACTCAGTCGATCCATCTATTGGCTGGTACAAACCCATCAGCAGACCACAGGATAGAAAAAAGAAAGAAAGAAAAGGTCTAAACCCCTCAATACTTGTCCCAGGTAAGTATGATACCCCGGAAACAGGGATCAAAGGAATACACGATAACAAAATCCGAACGTGCTTGAGCGCCAATACAAATGTACCCCCCCTGTTTTCGGGCACTTCTTACCTGGGACAAGCACCCCCGATCGGAAATCCTAGACATTGGGATCCTCTTATCGAGTGCGAAGGGGAAAAAACGTGACAGCTGTTGATGATTCTGCTGGTGCTACAATACTGCACTGTACGGTACCACTGACGCCCCTAGCGCGATGTGCCCAAAATAAGCCTTTGCCGGCCATCGAGGTGCTGTATTTGGGCGATATCGGGACCCTACTTGCAGCGCATATCGCCGGTACCGCATCTAGGTGTGAGACATTAGTGGCTTGTACAAGCATGCAACTTATTCCACGACATAGGAAGATATGTAGGTTTGAGCGATTCAATTGGTTGAACTTTAGTCAAAATTGTGATAGTGGCTAGTATTGGGATGGGTGGCTTATGCCGTGGAATGCTTTATCACAAGTACCGTATGGTAAACTCTTGCGCTCTCTTTGCAGCACACTGAGTGACGAGACGTGATTCCTTGGCTGTTGGCTTGGCGGAGGAAAAGAATGTTGGGGAAAGTGTAGGGCGGAATAACATGATGTTTTTGTAGTACCGTGTTAACATTAACTCCGGTTGCACGCAATTCCGGTCCGGCGGAAACTGACAGGATTGCGGCTTTGTATCATGCTCGCGTCGTCAGTTCTTCAGCACGAAAAGAAGGGAAGGAGGAAGGGCAAGAAGGCAAGCGAAGCAGGGGTCACATAATGTGATATTCAGAACGCACCCGTCCGTCCATTGTTCATCTCGCATACCTGGGGAGTGGGGGGGTGGGGATTTAGTTGTGCCGACGATTACCAGTGGGAAACCGGGATATGCGCTGCTGCGGTGATTAGTTGATGATTTTGAATCGCTTACTGGAAGCAAGTGCACCAGTAACCTAATCGTAACCAGTGGATGTCCCAGCTCTTGTTTGTTTCTCTTTTTTTGCATCTTCCTTCTGAACCTTGTGGAAGAAGGGGGATCGTGTGGGTGGGGAATTGTGATATGAGAAACCAAGTGCGGGCAGCAATGCCCACAAATGAGGTTCGGGTACTCGAGTGTGTACGAGGACCGTACGAGTGCGATACCCGAACATTTGGGTTCCGTAGGAAGGGGATGAGATTGTGATTTGGGCGCTCAGATCCACACAGCCAATTTGCCATACAAATCATTGATCCTTGTGTTTGGGTCGTTCGTGCTCCTGGACCGGTACGTCACTGGCGGGTTTGGTAGGCTCTAAAGCCGTGCTTGGGGTGGTGTGGCAGAGTGGGTGGTACAGTAGACTTTAGATATTATTATGGGTGGTATGGAGTTGTTTAATAATAATAATGGCACCGTTATTTACACATAGCCGGGCGCGGGGGGCAGGGATTAGATGGCTGGTTATCTGAGCACCCACACTGAATCCAGACAACTGTTCTGGTACCGGCATTCCATACCGGGTACCTCAATCGATATCGGCCAAATCTTGTACCGTATGCCGCAGCGCAATATCGGTTCTAGAATCCACGATTTGGGTATCTGTGGTTTTATCACCATACTAGTCCATAAGACTCAACACCGTAGACCGCGGTGTCAATTTGTTACCAAAGCGCTTTCTGCGATCGGCTACACAAGAGGCACTCTTTGGAGCAACCACAACTCGAGTATCACCCTCCATCGTATGCCCGCTATCCAGTACTTATGCCCCCGAGCATATTAATGCCCTAAAAACACTACACGCTACTCCCCCAACTTCTCCAGAAATACATGACAGAAGAAGCCCACAATTTTCCACATCTACCTAGTACGGGCACGCTTGTATCTAGCAATAACTACGTGAAAATATAATTGTTGTTGTACTGTAACTCACTGGTGAAAAAAAAGCCCCGTCTCGTTTTCAGATCCTCCCATTTTAAATACAACTCAGTGTGATTCATGTGTCATGGAGTCGCCCATTTGGTATCGTACATTGAGCACCTCTGGCCATTATGTCTTAGTAGGTGCTCTACCAAAGCTGTGGTATGTATGGGCGGAATGGAGTTGGGATAATCCCAGTGCAAAATTCCAGCTGAGCAAAGCCTAGTTTTCTATTGTGTCGACAGCGGGCTGCAGAAGTACTACCACATTCTTCCACCAGAGCTAGAATCATTTCAAAGAATTTGAGGACGATTACGACTACGGTGGAGAACGCTACTAGTCACAATGCCGTTTCTCCCCATGGCGATGGTCTCTTGGCCTTGCCCTGCTCGCGTCTAGGTTGCGGTGAGGGGCTAGGGAGGGAAATCTAGGCGCAAGTACTCACAAGTACAATACCTCCGCAGCCCCCTGTTCAGTTAGTTCTGCCACAGAGCGAAGTGGGAAGGCTGTATATGGGGTACAGTAGATGGTTGGCAGCAAATAGACCGACCCGATCGTTACACAGTATCAGCGGCTTGTATATACCGCCAATCGCGCGAGTGACTATCGGTGATGGAGCGATTTCTAGAAGGTAGAAATTGTTTCGAATTGAGACTGCAATCACAAATTACAGGCTACAACTCTCCCGTAGGGTTGGCTAGCCTAAATTTGGCGTAAGTCCCGCGGGAATATCACACAGAGGAAATAGAGATAAGCTGCGACAGAAGATACCGTACCAAAGCACAGTACTTATTGCGAATAAGATATGAAAAACGAAAAAAAGAAAAAAAACTCTCGATGAAAAGAAAAATGAAAGGAAATAAGAGGGAAATAAAAAATACCTTACAGAAAGAGAGAGGAAAAACAGTTGAATTATCAGAGAAGCAAGGAGGAATAGAAGGGTATAAGAAAAAAAGTAGGATCAGACTAGCGTTCAAGCACTATTCTCGCAAACTGTACCTTCGTCACAGAAGCTCCCCGCTTCCCCTCTACTATCACTCTCACCCCCATACTGAGGAAGATCGTCGTCGTCAGCAGAAGGGTAGGAGAACGGTGCTGCACAGGGGAGCCGAATCCCAGCCTCATCTTTGCCCACCACTCTCTCAGCCGGCTCGTGCATTCCGTAAACCTCAAACCCACTGGCAGGGACGGGCCAGCGCCCCTGTCCATCTGCTCTAAGCAAATAATTCCCACAATCACCACCACCACCACCACCACCACCACCACCACCACCACCACCACCACCACCACCACCACGATCTGCCACGGCAACAACCGCGTCCCCAACCTCGCCACCACCACCACTCTGGTCAAAGCTAAGCATTTGGCCACCCACCACAACCCCGCTTCCATCATTCACACCTCCAAGGTCAGCAGCAAACAGCTGTTCGCCTTCGCTCTTCAGATCAACGAATTCCTTCCCCTCGTCGTCGTCCCCCTCCTTGCTGAGCCTGCCCATCGGTGCAGGCTTCAGACTTGCAACACGTTTAGTGGGGGCTACGAGTCTGATATACGGGTCCCATCTATTATGGTGTGCTTGAGCCTTTTCTTTGATCTTGGCGATCCGGTGGGATATTGCTTTTGCTGTCACGTCTGTGAAGGCTGTTAAGAGAGTGAATAAGAAGGGGCGAGAGTGACTAACTGTCTCCCATGGCTTGAGCCAGTCGCTGGTAATCAAGTTTGACAACGTGATGCTTTAGTACATTGGCGAATAGCTGTAGCAAGCACGCACCATGCACCACAAACCGCCGCGCCATAGATGCCATGTCAGCCTTGCTCTTGCTTTTCTGCCCACTCTCTAACCCCTTGCCCCTCTTTATCAATGTAGAGGGTGTGTGTGCCATGCGCAGTATACAACACACGAGCAGTTACCTCCTGGGAGTAGGATAAATGAAAACCCCAAAACAAAAACCGCCACAAACAACCTAGGATTCTCGGGGGGGAAACATACCCTAGCGTCCGCTTGGTCATTCCATTGCATAGGCATCCCGAAACCCTTCAATCTGATCCAATCGAGCCAAACAATGTCCTTCTTATTCCCCTTCCCCTTCCCCTTCCCCCTTTTTTCAGAGGGAAAAATGAAAAAATGAAAAAATGACAACTCCACGGAAGTAAGAAGAATAAGCAGGTATATCAGAGGAAGGGCTTGTGAATTGAGGGAAAGCGGTGGGGAGGTTTAGGATCTTGGAAATTATCTGGCGGACTGGTTTTGCGTGATATACAATAAACAAATTGTCATTTGGGGATTGTGCTGAGGTTTTTTCTTTCCCTCTGGCTTTTTTTTTCCATCTAGATTTTTCATGTTATTTTCTTTCTTCTTTCTTTCTTTACTTCTTTCTTTACTGTTTCTTTCTGTTTCTTTGCTTGTTCTGACTGTCATCAAGGAATGCTTGATGCATTTTTTCCCCTTCCTTATCTCCGCCATTGTTGTGCCAGGGATACCATAGCGGCGGGGATGGAGGAGTGAAGGAATCTGTTACAGGTTGTAGAGTGGGTGAGCAGCTGAAAGGCAAATAGGTGGGGTCGGTAATCAATGAATGGATAGATGTATTATGGGTCGGAACCTCGATGCCGACGGAGAAGTGCTTGTTCAGTCAATCGCCCACCCAGGTTTCAATGAGCAATGGGAAGCTGTCTGAGAAAAGTGAGGGTATCATGGGAGAGGGAAAATATTAGCCGGCGGACTGATGCAGATGTCACATTTCGCATTCCGAGGAAGTTTGCCTTTGTTCCTCTCCCCGGAGTTACTCTCTTCTTTATTACACTACTGTACAGATGATATAAGCGGTAGTGTGTGAAGAGCATTGTTACGAGTAACCTTAGTCATGCATGCGCAGTACAATGAGCGAACCTATTCAACTACATATCGACTGTAACCCATACATGTGTGATGAGGCGCGGATGTCTTTTCCTTCCTTTCATCGGAAGTGCGCGAGCAGGGCGAGACGAAAATGTGAATGGGTTGTCTGTTTCTATTGCCGCCTTGGTAACCCACTTGTCTGATGCTATTCTACTCTGCCTTAGGCTATGTGCTCGTATGTCTGAGTATAATACATAGTGCGAAGTTTTACCTTACTGAACAAACAGAATTCTGCACTTCCGGCAATCCATCCATCCGCTGGTGCTGTACGGGTATTTTTCCTTTTTTGCTTAGTTTATTTCTACTTCTTCGGGCAAGCTTCTCTTTTATTCTACTTCCTTGCACCGCTCGCCTCTTGCTAATTTCCTTACTAGATTGCTAGTTGCACCTTGCTTGGAAGATCTAGGTTGTCATGTGCCTTCGTCCCATCCAAGTAGTTGTATCTGGCAATCAGTATCTGGGGGTGCGGCTATTGTTACACGGCCACCCAACCAAGGAAAGAAGTACAGTATTCCCCTGGCTGTGTTCTAGACTTTCTACACGGACGCGACGAGGTGAATGTCTTATTTGGATTGCAGATGGCTTGGTATCGGGGGATGTCGGCGCACGATCTATAGAAGAGAGGAGAGCTGAACTGTGTAAGTGAGCTTGGGTGGGTTAAGTAGGTGGCTAGGAATAAATTGGTCCTTCGGAGACGCCATGTGCTAAGTTAAGTATCGCATCATAGCTTCCGGCGGGGTGATTACCGGTGACTTCAACAACTTTTAGCTCGTGTTCTGTTACTCTCTTACTCAGCCCTCGAGTTACCTTACAGTACTGTACTTGTGATAGTAAGGTAGATTGTTGAAAAGCAATTGGATAATTTATATTACTGGAGCTGAACAAACGGAATACCGGTACTCGGGTACGTAAAACAAAAACCCACAATAGACATAACCTAATAAGTGCAAATGTACTTGTACGTACCGCGTTTCACCAGAGAACCCCACCAAAAAAATCTCTCGATCTAGAATAATTTTCCCGTCCCAACCACTACTACCCCCACCGCCACCCACAACAACAGGTCTCGCCGCCCGTTCCTCCCCAACCTCACTTGGCAAAAAGCTAAGTATCATCATCCCCACCTGTATTTTCCTTCCTTTTCTTAGAGCCCTTATCCTCCGGGCCCGCGTCATCCCCACTTCCCCCCTCGCGCCCTCTCTTGGCCACCTTGGCTTTCTTGTTCACACGGCGCTTTGCAGCGGCCTTCTCAGCGGCGCTTTGAGCTTGTGGCGGAGGTGCAGCAGGCGCAGCTAGCGGTTGCTCTCTGGAACTAGATGCCATTAAAGAACTCGCGCCAGAGGCGGTGGCGGCGGCCATAGCGGCGGCATGATTCTTTTTTATGGCAGCTAGCCTATTGGATGCGGAGCGCGGATTTGTATACCCAGTTTCTCTGGCCACAGCTTCGAAATCGATCTGTAGAATGTCGAGGAGATGTAGTAGTGGTAAGTGCTATGGCTGTAGATTTGTGGATGTAGGGGGAAAATGAGGGGGAGGAGGACAGAATAGACGTACCTTCCCAGAATTGTTCATCAAACAGCTTAGTAGGAATTTGTAGTCATCACTGGATGCCATGGTTGACACCAACTCAAATTATTGTTCCCTTATCTTGCTTTTTTTCGTCTGCTTGTTCGTTGGGTCCAAGAAGGATCGTTAAATCAGCAGTAGATCCCCCGATTCGCTCGATTTATATACGCGCGGCACAGCCAGCGAGATCGGTATAGTAGAATATTTAAGGGGAAAAAAACAATAGGACAAGACAGCAATCCCTCGATGTTGTTGCGCAGTTCGGTGCAGTAGTGGATGGGGGGTTCGTGTACTCTGTATATGAGGAGAATCGGATTGGATGAGGAACCAGATTTAACCTGGACGAGGGACTTCCAGCCGGTTTTTATGAAAAAGCTCATTGACCGAAGTGAGTGTAGTAGAGTGTGAATGATCATAGTAAAGTTCGAGAAGGAGGGAGGAAGAGGAGGAGGAAGGCGATTAGTGATTGCCGCTGCCACTCACTCGCTCTGAGACGCCATCCTCCTGCGTGCTCACCAGCCTTGATCTCTCATTTATTTTTAACTCCGATTGTGGATCTAAGTCATGGTGCACTTGATGCTGTCTGCTTGCTTCCTGAATGCAAGACATGTGACTGAATAGTGCGCTAGCTAGCAGCTAAAGCGGGATCACGAAGATGGGTAGAGCAGCTACCGAGGGCGGTAGGAAGGGAATGAGGAGGAGTTTGAGGGTGGAAGTCGAGTCCTGTAGTGAATGGGCAAGTGAAGAACCCGAGAGAGGTTGCAAGCTGTGTGTTAGATGCGATGTTCTCGAAGTGCACAGCCCGAGGTGCTGGGTATTGTTATAAGTTGTACTTTTGATATTGGTACATGGTGTACTCGGCCTAGGAGAAATCTATAACAAATGAAGCACGGACGCAACGGAGGTTGGGAAATTCAGAGAAAAGGAGACACCTGATGACCTGATGGCAGACATTTACACTCAATTCTTTGTAATCAGGTCCATATTGTTCATCAGGCAGGGCAACTTTATTTCCTCTTCTAGTCAACTCATGTGGTCGTGATTCCTTTTAGTTCATTGTACCTCACTTGTGCACGTCTTATAGACGAAAGCACTCTAAGTATTAGTATAGCATTGGTAGCTAGGCCGAATGGAAGGATATACTACTACTACTCTCCTTTTCTCTCACACAACCCAACCATTTTCTCATTCTTTCCAACAGTCAAACCACGAAGGGAGGGGGAAAAAACCCTCAAGAAAAGCAAAGAAAACAAACAAAACCGATGAGAGAGCAGGCAAACCTACTTTAGCCAATCCCTACCTATCGGCCTGACCAACCCGGTATAAAAAACCACAAGTTTTTTGCTGTAGCAAACTGAGTCCATCGTAAATCTGAATCAAGGGCATCGATCAAAGCTTCCCTCCATCGATTGGTTATGAGACAAGTGAAAATGCCCGGAGTCACCTGTTTAGGTGGATTTGTCCACACCCCCCTCTGAAACAACGGCCAACCTATTTTTCCCCGGGACCGGTTGACTTGCCACGCCGTACTGCAACATTCGAGTACGGTACGGCACTTGTCCCCAGACCATATGTGCTCAAAAACAGGGGGGTACCTCATATCTTGTATGAGCGCTCAGACACACACGGATTTTTTGCCAACATTCCTTTTAATCCCTGTTTCTAGGCATCATACCTGCGGAGGAGTGCCAGCGAGATACAAGGCCGAAGATTTCAATGATTTTGCATCTGAGGCTAATTGAAGATCGCGTCACGGATCATGACATGTACTGCGCATGCGAGTGTGATAAGTTACTCGTAAGCCCTGCCCTAACCTAAGATTACCCCCGGGCGTACTGTGCAGCACAGTATCCGTTGTTGAAAAATTTCAAGAAAATACCGATGACGGCAGTTTGCCTGGAGAGAAAGGGGGCTTCGCGATTGGTTGGATCGGGCTAATGAAGGGCAATGTTGAAAGGGTCACAAAGTGGCTTTTGCTTCGGCGCAGGGAGGGAGGTGGCTTCCTGTAGATAGTTGTAATATCTTAGTCGCGGTAACCTATTGACACGGGAGTTCCCTGACATATGCCTGTACGGGTACAGTACCGGCACCGCACTGTACCGTAAGCCGATTAACTTATCACTTTATTGGTTTCGTACAACCCATTCAGGTCGGGTGGGTGGGGTCCGGCATCGGTATGTCATAGCCTGGGCCGAAGAATCATGAATCATGAACCATGAATCGTCCCGGCATCAAAGCACAATCTCCATACAACAGCAAGTGTCCACCCAACACAACCGCAACGTACCGCAATAACCTAAGGTGTGATATTCCGGCAGAAAAGAGCATGCTTCTTCCCCCCGATTTACCTCACGGACGAAATTTGCACTTTTTTCCACACCATAACTTTTGCACTTACCCCTCTTTTAGAGAAAATCAACCACCTCCAATCTGGAAATGGCATCCACCAGAG
>Ga0307513_10009046_pt1 | contig 12632 bp, 10 predicted proteins | sample 15_EM_MG_FD_202174 | JGI IMG/M metagenome (GOLD analysis project Ga0307513, IMG submission 202174) | Populus trichocarpa ectomycorrhiza microbial communities from riparian zone in the Pacific Northwest, United States - 15_EM | ecosystem: Host-associated > Plants > Roots > Unclassified | place... | reverse complement strand
ACCGCTTGATTCTACTTTGAATTATCTTTATCTTTATTTTGATCCTTACTTCTACTTTGAGTCTTCGGTGCGGTCGCAATCTTAGGATCCGTCTTCCTACAGAGTGCCCCCGTTACACGATCACACGTGCACACCCCCCAGTAAATGTAAGAGTGAGTAGAAGCATTCTATGTTTCAGAAGCGGAAATTCAAGAAGTCTGAATACATTGTCCATTTATTCGAGTTCTTACGATAAGCTACATGAACAGGAGCATCCTCATCAAAATCATATATACAGAAACATCATACGCACACAAATCATACACGCCAAAAAATCATACGCACACAAATACACTCAGAAAAAATCATATGCCCAGAAAGATCATACGCACACAAATCATACGCATACAAAATCATACGCTCAGAAAGATCATAGGCCCAAAATAATACAGTGGTAATGGTGTTGTAGATAATATGTACAAGCGCAAAGGCTAGTTGCATGGGCTCTGGTTAGTCGAGTTTGTCCGGTCATAGCATGATTTGTCTTCCCCTATATTCTTTCTGTTTTCCCTTTTCTCCCATAGACACAGAAACCATTCACCCCGCCGCCCTCAGAATGTTGGTCCCGCGCTCCGCCCTCTTGAACCCAAGTTCCTCCTTACCTGAGTTCCTCCCCACCCGAGGCTCCCCTTACCCGCCATCCACTGGAGCAGATTTGGATACCTTTATTATCGCTCTCTACCAACCGCACTTTGTTCAATCCTGCTTTGAGCGGGAGGGAATCTTGTTTTGAGCGAGTTTGTGTGGCTGCGGAAGACAACGAGAGGGCTATCAAACATCAAGAAGAGGGATGCGGAGAAGGGCAAGCGGTAGCGCGAACAAAGAAAAGCTGCCAATCACGTCTACAACTCTGAATACAGGAGTGAAGATATTGCAAATTCTACCATGGATGCCCAAGGTGTGTTATTCTCTGCTATTTAACTGATCTCTCTGCATGGGCTTGAAATTAGCCATTGTTGTATTAAGCTTTCAACTGGGTCGCATATTGATATTCACGGCATATACTAATCTCCTCGTCTCTGGTATTAGATTTGGGGGAACCATGTCTACGGCTGGATATGGATAAGGTTTATTCAATGAAAAGGAATATTTCCCACATGTTGAAAACCCCCGATCATCCACGTGTCAGATACCACCAATGTGGCGATTTTGACGTTCCGGACTAAATCCTTTCACGACCTAAACAGCAGCCGGATAGCAACCTGAAGGATCGTTTTGAGGCGGAAAATCAGCCCCAATTACACCAGATCACCGGTGACATTGTTATAATCAAGAACGAGTAAGTAATTCATCCTTTGGGCTAAGACTAGGCTTGTATACTAAACTATCTTTAGGCCGGCGTCCCCTGTGTAATTGAAGCTGGGAATAGCAAGGCATGTTGGCTATTACTGCAATTTGAACCGGGGGTAGGGAAATATGTTGGGTCACAGAATATAACGGCAGATCATACCCGACATGGTGCAAGCAGTACACTCCAGCGCTATAGGCAAAGCGAGATGGAAGGCGCTCAAACCACTCATAACGCTGCGAGTGATAGTATGAAGTATGCTACAACCCTGAGTTCTCCGGCAGGAAACGGAAGCAGCGAACATAACCCGGACGGTACTTTGAGAACAAAAGGCTGTTTCATTGGGCACCGTGCCTTCGTTCCACCAATGGGATCACGAACGCACAATATTCAACTTGGACCCAGGCTAGCCCAGTCATATAAGACAAAATCTGCAATTTACGCACTAAAAGACTTCGGCCAACAGCTTTTACCCTGGACTCAAACCGTTGAGGCTCTATTTCAGACTTTCCTCCTGGAGAAGCATTCCAAATAGACTGCAGTCTAGGAGACCATTTACAATCGGAAAGCTGACAATGTTGACGAGGCGGTTGGAATATGGACCTCCCACTCACTTGTCATCAACCACAATACCAATAACCATGTGGATCTGGAGGACATCTGCCATGGGTGGTGTGCGATAGTAGAATTGGGAGCCTTTGAGGACGGCGATGCCTGCTTTCCTGAGCTTGGAGTCAAGATTGATTGAACCCCTGGTATGTAGAGACTCCCGCCCATCTCATCTAATTCCAATAAGTGACTAAGATATATTCTCTAGGTTCCATTATTTTCCTGCGTTCCCATGTAGTGGAATATTATATTGGCTCTTGGGTGGGAAATCAGTGTAGTGTTGTACACTTGACACAGCAAGCAGTGCACGATGCATATGTGGAGAAGATAGGGAAGCCATTGTGGGAGTTCAATAAGATGCCTAAATGGTGGCAGAAGTTGCACATGCATCTGAATGTATAATAATGTTCCTAATCCTTGATTTTTCTATTTAGTATTGGTATATCCTTTTGAGTTTGGCCTGCCCTTGTTTGCAAGACTCTGCCCCCAAAATCAAACATCCAAACTATACGCCCAAAGACATATGCTCAAAACCATATGCCCAAAACCAGACGCCCAAAACCATTCGCCCAAAGCCAAACCATATGCCCAAAACCATACCCCCAAAACCCTGCCCCCAAAATCATATGCCCAAAAGCCATATGCCCAAAGCCCAACTATACGCCCAAAGCCATACACCCAAAACCATACGCCCAAAACCATACGCCAAAGAGTCATCTAAAACCATAGCTTTTTATACACTATAGTGAGCGCCGAGTTTAAACAACTATCTGCAAGTTTAGGGTTCATGATTGGCTGAACCTCTGACCAGATTTAAATCGTGGCTAGTATTTGGGTGGATGGTTTGCAAGGCATGTGAGACGTGATGCCTAAACCAACTGTCTTAGAATGAAAAGCCCAAAGCTGAACGCCCAAAGCCATGAGCCCAAAGCTGAATGCCCAAAGTCATAAGCCCAAAGCCATATACCATAAATGAGATCAGGAAATGATAAGCCGCAGGACACTGGCATATCTTCAGGAAGATAGGAATCGTGCATGCATAAGTATACCACTATACGCTGAGAGTTATGTACCTGGAATCATATACTTAAAACTACTTAGAAAGATAGCTAGATACTACGCTTACAATCATATAGTGAGAGCGATTTCCAAACACTATTTATCACAAACTAGAAGCCCAAATAATAATGCTAATGTGAGCGCTATATTCAAATCCTATCTTTTGAGATGGTTGCCGGAGTGCTATATATGGAATATCCAAATAGTGGAGTCATCCTACTAGACATAAAAAATAAGTAGGGCATGTTTGGCCAGCCAATTCTGATCTCAAATTGTGATTTCCGATCAGAATTGAGGGGCATAACACCACTTAGATTTCCACCTGCCATTTGTTTAGTCGCAGAATATCACTCGTAGGGAAAAGTAGGGCCCTGCACAGGTGCAAGAGTGGGGGATGACAAGACGGGGGGCACGGCTAGGCAATCAGCGGGAAAGTAGAATACCCGCCCCGCCCAATAGCCAGGCCAGGGCCGCGTGTCATACAGGGCTGGGAGGAACGCCAAAGAGTTGACCCCGGGCCGCAGTAACGGCAGGGTTACAAGCTGAAAACCAGCCGCGCCACGCCCCGTAACTAAAACTATCTCGAAGGTCCGTCAATCCTCCCAGCCCGGTCAATATTCTTGCGCAAATCAAAGCCGCTCACCCAATCGGCATTCTAGATACGCCACTGGGGATGCAACATGCTCCGGCGAATCGCGAAGGTCCGATCAATCCTACCAGCCTGGCCAATATTCCTGTGCAAGAAGAAGCAGCGCCCCCAATGGGCATTCTGGGTTCTCAACTGCGGAGAAAGCATGCCCTTGTGGCGGATATCCAGGGAGCTATGGCACAGATCGCGGAGGATCCAGTATTTGATTCCAATGGTATGGCACAATGGGTACCTTGCGCAATGTTTGATCTCTCCCAAATTAGTCATTTTTTCGCAACATTCTGTACGTGCTTCGTTTTTTACTTACTAACTTAGGACATCTACATTGGAGCAGTATGCTTGGACGTTGACGTACTGTCTGTATTGTTTGGGTCTGTAATCCTGCAAGTGGTGGCGCACAACCACCCAATTATCGCCTTGTTCATTGGCGTACCCAAAATATCCATGGGGTAGGTTTTGCTGTGTTAAATTCGTATGATATAAGCGGACTGTCAGCACTTATAGTGAAAACTGGGCCACATAACGCAGTTTGCTACATACTTGGTGCGACAGGTGATGGCCAACAACAGCTGCGTATGCATCCTGGCTTCCAGTTGTCCTATAGAGATTACGTGTTCATTGAGAGTGATCAAGACGTAAGAGCATGGCTGCTGTTGAATCCGGTATGCCAGGATCAGTTGGATCGCATGGTCTAGTGTCATTGCCCAGCGACTCGGGAGAGGGTGACCACTGGGCACTTGAGGAGGTACAACAATCTTCCCAAAATGCAATTGACAATTGGCCTCCACAACCCGGGGCACGTACTGGCATTCAAGCCACACAAAGTGAAGTATGACGAGACGCCGGCCCAGCCAATGCTGGAGGTAACCAGGTAAATCACTCTCCGTTTTTTCTCCCAGTATCCAGCAGTTCATCAGCTAATGTCTGCGATGACGGCGAGGGAAGCGAGGCGAGCATCAACACTTTACCATCCGCTGTTTCAGATCCCACCAAATCTCTCCACTGTCATATACCCCTGGCTATTCATACTACATCCCAAATCAATACCACCCCGGAGTTTGAAATGAGAGTCCGCGAGGGTCACACTCCTGAACTCAAGGCACGGAAGCGTAGAGCTCCATCTGATTGGGAAGATTTGGAGCATTTGAATAAGAGACGGTGTCATGCTTCAAACTTTCGCAAGTTGTTGCAAGCAAAGGAGAACAGGAACTGTCTGGCAGTATTCGATGACAGAAAAGGTGATGAGGATGCCAGTTTGGGTAAGAGAATATGTCTGAGTATGTCTGGGGAGTTTGGTCGATCTAAGGCGACTCGATCGTACCCTCAGTCTGCCAAGATATATTACTGATTTAGTGTTTGTGTTTAATAGATATCATAGTATTAGAATAGATTTCTTACTATCTGCAGATCTGGAATTCGTGAGTTCTTTCATGGGATCGCACCCCCATCGCGTAGCTTGAAGTGTTTCATTCATTCTCGGTCATGAGAGCCAATCTCTTGGCCTGAGGATGAGACTAATCCCAAGAGATGGTAGAGTACACAATCTCTCGTGGCGCATGCTTACTTGTGAGGCTTGAAACAATATTTCAGGAGTGCGCATATATCACCTGTTACGATCAAGACTTAGTACTTTTGACAATATTTCAACAGTATTTCTTCCACCTAAGTGCGATTTCTTTATCCGTGGTCATTGGCGAAGCACCCTCGTTATCTATCCGAAGATACTGTATCCGAACCTCACAAATCCAGATCACAATCTCGCGGTACACCCTAAGTTCGATTCCCTGGTGGTACATCCCTTAGGGCTCACAGCTGGCGAAATGTAGAGCATCCGCGCTGTGTATATAAGGACCCCGCCGACCCCTCCATGTCTCATGAGCTTCCCACTCATAAGACGTCCACATTTGTTTCCACCCAGCGTCGCCCCGTCGGGCATCTTGAGATACTAGTATACAAACGTCTAGCGCCGTCATAGTTAGTATCAATCAAGCCTCCCTTTGTTTGCCCAGAATATTAGATTCCAACATTGCTGACGGACCAATGGTGCCCCCTGGCATAGCGAAATGCCAGTTGCGGAAGGGAAACTAAGCAAACCACCTCTCCTAGTATTGTAACCAATGTTAATAACTATATGCCCCTTAGACGTCCCTCAGCGCAGCCTCAGATATAAGAAGTTGAGAGTGGTATACGAAGAAGAACTCTGACACGTGCGGCCGCCCATCGCCCCGCAGAAGCGAGAGCATAAGCAATCATAGAATGCTCTTGATGTGGGATCTTAGGATATTGATCTCACACGAACCTTTTGAATGAACAGAGAACTGGAGCATGAAGGGCGCAGGGACTTCCATCTGGCCGCGGGAGATTCAGTGTATAGAAAACCGCACTATCCAGCAATCAGAATCTGATATACTGACAATCAAACTGCAACCAGGACTGTACATGGCGACCTTCCTTATGCGAAATCATGGTGTTGATTCAAACGCCTGCAAGGTTCATCTGCTTCATATGGCACATGGCGCGAGCAAATTAAGGCCTATATCATGGCTGGCCCTCTGGACCCTGGTCGCCTAACCAAATTGCATGTAGATTCAATTAGATCGTTTGCTCGTGGCCTTTCGCCAGTATAGGAGGCTATTGAGGTCATCAAACATGGGCATCACTCAGACCACGTTTCGAAACTCATCCGTCTACTGTAGATTCTCGTCAAAGATTCGGCCAAGAAACTGCAGACATCCAATTAGCATCAAACAGCTGTGGGTATAGGTTGTGGCGACATTGAGGAATGCCCAAGTTGGAGTTATGCATCCTTATTTTGTTACTCTTGCACAAACAGCTGTTGCCAGTTGCTCATTCGGATTGGGACTCCGTATATTCACTGCGAGGAGTGAGAATTCATATTCTTCATGCAACCGGTGTGCCGGCCGGCCAGTATGAGTTCCTAGGCCATCCCGGGTGTCTAAGAGATTCGGGCTAGGGAATAGCCTGAGGTGTCCTAGTCACCTGGGGCATCAGGGATCTGCTCCAGGTTGTATGAGGGCAAGATATTGAAGAGGAAACCAACAGCCCCCTGTATCGGATCGGTGCGACGGGTGAGGGCAGTACGAGACTCCATCAAGACCTGGAAGAACCTGTCCCCTTCAGCGAGCTCATATTCCCTAACAGAGATAACGACATTCGTGCGCGGTTACATTCTAACAATCGCCACGATCCCCGCATCTCTTGATTCTAGAATCACGTCTCGAAGATGGCGATGACGTGCACGATCCCCCCGAGCCTCCCAATGGGAGTTACCCATTTTTCAACTGCGACCTTGGTGATGAATAGGCCGGTCTAGAAGATTCGCCACAGCAAATGCAAAGGCAGGAGTGGATTGACAAGAATGAATGGCTACAAGCCGATCTAAGGGGAACAACTCAGGGGGCTCGCAGCTCTAGCCTTATCATTAAGAGCGGCAGCGACCTAAGTATCTAAACTCAACAGGGACTCGGTTCGAAATAGGATAGGTAATTGCCTATGTAGAACATCTCAGCTGGGGTCCCGGGGCTTTCAACATGCCGGAGGAATATTTCCGCTCCAATGGCGGAGCCGGCGAGATCCAATCGATTTGCACAGCCATCCGGAGGGCAGCCTCTTGTATGTCTAAGCCATCCAAGTCCATGATGCTCCAAAAACTACGGAAATTTGCGCAGGTGAACCCATGGGCGACGAATTTACTAGCAAGTTCGGGGCAAGTAGCTGCGAGGCCTCAAGTCAATGATGGCGCCGAGTAGACACCACCTGCCTGACCGATGATTCGCGACGAACATGCATTCTCACCTCGGAGTCCCACTACTCAGGTCGCGAACGTTGATCTCTCGACTCCTGAGAGAATGATTGAATATCCCTCTCAGACAACTCAAGTTCCACCATAGACCAATGTGGCCCTGACACCGCCACCAGTATCGGTGACATCCCTGGCATGCGGATCTTCAATCCAGAGTTCAGAGCACGCCGCAGACATCACCCGATCAGCATATGAATTATGCCATTCCTGAAGCCGTCACCCGGGTGGACAATAATTTGAGATTTCCTAGTTTCAAGATTAATTCTTTTTCATTTTTACCTTACTATACTAGATGTAGTTTTTGATTGGCAGTCCGTTATTTTCAGCTTCTGAATTGCAGCTAGTATGTGTTTGGACTTTTGTAATGATACCATGGTGCACTATTGGTATCCGTTCCCTCATCCTTACATCCCCTTATCCTGACATCTGATATGTTTTTCCAGATTAGGCGAGCCTCACATTCTCTGTCCATAACTGGGCTAGGGTTAGCCAACCAATCTAATGGATGCATGATGTGAAAACTGCGATCTAGAGATTTAGTTGTGTTGATTCAACGTCGGGAGATGACGTTTGATATATCTAATCAACTTCGAGCGTGGCGCGTGTGTTGCTAGAATTCGTGTCGCTAACTGATACTCGTTGGGGCTAGTATTTGCTTAGATAGCAGCGACATTAGCAACACCTCCAACAGTGGCGACGACTCTTACATTACCGACACTGTATTCAGTATTCAGTCTTCCCTTTTCATACCAGAGTCCAGACGAACATCATACCAGCTCTTGTCCAGAGTTGGAACATAGTATTGCACAAGTAGAAAACCCCTTTTTGTAGTTGAATAGATTCTTCCAATAACGCGTGATAGGACGTGATTCCCCCACCCCCCCCTCAAGACATAGCGTATAAGACCTGACGCGTTCCATTGAACAACAACAAACTCATACTCTTCACAACACGTAGGATACATTATAATATTCTAAGCCCTAATTCCTATCCTCTGCGAAAAAGCCTTCGTCAATCGTCCAGTATTCCTCCATGTCTAGCCAACCTCATGGCAATGCACCCGGTCAGCTGGCTTCTCGAGTAGGCAATCTGTACCACCATAGACCCAACGCCGTACCCGTGGTTCGGGTATCTAGCGCAGGAACACAGTGCACCAAAACAGGCAGCCCCCATAGCACTCGAACAATGGGGGCCGAATCACGCAGCTCCCACAGTACACAGTCGTCAGTTCAGCGTTATTCCCTACCATAGAGGCCCAGGCGTCTTCTATCACGACCTTCGAAAAGCCCTACAAGGAGTACATTAGAGACCACGGCGTATACCGCACCTGAGACACAACCACAAATAGAGACAGTTCCTGTGAGCGATGATAGTAGCGATGAGTATAAGACCTCCCGTAGATCTGATCAAACTGAATCGGACACAGAACCAGACACAGAGGACAATGATTTTCCACATGACGACACTGCACCAGGGACATGTGGCCACTCATGAACTGCGGAGTGACAACAAGCAAACAACGGGGTTTTGACTGGGTGAGTTTCCACCCCATCCGCATCGTAGGGGTTGCACCAGTCAGGTGTGCCCTAGCTGCTCCACAACGGGTAATCCAAGGTAGTGCGTACACTTCACCGACATTCAAATCTTCTAGGGTACCACTGTATTCGTCGCCGCTAGCCACCCACAGTGCCACTACATCTGCAGTCAGAAGGATAAGTGCTCCCAGCGATTTGTGTACGCCAGGAGAGGAGCACATCTGGCTTGGTACAAAGTCACGGCGAACTACAGCCACATGAGACGAGGCTGCCATAATTCCAAGAGCAAAGATTCTCATTCTCCAGTACACAATGTTTGTTAATCCTCTTCCAGCACCCACTACTTTGATGTCCGACGTCTACCGATGCTGGCTGAAGGCTCTCGATGACACATCCGACGCAGGAAATATTGAAGCATCTGAGGTAGGCATAAAAATAGTAACTGGACGCTGATACTCCAATATCACCAACACCGCCACAGGTCCTTAGTAAATCTGACAGATGCACGCGAGACCCTCTGCAGTAAGATCGCGGTTTGTTTAAGACCTAAAAGATAACATTAGAAGATTGAACGATCTCCCACAAGACCTGACAGCGATTGGGCGCGGTGTGGACTGCCTCCTTGGGGGCGATGGGTTGGTATGCTCCCCCAGAGGGTATCAGGTGTGTGCGCTAGGTCGTGAGCCCAGTCACAACTAATGCATATAAACTGGCGCCAGCAAGTAAGGAATTGATTCCTCCCGCCCCAGATCCCCAAGGCAATATGGGGAGAGTACATCAAGGGCATGACAATATGTGGGATTTGCGAACCCGATGTTCCTGATCGCATCAATAGCCCCATAGTTTGCTTAACCAGTGCCATACTCTGCCATACTCTCCGAGCATGGCAAATAGGAGTCTATCTGGAAACATGCGACTTCAAGCCGGAGGCTGTAGGAGGTGAGCCAGACCCCAAACATGGTGTCCACTTGTTCCGGCTCGGATGCTAACATGACGTTCAGCTAGGAAGACTATTTTCGCCGGTAGCACCACAAGTGAGCCTCTTGCTCCGACCGGGTAAAGACTATGATCCTCCAAAATAGTCACGAGACCATCAAAGCAAAGATCAAGAAGGAGCACAGGGTGCTGGAAGATCGCAGTGAAGGGTTTACTGACGATTGGGCTGCAGCCGTTGCAGAGGTAGAGAACCAGATGTCGAGTCGGGCCCACGGACACGCCACTCTACTGATTGAGAGTCAGACCCTCAGCAACCCAGATTTGGGGCCCTGGCCGGCATGTAGGGTAACGGAATCGATTCACAAGAAACAGTCACATCTTGCGATTTCGCCGTGAGGGCAATGCAAGTCCTCAGCTCTCTCAATGCCAATCTACAGAGCTCGGACGGCTGACCGGAGGTGGTAGTGGGGTTAACTTTAGACAATACCATGACTCCTACTACTTTGCGACAACTTGCACTCGGCATTGGACATCTAGAGTTGCCATAGGACGCTGCTGTACATAGCCAGCCGTTGAATATAGAGCAGGGGCAATGTAGGAGCAATGATGAGTGCAGTTAGGACATTGAGTATGTGTATGTAGCGTAGCAGTAATGAATAATATTGGGATGCTGTTTCTCTCACATGTGGGAAATGGTACCAGGAGGAGCTTAGTGTTAATATCTGTACATCAAGCCAACTCAAGCAATTCAGAGAATTAGGAATAAGAGATTGAGATTTGACTTAGTTGGCGATGCATCCAAGAACACAGGGCGACGCCTGATAGAGGCATGATTGGATCAGGACATGGCATCTCTAGGGAGTAAGATCTGGAAGAACTAGCCAGATGTCATGAATGGAGGGAGCAGGATTATGTGATCCTGACGAGGGAGGCAGGAGCAGAAAGATCGGGACAAGATGTGGGAAGATGCACGAAGCCCGGAGGTTTGGAGAGAAGGAACCAGCCCCAGGGAGGGAGACTGTTACATCAGGCGGCATCCGGGCAGGAGAGTATTAGATCAGGCTGTGTCAGGAGAGAGTAGCATAGCACTAGACACAGTCAGGACGCACACGACGTAGGGGTCTGTGGCCTGATTGCGTCAACACACGCGGCGCCAAGTAACCCAAAGTCATGATTTGCGTTCCGGCTTGAGGTGCGTCGGATGGACAGGAAGCGCCGAAGGCAGGGTATTACTTTTTGCTGATGCACGATCGTATACCTGTAGCCTAAGTGAACATGTGAGATGGTTAGTGGTTCAAAATTCCCCCTAAGTGTAAAAGTCTGAAGAAGCTAGCTTCAAACTGGTGCAAATGTGACTTTTAACAGCTCAAATACACGCTATCAATGAGGGGAATCTAACCCAGGTATCCAAATGGTGATTGCATGACTGTAGTATAAGTAAACATATGAGATAGTCAGTTGTTCCAAAATTTCCCCAAGTGTAAAAGGCTAAAGAAGAGACCTTGAAAATAGTCCAAATGGGACGTTTAATAACTCACAAGAATGCTCTCAATGTGGGGAATCGGGCCCAGGTATCCACTTGATGACTATATGCCTGTAGTATAAGTAAACAAATGAGATGGAAAGAGGTTCAAAAATCCGACAAAGTGTAAAAGTGTAAAGAAGTAACCTGGGAAATGGTCCAAAAGGGACGTTTAACAGCTCACATGGATGTCCTCAATTGGGGGAATCCAATAGTGGTAGCCCTGTCTTGATTGGAGGTATATAGTCTGAGCTATCTCGTAGGATACCAGTATCTGCCTTTAAGGAAGCAACCAAGGGGGAAAGCTGGTGTGGAAGGGGCCTTTCAGAGGCACAAGTGCACAGGGAAATGGGAAGTGTGTTCGAAAATCTCAGCACTACTAACACATTAAGCTAGCCTCCCAAAGTCCCATTTGAGCCTCCCAGAGTCCTGTTGGGTCTTTTCTGACAGTTTTTCTAACCTGTTTCGTAGCTACAATGTCCAAAGGCCTGAGAGCAATAGTGAAATGTGATTTAAGTAAGGGCTGAAAATCTCGGCATAATGATACTCCAACACACAAGGACTTTAGGACAAAGAAAGTCCCCCTGAGGATTTGTGGGGGGCACTGTTCACAATGGAAAAACTGCGGAGTCACCTGTCCATGAGAGGGAAACCCAGGGCACAGAGTGGGCTTAACGGAGCCAGAGTGGGACTTCAGACAGTGCCAGACAATCTGTCTGTTACCCCTGCCTTATGTGGTTACTACAATACCCCACGCATTTGCCATAGATAACTTAACCCAACTAGTAAGGCCCTAAATTACAAGTAAACTATAGTTGTCCCGTGAGAACCCCGGTGTCCCAATTATCAACTAATGCCTAATGAGGAATTAGAGCTATAGGAGTCCCTAGTAGTACCACCTACTACATGTATCAAAGTGCGATATACATGAGGTAAAACTCTTTTTGCTGATATATACAGGGCCCGATGCACTAGTGCTTGCCTCTTCTGTATCAAGACCAGTAGGAACGATTGCGTTTGGTCACCAGTGTTCCCAACGGGCCAGGCCGATGGTAGGCCGGCCCATAGGCCGTAGGCCGGGCTAAGGCAGGCCGCTCCGGAAGACAGCCTAGGCCCATATAGGCCGAATTCGATCGGCCTACGAAAGCCTATCAGGCCTGATAGGCGCCTCT
>Ga0307513_10009044_pt1 | contig 12633 bp, 16 predicted proteins | sample 15_EM_MG_FD_202174 | JGI IMG/M metagenome (GOLD analysis project Ga0307513, IMG submission 202174) | Populus trichocarpa ectomycorrhiza microbial communities from riparian zone in the Pacific Northwest, United States - 15_EM | ecosystem: Host-associated > Plants > Roots > Unclassified | place... | reverse complement strand
TTGCTGCATACCGAATCTCAAGGAGCTTCGCTCCCACTGGAGCAAAGATTACTCCCGCGAGGTTTCTAAGCAGGTTATCCCGCTCCTCCTCAGCGAGATCAATGGATTAAAAAATCCGGAAGTGGCGGTGCACAGGTTCCGCTTGATTACTGGCCGTCCCGATGTTATTCAGATATGTTTAGACATGTTGAAAACGGGTTTTCCCCGTGGCCCCGATGAAGAAAATTTCCAAGAGTGGACTGAGCGACTGGTCGACGATGATGGCGAGGAAAACCACGACGTCTAGGTCTTCAAATCTCCGTGCTACTTCGTTTTCTTGTGGATTTCATGCGTCCTCCGTGTAACGTTCTTGGACCGAGTCGCAACATTCCTGTTCGGTAATCTGTAAACTATATTATTGTGTAATCCCTTTCGTACGAGCTAGCTCCAGATGGATAAGATGCCGGACTCGAACGGAGGATATGACATATAGGTTTTCCCTTTGGCCATTTCGTGATACTCGTCTTGTTGCTCTTGGTATCACCCGCATTTCCGTGCGCACCGGGGCCGGGGCTCAATCTACTTGACCGCTGGTTACCCCAATGCAAGGTATCATTTAAGGGTAATCTCGGAGCAGCGTGAACCTAGTCTGAATGTTCCCCATGAAGGTTTTCGTTTATCAACTCGCAACCCGTCGTATCTTGCCCTTTTCGCACAGCGCACCACCTCCATCAAACGGTCTTCAGAGGACTTGTACAATCCGCCCATGGTGTGATGTTAACACCGGGCCTGAGCGTCACGATCTTCAATACGACGCCTGGCCATGTGGCTGACGCCACGCAAACATGAGGAACCCACATAACCACGCCTTTTGTTGTAACACATTCGGCACGACTCGAGCACTCATAGCGACAAAGACATTTGTATTCGTTGTTTGGTGCATAGCAGGCCACTGCCTGAAGACACGTGGTCAAGTAAATAGAACATCGGCCCTCAAATTCCGGTCTGGCTGTAAACTTTACATCAAGAATCGACGACCCAGATCTCCGGCTGGAATGATCCCTTAGAAACAGATACGAGGCGGACCAAATACATGTTCTCTAGGCGCATACACCCCTCACCAATTTTCCACCGCCGGTCGACAGATTTTTTCATCGAATGTCCCTGGGACCTGGTTATCAACAACAGTTGGGAATCTTCACTGATGTAAACCTACGGCCATAGAATCGAGATACTGGTTGAGTTTCTTGCCAATCTCGTATGCAAGTTTGCTACGAGTTATCCGGGCGCGATCCTTCGTACAGCCCAAAGTAGCAATCTGCCCTCTCGGTCAGCATGCGACAACACGAACGGGTGGTTATTTCTCACCTGGGCTGAGCAGTTTGATGGATACCCTGGAAACTTGGGACGACGTCAGCTCCGATACAAGGTAGAAACTGCGAAAACCACCATACCAGGAGCCTACAAGAAATAGCTCCAGCCGCTTCCTCGAACATCGGATCGTCCCGGCCCTCGAGGCCCACAAAATGTTTGCGAAGTGCATCCCTCATATTTATCCCAGGAAGGCAGTTTACGTTGAAAGGGATCGGCTTGGAGGGTCTGAAATCCCACTGCCTACGACCATGACCGTAAGCCCTCTGTGGAACTTCAACCCAGCTAGGGGTGGGGAGTTGAGCCATGGGTGGAGATGGGAGTGGCTGTAGTGTTCACGAAATGAGGAGCTCGTCGAGAACACATGCTGAAAAAACGCACCTGGGGGATGACAGGAAACTTCATATACGACTGCGTGAGACCAACAAGCGATGGACCCATCCCGCTGACATCGTTCCATTGGGATGCAGAGATCTGTGAAACCAAAAATTCTTAATACGGTGGGATTGAGAGAGGATGGAGGATTCAACCCTCACGCTGTTTTCGAAAGGTCCGATCGCAGTCTGGGGGCGGACCGCCCAGGGGTCGGGGGAATCTTGGAATTGGAGATAGGGGTCTTGGGGCATTCCTTGAGGCGCATCGTAGGGGACTTGGGCCAATAACGTTCCCATTGGGGTTTCCGTGAAGAAAGTTTGAGGGGGTTGGAATAGAACGTTGAGTAAAGCGGGGGTCATGGAGCGAGGCAAATCCTCGAGAACGAAGTCCGGTGGATATGGAGTCTGAATTCTGAGGATAGCTAGCGGCAGACTAGCAATAGAGGTACTTACAGCGCAGTAGTTAACGGCAGCGATCTTGTCAAGTAGGAGATTGTCGAAGCCTGTGGGGTCTTGTATCGGGGCCATGATGTCTTGTATCGTTACGGTAGAAGCCCACCCCGACGGACGGTATGATTTTATACCAAATTCACATCCCGCTTTTTCACCCAATAATTCGCTCAACCGAAGGTGACCGCATCTCCTACCACATCCCGACGAATTTCGTCCGCTCCCCGAACCGCCTACAGAACCCGAGCGTCCAGGTGTATCAATTGCTGCGCATGAAAATACCAGAGCAGTGGATTTCAAGAAAACACGGTGATAGTTGCCTAGCCAGGATGTTTGGAACTTTAACAAACGCACTGTAACCCAGAGGTGATCACCAGATGGTCCATGGTCCATGAGCCTCGGGCAAATCCGTACGACGTTGCCGACCCGACAGATCAACCACAGGTCACTCCGGCCGGAGGGGTCGGGAAGGCGCCTGCAGTCGGTGCCCCCGAGCACCGCGGTGTTGTTCCGTGGCCGAAAAGCCAATGAACTCGATCGCAACCAGGGTACGTAACAATGGTGGGATGCTGGCGGCGAGATCAAAAATCTTGTAGCGCCACGATCCGGCTGAACCCCACCAGCCTCGGTTTCAGGATATGGTGGTGGTGCGCCCCCGCAATCTTCGTTCTAGTCAAGTGGGAAAGGATAGTCGACGTTCCGAGGCGGGATCCCAGAAGCTACGGGATAGTGATTGCAACTCCCTAGCATCAGCACTCGTGCAATGCTCTGACGACATTGGGGGTACTCCCTGGGGAGCGGAAGAACTTCTTTCAACGGTCGAAACATACGGCGTGCTGGTTGGGTATGCCTTGGAGAGAAACTGACACCACGATCAGTGTTGAGAAGTGGGAGAACGGAAAAAGGGAGGCAAGGGTGCGGAGGGGGAGGAAAGCAGGACGAGCGAAGAGGGGAGAGGGAGATGGAGGGAAACAGTTGTATTAATACCCGCCGTGCGCGGGACCAACTCGGCCCATCAGGCCTTCGGGTCTCAGGAGCTGATACGAACTGTGAACTGGGTGCCTGAGGCTAGGAATAGTGAGGCCAGAAAACACAAATCATGGACGTGACAGATTATCCGCGGCAGGAGTAACTAGAAAACTGATTCCTGATGATTGGATTCTCTAGCACAACCAAAAATCCTGGCGCTGCGGTTTTCAGGGACCGACCGAGAAACTAACCCTGCGGGTACCGGTGTTTGTAACCTTTCATTGCCTTGCATACTTGGCCCATAGCGTAACTGGCAAAGGGATGGCCTCGTGCGATGGTCCCCCATCGAGGAATGTTGCAGGACATCCTGTCGGAGCTTGGTAGAAACACAGCCTTTCGCATACACCCGGCCCTCGCGTTCTTGTCCCGTCTTACTCGATATGGCAACATCCCCGAGGTAACAATCGGGACCACATGTCACATCACGCACTGCGCCTCTCAACCGGGGGGGGGTGCCCAGCTGCTCGTGCTGTTGGACGGTAGCTTGCGACTGAACGTGAACACGCAATGGTAGACTAAATGTTTAGATTTCGAACGTAGTGTTTTTCCTCCCTCAGTTGTTTCTCATCGCAACTGGGTCTAACTCCCGACACGTTTTTATTTTATTTTTGAGTTCAACTCCCTACACGTGCCGTACTGTAACTGTTACCTACGGCACTCTTATCTAGAAACAAGGGAACCTCCGCAAACGGTAGCGGTGACCAGTCTGTGCTGATGAGAGGCTTGTGCAGGTAAAATGATTATCATTACCACGGAGCAGTGGCTGAGGGTCGCTCGGGCATCCCCTAACCTTCGAGGACACGCGAATTTACAATAGGCGAGTCCTAAAAGCACAATGAGTGATCCCCCGGCCTCCTGGATGCACGCACCACCTGGGGGATGGATGCGCTCGGCTGTTTCCCTCAGGTCTTCGGCCAGTGTCATGCGGCTAGCCGCCGCGGTTAACGGGTGACAAGCGTCACAGATTGACAGTCAGAGCCACTAGATTAGGTACGGAGATCGAGAGGAGAGAAAGAAAAATCGCGGCGCTCCCTCCCATACACAAAGGACCGTACAACGGCGAAGAATCAGACATTTAATCTGCGCTCTCCGTGACAGGCGCCTGGTGTCGTTAAGTTTTCCCGTCGTCGAATTATTTCCTCAAGCGCCAGAGGTCCGACTCGCCGGGTTGCTTCGAAGATCAAACCCGTTACGTAGGTGCATCAAGGGTGCGTGTCCAGAATTCCGATGGTCTCCTATAAAAAGAAGATCTGTCACACAGGATGTTAAAGGAGGGCCCGTCACTGTCACGCAACCCCAGAATGGCAACCGAAGAAACCCTACACTGGCCAATCCTTCTGCATGTCCCAAGTGGGGAAACGAGCCCTTAATATCAGATAACGTGATCAAACATCCACCGTTGTCTTGATGGACAGTTTGGAGCTCCCCGAGACCGCTGAACGTAGAAGCGAGAAATCAGAGGTCGCACGAGGGTGCCTGACATGATGGGCTCTTTATCACATCGCCCGACGAATCAACGTCAACACCGAGACGAACGTCGCCGTTAAGAACCTCCGTTGTGATGAGGGCGACTTCGGTGAAGAGACCTTGCCCTCGACCACGCCACGGTCGGTGAAATCGTTGCTGAAACTAGAAGTGCCGAGCTTCTGGAGAATTGCGCACGCTTATATACCTCTTGCGCGGCAGAACGCGTTATTTGTTGTCTGTCAGCTCGGTTTTTCAAAGAAACCGTAATGCCATCCGCAGATCCCTCAGTCTAGCCGAAAGGGTGCCCGTTACCGGCCAAAGAAGTCGACACAATGTCGAGTCTCGAGCCTACCACGTGCCTGCAGCACTTTAAGAGGCGAAATCACCAGGGAGGTCTTGGTCTTATTCTCCTCCGAGAGCAACGGCATCACCTAGGGAAGAGTCTTTCCGGATCCAGTCTCCACGATGGGTGTTACGTCGAGACCGAGCACCGCCGCGATGCTCGAGCTGGAACTTACTCGGCCCATTCCCGCTGAACGCCCGAACGGTGCTCGCGTCGCGTCAGCGCCATATCCGCGCCTTGTTTCTTCGCGTCTTCGAGCGCATCAGAGCAACTCTGTTGCATCACCAAACTCGTCCAAACCAGATCTGGCCGGACGGACACCGCCAGATATTCCCATGCAAGGGCGTAGACTACCAGACTATATGTCGGGTGGCAATACGTGGTCTGCTTGAGGAAACTGGGAAAAACAGGCGCTTGTCGGGCTGGAAAACCCGAAAAACTACGGACGTGCATGATTGCATAGGACGCGCGAAACACACAGGACGTGAGAGAAACCGGATGATATAGGTTCTGTACGACCCTGGCGGAGGCGGAGGACCTCAAACAGTGTGTAAATTGCAAATAAGTACACTTGAGCCCCTATCGTAACCACTCTGCCTCCATGCCCTGGCGTTATCATCCTAGGGTTGCTCTCTGCTGCATCAGTTTCTTCAGATACGGGGCATTCCTAAACGTTAATGCTAACCCTCTTCCTCCTACGTGCACGTATCGACGTACAGCCCAAGGAATGCTAAAAGGCGCATTGGAACGCGGTTCACAAAGTACACTTACATAACGGTCCGCCAATGCCTCAAGGAACCTCCCGGTCAAGAAGAACCACTCGTTGAACAAACGCTTGGGCTACTATGGCTACGTACTGTTTGCCCATCGCTCTGGATCTGGTGAATCATGCACACGAATGGGGTCGCCACGACACACGCGTATGTCACAGCTCAACTTCTCGAGTCGACGTTTTCTTATTCAGTGTCGACGAGAAGTCAAAATATCACCACCTACTGCTCGGCGGGTCCTGAGGTCGTGCGTTCCTGACACTGTATGATGTTCCCCCAAGTCTGACTATTTACCAGCAGAAACCCCTCTGCATTCCCCAGCGATCCTACTGCCAGGGAACCGCAATACCAGACGGCGCGCGCGGCCAGATGATCATTTTTGCGACGACAGACGGCGGGTACTTTCCAGCAGAACTCGCACTTGCCGGACAGTACAGCCTTTTGGTGAACGGGAATGGCGTAGTTTTTACTGAACAGCATCATACTATCAACCTACGAATTGAGGTGCCTAGTCTTTTTGTCATCCCCAAGCTATTGCTCATCTCCTTTCTATACCTACAGTGGCCTGGGTACGATGTATGGGGAGTACAGGTGGGTACCGTGTTTCCCAGACGGGTCGGTCGATTCAACCACTTCCCAGATCAGGACCGTGAACTACCAGGAGGAATCAAAAGGAATTACTCGCGCGAAGCTAGCGAAGGAAATCGCTAAACAGCTAGAGAGGTTTATCGAGGTCCGTATCCCTCCTCACCCGGGCTCTGCGTGGTTTACAGACCATTCTTCCAGAGGATGAAATCCGCTGAAATTGATCCAACCTGCTCGGAGTATAAGGTTGGACCGGGAGGCATTGAACTACGCCACATCCTCATCGCTTCATCGGAGCAGGTATCGCGTGGTTCATGGCAGCCTCATTCATCTACCGCGGGTGACCTCAAATCGCTTGCTCCTGTATCATATCCTCTCTTTTTCCACTTTCTCCACATTCACGCCCGAGCACAGTTGAGTCCGAATTATATATTTCTTGCCTTTGACACTATGGATGGCCTACGACATCGCGTGAGCGAAGCTTGCCCCCGGAGGGGTTTGAAAACAATGGCATCTAAGGGGAGGAGATTGTGGTCGAGACCGTAGCTCGGCCTTCTTACTCCAGTACAAGTGACCCAAGACCGGAGTAGTTCAGGGTTCATTCCTAGATCTGCATAGCCACGGCTCAGATGAACGATCGCGAAGAGGGTTAGCATTGACGTTTAGGAATACCCCGAATCTGAAGAAACTGATGCAGCAGAGAGCAACCCTAGGATGACAACGCCGGGGTATGAGGTAGAGTGGTTACGATAGAGGCTCGCTGAGCGTACTTGCAGTTTACACACTATTTGAGGTCCTCCGCCTCCACCAGGGTCGTACAGAACTTACATCGTCCGGTTTCTCTCACGGTCTGCAGTCGTATGCCGGGAGAGGGGGGGATGCCTGTGGGTCAACGAAAGCGGTGAGTTTTGCGGGGGTTGCGTAGCTCACGGATTACTGAACACACGAGCTTGATGTCTGGTCCCGCCATGAGACCGCCCGGCCATAATCAATCCCTTACACATTGTGCGTGTGGGACTCAGGTGGGCTTTCGTATAATCGGCCCAGCGAACTTGCCGGCCGCTCCTCCTCAGCCCTCCAAAACGCGAAAAGATAGTGTTGGTTAACAACAGTTTGGGCAAGTTCCGTTGCTCGTTGATAGTGTGGAGAGGTCCCCAGGGAGCGAAGTTTCTTGCCTTATTCCGGACAGAGCAGGTGAGGAGACTTTTCCATCGGGTTTCACATTATTTGGTGGTTTTGCGGCGGTATTGCCGTTTTTTCGCTGGACGGAGGGGCCGCGGGATTATCCAGGAGGCGCGTAGGGACATCCCACTCGGACCCACAGACTCGAAACCTGCCTCGATAAGTATTGCTTTCTACCCTTGACATGCAGCGTGATTTTACGTGTGTGCGATAGGACTCTTTTTTGGGCACTTTGAACGGCATATGAACTAAGTACAGATTTGAGACACATGGAATACGACCGCATCACATTCACATAAAACTAAGGAATACTACCTCTGGTTCTAACTCCGCTTAACAACTAAAACCGTTGATTTCCCTTCCATAGGTACTCAGCCACTGGTGATGACTATTCCACCCAGCACCCGAAGACGTGCATTGGGCATTAACGCATCCAACATCAAAGTTCCATTGACTAACGGACTCGGACTGGCCATTACCATAATCGCAACCGAAAGCCCAAATGTTATTGAAAGCGTATGAGATTGAACCCCTGAAATTGGGGTTGGATGCGAGAACGTTGGCCATTCCTTGGTTTGCACCTCTGATGTCGGCACTGTTGGCGAATTGACCATTGCAACTGATGTCGCAGGTAAGTTGACGAGCGACCAAGTCGCGATTACTTAGGAAACACAATCAGCACTGATGGGGTAGTAGTGAAGGCTTGGCTACTCACTTGACAGTAGCAGGAACATCTGAATCGGAATCAATAGGACCATAGTATGCAAGGTGCGTGTTGTTGTGGCTCGTGTAGAGACCATTTGCCGCATTGGGAACATAAACCTTGTTCCCATCCTTGGTGAACACGATGTAGCCCATAACAGGAGCACCAGTGTTAATAGCGGCTAAGGCAGGAGTCGTGAAGACGGTAGCAAGAGCGACAAAGGAAGCGAGATTGAACATGTCGATTGTTGAGCTTGTAGATCTCTAGGAAAGCGACCGGCAGTAGCTGCTTGGGGAGTAACTGGGATTTCTACTCGTATTTATATGCTTCAAGGATGTGGTACACCGCCTTTTCGTATTATTGCGGTGTTCAGATAAGTTGGCGCGGTGGATTTTTCCGCTATTTTTTTCGATTGCTCTTATATTTTCGCGTCCGCCTTGCTGGACCTCCAGCACCCCAACAACTCCCTGGATTGGCTTGATTTCTGTGGCATTGCTACGACGTTATCGAACGCTTTCTGCCAACATTGAGTCTTTCTCGAAATTCGCACCTTGGATTCTGACGACTCCGAAATCTCGTTCTGTCTCCATCTCCTTGACGCTCGCGTTTTTTCATTTGGGGATTCTTCTAACGGTTTCTGATGAGTGTATGCGGTGTTGCTACATTGAACTTTTGATGAGCCACGGTGCTGTGTACAGTTTCGGACCCACTGCAACCCTCGGCCACTCGTGTCTTCCCGGGCCACCACCCCCAGCCTCTCTCCGACATCAGCCACCCTGGACATCTTACGTGGGTTCATGCCGAAGCTACACGGAGGCACTCTCGGTTGATGAATAACGCCGTTGGTGAAATTTCGACTCCCGGGTACGGAACAAACACGAGTTGGTATTTTGGTCAATACATATTCATTCCATGCTCTATCGTACATTGTGCTGTATTAGGACACATAATTGGTCGAGTGACTTACAATCTGAACGTCTGAATGGCCACCTCGCCCCAATACCATCAGCACATGGTGACACGTATCCCACAATCATCACTATGAAACACGACACGCCCACACCGTGAAAATTCAATGCAGTAACGTAGTACGCGCTTACCAGAAAGTGTTGAAAGAATTCCCGAGTGAAAAAACCACCGCAATAAACCTGAAACTAAATTCCGAGTTCTATTATGGTGGGTCCCGATATTTTCAAAAAATTTCGTTGTTAGATGGGTTTATGCAATCGGAATTGCCTTCTATGCGCGATGCTTCTCATAGTTGCTTTATCTCTGTTATTAACTGGCTTCTTTTTAATTCGTGTTTGAGTTTGCTCCCTGCGGACCGAGAATGGATTCGGCATTATCGAGGATTATGGATGTCTCCTTTGAAGACAGGAATGGTCGTAGGGGGGTCAGATCCTCGGGGTTTTCGATGCTCACATCGACGACCTTGGAGAACCGGCGGAGGAAATGAGCGGGCAAGGAGGGAATTGGTCGCAACGGACGAATCAACGGTTGTCGCCAAACCGTCGTTTGATGCGGCTGTCGCGGAGGACGGCCAGAGCGATGGACATCTTCCAGATCCCGCCAGGACCAATGAGAACAAAAGGGGTGAGGTTCTGTGCGAGGCCAACGATCTTCTCGATAAACTCGTCGCGTCCAAAAAAGGCTCTAGGTGGAGGGGGTGGGGATTCTCCGGATACGCTAGATTCAAATATAAGGCACCGGTACACCGGTGGTCTAGATTGCTGACCCGTTTTGAGTCTGAGAGATGGTAAGTGTTCGTTCGGCGGCGTGAATGACACGGGTGTCACTTATCGTCCGGGTTTGGCCGTCATCCCCCTCCTCGCGTTTCAGCATGTTCCGGCACATGTTAGAAACAATGATGTGCGTGTTTATAACGATGGCACGTGTGGTTGCAACATCGTGATGAACATCGGAGACGAGGGCGTGGGTGCTCACGACAGTTGTGTGTGTATTTATCGCAAGCTCAGTCTAGGGATGAATATTTAACAATAGCCGCACAAAGAATGATAGAACCCACGTTGAGGACGAGAAGGATCCTGTTGAGGTCCGCCCTCCGGGTGGCGATCATAATCCTCCCTATCATTCTTCGCGTGGAAAATTCGAGATACTGCGCTCCGTTTACCGTGTTTGACGACCTTCCGTTGGATCTCGGCGACGGTCCTGGGGTCACGCCAAGAACACGTCAACTGGACGTCCAAAGTGTTCGCCACTGGTCTAACTCACGTCGTCAGCTGCTCATTTGCCTCCAACACAGAGTTATTGAGGTCGCTTAACCCCTGCCCCTTCAACCCCTGTCAAGGGCAATACAGACATCGGCGCAGTCCAGTCCAAGTTCGATGGAATCTACCTGGTTGATCGTCGGGTCCCAGACGCGTTTCAGCTCGCAATTGGCGAACATAAACCAAAGGGAAACTTACTCTGATCATCGTGAGGATGACACTGACGGTTCCAAAATCGGCCTTGGCTGGTATAATGTCCGAGATCCCCCCTGCGAGATTCAAGGACTCGACGGCGGCATTCAGCGAGGAGAGGATATGGTCTCGACGTTTCTGTTGTTGAGCTTTGATATCCATGGGTACAAGTCAACGTAGCGCAAGAAAACGCTGGCGCCGGTAGGCTGTGAGGACAAGCCTGTGCCGTAAAAAGGCACCCCTCGTGCCAACAGATCCGCGATTGAATTCCCAATAGAACTGGCGCCTTCGTTTGCTGATTGTTCATAGCAAAACTACCTTTTGCTCCCCCGAACCGAACGACGAACTTGGGAGAGAACACAGGCTGCTTCAAGATCGTCTCTCATACATTGGGACGGTGTTGGTAACATTATCTGTTCCATCTTTTTTCTTCACCGTCGACTCCCGATTCCCCTGACGGCGGCCTCCTTGGTGGTATGACTACGGGCTGAGAGTTGTGGTGAGGTCTCGGAGGGGGTTGCGCCCCTGACTGCTGGTACGTTGGCATTCGAAGAATGCTGTAGGTGCTACGACCCACGAATTCCCATAGTACAGACACCACCACTCTGTTCGCGCAGGGACTCATTGCGGATAGATACAAAGTAAGAGTTGTGGTGCGAAACAGCGCAAAATGGGGTGTCTTGAAACCAGCGCCAAAATGGGGTCCTTCACTTTCTGGCCAGAAACCACGATGTCGAATCCGCACCTCCCGCCAGAAATTTTCGACTACATGGTCGACCTCCTACATGACAGGCCATACACGCTGAGACAGTGTTGTCTCGTCTCTAAGTCCTGGGTCCCACGTACCCAAAAACACCTCCTCGCCAGTGTCAACTTCTATTCTTTCGGTGGTCTCGAAGCATGGAGGGGTGTTTTTCCCGATCCTGCAAACTCGCCCGCATATCATACCCGTTCACTATCCATCAGTTGTCCACAGTTTGTCACAGTTGCGGATGCGGAAGAGGGTGGTTGGCTTCGGGCGTTCTCTCACGTTGTGCAGTTGAAGGTGGAGGGTCGCCACGACTCGGAGTCCTCTCTCGTTCCCTTCCACAACTTCTCGCCGGTCCTAAAATCCCTCCAAGTGTCTAGCTCCCTTCCACGCTCACAAGTTTTCAACCTTGTTTGCTCCCTGCCTCTCCTCGAAGACCTGGTCTTACGCGAATTCTTGGTGGGCGAAGCTGACTACGATGGGATAGAGTTTCGACCTTTGACCTCGCCTCCATTGACTGGGACCTTCGAACTTCATAGTACGAATGGGTCCGGCCCCACTGTGCGCCGATTGTTGGACCTGCCAGGTGGTTTTCACTTTCGGAAACTCGTGTTAAAGTGGCTTAGGGAGAAAGAGCTTCAATGGATCATGGCATTGGTGGTAGGGTGTTCTGATACCCTCGAATGCCTTGACATCCACTGTTTCATGCGTGCGTTCCTCTGGTTCCTGCCTTTGGATCAGTAGCTCACTTGAACTTTCGTTTGCACCAGTGGATGGGCAGCCGGCCCACATCGACTTCTCCAAAACGACGAGGCTTAAAAACGTGATATTCCGGTGTGGAAAACTGAAGGCCGCATGGATTGTTATGGCGCTCGAAACCATTACATCCAAACATCGAGATCTCCGACAGATCACAATCTACGTCCCCTATCAGTTGAACCCTTTAATTCCCAAGTCTGCCAGCCTCGAAGTCGCTGAGAAAGCGGGATATAGACGGTGGATGGACCTCGACACCCTTCTCGTCCGACTCTCGGAGTCGCACGCAATCCGTACGAAGGTCGTGGATGTCATGGAGTCAAGGGGGGTGCAAGTAGAGGTTTGCGGGCACATGGGGAGTCTGTTACCGAAGATAGTGAAGAGGGGGGCAGTAGAAAAGTGGGGGTAGGGAACCTATTGCCAGATAAGAGGGCCGATAGGGGCAAGATGCCAGAT
>Ga0307513_10009043_pt1 | contig 12634 bp, 11 predicted proteins | sample 15_EM_MG_FD_202174 | JGI IMG/M metagenome (GOLD analysis project Ga0307513, IMG submission 202174) | Populus trichocarpa ectomycorrhiza microbial communities from riparian zone in the Pacific Northwest, United States - 15_EM | ecosystem: Host-associated > Plants > Roots > Unclassified | place... | reverse complement strand
AACATCCTGGCCGTCCAGGTGCACACCACCGAGGCGGGCGCGGTCGACGACTTCCTCGTCGACACACCCGACGCGATGACCGAGTCCGACCTGCTGGCCGCCGTCGCGCGGGGTCGCGGGCGGGACGCCTTCGTGGCCCGGGCCGAGGCCCAGGGCCTGGCCGACCAGCCGACCCGGGCGCTGGCCCTGGCCGGACGGCTCGTGCACGACCCCGACACGCTCGGCGAGGCCCTGGTGGCGTTGCTGGACGCGGCCGAGGTGCGCTGGCGCCCCGAGTCGGCCGGCCCCGGCTTCGGCGAGTCCCGCATGCTGCTCACCGACCCGGTCGGCGGGTCATACGAGGTGCTGCGCTCGGCGCCCGCGTTCACCCCGGCCGAGTTCGCCCGCGCCCAGGCCCTGGTCGAGGTGTCCGGGGCGGTGCTGCGCCGGCACGCCGAGCAGACCACGCTGCTGTTGCCCGACGGCACCGAGTTGCTGGTCCGCTCCGCCTTCGCCGACGACCTCGACGGCGTGCGGGGGCTGCACGAGCGCGCCTCGGCGGCCACGCTGGCGCGGCGCTATCCCGGCGGGACGGCGGTGCCGTCGGAGGCCCGGCTGCGCCGCCTGCTCGAGCCCGCCGGCGGGGTGACCCTGCTGGCGCTCGACGCCGATGACGAGGTCGTCGCCCTGGCGAGCCTGCTGGCCGAGGGTGACCTCGGCGAGGCGACGCTCCTGGTCGGCGACGAGTGGCAGCGCCGGGGCATCGGCACGGCGCTGCTGCGCCGGCTGCTGGCGTTCGCCGAGCGCTCCGGCTTCGCGGCCGTGGTGGCGCACACCAACGCCGACAACGTGGCCATGCTGCGCACGCTGCGCCGGTTCGGGCCGGGCTCGTCCGTCAGCGACGGCGCGCTGGTCAGCGTGACCCTCCCGGTGGCGGGCAAGCAGCCCGCCTCGGACGAGACTCCTGCCACCTCGGGGTAGGCGGGTGAGAGCGGCGACGGCGGGGCCTTGGAGAGGGGCCCGCCGTCGCCGATGGGTCACCCAGCCGGGGCGCGGCGCGGTCAGGCGTGCCGGGTGCCGTGCTCGACGCAGGTCGCCGTCCAGCCGGTGGGGACGATCTGGACCTTCATCCGGCGCCGGCAGTCGGGGCAGAAGCGGGGCGGCTCGAGCTCGCGGGCCTTGGCACAGGGCGAATGGTCACCCTCGGCGGCGGCATTGCCGCAGCGGTCACACCAGAGCGCCGTCACGGCCGTCACAGCGTTGCCGAGAGGGCCTTGACCGGCATCTTAAGCTCGGCCAGCAGCGCCAGATCCTCGGTCGCCGGGCGGCCCAGGGTGGTCAGGTAGTTGCCGACGATCACCGCGTTGATGCCGCCGAGCAGGCCGTCCCGGGTGCCCAGATCGCCGAGCGTGATCTCGCGGCCCCCCGCGTACCGAAGGATGGTCTTGGGCATTGCCAGCCGGAACGCGGCGATGGCGCGCAGCGCGTCCTTGCCCTCCACAACCGGCTGGTCGCCGAGCGGGGTGCCCGGGCGCGGATTGAGGAAGTTGAGCGGGACCTCGTCGGGCTGCAACTCGGCCAGCTGGGCGGCGAACTCGGCCCGCTGCTCGATGCTCTCGCCCAGGCCGAGGATGCCGCCGCAGCAGACCTCCATGCCCGAGTCGCGCACCATCTTGAGCGTGCCCCAGCGCTCCTCCCACGAGTGGGTGGTCACCACATTGGGGAAGTAGGACTGGCAGGTCTCGAGATTGTGGTTGTAGCGGTGCACACCCATCTCGACCAGCTCGTCGACCTGCTCCTGGGTCAGCATGCCGAGGCTGGCCGCGACCTGGATGTCGACCGCCGCCTTGATCGCCGCGACGCCCTCGCGCATCTGGGCCATCAGCCGCTCGTCGGGCCCGCGGACGGCGGCCACGATGCAGAACTCCGACGCACCCGTGGCGGCCGTCTGCTTGGCGGCCTCGACCAGCGACGGGATGTCCAGCCAGACCGAGCGCACCGGCGACGTGAACAGCCCGGACTGCGAACAGAAGTGGCAGTCCTCGGGGCAGCCCCCGGTCTTCAGCGAGACGATGCCCTCGACCTCGACCTCGGGGCCGCACCACGCCATCCGCACCTCGTGGGCGAGCTGCAGCAGCGCCGGCACGTCCTCGTCGCTCAGCCGGAGCACCTCGAGGATCCCCGCCTCGTCGAGGCCGACACCGTTGGCGAGCACCTGGGCGCGAGCCCGGTCGAGGATCTCTGGCATGCCCGTACCCTACAAGGCTTCCAGGCTGATGGAACTGTCGGTGGCGGGTGATAGTTTCCCCGCGTTGCATGTGTTGACGACGGCGAATGCGAGGGTGTTTTGACGGCCTGGTTGGACGCGCTCGAGGGCCTCGCCCGCACGCGGGCCAAGGCCGGCCTGACCCGTGAGCTGCGGCCCCGTGCGGCCGGCGAGCAGATCGTCGATCTGGCCGGCAACGACTATCTCGGCCTGGCCGTCCACCCCGCGGTGGTCGCGGCTTCAGCTTCGGCCCTTTCGGCGTACGGGCTTGGGGCGACCGGCTCCAGGTTGGTCCGTGGGTCGACGGCCACCCACACGGGGCTGGAGGCGTCCCTCGCCAGCTGGCTCGGCGCCGATCAGGCCCTGGTGTTCTCGTCGGGCTATCTGGCCAACCTCGGCGCCGTGCGCGCGCTGACCGGGCCCGAGACCGTGATCATCTCCGACGCCTACAACCACGCCTCGCTGATCGACGGGTGCAAGTTGTCGGGCGCGCAGACGGTCGTCGCGCCGCACGCCTCGCCGGCCGCCGTGGCTTCGCTGCTCGACTCGTTCCCTGGCCGGCCCGCCGTGGTGGTCACCGAGTCGGTGTTCTCGGTGGATGGCGATCTCGCCCCGCTGGCCGAGCTGCACGCGGTGACGTCCGCGCGCGGCGCTCTGCTGCTCGTCGACGATGCCCACGCGTTGGGGGTGCTCGGCGCCTCGGGCGCGGGCGGCGTGTTCGCCGCGGGGCTGGCCGGCGCGAGCGACGTGGTGGTGACCGCGACGCTGTCCAAGTCGCTCGGTGCCGCGGGCGGGGTGATCGCCGGCCCGGCGCAGCTGGTGCGGCATCTGGTCGACACGGGACGCACGTTCATCTACGACACCGCGCCGCCGCCGGCCGTGATCGCGGGGGCGCAGGCGGCGCTCGAGATCGCCCGCGCGGCCGACGACCGGCGGCTGCTGCTGCGTTCCCGGGCGGCGCTGATCGTGGCGCGGCTCGCGGCGGCGGGCTTCGACGTGCGGCTGCCGGCCGGAGCGGTGCTGTCGGTCACCGCGCCGGGCCCGGAGGCGGCGGTGACATGGGCGGCCGACTGCTGGGACCGGCGGGTCGCGGTCGGGTGCTTCCGGCCGCCGTCCACGCCGGACGGCTCGTCCCGGCTCCGCCTGACGCTGAACGCGGGCGTGTCGGATGAGGACTTCGCCCGGGCGCTGGACGTGATCGTGGAGTGCGCGCCGTGACCAGCATCCACGACTTGTTCCGCCGCCGAAAAGCCCGGCCGGCGCCGCGCGAGTCCCCGGAGAACGACCTGCCGCCGCCCGCCGGCACCTCGTCGGCTGGGGAATCGCCCGATGGCCAGTCCCCGGCGGCTGGGGTCCCGGCGCACTCCATTGACGGCGATGCGCTTGCGGACGCGGCCTCCGGCGGGCTTGGACCGGACGTCGCAGGGCCGTCTCGCGGCTCTCCGCCGGAGGTCTCGGCGCGAGATTCGAGGGCGGCTTCATCGAGTCCCGGTCCGGCGGCTTCGGGTTCGCCGAAGGACAAGTGGCCTGCTTCGCCTCGGCCCGAGTCGGGTGCGCCCGGCCCGGTCTCATCCGCTTCCGTCTCGCCCGCCCCAGTCTCGCCCGCCCCAGTCTCGCCCGCCCCAGTCTCGCCCGCCCCAGTCTCGTCCGCTTCCGCCTCGCCCGCGCCTACGTCGCCTTCCCCGGTTTCGCTTGAGCCGGTCTCGCCTTCATCGGTTTCGACGGGGGCAGGTTTGTCAGCGTCGGACGGGTCGCCTGGGCCATTTTCGCCTGATCCACGGGATCCTTACTCGAGCACTCACAGCGGTTCGGTTGACGCTGCGGCCTCGCCGGCCGTCGCTTCGCCGGCCGGGATGCCGGGGGGCGCAGCCGATCAGGCTTCAGCCGCGTCGGCGCAGACTGCGGGCGAGTCGGCTACAGCCAAGGCGATGGGTGGCGGGGCCGCCGGGCCGGGCGTTGCCGAGTCGGCTCCGGCGGATCCCGCTGCCGACCAGGGCGCCGCTGAGCCAATCGTCAATGGACCTGCTAGCGGTGGGCTGGGCGCCGCTGGGCAGGCCGTCACTGGGTCGGGTGTCGTTGGGTTGGCCGCCGTGGGGTCGGCGACCGCAGCGCAGGTCGCTGCTGGGTCGGGTGTTTCCGGGTCGGGTGTTGCCGGGTCGGGTGTTGCCGGGTCGGGTGTTGCCGGGTCGGGTGTTGCCGGGTCGGGTGTTGCCGGGTCGGGCGTCGCTGGGCCGGGCGTCGCTGGGCCGGGTGTTGCCGGGCCGGGTGTTGCCGGGCCGGGTGTTGCCGGGCCGGGTGTTGCCGGGCCGGGCGCTGCTGGATCTGGCGTTGCTGAGCAGGCCGCCACTCAGCCGGTTGCCGCTGAGCCGGTTGCGCAGTCCACTGCGCGGCGGCCTGAGGCTGGTGAGTGGCGGGGCGTCGTCCTGGTCACCGGGACCGATACCGACGTTGGCAAGACCATCGTGACCTCGGCCATCGCTGCGGCAGCCCAGGCTGCCGGGTTGCGGGTTGCCGTGATCAAGCCGGGGCAGACGGGCACCTCGGGCGGTGGCCCGACCGACATCGATCTGGTCAATCGACTGGCGGCGCCGGAGACCGCGCGGACGCTGGCGTGCTATCCGGATCCGCTCGCGCCGTTGGCCGCCGCGCGGATCGCTTCGTTGCCGCCGCTGGAGCTCTATGAGGTCGTCGACGCGATCCGGGCCGAGGCGGACAAGCACGATCTGGTGCTGGTCGAGGGCGCGGGCGGCCTGCTCGTTCCGATGGGGGTGCGGCCGTCGGGGGATCCGTGGACCTTCGCCGACCTGGCCACCACGCTCGGCGTGAGCACCGTCGTGGTCGCCCGTGCCGGCCTGGGCACGCTCAACCACACTGCCCTGACCCTGGAGGCATTGAGCCGCCGCGGTGTCCCCGCCGGCGTGATTCTGGGAGCCTGGCCGGCCGAGCCCGAACTGGTCCACTGGGCCAACCTCAGCGAGCTGGTCCCGCATCTGGTCGGTGCCCTGCCCGACGGCGCCGGCGCGATGGATCCCGGCGTGTTCCGGCGCTCCGCCCCGGGCTGGCTGACCCCGGCCCTCTACGGCGTCCTCGACAACTGGCGAGTCTGGGCCGACGAGGTCAACTGACCCGCCGATCGGCAACCCGCACGGTGGGCTGTGCAGTGACTCGCGCAGCGGCCCGCGTTTCGACGTGTGCGGCGACCTGTAGCGACCTGGGGGTGACTTGCGTGGTGACTCGTATGGCGGCCTAACGCCGACGTGCGCGGCAACCCTGCGGTGCCTGGGCGGCAACCCCATGGTGCCTTGCGCAGCGGTCGGCAGCGCCGACTAGAGCGGTGATCTGTGCGGTGACTCACGCAGCGGCCTGCGCGGCCACGCCTGCGGCATCCCGCGCTGCAACCGGACAGCGAGCTGCGCAGTGACCCGCGCGGCGATCGGCTCGCGGCCGGGGAGCGCCAGCGGGCCCGATCAGTCGGGGGCGGGGGCGGTCAGGTGGGCGTGGGCGTATTTGCGGAAGGCGGTCACCAGGCGGCTGTGGTCGTTCGCCCGGGTTGCCAGTGCGACGTGGCTTGGCTCGATGCCTTCCAGGGGGACCGTCGTGAGGCTGGGGTGCAGGCCGCCGGCGTAGAGGCTGGTGGAGACGATGGCCACGGCTTGGCCGGCCGCGATGAGTTCGAGCTTGTCCTCGAGCGCTTCGATGAGGGGGCCGTCGGGTGCCGGGCTGCCGTCCGGGCGGGGGTCGATGCGCGAGTACGCGTTCCAGGCCGCGTCCGGCAGCCGGGGCATCGGCTCGTCCGCGATGTCGTCGAGGGTGACCGATTCCTTGCCGGCCAGGCGGTGGTTGACGGGCACCAGCAGCACGCGGGGCTCGTCGTAGAGGATCGTCACGTGCAGCTGACCCGTCTCGATCGGCAGCCGGAGCACGGCGGCGTCCACCCGGTGGTCGAGCAGCGCCCTGCGGGGTTCGTTCCAGGCCAGCTGCACGGTGTGCACGTCGGCGTCGGCGTGCCGGTTGCGCAGCTCGCGCACCGCCGGAGTGATATCGAGGTGGTTCGGGTGGCCGATGGTGATCCGGCTGGGCTGGGCGGTGGCCCGGGTGTAGGCCGCGGCCTGGGCGGCGGATCGCAGCAGCGCCTTGGCTCGGGGCAGGAAGACCTCGCCGGCCTCGGTCAGCCGGGTCCCTTGCGGGGTTCGGTCCAGCAGGCGGGCGCCCAACTGCTGCTCGAGACGGTGGATCTGCCGGCTCAGGGACGGCTGGGCGACATGCAGCATGGCGGCGGCCCGGCCGAAGTGCCGGCATTCGGCCACGGCCGTGAAGTAGCGCACCAGCCGTAGGTCGAGGTCGGGTGGCGGTGGCTCGGACACGCCGCCAGCATAGCCCATCCACCCACAATGAGCTGCGGTGATGCCTGAAACGTATTGCGCTACGGAACAGGCATTGGACTCGGCTCGGCAGTCGCTTGCAAGGTGGGAAGCACCAAATCCCACTAGGAGCCTTCATGATCGTCATCACCACCCCGACCGGCCAGATCGGCCGCCAGGTGCTCGACCACGTCCTCGACAGCGGCGAGCCGATCCGGGTGATCGCGCGCGACCCCGCCCGTCTCCCCGCCGGCGTACGCGATCGGGTTGAAGTCGTGCCCGGGTCGCACGGCGACCTCGCCGTCGTCGACCGGGCGTTCGCGGGCGCCGACTCCGTCTTCTGGCTGGCGCCGCCGAACCCGCGCGCCGGCAGCGTCGACGCCGTCTATCTGGACTTCACCCGGCCGGCGTGCGACGCCTTCAAACGCTACGAGGTCAAGCGGGTGGTCGGCGTCTCGGCCCTCGGCCGCGGGGTGGCCCGCAACGCCGGGCTGGTGTCGGCGTCGCTGGCGATGGACGACCTGATCGCCGGCTCCGGCGTGAGCTACCGGGCCCTGGCGCTGCCCTCGTTCATGGACAACACCCTCCGGCAGCTCGCGCAGATCCGGGACCAGGGCGTCTTCGCCCAGCCGGTCTCCGGCGAGCGCAAGGCCCCGACCTGCGCGGTCCGGGACATCGCCGCCGTCGCGGCGGGGCTGCTGCTCGACCACTCCTGGAGGGGGCGGGACAGCGTCCCGGTGCTCGGCCCCGAGGACCTGTCCGGCGACGACATGGCGCGGATCATGTCCGAGGTGCTGGGCAAGCCCGTGCGGTTCCAGCAGACCCCGATGGACGCCTACCGGGCCATGCTGACCGGGCGCGGGATGTCCGAGGCGATGGCCCAGGCCATAGTCGACATGATGGTGGCCAAGGACGCCGGCCTCGACAACGCCGAGCGCCGCACCCCGCAGTCCAGCACGCCGACCAGCTTCCGGCAGTGGTGCGAAGAGATCCTCAAGCCCGCTGTGCTGGCCTGAGCCCGGGTGTCAGCCGGCGCGGTGGGTGCGCTGGCGGGTGGCCTCGTACAAGAGCACTGTGGCCGCCGTGGCCGCGTTCAGTGAGCTGGCCGCCCCGGTGATCGGGATCCGGACCATGGCGTCGCACGCCTCGCGCCATGCGGCGCTGAGGCCGTGGGTCTCGTTGCCGATCAGCACCAGCCGCGGGCCGGTCAGGTCGTAGTCGGCGACGTCGACCGCGCCGTGCTCGTCGGTGCCGACGATCTCCAGCGGCAGGCCGTCCGCGCGCAGCCCGCCCACCCAGTCGAGGACCTCCCGGTGCGAGTCGGCGCGCAGCACCGGGAGGGCGAACAGCGACCCGGTGCTGGCGCGTACCGATTTGGGGTCGTAGGGGTCCGCCGCGTGGCCCGTGACGATCACCGCCGCCGCGCCGAACGCGTCCGCGGATCGGACCAGCGTGCCGATGTTGCCCGGCGTGGTCGGCCGGTCGAAGACGACCACCAGCAGGCCGGGGGCGGGCGCGATGCCGGTCAGCTCGTCCGGTGGCAGCGCGACGACGGCGAGCAGCTCGGAGTGCTCCTTGTCGGCCAACTCGGCGAGCAACTCGGGCGCCATCGCCACCGGGGTGGCCGCCGTCCGGTCGAGCATCTCGCGGGCCCAGGCCGACAGGGCGCCGCGGTCGGGGTAGAGCAGCGCGTTCACTGTCCAGCCGTGCTCGACGGCCAGAGTGATCGGGCGCACACCCGAGACCAGGAACTCGCCCGCCCGGGAACGCTTGCTCCGGTTGGTCAGCAGCGCCTGCCATTGCTGGAAGCTTGCGTTGCGCGTGGTGACCCGCATTGCCCTGGACATCGGGCAGACGATACCGCCCCGGCGCGCGGGTGAACGCCACGCTGCGGTCAGGCGGGCGGAGGGTCACAATTACTGGGCCAGGAGGTATTGCCCATGCACACTGACGGCGTGGCTTTCACGTTGACGATCGACTGCGGCGGTGGCGGCATCAAGGGATCCGTCCTCGACGAGGCCGGGACCATGCGCGCTCAGCCGCTGCGGGTGCCGACGCCGTATCCGTTGCCGCCCGATCTTTTCGTCAAGACGCTGGTGGGGCTGGGCAGCCGGTTGCCCACCGCGGACCGGGTCACCGTGGGCATGCCCGGCATGCTCCGGCACGGGGTGGTGGTGGCGACGCCGCACTACGTGACCCGCAGCGGGCCGCGCACCCGGATCGACCCCGAGCTCGTCGAGGCCTGGCACGGCTTCGACGCGCGGACCGCGCTCGCCGAGGCCTTCGGCCTGCCGACGCTGGTGCTCAACGACGCCGAGGTGCACGGCGCCGGCGTCGTCGCGGGCACCGGCTGCGAACTGATCCTGACCTTGGGTACGGGCCTGGGCTGCGCCCTGTTCGACGGCGGCGCGCTCGCCCCGCACCTGGAGATGTCCCAGGCCCCGGTGCGCTGGGGGATGAGTTACGACACCTACATCGGCGAGCACGAGCGCCGCCGCCTGGGTGACGCGCTCTGGTCCCGGCGGGTCCGCAACGTCGTCGACGGCCTGCGCCCGGTCTTCCGCTGGGACCGCATCTATCTGGGCGGCGGCAACTCCCGCCTGATCACCCCGGCCCAGCTGGCCCGGATGGGTGACGACGTGGTCGTCGTGCCGAACACGGCCGGGATCGTCGGCGGCGTCCGGGCCTGGACGCTCGGCGCGCACCGCTGAGCGCGGAGCCACACCGCCGGGGGTCACTCGATAGGTTGGGGTGATGTTGCCCCGGCCGGTCGCTTTGCTCCTCGACTTCGGCGGGGTTCTCGCCGACGCGCCACCCCCGCGGACGCCGCCGCCCGAGTTGGTGCTGCGGGTCTACAACCTGATCGGGGGCGTGCTCACCCCTGGGGAGATCCAGCGCTCGCTCGCCGACGGTGCCGCCGCACACGCCCGGTGGCGCGACGAGGATCATCCCGACGAGTTGTCGCAGGCCGAGGTGTGGGACCGGTTCGTGATCGGCGACTGGCCGCGGACCGCGCAGGCCGCTGTGCGGGCGATGGCCGGCAAGCTGAGCTACGACTTGGCGTATCGGAACAACTGGGCGCTGCGGCCGGGCATCCCCGAGGCGCTCGACCTGGCGGCCGGCCGCGGGCTGCCGATGGCCGTGGTCAGCAACACCTTGTGCGGCGCGGCCCACCGGGACTTTCTCGCCAAGGCCGGGGTGGGCCGGCTGTTCGCGACCCAGATCTACAGCGACGAGGCCGGCGTCCGCAAACCCAACCCCCAGATGATCTGGAACGCGACGGATGAGCTGGCCGTGGCCCCGGAGCACTGCTGGTTCGTGGGTGACAGCCGGCGCCGGGACGTCCTCTGCGCCCGCCGGGCCGACGCCACGGCGATCCTGATGCGCTCGCCCCGCACCGACGAGGAGGACCCGGCCGGCTGGCCGGCCCCGGACGCGACGGTGGCGGACGGCTTCGGCCTGGCGGAGCTGCTCACCCGAGCGCTGTAAAAGCCGAGCGCTGTAAAGGCCGAGCGCTGTAAAAGCCGGGCATGGTGAACCGGGTCAGCGCACCTGCCAGACCGTGGTGTGCCGGATCGGGACGCTCTCCAAGGCCTCGGACACGGGTACGTCATAGGACGCTTGCTTGATCATCGCGTCGGTCGGGAGGTAGGCCCGGCCCGGGTCGCCGACCAGGACGAGCGCGCCCCGGGACGCCGCCCGGCGCAGGAACGGCAGCACCCGCCCCGTCATCTCGCGGCTGTAGAAGACGTCGCCGGCCAGGATCACCGCGTACTCCAGGGCCTTGGTGTCCAGAAGGTCGCCCTCGACGGTGCGCAACGTGATCTCGTTGGCCGCGGCGTTGGCCAGCGTCGCGGCCAGCGACAGCGGGTCGATGTCGTTGGCTGTGACCGGCCGTGCCCCGGCCCGCGCCGCCGCGAGCGCCACCAGCCCGGACCCGGTCGCCAGGTCGAGCACCGCCCGGTCGGCGACCAGGTGCGGCGCGTCGAGCACGTGCCGGGCCAGCGCCTGCCCGCCCGCCCAGGCGAACGCCCAGAACGGCGGCGGTTGCGCCACCCCGTCCGCCTCGGTCTCGGTCCAGAGCGCGATCGGCTCGTCGGCCTGGTGCAGCACGAGCTCGGGCACGAACGGCACCGGGGCCAGCCGAGTATGCGTCCGCAGGTAGTCGGTCACCCCGAGATTGTGCCCGTTTCACTCACATCGCCCCGCGGCGGACCGATCAAAACAACAGTGACCGAGGAGAGGAGCAGGATGCCGACACGGTTGGCAGCCGCCCTTTTCGGCGCGTGGATGGCGGTGCTCGGCGCCGGGCTCTGGCTGGTGCCCGCCCTGCAGGCGCCGATCCACCTGGTGGCCGGCGGCTCCGCGGTGGTGGCGATCGGGGCCGGGGTACGCCGCCGGATGCCCGCGCGCACCCCGCCGTGGCGCCTGCTGGCCGGCACCGTCGGATTGTCCGGGCTGGCCGCTGCCGCCCGCGTCGCCCCGGACGCCGTGACCCGCGCGCTGCCCTGGCTCCCGCACGTGGCGGACGGGCTGCTGCTCGCCGGCTACCCGCTGCTGGCGTGCGTCCTGCTGATCTTCGTCCGGGACCGTGCGGGCGGCGGCCGGGACCGGGGCGGGCTGCTCGACGCGCTCGCCGTGACGTCCGGGCTGACGCTGCTGACCTGGGCGTTCGTGATCGGCCCCGACCTGCGCGGGATGGACCTGGGCGCGTTCGACCGGTGGATCGAGATCGCGATCCCGGTCGGCGACCTGCTCTGCCTGTACGCGCTCATCCGGCTGTTCACCACGTCCACGCACCGGCTCGCGTCGGGCTGGCTGCTCGGCGCCGGCGTGGTAGCGCTGCTCGGCTCCGACTTCGCCGGCGACCTCGTCCCGTCGCAGGGGATCCTGCTGTACGCCGCGGCCGGCCTGGCCGCCCTGCACCCGTCGATGAGCCAACTGGCCGAGCCCGCCCCGCCCGCGGCCGACCTGAGCCGGCTCCGGCTGCTGCTGCTCGCCGTCGCGTCCCTGATCGGCCCGATCGTGCTGCTTGCCCGGGTCCGCGCCGACCTGCTGATCGCCGCCCTGAGCGCGGTCACGTTCCTGCTGGTGCTGGGCCGGATGGCCGGGATCATGGCGAGCCACCGGCTGGCCGTCGCCCGCGAGCGTGGCCTGCGGGAGGCGTCCGCCGCGCTGGTGTCGGCGGCCGACGCCGAGGAGGTGGGCAACGCCGTCCGGACGGCGGTCGCGCAGTTGCTGCCCAACGACGTGGCGCACGGCGTGGTGCTGGCGATGGCGATCGCCAACCCGGAGGATCCGTTGCCCGCCGAGCGGTCCGAGCAGGCCGAGCAGGACCGGGCCGGCGGGACCGCGGCGCGGCTCGTGCCCACCCGGAACGTGGACTGGGCGGTGGCGGTGCGGCTGACCCAGTTCAACATGGTGCTGCGCTGCCCGCTGGTGTTGCAGGACCGGCCGACCGGCGACCCGCTGGTCGGCGTGCTGCATGTGGGCGGGCCGACCTGGGCGCTGCTCGGCCTGCAACGCTCGCTGGAGGTGCTGGCGTCCCAGGTGGCGCTCGCGCTCGAGCGGATCGAGCTGAGCCAGGAGGTCACCCGGCGCAACAGCGAGACGTACTTCCGCACCCTGGTGCTGAACACCTCCGACGTGATCGCGATCGTCGACGAGGACGAGCGGATCCGGTACGCGAGCCCGTCGGCGCAACCGGTGCTGGGCGGCGACCCGGTCGGCGTCCCGCTGTCGGACATCGTGCACCCGAGCGACCGCGCCCGGCTGGGCGATCTGCTGGCCGCCGTACGCGATGGCCATGGTCCGGAGCAGGGCCTGGACTTCCGCGCGGTGGACTGGCGCGACGCCGAACTGACCCTCGAGATGCAGATCCGCGACCTGCGCGCCGACCACACGGTGGCCGGTCTGGTGATCACCATGCGGGACGTAACCGAGCGCCGCCGGCTCGAACGCGACCTGACCCACCAGGCCTTCCACGACGCGCTGACCGGCCTGGCCAACCGCGTGCTGTACACGAACC
>Ga0307513_10009042_pt1 | contig 12634 bp, 11 predicted proteins | sample 15_EM_MG_FD_202174 | JGI IMG/M metagenome (GOLD analysis project Ga0307513, IMG submission 202174) | Populus trichocarpa ectomycorrhiza microbial communities from riparian zone in the Pacific Northwest, United States - 15_EM | ecosystem: Host-associated > Plants > Roots > Unclassified | place... | reverse complement strand
AGGGTTGGGTATCCACCTGCGACGAGTGTGTGAATATGTGGCGATCTGAGGCTGGGTGGGTGTTTGGGGCACCTTCGGCACAATCCACCTCCCCCGCCATCACGATATTGAGGTCTCCCAATCTCCGGGAGACAATGCTACAAAATCGACCGTTTGGTTCTGGAGCCTCTGAGACTGTGCACACTTCCTCGAAGCAGTGCCTACGCGGTTGAGAGCAGGCCCGCTAGACGCTAAGACCGGCTTACCCGAAGTAAGGTCCACTATTATCAGAGGTCAGAGAATGTTCTGAGGCCCAGGACGACTCGCCGATATCTTACTCGTGAAGTATTTCCGCGTTGGACACGAAACTCTTCCTGTCTACGTGCAATTTTCCGTTAACGAACATCACGGTGAACGTCATATCTTCTCCTGTACCCAAACTGAAAACGCGTTACTACCAACCGAAGATTTAAGATATACCAGGCGACCTATCACCTGCTTAGAGCACCTCTTCTCGTGATAACATCTGCGTTCCGCAGCGAAGCAGCGCTTTCGGATCCAACACATGCAGCGATCACGGGCGCGAGGGACGGGCGAGGTACCTGGTCCAATTGAATAGACGTGGCGAGGAATTCCCCTCTATCCGCAGCCCCCTCCAACGATAGTGGGAGGTGCAGCTCTCCACCCTTATATCTCCGAAGGGCGGAATGATCGTTGAACCGATAATCGTTGGTACCATTGATAAAGCAAGAATAGAACGATATCTGTTCTGGAAACCCTATATCGTAGAGTGGCGAAGGGTACTCGAAACTCCCCAGATAGTCGTCGTACTGGGACCTCGACATCGGGGAGGACGAAAAGTGTGGCGGAGAGACACTCGGTGGCCTGGAGCGCCTCTAGCCCAGGATCTAGTGTGGTTATGGCCGTGTAATACAATTGACACGCGTAGTCATGCCAGGCGTCCAGTACAAGTGCATGTTATATGAAGGAGTCATGGAGGGTATGAAAACAAGTACAGGGCACGTGAAGAGTTGAAATAACCGAAGAGATCAGGAGGTGCTCTGTAGCCGTGGCGCAGCCAGCGACACAGGCAAAATGATACAGTACATAAACACAGGGTGAGGTGTGGAGATAACGTAAGGATAGTACATGTCTACTACATGAGGGATAGTGGGTCCGTTGGGCAATATTTATCCCATAAAATACAAAATACGACATCCAACAGCAGTTAGCCGACAGAGTTTGTCAGGGAAGTAACCCATGCGTCCCCGTTCTTGTCGACGTGAAGTTCGAACTTATCTTTGGCGGAAACGGGCGGTTTCATGGAACGGAAGTATTCCAAAAGTGCGGATAAGATCGCGTGGGCCCGCCCCAGACTGACAGCGGGGTCAAACCCTGGGACGTATTTCTGCGCATCTCGAAGGACCTCCTTAATGGGCTTCCGCCTGATGGTGTAGACGTGGTTCTGGTAGTTACGGTATCCCACCGCCATCACCGGGACGCCGACCAGGTATGATTGCATATACCACCTGGGAAACAACTCGCAACGGCTAGGTGGATAGTAAGGGCTGGTCTTCTTAGCTGTCTTCAGTTCGATATAGTCCTCCAGGCTGGGCTCCATGTTCATGCCTTCAAGAAATAGGAATCAGCAACTTATCATCAACCGACTGATCGGAATGCGTACCCATTGAGGAGTCTATCTCGGCGGCCATGATAATGTCGAGATCGCCAATCTTCCTGCGCACGACGCTGAAGAATGTGCCATGGGGCTTCTGTGTTACTGGACGTGCGCAAAGTTCTTCGAAGCAATACCCATAGTAAGGTCCACTGAAAATCCGTGAGTAATGACAACATAGACGTATATGGTTCTGTGAACGTACGTATGCTTGATTTCCGTCCGCATTTCGAAGCCTCTCCGGAGGATATGCAGTTTACCATCCACAAACGACATATCGTATACCTCCTCCTCACCCATTGAGAGTCTATTTCGGATTTGGTCAGCTCGACATTAGTACAGCCAGGGGGGACACATACTTTAACACCACACCTCTTCGCGTGATGACATTGGCACTGAGTAGGTCTATCGAGCAACCGGCCCGTTGGCAAGAGGTTATGACCGGCTCCAATCCCTGTTGGGGGAGAGAATCGACATAGCTGCATATCTTCTGGAAGGCAGGTATGTCGGGTGCTTTGATGAAGGAAAATGGTACGCTCGGCGGCTGGTAGAGTCTCAGCGCCTCGCAGGATTGATATTCGTATTGGTTTATTGCCCCCGGGAAGCAGGAGTAGTAGGCGATTTGTTCTGGGGCACCGATAGCACGGAGCGGCGCCGGGGAGCGAAAGTTTCCAAGGAGGTGCGTTGAGCCCATCATCGAGGAGAGGAGGTGAGGAAAGATATGGCTAGTCCATTGCCGCCGAATTTATAGTCTGGGGATGGACACGGACTGTGGCGGGTAAGAGGACAGGGTATGTAGGGAACGAATGATAGCGGGAAACGCCCCAAACCCATAAAAGGACATTTGGCGTGAAGTTCCGCAGCATACTTCAGTATCGTGGTAATGAACAAGGCCATGATATTCAGGCTATTGGTCCTATGCCTTCTGTTTGGCGGAGCTGCCTCACATCAGGCGTACCAATAGCACTGGCGGTGGATTCTCCGGCGGGACGTGTCCACTCAGCGAGGACGCGACAGAGTCGTGTCTGCGGCCCACGGAGAAAAGGACATGGCCATAGAGCGGGCCGTCACGCCGTCGCGCCCAATCAATCGAGGACGTGACGAGGCCGGGTTTGGAGAGTGTGGCAGGATGGGTCGAGTACAAATCGCCAAATAGGTCCGAGCTTGCGTCAATCAAGCGCTGATCGCTGCGGCGGTGCCGGAGTCAGACATGCGCATTCCCAAACTCCGTCTGACTTGTCCATAAAGTCCGTCCTGAAGAAAGAGCGTACACATCCTACGTTACGTTGCGGGGGCTGGGTGACTGCCCGTCCGTAAGGCTACACCGTGTGTACACGAGTCCAAACGAATACCAAGCTGATTCCTCCATGTGGGCTGTATATCAGACGAGTCTCGGACCCCACGACCCATTTCGTCGACCCCTATGACTTCTGTATCGTCCCCCTCTTGTCGGTGATGTAATAAAACCCAAATGCCCTCTAAAACGGTGCTCCGATTGAGAAGGAGCGGAGGCTACAAAGCGTGACGCGAATCCGGTGTAGGTCCAAGTCGACCGCCGCCACGCCAACAAATACTGGGTGAGGACGTCTCTCCCCTAGTTGAAATTAAGCTCCTAGTACAAATACCACTGGGGAGGCGAAACTCTACCCTCGATTGTGGGTTTGAAAATGAGAGAGGTTTGACCCTAGTTCTAACCTTGAAGCTCTTCAAATTTTGAATCGGACATGATTAGAATCGCCGGAGAAAGATCTCGTCTGGAACATCCAGAGATCGGAGTGATGTACGGGAAAAATGACGAGATCAATCACATCGAGAAACCAGTGGGATGGGGAAACCCCGAGGACAGCAACAAAAAGCGCACAACCTGGGTGAGGGCGACGACCCCCCCCCCCCGCATTTTTGGGAACACCCCGATCATGTGCCAGCACTGCGTAAGGACCGTTGAACTTCCCACGGTCATGTGCATATGTGACTGTGGCTTTAGGTGAGGCAGTGTCCTAGTTCTCGCGCCTTCATCTAGAACACCATCGTCCACTCACCCCAAGACGCGATAATGCTGGAAAAAGCTCGAAGATCCGCTCGAACCGCCGCCGCCTCTAACCCTCCACCTGCCCCGCAGCCAGAAAAGTCAGCGGCACGAGGCAAGGGTCGTGGGGCGAAGCGACCCGCGACGCCCACCGACCCTTCCCCTTCCCCTCCCCCCGAACAAAAACGTTCCAAAACCGAAGAGTCTCTCAAGGAAACAAATGGCGACGCGAAGCCCAACGGTGTTGGCCGCAAACCAAGCGGAAAACTCACAAAAAAGTCCTCCAAGTCAGCTGCCGACTTCGTTCAAACCAAGCCTTACTTCAATCCACTTCCACTCACGCCCGAGCCGCGGCGTCCGGGTCTACTCCTTTTCGCTTGGGGTGCGGGTAACTTTGGGCAGTTTGGAATGGGAGAGGAGCAACTTGGCGAACTCCGCAAGCCGACCAGGAATAAGTGGGTGGAGCAGGGGATGGCCGAGGGTCGATTTGGCCCAACAGAGGGGGCTGGGTTAGAATCTGTCGCTGCCGGTGGATTGTACTCATTATTTGTTGACGAGAATGGCACGGTGCGCGATACTTTTTATCTGTTCGATCGTGATGACCTTATCCATTCATTAGATCTGGTCGTGTGGGACGAACGACGACGCCGCCCTCGGAAGGATCACAGCAGAAGTCCCCGATCCTGACAAACCTGGAGAGTTCTTGGATGCCGATACTCTTACTGCAACCCCTCATCCTGTCCAAGCCTTAATCGATGAAAACTTCCGGACAGTACGGATTGCGGCGGGTGACAGCATTTCCGCCGCAATTAGCACCACTGGGGACCTAAGGGCTTGGGGTCACTTCCGGGTTTGTAATTTCTTACTTCATCGAGCTTCTATCACTCAGGCAAACTCTAGGCTAACGAAGGCGCCCTCGGTTTCTCCAACGGTCACAAACACCAGGTCCTTCCCATCCCGATTATGGAGCTTCCGGCCAAGCCCGGCGACATGGAAAAGTTCGTCGCTGTGGCCGCTGGGAACAACCACCTAATCGTGATGACTACACACGGTAACGTCTACACGTGGGGCGCAGGTGAACAAGGGCAACTTGGTCGCAAAGTTATCGAGCGTCGCAAAATCCACGGGACGGTCCCGGAGCGCGTTGTTCTCGGCACGAGGTCCCGTAAAGCGATCGTCATTGGTGCTGGGAATTACACTTCCTTCGCTGTTGACGATCAGGGTGATGTGTGGGGTTGGGGATTGAATACTATGGGCCAAACCGGAACAGGTATCCCCAACGCTAAGCTCGACCACACTGAGGTACAGCTACCAAAAAAGGTGGTTGGACTGAGCCAGCACGAGCTTAATGGGGAGAGCGTTGTCGAGATCGTTGGCGGAGACCACCATACCGTCTTCCTCACTTCTGGTGGTCGGGTCTTCGCAGTCGGGAGGTCCGACTACGGCCAGCTTGGACTACCCGAAGATCACCCAGCGTTCGCGGACCGCGAGTTCCCGGATTACATCGCCACCCCCGCACAAGTCTTCTTCCCCGAACACGACGATCCAGTACGCCACATCGCTGCTGGTATTCATTGCAACATGGCGGTGACGGAGGGAGGCGCATTGTACGCTTGGGGTCAGGGCGAGCAGAGTGAGCTCGGACTGGGCGCAGATGAAGATCAGGCGGAATCCCCTACTGTCGTTGTCAGGAGAGTTGGTGGTCCTTTTGCTGCTTGTGATGTCACTTGCGGCGGTCAGCATACGTTGGCCTTGCTGAGGAAGAAGACGGCGACGTGAGCACGAGCGATACCGGGATTGTTTCGCCACTATAGCCAGCCATATCGTAGACAGCCGGACCCACATTAAGTAGTTTCTAGTATACTGTAACCTACCATACTGCATACATACATTGTTACCCTCTTATCCACTCCATCTCGTCCTCCCCCGACAGTCGCGCATCACGGACCGTCGCATCCGCCCCCGATCATGATCGGCCCGAGTCCCACTTGACTGTTTGTGCCACATCAACCCAAGTCCTCCGGAAGATGCGGGGAATCCGCACAGCCCGTCTCGTACGTTCACGTGTCTTAACTCCGGGGTAAACTCACAGAGAAAGCAAATGCAGACAAGGGGTCTCATAAGGCCACGGTATGGGCCGTTCATCTCGGGAGGTTTCCAAGCGCAAGAAGGAGGGGGTGAAGGGAGAGAAGAGTGCGTGTTTCCTCGTGTACGGTGATACAGAGATAGGGCGCACGCTGAATCCCCACAGGATAATCGTTCAGAACCCAGCCACTGGACAGGATCTGTGTACGTACGTGCCATTTCGTTTCTCAAGTCCAAGGGCAACATTTTCAATTACGGTTACCGCAGTGTGACTTCAGCTTCACCTTCCGATGTACGAACTGCGATCCACCTCGCCCATTCGGCGTATAAAGAGGGTTACTGGTCAAAAATACCCGTCGCAGTGCGGTCATCAGTTCTTTCGAACCTCGCTCGGATGCTTGAGCAGAAGATTCCGGAGTTTGCCAAGATAGAGTCGATGCAGACCGGAAGGTGTATCAAGGAGATGGACGCTCAGTTGGGTAGGCTGCCTGAGTGGTTGTAAGTCCCCATTTCGCTTCGTCCTCTGCTTCCCCTTGACACTGAGGATAGACATTACTACGCCGCGCTCTTGAAAACCCAGCAAGCGTTTGTCGCTCCGACTCAGGGGAAACTGTTGAACTACGTTCAGAGAGTGCCCCTTGGTGTCGTTGCGCAAATCACGGTGTGCACGATATGTTATTCTCTGAGTCCCTTCACTGACAGCGGTGTCAGCCCTTTAACCACCCCCTCTTAATCGCGTTAAAAAAAATCGCCCCAGCGCTCGCGGCCGGAAATTCTGTAATAGTAAAACCTTCCGAGGTGCTTTCGTGTTCGCTGAAGTCATGTGAATGACCACGATTACTAACTGTGTTTGCAGTTGGCCCCGATAACAGTGCTCGAGTTTGCTGAACTGGCGGCATCTGCTGGAGGTGGGCTCCTTCCCTCCTGACCTCCAATCACATTCTGATCATTTGCAGTCCCACCGAATGTACTTCAAGTGTTGCCCGGTTCTGGTCAATACACCGGCAAACCAATCACCTCGAACCCTCTCGTGAGGAAAGTGGATATCACAGTACGTGCAATGTTCACCCTGAACCTGCCAATGAGTTGACCGTACGAAGGCTGGAACCACAACTGGAAGGGTTCTTGGTCAAGTTGTAGGTTCAAACCTTGCCGCCTACACGGCCGAGCTTGGAGGAAAGGCTCCAATCGTCGTATTCGACGATGCAGATCTGGAGAGCGCGGTCAACGGGGCCGCGTTTGCTTCCTTCGTCGCGTCCGGTCAGACGTGCGTGTCGGGGACACGTCTAATCGTTCAGTCTGGAATTTATGAAGTGTTCATGGAGAGGTTCCTGGCGAAGGTCGAGAGCATCAGACGGAGAATGGGAGATCGTACGCCTGCTTTTCCATCAATGATACTCCCACGTCCTGATTTCGTTTCTTATCATGATGCAGCGATGAACCCTGCCTCGACGATGGGCACCATCATCTCGGAAACCCACCTGCAACGAATTGAAAAGATGGTGGATGAGCGACCCGCGAAAGCAAGAATCCTCGCTGGTGGAAAGCGCCTTACAGGAATATCCGCCCTCGACGAGTTTGACTTTTCCAAAGGCCTTTTCTATCCACCTACTGTCATTGATGGTGTGGAGACTCAGGACGACCTGTGGAGGGAGGAGGTTTTCGGACCTGTTGTGGTTGTCAAGAAGTTCACGGTCGGCCAACTATCATAACCCTTTCCCAGAGACGCGACTAACTGTTTGTTGGTGAAATAGGAGGAACCTGAAGGCCTGTTTTTGGCCAACGCAAGCAAGTACGGCCTCGGGGCGGGCCTGTGGACACAGGACATCGGTAAAGCGCATCGTCTCGCCGCCGAGATCGAAGCTGGATTGGTTTGGATAAACACCCATCACCGTAATGATCCAAGCTCGCCGTGGGGTGGTATGAAGGAGAGTGGTATCGGCAGAGAAAACGGGATTGAGGCCCTCGAGTCCTGTTAGTGACGCACCCGTTTAACCGCTCATTCCTGGACTCACAACCACACCATAGATTCACAAAGCAAATCAACGATCGTGAACATCGCATCTGTAGAAGAGACAAGGGCGACACACGACTGGTTCGCGGAAGATGTGGAAGATGCTCGTTACGGTTAAACGGAACAAGACGGTCCCAGAAAAGAGTACATGTCGGAACATAGTGGTACAATGCGAGTAGTTAGGGTTATACGTTAGATAAGTGATACATCCATGGTACTACAGCATATCTCTGGAAGGTCGAGGAGATGATAGGGTGTATAAACGTGGTTAAGTGTTTCGGACTCGGTCAAGGTCGATGATTTACTCAGGCAACCTTGCGCCTCTTCTTTGGAGCCGCATCGTCCGCTACAACATTGGAATCCTCTCCATCCTTCGCGATGGACCTCCTCCCAGCACGGGGTTTGGGTTTAGCGCTGACACTAGCGGCACGACGGGCCGTAGTGGTGGAAACTTTGCTCGAGGACCGTGGCTTCCTTGAATCAGTAGAGCGGGTCCTCAGTTCTGGCTTCCCGGTCTCCGCCTTACGCTTCGACCGGCCGCGGACGCTACCAGTAACGCTAGCCACCTCCTGGTCAACCTCCATGATGTTCTCGTCGGTGGTTTGAGGTTGACAATCGTCGGCATCGCCTTCCTTTACACTGAGCGTGCGCCTTCGTTGAACCGTGCGTCTGCGAGCGGAAATAGAGGATGGGGGTTTGATAGGGGGAGAGGAAGCGAGTCTGGATCGGATGTTGTTGCAGTTCCTCCGGAGACAGGAAACCAATTTATCATCCTGTGGTGTGGCATCTGCCCTCCATCTCGCTCGTTTGATATCAGTCTGGAAACGAGCAAAAGGTTAGGGAAACTGGGTTAGATTACAAAGTGCGAGTTTGATTTACCGTGTGCTTGCCCTCATAGCACCAGCCATCAGGAGGGCCCTGGTCACCAGCTCCTTCGACGGTCTTCTCACAACATTGCCACAAAGTCTCATACTCAGATCCTCCCTCTCCCCCACGCACCCTCCCGGCGCCCCTTCCAACACGTTCGACCAACGTACTTTCATCGTCGTGCGCGACGGTACAGCTCCGATCATCGTTCTCGACCTCAACATACTCCTTGTGGCATCGCACGCAATGGAGCCTGGGAGGCGGGTGCAGATCCACGAAGAAATCCGCGACAGCCGCGAGCGTTGCGTGAGGCAGGTGGTGTTCAAAAGCGGATGATGTCGACGGGTTGGTTGCCACCCGGAGCTTGGAGAGGGCGTATTGGTGGAGGGTTTTGGCGGGAACGGAAGCGATTAGGCGGTAGAGCTTTTGGGATTGTTGTTCTGGGCTGGATTGAGATTCCGAATCAGAGTGTACGGCTAGTTGAGACAGAGAGTTCTGCAGAGGGGACATCGGGCGGTATATCGTGCCTCTGATCGCGCTCCCTGGAGAGGACGGACCGGCGAGATTGGAGTGCGAGTCGACGGACGGCGAAGGGGTCCGCAGCTGCATGGGCTCCATCATCGTGCTCGAAGGTGGTGGTGTCGCGGGTTGCGAATCGATTTGCGTTTGTGTTTGGGAATCTTGGTCTTGGGATTCGTGATTGAAGGTGAAAGAACTCGGAGAGCCTTGCTTTCTGGAGAATAATCCAAAGAGCATTGAAGACATTTTCGCGTGATTATTGTCAGAATCAAAAGAAAAAGAGAGAGGATCCTCAACGCCCGGCCGAGTTTGGAAACAAAAGATAGAGGGAGCAGCGGGAGACGAGAGAGGCTAACTATATATGCCACGGTGTTATTGAGGGTCCAGACGATGACGCCGTCCATTGTTCATTACAATGCATGCGCATCACACGTTGCCCTCACACGCGTGAACAGCACAATGCACACCACTCCTACACGGTACCTCCCCGTGTTTCACTGGGACAGGAGGAATGAACGTTGTCCCAATAACAAACGCGAGCGCGAGGTATATTAGTTCGGGCCAACAAACTGATACAGAATACGTCTAACGATACCCGACAAATTGTTCGGATCGTGTTGGTATGTCCTCTGTATTGACGAAGGGGGGATGAAAGGATGAAAAACCCTGATCAGCTGAGTCAGGGTGAGGATTGTGAAACGCTTACCATAACCATCCCCATACCAATCGCAGCCAGCTGGAAGAAACAGGAAGAATGAGTCAGCGGGGGTGGATATACAGGTAACGTAAATCACCAACCAGGGCTTCTCCAAATTCTTCCGCCCCTACCACATAGCCCTTCCCGCGAGCAGCGGACCAAGCACTTTCTAAGCTCTTCGGCAAAACATACATCGCCAGTTCTGCCCTCCGCCTTGGATCCTCGACAAACAAAGACAGACCCGCAAGAAAACCAAGCACGGCGAACGAACCCTTTGAGACAAAGAGATTGAGGGCCTCCGTGGGGAGGAGATCCAGGTCCCGCAGGTTCTCGTACAAGTAATGTTTCAAGCAATAACTCCCTACGGGATGATCAGGACACCGCTGACAACGAAAGGGACCATCGAATATACCTTCAGCGATCATCACAAACGCGCCCAAGAAAGCAGAACTCCTTGAAGATCCCCGTAACGTCCGCAAGAACATGCCCAGGGGATCCTTGATGAACCGTGCTCTCCTGAACAACAACACAGGGACAAAATGCAATGCTCCATAAACCGGAAACACCCATTTCCAGACTTCGTAGAGCCGAATCAAAGCGTCTTCACGGCAAGAAAACCGTTTCGGATGAATAGCAGCACAACCTGCATAAGGATCACCATAGTTTGGCGGAGATCCCATTGCCATCGCTCGACGAGCCAACAGGACTGTTTTGTTCTTTGGGTGAAGTTCCTAGCAAGGTGGGAATGTGAGCATGGAGGTATGCATGGTTATGAATTTGGAGGGACGGACGGGATTCGAGAGTAACTGGTCTACGTCGGAAATATTGAAGCGGCCTTCTCGTGCAAGGTCACGGGTCATAGCGACAGCCTTGACCGGAATCTGACCTGCTTGGTCGATCCAAGAGATGTAGGCTCTCGGGAGCGTGTCCGGTCGCAAAACAAAGCCGTACATGATCTGGGCACACGCGATGGAGAAGAGCCAGACTGCACCGTATGGGACTTCGAACCCATACTTGGCGGCCAAACCATTGTACGACCCCTGAAGTCCTCTGAATGTCAAAAAGTGAGTACCATGCTGTAGGGATTTCGATTGCTTCTGCTGACCGGACAAACATCTGTTGCCCAATGGCTATCCTACGGGATCGTTTCTCGAACATTATTGCCACACCCCCACCAATAGCTCCAGCTACGACAGAGAACCATGCTCTTGTACGCTTCTCTGTCCATGCTTGGCGAGCACTCCCACTCACAGACAGACGAAGTTGCCTAACGCGCCTGTCGGCGGGACGAGGAGAGCCAAGTTCAATGTCTTCGTCATCATCGTCAAAAGGAGAATGTGGGGGTTGGTAAAGGAGTGGTAGAGCGTTTAGAATATACTTGTAAAGAGACACAAAGGATCCTGTTCATTGGCCTTTAGGTTGCGTGAGGACTCAAGTAGGGTGATCCACGCTACGCACCTAGCATCGCAGCAAATCTAAAACAATCTTGCCCGAGCAAGGCATGCCTAATCGCGGCTAAGCGGTACTCTCTGAAGAAAATGATTAGCAAAGGATTTTTATATCGACACGCGAGACCCGGGACGTACCTCTTGATTCGTTTTAATCTCGTCAACAACAAGATCAGATTTACTCCCGCGCGAATTACAAAAGCGAGAGTGCCAGCCCCTGGGATGGTTATTGTGAGACTTCAACCCCGAGAGGGGGGCATGGATTTGAGCTCACTTAAACCTCCCCTCGTCGCATGTTTCAGGCATTCCCATAGATCACGAGTCTCGACCGGGAGTTCGCCTCGGTCTCTCCATACGATCTTCCTTGCATCCTTCAATCGTTCTTCGTAGTTCGCGAGTGCGACCAGGTTTTCGAACGAAGGCATGCTCCGTTTTGGGGTGAATTGAATATATGACGGTTTCCTCTCTACAGGGGGTGGCGGGGCCATCGTTGCTGGGTTCGCCGGGGCTGCCCCTCTACACGTGATATCGTGGTAGAGACCACAAGCAAGTGGAGGAAGTTGGTGGTTGCGGAGAAACAGGCGCAGGTCACCGTTATCACATGGATCGCCCTCGACGTCCCTCCTCTCAACCGGGTCGAGGGCTGTTTTTCGGTTGGGGTCTCAGGAGACAAGCGGCTCATCTTGCGAGGAAAAGAAACAATTCAAAAAGAAATTCAGGGAGTCGCATTTTTGCATCCAGGGTTGCACGTGGGAAATCACACCCGTGCTGCTCTTGTGAACGCGTTCCGACATCCTGAACATTTTGCAGACGGGAGACCATGTCAAAACGAAGTGCATCTCCACCTCCGGCCCAGGGCACCCTCATCAAGAGGAGTCGCTCGTCTGAGCCTCAAAACACATCTCAACTCATCATCTCATCCTCGGGAAAAGAACGCGAACAGGCCTTGATTCGAACCGTCAAACGCACGAGCAATCTCGAAGCTCCCATCGTTAGTTTGTCTGGTGCACATGGGGTGAGTTCCTGCCCGTTCGAAAACGCGGTTGTTTCTGTGGCTAATCAGTGTGGTAGGGTGAAATTCTGAGTTGTAGGTTCGATCCCACTGGCCAAAATATCGCTGCTTGCTCAGGCGATAAGAGTGTCTGTTAGTGGTGTATGTGTCGTACTTTTACCGGTAGCTGATACGATATTTGTTTGCAGCACTATGGCGGACATACCCGCCAAACGCCAACTACGGACTGCTGCCCTCACTCCACAAAGCCCCCATTACTGACCTTCACTGGTCCCTGTTCTCCTCCCTCCTCTACACTGTCTCAGCGGACCA
>Ga0307513_10009041_pt1 | contig 12635 bp, 17 predicted proteins | sample 15_EM_MG_FD_202174 | JGI IMG/M metagenome (GOLD analysis project Ga0307513, IMG submission 202174) | Populus trichocarpa ectomycorrhiza microbial communities from riparian zone in the Pacific Northwest, United States - 15_EM | ecosystem: Host-associated > Plants > Roots > Unclassified | place... | reverse complement strand
CCCAGGAGCTGGTGCTGGTGGGAGCGCTACCACCTAAGCATATTCAGCGATTGTCTTTTTCTTTCTCTTAATTCACCTCTTTGTTCAACTATTATGACTTTCATTCTTCTTGTTTTCTATTACTCCATGGTGTGGTCCCCATGTGGTGGGGGGGACGGGGCAGTCTTTTCTCACTTTTACACAAATCATACGACTAACTCAAACCTCTGACACACATCTAACCTTGCATAATTATCTTTTATAGAACTGTTATTACTATAAATACACTCTTTCTTTAACCTCACCATTTCGCTATATGAACTCTGAACACAGTAACTCCATAGCACGACTGTGGTTATGATTTGGGCGTATTGCTTGGGCGTATGGCTTGGGCGTATGGCTTGGGCGTAAGGTTTGGGGGTATGGCTTGGGCGTATGATTTGAGCGTATGATTTGGGCGTATGGTTAGTGTACATAGTTTGGGCGTATGATGTGAGCGTATGATTTGGGCGTATGGTTTGGGTGTATGGTTTGGGCGTCTGATTTGAGCGTATGGCTTGGGTGTATGATTTGGGCCTATGGCACCAGCGGATGAATAAGGCTTATCAATTGGGCATATGATTTGAACCTGTCAATAGAGTGTATGAATTGGGCTTATGAATCAGGCGTATAGCCTGCTGAGACAATATACGTTACTAGACTAGGCAACTCGGACGTCCAATCGGTGTTGTGAATTATTCCGGTTCATATTGTATGAATCATTCCATCCAAATAAATGCCCCTATATACTTTGCGGTACGTGGTTTTTGGTACACGTCCCTGGCATGAAAGGACCAAACACCCGGGGGCTCCTTGGCAAAGAGCTTTCAGCTCCCGTAACCACGGCGGTGTTCGGTCCATTCATCCCAGGGACGTGTATATGCTCACACAATTACTCAATCATGTATCAAAAGAGGAATGTTCGAGAGGGGAATATACGAAAAAGTGGGGCCCTGGGCGGAGAAAGTTCATTGACGGGGGTCTGTTCGGGGCATTGAACGGGGGGGGGGACCTGGACGGGGGCAGGGGCAGGGGTTGAAAAAACAAATGCCCCGCCCCGGGCAATCGCCCGGGGCGGGGCGGGGAATTGAGGCGGGGGCCCCCCAGTTTCGGGGCTCCGGAGGCCCCGTAACGAACACTATGTAGGATGCGAGTCTTAGGTCGCCCTGACTCTGCATCTTCCTCACGTCGTCTGTACGGCGGTGCGGCAGCACACCATTTCCGTGCTAGCACCCAAGAGATTGGAGAGCGGCTGCTTGGGCGGGCTATGACACACAATGATTTCTGCACAAGCCCGGAAGACCAACAGGACAGTATCGAAAATATTGTCACCAATCGAAAGCGCTTTCTTGCCGGCAATGCCCGTCTTATCATTGATCGCGAGGCAGCCGCCAGGGAAGACGCAGAAGAACATGGAACTGATATTGAGGAGATGGATCGAATTTACCGCGAGATGGATAGGCAGGCCCTCCTCAATATTGCTAGCCAGCACTTTCCTCACCGCGTGAAAGAAGAGCTGGACGATTAAAGATTTCTACTTCCATCTATTTTCTTTTCTTGTTATCTCCTCGTTCTTTGCCTCACCTCTCACGCCGGTTCTGCCTTGCTTACTCTCCTTAATACCGTTGCCCTTACCTTGCCTTACCTGCACTCCCACTTCTGTATTTATCCACCACAATATCTCACGTTTGGTTTCATCCTTAGCCCGTATTCTTTCTCCCATATCATAAGTCCGGAGGCTGTTTTCATTTGGTTAGATTCTTACGCAGCACGATACCTCTTGTCTTGTTCTCTTCTCACTCTGAATTTCCAGAGACCGACGCTCCTTTACAGTTTAATTTCTTTTGTAATCATACCCGGCGCCTATACGGATTCCGCTCTTTTGTTTTATGTCATGATTAAGTGGGTGACCTTACTCTTTCCAGTATAATGTAATAGGATAGTAGTTTAGAAGTTAGAAACACTGTCACATAATGATAAGCTTGAGCGCAGATTGAGATTGTGTATTAAGTCCTTGGCTTCTGGTTTCTTCAGCAAATTCCATACGCCTAAAGACATACGCCCAAAATCACATACCCAAAGTGAGGCGCCCAAAGCCATGCGCTCTAAAGCAATACACTTAAAGAATACGCCAAAAGTATACGCCCAAAGCATATACCCAAACCATACGCCCACAACATACGCTCAAAACATCCGATCAAAACGTACTCCCAAAACACACCCCCAAAAGATACGCCCAAAACAAACGCCCAAAGCATACGCCCAAAGCATATGGCCAAAACAAACGCTCAACTGATAGGCCCAAAGCAGACGCCCAAAGCATACACGCAGAATACCCGCCCAAAGTGGTTGATGTAAAGACCCTCTCTGCGACTATTTAATTATAATTGAGGTTCAAATATGTGAGGGAATAGCCACTCATAATCCACTAGAGAAGTTATGCTCCGCAGTTTTCAGGATACGGTTCGATCTTGGAATCAGAATCAGAATCCACAATGGTACAATGAACAAGACCCATGACAACTCTGCTACTTGTACTTCCACTACGCATCGTTTCCATTGAATGCACATTTGCACGGATATAACTTCCTGCTCCTAGAGCCTCAAGGATCCTGTTGTACTCTGTATCGTCACAGTCCAAGAACCCCAACACCATCTCCTTCCGCTGTAGCTCCACATTCTCTGACTTGTCTTCATGTACCTTTGTTCCCAACCAATTCATCTGGCCCAGGACGGGGGCTTGTATCCCTGCCTTTGGATAATCCATCATGTCTACCACATCATAGTGTAAGCTAGAGTCCTGGCTTTGATATTGAATATTTGACTAACAGAAGAACTTGAAGCGTATGACTTTATGACCCGAGGAAAGCGAGTAGAGATAAGGATGTGAAAACAAGGTTGGTTCCAGGTCGCCGTAGTTGTCTAGAGAGTTCTGGGGACAGCCCTTCGCTTCAAAGAAGCTATGGTGGACTGGAGCATTAGCCATTGCGCGAAGCCGAGGAAGTGGAACAATACCGGGCTCGGTATTACCCGGTTCAGTCTATGCAATCACAATATTTTTCCTGATCGTGCTCATAATACTAATGAAGGATGGATATGCAGAGATGTAGAAAGATCGTGCTTTTATAGTAACACCAAAAGGGTTTGAAGTAGGGAAAAAGTATAAAATGATTTTATCACGACCAGCTACTTATACATGAGGTCAACTCGAGCAAGGCTTGGTAGGATATAATTAAAGAGCGTATAAATAATGGAAATTCAGAAGTCAGAATGAAGTTATTGTTAACTTTCTGAGTCTGGAACTAAGCCCCTCGTTATTTTGCCTTTTACCAGAGGCCTGCCTGAGTCATTCTGCTGAAATATTTCTAAGCTCGAGACCCGAACCTTAATCACATAGCCTAAGTCAAGCGCCTGTAAGATAGCCCAGGATTCCCTTGTTCTACATTCCAACATTCCAGCAATCCGTCCACCTCGTACCACTTTGACTGCCTTCCACCCACCATTTGCCCACGCGGATCCCCACATCTCCAATTGGTACCGTTATCCTATCCGTGGTGACTGGCTATTTGCCCAAGGTTTGTCTATCGCTCACTAATAGCTTTCATACTTCTAGTTGGTTGCAGACCTGCAGCAGGTGGGATCCAGTAACAGCTTACAGCAAAAAAGAGGCCACCCCCATTCTGCCAAAGGAAATCGGAAAAAGGTCAATTATTTCATCAGGGCCAAAGGTCCAGGTATAAAACTCATCCATTGGAGGTTCCTCGATTGGGGCCGTTGTCATCGCCTTAGTGTAAATAAAGGAAAGGCGGCAAAGGTAGACCGGAGTAGCAACGAGATGGTTATTGTATGACATTCTTGTGAGTATCTAAGTGGAGGATAATTACATAGCATAATTACCAACCTATATATAAGGGTTATAATCAAGAATCACCTTTGATCAGGCGGAAAGGCACTGCGTGCCTTTGTCACTGCATGGTATTCAAGTAGTAGATCCTCACCTTGGGTTTGGTTTCAATAGTTGCGACAGCTTCGCGAGAGCCCGTACTTGAAGGTTTGATTCAAGATTTGGTTGACATGTAGGAGCAAATGCGCTGTATGAGACTCTTCATTTGGAACTAGGCAACTCGCCTAAAAGATCAAATTTGGTTACCTCAGATTATGATTGAACAGGGTATATCAACCCCTACTGGATTTGGACTAATGCTATGCCCAAAGCACAGCGGTGAATACCAATTCATGTCGCCACTACCGAGCCTAATCCTAGAGTGCGACAATTTTCAAAAAAGTAATGCACATGCAACCATACACCACCATACGCACAAAATTCATACGCACACAAATTCATACCAACAATGGTTCCTACGCATGGATGTTCGTATACTCAATTGATAGATTCAAATATTATGCGAGCAATGAAATTGATCACAGAATTGAAGCCAGCTTGGGTACTTAGCCTAGCTGGGCCAACTTATAACCTTCATTGATATGCCTACGACAGCTGTACTTTTATATAAATATCATTCGGGATCCAAGAGGATCTGTTACTGTACACGGATGGCTAGAACCATTTCAACTTAATGTCTTCCCAACCAGAATCTTCCAAGATGGGCAGCCAAGGGGGGCTCTACACCTCCGGCGCAAGAAGCCGTACCTCTTTTTTATGGTTCCACGAAAGGCCTCCACGGGAATACCCGCCATCTTTATCCCAATTCTCGGTAGAATCCAGGCCATATGGGTGCGAAGGTCCAGTAACACCAACCCCAAGACCTCTGACTGGTCTGGCCCACGCACCTCTTTCAAGTTCCACAACACCCTTGCACTCCGATTCCCTAGCGCTGCCCCCTGGAAACCAAGATCACGCCCAGAATCTCCTTCATCCACTAGCAGTGACTTTGTCAACAAGCGACACAGTTACATTTGAGATATTTGGAAACTTTCATCTCTATACGGATGAATATCATGAGAGTTGGATGGAGTAGTGGCAAGGCACAGGAGGGTATATAGCCTATGCTGCCAAATATGCTGGCAAGAAAAGGATACCGTGGAACTCGGATCTTCAAGGCACACTGGTATGGAAATACTTTCAACAATGTGACGACCGTTTAGGTAGTGCTATTGGCCCACCCAGCGTAATGTGCATTATGTGCAGAAAGGTCCTAGCTCACCCAAGTGGCACGGGGACTAGCTCGATGCATGACCATAACAGGTCCTCTGCTTGTCTGAAATCGAGAAGGATTAATGGATATGATAGGCGGGCTGGAAGCCCGCTTGGTATAGACGTTCTTACGCTATTGCAAAAAGGGACTAAAACTGGAAATAGGCGTAGGATTATCGATCTGGCCACACCAGCAAGATTCAATCAGCATGATTTCGAAGAATACGTTCTAAATGCATTTTTACCTACGAATCTCGCCTTAATTGCGCAAACAACCTTGCCTTTCGTCCTCTGTTCAAGTAGATTCGTCCGCGAGTCGAAATCTCCAGCGCAACGACATTAACACATTATTTGAAACGGGTGGGAAAGTCTCCTGTAGATGATATTCGAATATGGCTACCTGCTGCAGGAAAGATTTCTCTGGCTGCCGATACATGGACTTCACCGAACAAACTTGCTTTTTCGCAATTGTGGTTTATTGGATCTCAGATAGCTGGCAGATGGTGGAGGTGCTAATTGGGTTCGAGGAGATCAGGGGTTCTGATACCGGGGCTATTATGGCAGGGATAATTAATGACGTTCTTGCCAGATACAGGATTCAGGATAGAATTCTGGGTTTCACCACCATTAGTGCCAGCAATAACCGAACGCTTACCGAAGCCGGACACAATGCTTGGAGTTAACTATCGGTTGAATGGTGTCAATTGGGAAATCATATTCCATGTATGGCCCATGTTGCTCAGCTTATCCTCAGGACATTTATGAGTTCAATCAAGCTGAAATCGCAGGAAGGTCATATGCCGTCTGGCTTTAAGGCGGACTATATCGAGAAGGTTATGACATTGGATAACGGCTTTCACAAAACAGTAGAAAAGGTAATGTGTCTAAGATCTCATACCTAGCACCTATATTACCAATGCATACGCACAAATTCATACGCACAACTTCCTATGCACAAGGGTATATGCACAAATTCATTATTCCAAATTGAATGCCCGCCAATGTGAAAGTAGAACCAAGTGTTTTCCCCATTGTTCTCACCTAAGATACCATTGGTCAGAGATAATGCTAATAATGGTTTGTAGCATCGGAAAATGAGAATTGCGGTTGGTGCTTCACATCAACGGCGTCAACCCTTCATCGACTCAGAGATATAGAATAACCGGGTTAAGATCCCTACTACACCACATGATGATGGCAAAACACGATGGAACTCAACCCTAAATATGTTGGAGAGATCTGTACGGCTACGGGAATTCACCAAGAACTGGTTACAAACCAATGCCGAGTTTACGCCTCTCTTGTCAACCCCGGAAGAGAGGAGACAGATTGAATACCTCTTGAATGTACTTCAACCAATACGATTTTGAACTTTCTGGATGTCAAAAACACGTGGCGTCACCATTCATCGAGTGTTTCAAGTGTATCAAGATATCTTTGATCATTTGGTAATGCAAATTTCCAAATTAGAACGGAAGCGGATCCAATGGAAGGTTGATATTCGTACGGGCCTAGTGAAAGCTAAATTGAAGGCCGCCTCTTACTATGGTAAAACAGAAAGTCGAAGGGGACTTCAGTTCCACATTGGAACTTGCCTAAATCCCTAGTGCAAACTCAACCTTTTTCGAGAATGGGATCATGATGCCAGTGGGGAAACTGTGTATGACAAGTCATATAAAAAGGAGTTCATAGCGTATTATGATCTGTACTATGCTCCAATAAATAATCAGGCACGTGAAATGTGAATTCCACAGCGTGGTCGGAACAGTTGACACAAATACCTTTAATCTTCGAGACACAGAGCAGTTATCCTGAGTGAGGCACTAGCGTACCTCGAAACCGATTCTGAGATTGAGCCGCTCGAGCCAGACGCTGAGGCTACGGATCCCACACGTGAGGCCTGCCCAGCTGGGATTTTGTACGCAGCACATATACTGGAGTGGTGGAAGGTTAATGCGGGGGGATTGCCGAATTTAGCCCGCATGGCAAGGGATATTCTCACTATTCAAGGGGGTAGTGTTGGAGTAGAGCAGGTGTTTAGCATGGCAAGAGATGTGATTCCCGATCGGCGCTCACTACTCACAAGCAGTACAATTCGATCTTCAATGCAGGTGAAATCCTACGAGAACGAAATATTACTAAGAGAGCTAGCAGGTCACGATAGTGAATGGGAGGCTGAAAAACTCGCAGAAATGGCTGCCGCCGAGGATTATCGTTATTGGACAGATAGGAAGAAAGAAAGTATAGACAACGATAATGGCTGTATCTCCGATGATGACCAATCACACAAGAAGGACACCGAATGGTCTTTCGTTGATCAAGATGGCAGGCGAGCATTTGGAAGAGAGCCAAAGGCTATACTACCTGAGCGTGGACTGGTTGAATCTCAATCTGCACGGCCTGGACCACCTCGAAACCCAGGTGTAGATCAGGTGGGAGTCTCCGAGGAATCAGATCCTGAAGAAAGAATCTGGGATAGTACAGTCACCATGTATGTTGCATCCGACACTGATGAGGAGGAAGGCTCACAAAGAGGGTGAGGCGGAGATTCCAGGTGAAGGACTGTGCGATCTTGAAAGTAGGGACCAAGAGGGTGACGAAAATTCCGGCTGCATATCAGACTCAAGGGGCTGCCTGGAAGAGGATTCTTCGGAGGAGAAGGCTCTATCGGGAACCACTGATTCACTACCGGTTATATGAGAAACCCGGGGAAGAGACCAGACAGGAACTAATACCACGATTCGAGTTCCACCCAGGCAGCGTGCCAGAACTGGGGGGAAAGAAATGAAAAGTTCCCATTTCCACCAAGTTAATTTTCGTGTAAAATAATTATAAAATCATAGAATTTGACTAAGTAATTGACAGGGTATTTTTACTATCCCCTAAGTTATCGTAGTAACCAAGACAGGCCAAGGACGTGTCAAGTCAACAATCTATACCGTAGTGAAGGACGAGCCGCCATGGATTGATTGGTAAATGCCCCATATAATCGGAGGACTGCATGTGGGATCGCGCGGACTGGGTCAATTTTCTGACCCTCGTCCGCCGGATCAGACGTGCACACCCCAAGTCAATGTAAGAGGGAGTAGAAGGATTCTATGTTTTCAGAGGCGGAAATTCAAGAAGTCTGAATACATTGTCCATTTATTCAAGTGCTTACGATAAGCTACAGGAACAGGAGCATCGTCATGAAAACCATACGTACAGAAAGATCATACGCACACAATTCATGCCCTCAGAAAAGACTATACGCACAGAAAGATCATACGCACACAAATGATACGCACACAAAATCATACGCTCAGAAAAATCATAGGCCCAAAATAATACACTGGTAATGGTGTCGGAGATAATACGCACTAGTGCAAAGGCTCGTTGTTTTGGCTCTGGTTAGTCGAGTTTGTCAGGTCATAGCGTGATTTCTCTTCCCCTATATTCTTTCTGTTTCCCCTTTTCTCCCATAGACACAGAAACCATTCGCCCCGCCACCCTCTGAATCTATGTCCTGCGCTGCGCCCTCTTGAACCCAAGTTCCTCCTTGCCCGAGTTCCTCCACGCCGAAGTCTCTCCTTACCCGCCATCCACTTGCGAGCACATTTGGATACCTTTATCGTGGCTCTATACCAACCGCACTTCATTCTATCCTGCTTTGAGCTGGAGGGAAGCTTGCTTTGAGCGAGTTTGTGTGGCGGCGGAAGACTACGAGAGGGCTATCAAAAATGAAGAAGAGGGATGCGGAGAAGCGCAAGCGGCAGCCCGAATGAACAAAAGCTGCGAATCACCTCCACAACTCTGAACATCGGAGTGAGGATATTGCAAATTCTACCAGGGATGCCAAAGGTCTGTTATTCTCTGCTATTTGACCAATCTCACTGCATGGGCTGGAAATTAGCAATTGTTGTATTTACCTTTCAACTCGGTCGCATATCTGTATTGAGGGATGATATACTAATCTCCACGTCGCTTGTATTAGATTCGGGGGAACCATGTCTACGGCTGGATATGGATAAGGTTCATTCAATGAAATGGAATATTTCCCGCATGTTGAAAACTCTCAATCATCCACGCGTCAGATACCACCAATATGGCGATTTTCACCTTCTGGACGCAATCCTTAGGCGACGTAAAGGGCAGCCGGATGGCAACTTGAAGGACCGTTTCGAAGAGGAAAATGAGCCCCAATTACACCGGCTCACCTGTGACATAGTTATAATAAAGGACAAGGAACTAATTCATCCTTTGGGCTAAGACTAGGCTTATATACTAAACTATCTTTGCGCAAGACGTCCCATATGTAATCAAAGCTGGGAATAGCAAGGCATGTTGGCTATTACCGCAAGTTGAACCGGTGGTACACAAAGATGTTTCGTCACGGAATATAGCGGCAGATCATACCCGACATGGTGCAAGCGGTACGCGGAAGCGCTATAGGCCAAGCGGGATGGAAGGCGCTCATAGCACTCATAAGGCTGTGTGTCAGAGTAGGCAGGATGCTACAACCCTGAGTGCTGCTGCAGGAAACGGGAGCAGCGAACATAACCGGGACGCTACCTTGAGAACAAAAGGCTGTGTTATTGGGCACCGTGCCTTCGTTCCACGAATGAGATCACCAACGCAGAATATTGAACTTGGACCTGGCCCGGCCCAGTTATATAACATGAAATCACCAATTCACGCACGAAACCAATTCGGTCAACAGCTTTTACGATTGACTCAAACCGTTGAGGCCCTAGTTGAGACTTTCCTCCAGGAGGGGTATTCCAAATACACAGCAGTCTATGCGACCATTTACCATGGGAAAGCTGACAATGTTGACGAGGCATTTGGAATATGGACCTCCCGCTCACTTGGGATCAACGCGAATACCAATAACCATAAGGATCTGGATGACGTATGCCATGGGTCGTGTGCGACAGTAGTACTCGGAGACTTTGAGGGCGGCAATGCCTGCTTTCCTGAGCTTGGAGTCAAGATTCCTTGTACCCCTGGTATCTGGTATGTAGAGACTCCCGCCCATCTTATCCAATTCCAATAAGTGACTAAGATATATTCTCTAGGTTCCATTATTTTCATGCGTTCCTATCCAGTCGAACATTATATTAGCTCTTTTGTGGGAAATCAGTGTAGTGTTGTCCACTTTACACATCAACCAGTACACGATGCATATATGGAGAAGACGGGGAAGCCATTGTGGGAGTTCAATAAGATGCCTAAATGCTGGCAGAAGTTGCGCATGCATCTGAATGTATAATAATGTTCCTAATCATAGATATTTCTCTTTAGTATGGGTTTACACTCACATCCTGCTGTCCCGGATCTTGATAATCACAATACCTCCCAGTGTCGTGCCAATCTCGGTAAGTTCTCAATTTCTTTACACTAAAGCGTCGCCTGTTGTCGCGGATCACTAGCCATACCGGATGGATTCTTAGGATTTTGTCCGTCCTGGATAGCGGTGTGCTAGAGTATACTTTTGAGCTTGGCCTGCTCTCGTTTGCAAGGCTGTGCCCCCACAATGATACGTGCAAACTATACGCGCAAAGCCATACGCCCAATACCATACGCCCATGACCATACGCCCAAAACCATAGACCCAAAGCCACACCATACGCCCAAACCCCTACGCCAAAAACCATGCACCCAAAACCATACACCCAAAAGCCATACGCTAAAAGCCAAACCATACGCCCAAAACCATACGCCCAAAACCATACGCCTAAAACCATACGCCCAAAAACATACGCCCAAAACCATGCGCCCAAAACCATACCCCCAAAAGCCATACGCCCAAAGCCAAACCATACGCCCAAAGCCATACACCCAAAACCATACGCCCAAAACCATAGACCAAAGAGAGTCACCTAGAACCATAGCTTTTTATACACCATAGTGAGCGCCCTGTTTAACCAACTATCTGCAAGTTTAGGGTAAGTGATTGCCTGAACCTCAGACAAGATTTAAATAGTGGCTAGTATTTTGCTGGATGGCTTGCAAGGCATGTGAGACGTGACGCCTAAACCAATAGTCTTTGAATAAAAAGCCCAAAACTGAATGCCCAAAGCCATAAGCCCAAAGCCATACACGCTGAATGAGATGACCAAATGATAAGCCGGAGACCATATTCTCAGGAAGATAGGAATCGTGCATCCACCACTATATAACTATACGGTGAGAGTTATGTACCCGGAATCAAATGCTTAGAAGTACTTAGAAACATACCTAGATTATACGCTTACAATCATATACTGAGAGCGATTTCCAAGCACTATTTATCTCAAACTAGAAGACCAAATCATAATGATAATGTGAGCACTATATTCAAATCCTATCTTTTGAGATAGTTGCCGGATTACTATATATAATATCCAAATAGTGGAGTCATGATACTTGTAACAGGTTTATTCCTGTCTAATGAGAATACAGTAGGACAGGCGATAGACGTGCTAGTGCTAGTGCTAAGGGAGGCTTCAAGGGACCGGTAGCTTAGAAGGATAATAGTTGAAGCACAAATAGAACTTAGGGACTCAGAGATTGCCGTTCAACCAAGTGTATTCTTAGACTGAAGGTCTGTCGAAGTCTGCTGTCTCCTGCTAGCCAGGAGACTGGTTTAAATACAAAACCCAAGAGTGATAGCCTTCCTGGAATCACGATCATTACCAGTAGCTGCGCACATACCGGAATCCTGTAATCCTGCAAGACCAAAGAAAGAAACAAACAGTGCTCAGCCTTCGCCAGTGTTCCATGACCATTCGATACCCGGATGTCACAAATTGTGACTAAGCAAGGCAGATTTCACATGACTCATACTTATGAGTCATAAGGTATGCTGGATTTCACACTATGACGTCACTTGACTCATAGTTCTCACATGACTACGCACTCGCGAGTCATTGTTCATATTTTGATTGGTTGATTGTTTCATGACTCACGATAGTGACGTCATATGATGTAATGACTTTCGCACATGACTCATATTATGAGTCATGGGTTTCGCGCGTGTGACTCGTTTGAGCACATGACTTGGTTTATGAGTTTTGATTGGTTAACGAAATGTTGGGCGATGACTAGTATGAGTCATTGATGGATTTCGCGCTATCACTCACTATGAGGCATAGAGGTTTATGTAGCACGAGGTGATGAGTCACCAGGGTTAGGGTTGTGAGAAGATGCCTATATAAGGCGCTTGGTTCCGACCAAGGGGCAGGACACGAACCATCTCTCCTCCACCTCCGGCGATTGAAATCTCAACACCACGGGAAATCATCGTCACTATCCCCCACCCACCTCTCTTCCCCCATCATGGCTTCTGCCTAGGGGTTGACGTTAAGCCATCTCCCCTCCTCTCCTGGGGCACGCATGCCTCCCCTCCTTGGGGTTCTCGTTCCTGTTCATCGTTGACACCCGCTCATGAAGTTCGGTTCTCCCCCTTACCCCGCACTTGCTTTGCACCTCGCTTAGCATT
>Ga0307513_10009040_pt1 | contig 12636 bp, 10 predicted proteins | sample 15_EM_MG_FD_202174 | JGI IMG/M metagenome (GOLD analysis project Ga0307513, IMG submission 202174) | Populus trichocarpa ectomycorrhiza microbial communities from riparian zone in the Pacific Northwest, United States - 15_EM | ecosystem: Host-associated > Plants > Roots > Unclassified | place... | reverse complement strand
ACACCGTTCGCGAGGACGGGGCGCAGGTTGGTCGGTGTGGTCGGCGGCGGCAGCGTGCGGGCGGGCGTGGTGACCTGGACGGAGACCGCGGCGGAGGCGTTGCCGGCCAGGTCGACCGCGCGCACCGAGGCGGTGAACGTGACGCCCGGCGTGAGCCCGCCGAACCCCTGCGCCGGTCCGAACGCGCGCTCCTTGAGCTGGCCGCCCGGCGACTGGAGCGTCGCGTCGTAGAACACGGTCCCGGAGTTGTCGGTGGACGGGGACCAGGCCAGCGACACCCAGGTGTGCGTCACGCCCTGGACGCGCAGGTTCGTCGGCGCGGTGGGCGGTACGCGGTCCGGCGGTGCCGCGGCGGCGGCCGTGGCGGGGGCGAGGAGTACCGCGCAGGCGGCTAGCGCCAGCCCGGTCACGATCGATCGGGTACGTCGGTGTGAGAGAGACATTCGGTCACCCTTCGTGAGGTCGGTCCAACCGGTAGGGCGTTCCAACCCGTTCCATCGCGTGTCAGGCGGCCGGGCGGTAACAGCACCTCATTCCACTGTGGATGCTCGCGCGCAGGTGGGCGCCGATGACCGGGTCGGCGTGGTCGATCCGGGCCACCGCACGCCGGATCGCGCGGCCCACCGCGAGGCGTGCCCGCTCGTCGTCGTTCGCGAAGGAACGCCGCCGTCCGGCGAGCCCGGTGCCGGCGCCGAGCTGCGCCAGTACCCACTCCCGCTCCTGCTCCATCGTGGCGACCGCCCGGGCGTCCCGGCGGCGCTCGGCCACCTCGATGGCCTCGGTCAGCTCGGCCACCCGCCGCCGGTAGTTGCGGACGGTGGTCTCGTCGAGCATGGCCTGGTCGGTCGGGGCCGCCCGCCCGAGCGCCTCGACCCCCGACACCAGGTCGATGGAGGGGATCTCGGTGCCGGGGTTGGCGGTGAGCACGGCCAGGTGGAGCATGCCGATCACGTGGTCGACGACCACCGACCGCCGCCCCAGCTCGACCCGCCACCGCCGCCCCTGCCGCACGCAGACCGCCGCCGGTGGCGGGTCGGCGGCGTCCACCGGCGGTGTCAGCTCCCCGGCCGCGACGCGCTGCGCCGAGGCGGCCGAGGCGTCGTCCGGACCACCGCGGCGCTCCAGGGCCTCGGCGAGGCGCAGGCGCGAGGCACGCACCGCCGGCCAGTGTCCGAACGCGACGTTGCGGTGCACCGCCTCGCGCAGGTGCCCGATCGCCCGGTCGAGATCCCCCATCGCCAGCGCGGCGACGCCGAGGGCGTGCTCGACCGAGCCGAAGCAGGCCACGCCGAGGCTCGCCATCATCGGCAGGTGCGCGAACGGCATCAGCAGCTCGTGCACCCGCGCGGCCGCGTGGCGGTTGCCGAGCAGGTAGGCCGCCTCGGCGATGCCGTACATCGCGACGAGCCAGCTGGACGAGCGCGGCAGCCGGTCCAGTCCGGGCCCGCGCAGGGACGCCAGCGCGTTTTCGGCGGTACGGCGGTCGCCGGCCAGCGCCGAGGCGACCGCGAGCGCGCCGAGCAGCGAGTTGTCGACGGCGCTCAGCGTGGGCGCGCTGGCCGTGGCGGCGAGCGTCGGCAGCAGCTCGGGGAGCCGCCCCTGGTACCAGCGGATGGCGACGAGCTGTGCCGCGTACCACGCCGGGGCGTCCGCGTCGCCGGCCTTGGTGCCCAGCTCGTAGCAGTGCTGGGCGAGCTGCTCCGCCTCGTCCAGCCGGCCGGCGCGGATGGCGAACATGACGTCCACCGCGCTGACCACGAAGTCGGCGGCCAGGAACGGTCCCTCGGCGAGCACCTCCCGCAGCTCGGCCAGCCGCCGCCCGGCGTGCCGGTCGCCGGCGAGCAGCAGGTCGACGGCCTGCCAGAGCAGCCCCATCACCATCGGCCCGCACCGGCCCGTGCGGGCCGCCTCGCCGATCAGCTCCTCGGCCAGCCCCAGGCGCTCCCGCGCGTGCTCCGGACCGAGCACGCAGTGGTGCGCGATGCTCAGCGCCTCGATGCGCGCGTCCACGTCGGCGCAGGCCCGCGCCTCGTCGAGTACCGCCATGATGTTCTCCGACCGGCCCGCCCGGTAGTCCGCCTCGCCCACGGCCCGCAGCCGCAGGCGCAGCGCGAGGCCGGCGTCCCGCTCCGCGTCGACGAGCGCGCTCACGTGCGCGAGCCGGGACTGGAAGAGGCCCGCGGCGACGGCGGTGCGGTGCTCGTGCACCCACAGCCCGCCGTACCCGACGACCGCGCGCGCCATGACCGACACGTCACCCGCCCGCTCCGCCTCGACGTAGGCCGCCTCGAACCAGCGGCGCGCGCCGGCGAGATCCCCCTCGTGATCAAGCGCGCGGTAGCCGCACTCCCACAGCGACTCCGGCGAACACGGTCCCCCTTGATCCCCCATACATTGCGTACGCCGCGATCCGGGGACCGGTTCAACGAACGAGAATTGTAGTTTGCCCCCTCCGGCAATGGGTTCCTTTTGGGAGTTTCCGGGCCGGACGGTCGAGGGCGATTGTTAGCTGGGAGCACGAAGGCTGGCAAGTGAAGGGACTTGAGATGCTCTCGCAGACACAGATACCCGAGGTTCTCGGCCGCGCCGCGTACGACCCGGCGGGCGACAAGATCGGTACGGTGGGGCAGGTCTATGTGGACGAACACAGCGGCGAGCCGCGGTGGGTGACGATCCGCACGGGCCTTTTCGGGACGAAGGAGAGCTTCGTGCCGGTCGACCGGGCCGAACTGTCCGGAGACCAGCTGCGGGTGCCGGTGTCCAAGGAGATGGTCAAGGACGCCCCGCGCGTCGAGCTCGACCACGAGCGGCTGCCCGACGACGAGGCGGTCGAGCTGTACCGCTACTACAACCTGCCGTACGAGCAGGGTCGCATGGCGGAGCTGGACCGCAAGAAGAGCCGGTCGAAGACCCCGCTCGAGGCGAACGGGCGGCGCGCCCCCGCGGGCAAGCCCGGGAAGCGGCCGGACGCCACCGAGATGACCGCCCACGAGGAACGCCTGCGGGTCGGCACCGAGGAGATGGAGAGCGGCCGGGTGCGGCTGCGCAAGTACGTGGTGACCGAGACCGTCGAGACCACGGTGCCGGTGCGGCACGAGGAGGTCCGGGTCGAGCGCGAGCCGGTGCGGCCGGGCGAGCGCGGCGCCGACCTGGACGGCGAGATCTTCGTCGAGGAGGAGGCCGAGGTCGTGCTCCACGCCGAGCGCCCGGTCATCGACAAGGAGACCGTCGCGACCGAACGCGTGCGGCTCAACAAGTCCACCCGCGAGGAGCAGCAGACCGTGGGTGGCCGCGTCCGCAAGGAGCGCATCGACGTCGACGGCGACGAGCAGCAGCAGCCCCGTCGCCGGTAACCCGCGACGGCGCGGCGGCGGATCCGTCCGGGGCCAGTCCTGCGTGTCCTGCGTGGACGGTACTTCCGGGCGGATCCGCCGTCATCGACGCCGGCCAGCACTGCCGGCGGCGACAAGGAGGCCGACCAGCCCCGAGATGACGTAGGAGCCGACCTTCGCCCAGGTGGGTGGCTGGTCCCAGAAGAGGGTCAGCGCGCTCGCCGGGTTGAGGATCCACTGTGGAGCGCCGCCGACCTTCATCGTGCGCCAGTAGGTGATCGCGAGGGCGATGAAGAGGCCGTAGAAGGACGCTGACCCGCTCTTCCATACGCGTCCCCCTAGCGAGCGTGGGCGGCGGCGATCAAGGCTTCGATCGCCGCCCGGCTGGTGCGTCGCCGGGCATACTCGTCGATGCCGGTGGCGCTCCCCATCGTGACCCGAGGGTTGCGGTGCCGGGCCGGGCTCTCCATTGTGGTACGGGCGGTAAAGTGCACCTCGCGCGCGCCGGTGAGGTCGAGCAGGCGCCGCACGTTGCCCGCGGTCACACCGCTGCCCGGCATGACCGTGAGGCGGTCGCCGGCGGCCGCCACCAGCTCGGCGATCAGCGCGGCACCGGCCAGCGCGGTCGCCTCCTGGCCGGAGGTGAGCAGCCGGTCCACACCGAGTTCCGCCACCGCGGCGAAGGCGTCGTGCGGCCGCCGCGCCATGTCGTACGCCCGGTGGAACGTCACCGGCAGCCCGCCCGCCGCCGAGATCAGCTCCCGGCAGACGGCGGTGTCCACGTCGCCGTCCTCGGTCAGCGCGCCGATCACGATCCCGTGTACGCCCGCGGCGGCGGCGACCTCGATGTCCCGCCGCATCGCCCGGACCTCGTGGCGGTCGTATACGAAGTCACCGCCGCGCGGGCGGATGAGCACGTTGACGCCGATGGTGGCGACATCGAGCGCGGCGGCCACCGCGCCGGCGCTGGGCGTCAGCCCGCCCTCGGAGAGGGCGGCACACAACTCGACCCGGTCGGCACCCGCCGCCTGCGCGGCGAGCACCCCGTCGGCCCCGTCGACGCAGACCTCGAAGATCACCCGCACATGCTACGGAGCCGGCGGGTACCCCGGCTTGAGCGCTCGCCCGGTGCGGCGCCGAGCGGTCGATGTGGTTATGTGAGGTCATGGGCGAGGAAGCGAGCGCGTGGGGTGGCGAGATCTGGGCGGCCGCCGACCTCGTGACGCCGATGGCGATCCGGGTGGCGGCGACGCTGCGGCTGGCGGACCACATCGGCGCCGGGGTGGTCACCGCCGAGGCGCTGGCGGCGGCCGTGGACGCCGACCGGGACGCGCTGGGGCGGCTGTTGGGCCACCTGGTGACCGCAGGCGTGCTGACCCGCGCGGCTGGCGGCGGCTACGGCCTCACGCCCCTCGGCGAGCAGCTGCGTGCCGACCATCCGGGCGGGGTGCGCGCCTGGATCGACCTGGATGGCGCGATCGGGCGGGCCGACCTGAGCTTCACCGAGCTGCTGCACACGGTGCGTACCGGTGAGCCGGCGTTCCCGCGCCGTTTCGGCCTGCCGTTCTGGGACGACCTGTCGGCCGACGCCGGGCGGGCGGCCTCGTTCGACGCGCTGATGGGTGGGCGGCTCGTGGCGGACCTGCCCGAGGTGGCCGCCGCCTATCCGTGGGGCGCGCTCGGCCACCTCGTCGACGTGGGTGGCGGTGACGGCACGCTGCTGATCAACCTCCTCCGGGCCCACGACGAGCTGCGCGGCACGGTTGTCGACCTGGCCGGCCCGGCCGGCCGCGCCGAGCGGGCCATCGCCGCCGCCGGTCTCGAGGAGCGGGCCGAGGCGCGGGTCGGCAGCTTCTTCGACCCGCTTCCCGCCGGGGCGGGCGGCTACCTGCTCTCGGGCGTACTGCACGACTGGGACGACGGGGAGGCCCTGCGCATCCTGAAGCGGTGCGCGGAGGCGGGCGGCGGGTCGGGACGGGTGCTGGTCCTGGAGGGGCAGCAGGGCGGCGGCCCGGATACGGAGGGCGACCTGCGGATGCTCTGCTACGTGCGTGGCCGTGAGCGCCCCCTCGACCAGCTGGCCGAGCTGGCCGCGGCGGCCGGCCTGGAGGTCGGCCCGATCGTGCCGGCCGGCTTCCACTCGCTCATCGAGCTGCGCCCGACCCCCTGACGCCGCCAACCGATCCGCGCCAGCCTGTCCCGCGCGGCGCTCCCGTGATCAAAGCTCCGCCCAAGTCGCTAGAACCACTTGAGCGGAGCTCTGATCACGGGCTGGGGCGGAGGACGGCGAGGGCGGCGATCGGGACCAGCAGCAGGGTCAGCGCGCCGGACAGGATCATGCCGCCGGTGACGCCGGTCAGCTCGATCAGCGGGCCGCCGGCGATGAGGCCGAGCGGGGCGGCGACCATCGAGCCGGTCGTCCAGAGCGTCACCACCTGCTGCTGCTCGTCTGGGGCCAGGCCGGATTGTAGGTAGCTGTAGGCGACGGGCGTGAACGGCGCCCACACCAGTCCGCCGAGCCCGAAGACCAGCATCGCGAGGGGCAGGCTGTCGACGGTGGCCAGCGCGATCGGGCACAGCGCCCACAGCGCGATGATCCCGACGAGCAGGTGGCGCTGTGGCAGGTGGCGCAGCTGGTTGACGAGCGCGGCGCCGGTGAAGGCGCCGATGCCCAGCGCGCCCCACATGAGGCCGAGGCCGGACGCGTCCGTGTCGAGCGTGCCGCGCACGTAGAGCGGCAGCGCGATCTCGATCGGCATGTAGAGGAAGTTGAAGAAGAACTCGACGGCGAGCAGGCGGGCGGCGACCGGGCGGCGGCGCAGGATCCGCCAGCCGGACTCGTGCGACGGCGGGCGCTTCGCCGGGTCCGGGCTCCTGACCGCGCGGGGTACCGCCACGAGGACGGCGGCGAGCAGGACCAGCGCGCCGGCGGCGTCGGCGAGCAGGGCGGCGCCGGGGCTGGTGGCCGCGACGATCAGGCCGCCCAGGACCGGGCCGACGATGTAGAGCGCGAACGTGGCGTTGAGGCCGAGCAGCCCGTTCACCGCGTACCGGCCGGCGTCGTCGACCATCGACGTGGCCAGCAGGCGCCGGCTGCTCGCGCCGGCCATCCGGAAGATCGCGCCGACCAGGAGCCCGGCGATCAGGACGGGCAGCGTGAGGCGGTCGGTCAGGGCCAGGAGGCCGAGGTACGTGAAGGTCAGCGCCCGGAACAGGCAGTCGGCGACCAGGAGGGTGCGTGGGGGTACGCGCACCCGGCCCAGCCCGATGGCGAGCGCCAGCACGGTGGAGAGGACGAACGGCGCCGCCTCCACCATGCCGATCGCGATCGCCTTGGGGACGTCGCCGTGGATGGCGAGCGTCTGCACCGGCATGGCCACGAGGATCATGCCGGTGCCGACACTGGCGAGCAGGTCGCCGAGGAGGAGAGCTGCCATCCGCCGGTCGCGCAGGACCTCGCGGTAGGACTTGTCGGCCGTGCGCGTCGCGGCGGAGGACATCGGTTTCCTTACTTGTCCTGGAGCAGCCCGAGCACGTTACCGTCGGGGTCCGTGACGGTGGCCACGAGGCGGCCGCCGCCCACGTCGTGTGCCTTCTCCTTGACGGTGGCGCCGGCGGCGGTCACCTCGGCGATCTTCGCCTCGATGTCCGGCACGTGCCAGTACGTCACCGGCGCGGCCATGCCCTGCGGCCCGCCGCCCGGCACCAGCCCGATGTGCTGGCCGTCGACGTCGAAGCCGACGTAGTACGAGCCGTCGGTCCGCGGGGCGGTGCCGAGCAGCGCGGTGTACATCTCCTTGGCGGCGGCGAGGTCCGAGACGGGGTGCAGGATGGTCTTGACGCTCATGGTCACTCCCTGAGGTTGTTCGTTCGGTGTGCTTAGAGCATCGCCTCGGGCAGGGCTGGTCCGAATCCGTGGCGACCACGGAACGGACCACGGAACGCGGGTACGGGAGGATGGTGCGGTGGCGGCCACGGTGGAGATCTCGGCGCGGGAGGCCGAGGTGCTGGCACTGCTCGGGGAGCACCTCAGTAACGCCGAGATCGGGGCAAAGCTGTACATCTCGGTACGCACCGTGGAGAGTCACGTCTCCTCGCTGCTGCGCAAGCTGGACGTGCCGGACCGGCGGGCGCTCGCCCAGCGGGCCGACCGCTCCCAGCCCTCGCCGGTGCTGCCCACGCCGCTGACCACGTTCGTCGGCCGGGTGGGGGAGCGGGCCGAGCTGGCCGGGATGATCAGGGCGCACCGCCAGGTGACCGCGCTCGGGCCGGGCGGAGTGGGCAAGACGCGGCTCGCGCTCGCGGTGGCGGCGGAGGCCGCCGGCGCGTACCCGGACGGGGTCTGGTTTGTCGATCTTGTCCCGATCGCCGATCCGGGCATGGTCGCGGCCGCGGTCGCCGGCGCGCTCGGCCTCGGCGAGCAACCCGGGCGCGGCCTCGACGACGCGGTGGTCGACGACCTTGCCGGACGCCAGGCGCTGCTGGTGCTGGACAACTGCGAGCAGGTGCGCGACGGCGTCGCCCCCTTCCTCGAACGGCTGCTCGCCACCTGCCCCCGCCTCGCCGTGCTGGCGACGAGCCGGGCGCGGCTGATGGTGCCGTTCGAGCGGGTGTACCAGGTGCCGCCCCTCTCGCTGGACTCCGACGCGGTCGACCTCTTCCTGGAGCGCGCGGCCTCGGTGGGGCGGGCGCCCGACCCCGCGCTGCGCGACGCCGTCGCCTCGGTCTGCGGCCGGCTGGACGGCATGGCGCTGGCGATCGAGCTGGCCGCCGCCCGCCTCCCCACGCTCGGGCTGGACGGCCTCACCGCCGCCCTCGCCGACCCGCTCCGCATGCTCGCCGGCGGCTCCCGCGCGGACGAGCGGCACCGCTCGGTGCGGGCGGCGCTGGACTGGAGCCACGCGCTGTTGGAGACGGCCGACCGGGAGCTGTTGCGGCGGGTGTCGGTCTTCGTGTCGCCGTTCACGGTGGGGGCGGCGGCGGAGGTGACCGGCACCGACCCGCTCGACGCCGCAGACGGGCTGGCCCGGCTCGCCGAGCAGAGCCTGCTGGTGGTGACCGCGAGCGGCGGCGGCACCGTGTACCGGGCGCTGGAGACGATCCGCCAGTACGGCGCGGAGCGGCTCGCCGAGGCCGGCGAGCTCGACGACGCCCACGCCCGCCACCTGCGCTGGTGCCTCGCGAGCGCCGCCGATCTGGCCGTGGTCGAGGACGACTGGCGGGCCCGTTTCGACCCGGTGGCGGACGAGCTGCGGGCCGCGCTGGCGTGGGCCGGCGAGGGGCCGGACGCGTACCACCTCGCCCGGCACCTCGCCGAGCTGACCTTCCGCCGCAACCTGATCGGCGAGTCCCAGCAGCGGTTCGAGCAGGCGGCCGCGCTCGCCGGCGACCCGGCCGAGGCGGCGTCGATGCTGCGCCAGGCCGCGGCGGTGGCCGGATGCCGCATGCGCGGCGACGACATGTACCGGCTGGAGCGCGCCGCCGCGGACGCCGCCCGCCGCTCCGGCGACCTCGCCGGCGCCGCCACCGACCTGGCGACGGCGGCGGCGAACACGTACCGCTTCTCGGGCCGCTTCACCCGCGTCACGCCGCAGGAGGAGGCGGTCGCGCTCATCACCGAGGCACGCGAGCTAGCCGGCGACGACCCGGCGGCCGAGGCCGCGGTGGCGCTGGCCGAGGCGGGGGTACTGAGCGACGCGTTCGGCGCCGTGCAGGGCCCGCCCGAGAACGACGTGCCGCGGACCCTCGCGCGCGCCGAGCGTGCGGTCGAGCTGGCCCACCACACGGGCGAGCCGCTCGCCGAGTCCGCCGCGCTCGACGCGATGCTCGGCGCGCGGTGCTGGGCCGGCGACACGTTCGGCGCGGCGGCCACCGCGCGGCGCCGGGTCGCGCTGCTCGCCTCCGCCCCCCGGACGCCGGCCACCACCCACGAGCTGATCGACGCGCTCGGCATCGCCGCCGAGGCGAGCCTGGGCGCGGGAGACTTGCCGGGCGCCCGGCGGTGGGCGCGGCAGCTCGCGGACCACCCGCTGCTGGCCGAGGTGGGCGACCGCGCGACGAGCTGGCTGCTGGTCGGCGGCGCGCTGGCCGGGGAGGTCGACGAGGTACTGGCGGTCAGCGGCCGGTTCCGCGACGCTTGGCAGCGGGCCGGCAGCCCCGCGAGGTCGTACCTGGCTCCGGCGGTCACGGGCGTGGCGATGATCCACGGCCTGCGCGGAGACGTTGCCGCCCAGCGCGAGTGGGGCGAGATCCTGGACCGGCTCGGCCGCTCGGAGGGACACACGTACGGGTCCGGCGCGGTCTTCGACACGATGGCACTGCTCCACAATGGACAGGTGTGGGAAGCCTTGGAACGCACGGCGCCGGAGCCCGCCGACGTGTGGCGCTGGGTAACCTGGATCTGGCTCCACTGGTACGTCGCGCTCCGCGCCGAAGCGGCCGTCCTCGCCGGCATCCCCGAGGCCAAGGCCCGCCTCGCCGACGCCCGCACGGTGGTCGCCGGCAACCCGGTCGCCGCCGCGATCGTCGAGCGCGCCGAGGCACTCCTCGCCGGCGACCACGACCGCCTGCTGGCCACCGCGCCCACCTTCGACGCGGCGGGCTGCCCCTACCAGTCCGCCCGGACCCTCCTGCTCGCCGGCCGAGGCACAGCCGCCCTCACCGCCCTCGGCCTCCCTACCCCTAGAGATCCTGCGGGGTAAGGCTTCCTGTGATCAAAGCTCCGCTCAAGTCGCTAGAACTACTTGAGCGGACCTTTGATCACAGCGGGCGGCGCGAGCATCGCCACCCTAACCGCGAAAAGCGCGGCGTCACTGAGTCAGCGCCCGTGCATCCAGATCTTGGTGAGTTCGGGCTAGGTCCTGACCCTAACTCACCTAGATCTCGCCGCTCACTCCGCCGCCGGCACCACGACGGTCGCTCACGGTGACAGCGGCGGTGACGGTCGATCTCAAGCAGCTAACCGGGGGCCGGCGCCGCGCCCCTTTCAGCGCGGCCGCGCTGAAAGCCCCTCGACACTCGTCCTGTTGCCGACCCGTGCGCCGCCCTTGAACGCCGTACCCCGATAGGAGTCTCTCTGCCCTTATCCTATGATTCTCCCGAAATGACCACTTTTGCCCTGAACCCGCTGCGCCCCGACGACTGCCGCCACTGCGGTGGCCCGATCGTCTGGGGCACCCTCCAAAACGGACGCAACCGCTGCTTCGACCGCACGCCGCAGCCGTTCGTCACGGTGCCACCCGCCGACCGCTACGCCTACAGCCGCCGCTCCCGCGCCGTGGTGTGCCTCGACGGCGAGCGCCACCTGCCACCGCTGGTGCTCCGCAGCCACATCTGCGCGTCGCCCCGTGATCAAAGGTCCCCTCAAGGCGTTCTAGCTACTTGAGGGGACCTTTGATCACTCGGGTGGGTCAGGCGGTGGCGCCGCCGTCCAGGACGAGGTCGGTGCCGACGGCGAAGGCGGCCTCCGGGGACGCCAGGTAGAGGACCGCGGCGGCCACTTCGGACAGTGCGCCCACCCGGCCGACCGGCAGCTGCCCGCGCAGGCGGTTGTCGCGGTCGGACCTCGTCTCGCCCGGCTGGTACGACATCGCCGTGTCCGTCGGGCCGGGGCTGACCGTGTTGATGCGGATGCCCTCGCCGATGTGGTCGCGGGCCGCGTTGCGGGTGAGCACCGAGACGGCGGCCTTCGTCGCGGCGTACCCGCCCAGCATCGGCACCCGCATGTGCGCGCCGAGGTTGGACGAGACGTTCACGATGACGCCACCGCCGCCGCGGCGCATCTGCGCGATCTCGTGCTTCATCGACAGCAGGACGCCGGTGAGGTTGACCGAGACGATGCTCGCCCACTGCTCCTCGTCGATGTCGCCGACCGGCCCGAACGCCGTCAGCACCCCGGCGCTGTTGACCGCCACGTCCAGCCGCCCGTAGACCTCGGCCGTACGCGCGACGAGCGCGGCCACCTCCGCCGAGCGGGTGACGTCGGTGGGGACCGCCGTGGCCCGGCCGCCGTCGGCCTCGATCTGCTTGACGGTCTGGGCGAGCGGCTCGGCGGAGCGGCCGGCGACGACGACCGCCGCTCCCGCACGGGCGAAGGCCAGCGCGACGCTCCGGCCGATGCCACTGCCGCCACCCGTGACGAGCACGGTCTTGCCAGCGAACGCTGTCATCGAATGTCCCTCCAGATCGGACCGTCGCGGCCGGTCCGGCGGCGCGGTCGGTGTGTTGCCGTGAGAAGGCGCCTCACGCCGGCCTCGCCTCGATGACGCGGAAGTCCGTCGCGGCGATCGTCTCGGAGATAGAGGTGAGCGCGAGGCCGGCGGCTCCCAGGATCCGGCGGAAGTCGGCCTCGGTGCGCTCGAAGCCGCCGGAGGTGAGGGCCAGCATGTTCAGGTCGCTCATCACGGTCTCGACGCAGGTGGCCGACTCCATCCGGGCCGGCAGCACCGGCTCCAGCACGAGGAGTACGCCGTCCGGGCGGAGCGCCGCGCGGCAGTTGCGCAGGAGCGCCACGCACCGCTCGTCGTCCCAGTTGTGGATGACGCTCTTGACGAGCAGTGCCTGCCCCTCACCGGACACGCCCGCGAAGAAGTCGCCCTCCACCACCGCGCACCGGTCGGCGAGGCCGGCCAGCTCGGTGGCGGCCCGCGCCTGCGCGGCCACGGCCGGCGTCTCGAAGATCACGCCGCGCATCGACGGGTGGGCGTCGAGGATCGCGTGCAGCAGCGTGCCGTTGCCACCCCCGACGTCCACAATGGAGTCGAACGCGCCGAAGTCGTACCCGGCGACGAAGCGGGGCGCCTCGAAGTGCGCGTTCTCCGCCATCGCCGCGTTGAAGGTGGCCAGCAGCTCGGGCGCGTCCGTGAGGTACTGGAAGAACGGCACGCCGTACACGTGCTCGAAGGCCGCCCCGCCGGTGCGGATGCTGTGCTCCAGCTCGCTCCACGACCGCCAGAACTCGGTCGAGCAGAAGAGCTTCGTCAGCGCCGTGAAGCTGTCCTCGGCGTGCTCGGTCAGCGGCACCGCGAGGTCGTCGAGGCCGAACCGCCCCGGCTCCGGCTCGGTGAGCACGCCGAAGCTGGCCAGCGCGCGCAGCAGCCGGTGCAGCGAGGGTTGGTGCGCGCCGGTCTCGGCGGCGAGCTCGGCGCTGTCCCGGGGGCCGCCGTCGAGCAGGTCGGGGATGCCGAGCCGCACGGCGGTGTGCACCATCTGCGCGGCCATGTACCCGTAGACCAGCCGCACCAGCCGCGAGCGGGTCTCCGGTGGGACCTGGATGCGCTGCGGGGTCGTCATGCGCGCTCTCCCA
>Ga0307513_10009039_pt1 | contig 12637 bp, 12 predicted proteins | sample 15_EM_MG_FD_202174 | JGI IMG/M metagenome (GOLD analysis project Ga0307513, IMG submission 202174) | Populus trichocarpa ectomycorrhiza microbial communities from riparian zone in the Pacific Northwest, United States - 15_EM | ecosystem: Host-associated > Plants > Roots > Unclassified | place... | reverse complement strand
TGAACCAACGCTCGTGGGGACTGTCACAAACCGTTGTTGACAATGTGGTTGAGCTTCCCGTACTTGGAGATCGTGGCGTCGAGGATCTTTTGCGGGAAGTCATCGGCACCGACGTCTCCGCCTACGACAATGGCATCCCCTCCAAACGCTTTGATCTCGTCAACGACAAGTCGCGCTTTCCTTTCATCGAGGCTGCAGAGATTGACGTATCAGTGGGACCTGACGGTGGAGAAAATGTGGTAAACGTGCTCGCTGACCACAACCTTCGCACCCTCCTTGGCAAAGATGATAGCAGCACTCCTTCCAATTCCCTACGACAAACAGGTGTATTGGTTCGTGTAAAATGAACACTCAGGGGAGGTGTCGACGAACCTGAGCAGCGCCTAGGCCACATCACACCATAAATCACCGGATGCCATCCACTGGGTCCCCCGGAAACTCACCAGTGATAATAGCAACTTCTCCAGCAAGCAGGCCTCGCGAGTAGATATTAGATAGATGTCCAGATATTTGTGCAAGTCGTTGAGCCATGGTCTTTGTCGTCGAGGTCGGGGAATGAACTTCGCTAGTGTCGGTCAGTCGGGCGGATTCGGTCTTCTCCGGCCGTGATGAGCGCTTGTCGATTATGAGCCGGCCGACACGAAGTGAAAGAAATCATGCGGAAAACAATTACATCCGATGTACTTACAAGCCGCGACAGAATAAGTTACACATGATACAAACAAAACATGATGGTGATGATGATGGAAGGCCGGAACATGAAGCCCGGAGCATGAACGTTGCGACGGAACAAACAGAGGGAGGAAAAAAATCCAACATACACCGCACCTGACGTAGCAGATGCGTTACTGTGTCATCATTTCGTCGTCTAGACCATCGTCTTCCTTGGACATATCGCCCGGATGATCACCCTGCAGGATCTCGCTGAGAATTCCTCCCAGTTTTGGGGGCTCCTTCCAGGGTAGTCCAGACAGTATCGCCGCACTGTCAGCCCCCTCCACAAACACGTCCTTGAGAGGCGCTCCATGCTTCTGCCTCAAATTTACCATTTCCATCACCTCGTCAGCACCCAGCGGGGATTCAATATTACTCAGCACAATCTCCTTCAGCCTTGGACACATCACCACAGTTTTCCTCTTTGGAGGTGTGTTCCCTTCCGCACTCGTATCCGACCTCAGGGCTTCCATCCAAGGCCAGGTCGGCATGACATCCGGTACCAATGCCCCAAGGATCATCGAAGCGCGAGAGTTGACGATCGTGAGCGTCTCGAGTGACGGCGTGGTTAAGAAGAAAGCCTTCCACTCGATGAGGTCCTGACCAGGGGGAGAGAAGGGATCAGGATCGAACGCCTTGATCGTAACAGTCTTGACGCCTGCCAGATCCAGTGGCTGCAATAGTGCATTGAGGATTGCGATGGCTGAGGCAATAGACCGATAAGTGGGATTATATGGGCGATAGATACGGAATGGTGGAACGTTCTCGGTTGCAGACAGCGCCGTGACCTGGATTATGGATTTCAGTCTTGAAGCTGGTTGAGTGTTCCACTCGCTGATTTGGAGTTCTCGGAGGTTGTTCATTTGCGGAAATGAGCGGATGTTAGGCGGGAAGACCGCCGCGCCTTTGTGTGTCCTTGTGAGCATGTCGATCGACAGGGAAACGCTCGCTGATAGCGAAAAATAGAACATATTTGCGGGTGAAGGTGATTCAAGCCGTAGATGGATATCGCCGTCGAGTGGTATAGGGGTAGGTTGTGAGATCTGTGGTGATACGCCAACGCAACGGAGGGTAAGTTGCTTGAGGTTAGGGCATCGACCAACCGCCAGGGCCAGCTGATGTTGTTGTTCCTTGTTCATGGGAGCGTGGAGAAAAACGAATCTGAGGGTCCTTCCAACAACCTCGGGCCAAAGCATCCAACAATGTAAGCGCTCCAACTTTGGGTGATCCAGAGAAAACATGGGGGGAAAGGCAATTGGACCGTGTTGACCGGTCGAACCGAACCGTCCGAGTCGTAGTGTCTTCAATTGTGGCGCTGGGGTTGAAAATGCTGCGGATATCTGGTCCAGACTCTCTTTATGGATCGTCCGTATGCGCACGTATCGAAAACGGTGCACGTGTTTGGCCAACGTGTCCAGACGGAGGATCTTGTGGACCGGAAGGGCCTGGGCCCTCGTTGAGACAGTGACGTCGAGTGGTGCTTGCTTGGAACGGGAAAGGACGAGCTTGAGCCCCGCAAGCAACTCCTCCTCGTTGGGCATGTCGAGGTCGAGTTCGATGGTCGACCACAGGCGAGGGACGGAGATCGCAACGTCTCGCCAAACACGACAAACGGACATGACGCGCATCCATGTGTTATCGTTCAAGGAGTCGCGGACCTCGAAGAAGATTTCTGCAAGGACTTCGTTGGGGAGTCGGAAGATGGGCCTGAACTGATTTTGTGAAGTGCGGACGAAGGAGGTGATCTGAGTTAGATCGGCTTGTAGGGTAACAACAAGAGTGGCGGCCGACTCTGCCTACAAAATGTCCTCAGCGTTGGACACAGGACATTAAAGGTGATACCAAACTTGTTCTGAACCAGACGTGAAAGACAACTGTCGCAAGGATTGAGTTGTGAGGATCATCCTCGACAACATTTCGTTTCGTGATTGTTGGTTACTATACATAATCTGTGGCAGTGCAAAATCAGGGCAACGCAGGAGCTCGATGAGTGCGCTGGACGACCTACAGATGGTTCAACAAGGGCGAGTGAGTCGTAACATGGGGGATCGGTCCAAGAAAGGTGTGCGGTGAGGCGGTGATCGCCCGGAAGACTCCGAACCAGATGACCTTCCTCCGCTGGCACCCTGACGGAACACTCGCTCGTGAGACCACTCCGAATGGCCGAGCTCTCGAGTCGGGCGTCGAGTTCTTGAATGCGGTGGCCGATTGAACCGAATTCTAATCGTTGGTGCGCGAGTCGTCTCCGTCGTCACTCTGAGTCTACGCAACGGTTCTTAGGCCAACCACCCAATTCTGGCCTGCTCTCCACGACGCGTTCCACACTACCACCCACCGGGTAGCGCCAAACTATAGACCCTTTCTTTCACTCTCAAGCAGACAAATTCCGTGTCCATTGGTTGCGTCCTCCCGCAGATGGGAAGCTTGCTCGCGAATCCACCAGCCCTTCCATCAGGCCGAACGAAAGTCTTTCTTCGCGAAGATGTTCGCGGTTACAAAGAAAGATGATTACAAACAGCCGCCTGCGCGGAAGTGCTGTAGTTGAGACAACGATGGATTCCATAGCCCTTGACCGCGCTGATAGGAGACAATACATAGCCCATCATGTGAGACTCGGGGCGTCGAATTCGCGCGTAAATATGGGGTTCACAAGATGTTGGGGGTGCGCCAGGACAGATCGCTGGTGCCAGGACGAGCAGGTGTGAGAAAAGCCGCCAATGTTGGGACGGGCGCTAATACATCGGTCCGGAAGATCCCGGACTCCGATGAATCCTCTTCGTTTCTTCCGTCACCCGAGCCGCCACCAAGTAATGCTCTCGTTCGCAAATTCTTTGGCGTTGGGTTGCCATCGACGAACGTTGAGCTCTCACTACCGCACAACTTATTTGCGGGGACGCAGCGTCGGGCGGAGGCCGATGGCTACCGTTGTCAGTGGGTACCCGGCACACCCTGGCCCAACGGCGGACCTAGACTCGCATCTCCTTGCAACCCTTCGTTGGTCAGTCCAAAAGGGGGCGACTCTGGGCGACCTATCCTGCGAGTTTAACGTCAATGCCGGCCGCGTCCTGGATATATCTCTGCCCTATGAATCCACACCACCGTTATCTAGGCGACTAACGTTTGATAAGGCGGGCTCGAATAAAACCCACCATGGAATTGTCATAGTTGCTCATTGCATGAGTCCAAAGGATGATTTCGGTTCTCAGAAATCGGAGGTCAAGCTATCATCTGGGTTCGTGATTGGGGATGGATTGATCGTGACGTGCGCTCACACGTTCGAAGAGGCGAGTTCCTCCGTGATCTAATCTGGCAAACCTGATGGAAATGAGGATTATTTTCCTAGGTTCGGAGGTCCTCATCGTTCGAACAAATAGACAAAGCGTTGTCCGGGTCTTTCGTTGTTTCCGGCAGAGCAGGCTCACAACGCGGGTACGATATTCATCCCGTAAAGAGCATCCCGTCGTGTATACCCCGTTCCGATGTACTGCTACTCGAAGTCCTCCAACCTGACACAAAGCTGGAGCTCCCGAAACTCGGGTCCCTACCAGTCTCTCCTTACCCAGTGCACAAGGACACCAGAGTCCGAGCCCATTTTGTGGCAGACAGTCAAGGGCCTCTCCTCTCCTTGGGACAACACAGTTGGGTGTCGTGGATGGGGAGTGCCGGGGTTTATCGAGCCTGGGCCGAATGTATGGTGAGAGGCTACCGTGATTTTACTGGAAGGGAGACGCACGTGAGTCCACCGAGTTCCGTTCCCCGAGTCTTACTCATATAGATTACTCAGCCTGGAACTTATGACGCCCTGAATCATATGATGTTTACGCCGCTCCCCACATCAGGATCCTCTGGCGGTCCGATCGTGGACGAGGATACGGGCGCCGTGGTTGGGATGGTTTTGGGATCGCAGATGGACGGGAGCAGAGTAGATGGAATGCGCGGGTGGGGTATACCTGCAGAAGTCATCTTCGAGGTAGGCTGTGTCCCTCTCAATCCCGTATCTAAAAAGTGTCACCCATTCCCATCCAGATGTTTAGCCTTCCTGGTTTAGAGGGGAAGAAGTAATCATATGTCCCGGCCCCACAATCCTCTGCGCATGTATACGACAACCCCTCACCCGCCTTATGACAGCTGTCTGAATATTGACGTGGTACTTCCTCAATAATTACGATACCCGCATCCATGCGTCATTGCCGGGCGGGCGCGTTCTGAGTGAAGTTTCTCCCATCCCCCCGACAGCCCTGCTACAGTGTCCGTGCCGGTTGGATGAGTAAAACCGTTGACTAAACCACTGATCAAGCTTCAAGTTTAGTAGGTAAGCGGCGGACAGCCGCATTGACTCGCCTATACAAATCGCTCGGCGAGCTAGCCAGATGGACTAGTTCTCCGCGGCCACACTTCACGCCCAGTCCATGGGGTTGAACCCAGGCAACCGCGCACTTCCAGACCAAGAACTAGAAGCCTCAACGCGAGTAAGTCTCCACTCGCTCGGCACTCACACGGCCCTGCGCAAAGCTGCTTTGTAAGAGCGTTTCTATGTGAGACAACATGCGAAGGGCGCGCACGGGAAGTTTTAATTATCCTCCAATTAAACTGCCAGCTGCAAAATCGTTTCGGTCTCGGGGTTAGAGGTTACAGTCAGCTGATCTTCCCAGCGCTGCGACATAATATGAGTACCCTTCGGCCTTGGTTCGATCGGCTGGGATCGCCGAGCGTCGATCACCGTACACCTTACTCAGCACATTTGCTCTGTGAGACCGATCTCCAAACGCACAAGTACTTAAACCCGACCACCAGGTGGAGCTATGCCAACCCAGCAAACCACGAGGATCCATCACAAACGTCTAGCAAATCCAGACAATGTCCAACAAGATCGTGTTCTACGACCTCTCCATCGCCAGCGACCATAATCCGAGGAAAATCTGGTCTCCGAATACCTGGTATGTATCCACTAAAATCTGTGTTACCGCGTTGAACCTGTGCTGACGGTCGCGTAGGAAAATCAGATACGCTCTGAACATCAAGAAACTCGAGTTCGACACCGTTTGGCTCGAATTCCACGAGATCGAACCGACGCTCACAAAGTTGGGTGCTAAGCCCACGGAAACCGAGCCTGATGGGTACGTCCTCCGCGTGCGAATTTGTCCTGTAACCAACTTCTCACACGCGTTTCCCTACGTAGAACTCCGTGGTACACCCTCCCCACGATCTACGATCCCACCACCGACCAGCTCGTCTCCAACTCGAGGGACATCGCAGAGTACCTTGACAAACAATACCCTGCCACTCAGAAGCTCGTCCTCGATTCCGCATTCGAGACCGAGTGGGAAGAAGTCGTTTTTACCAACGTGATCAAGACCTTTACCCCGTCTGCATTCATGGTCCTCCACAATCGCGTCTCCGTGCCGGCCGGTCAACACATCCGTAAGATCAGGGAGGCCCAGTTCGGCAAGACGCTCGAGGATCTCAGCACGGAGGAGTCCGTTCGTCAACAGTGGAAGGGATTCGAGAAGGGGTATAGCAACATCGCCGAATTTTACAAGAAGCCTGGGACCACCTTCCTCAGTAAAGGAGACACACCGATGTGGGCCGATTTAGTCGTTTGTTCGTGGTTTATCTCCCAGAAGTTCATTTACGGCGAGGACTCGAAGCAGTGGAAGAACGTCCTGGAGTGGGATGGAGGATTGTGGAAGAGGTTGAATGAAGCTTTGCAGGTGTACGAGGGTGAAGGGTTGGAGTAAATCTTCTGCGGGTATAAATATTCTGGACCGCTGATACCTTGTAAACAAAATTTACTGTGATCTGAGTTCCCGCTGCTCGAAGTTTTGACAATCCATAATATACGATGCATGAACAGTAGACAATATAAGAATGGGGTGCATAGATGAGCGCGACGAGGTCGCCCTGGACATGGTACATGGGATCTCTAACCTATTGCACTTCGACAGAGGCCACCGACTCGAGATTAAGACATAAAGAACATGGTCGTACATTATCTCCCTGTAACCAGTGATAGATACATCTTGCAATCTGGCAACTTAATCAAAAATGTCAGTGGCGAACCGTGACAATTTCGAGAGTTGGGCCAAATATGTAACAGCTTCTTCCTTGCCTCCTCCCTTGTCTTCCAAAATGATATCACCCAACTTATCCTTCACTCCCAAAGCCACTTTACCGGACCCACAGAAGTAGTACTGTATCGTTTGTGTTAAGGTGGTGTGTGTGATCGTTAATGGGATGGAATGTACTCACGCTTGCACCGTTTTTGAACCACTCCCTGATGATCTCCTTATCCTGCCAGACACGACTTTGAAAAACCATGGGTAAGCATTTCTCCGCGACGGTATATCCAGCGGTACCACTCACTCTTGAACGTACTTCGCCCCCTCAGATTTGGCGATATTCCTGGAGAAAGCCGGTCGGACTTCAAGTAAACCAGACTTGGTCCACTCCTCAATATCCGTCTTTGAGTACAAGTAATCTTCCTCCGGAGACCTGCATCCGAAGAACAAAAGCATCTTTCCAACATCTCGTCCGGACGCCTTCTGCAACGCTCGTTCCTGGATGAACCCGCGCATAGGAGCGATACCCGACCCGGCGGCGATCATCACGATGGGGATGGATGGGTCGGCCGGTAGGTGGAACGCGTTTGAAGGTCGCACAGCCATTTGGACCTTGCCACCTGGCTGGAGACCGTCCAAGTACGTAGAAGCAACACCCATAAAGTCTTCGTCCTTTCCGGACAACGCGGGAGCCTTGATGACGCTCACGGTGAGGGTAACGCGCTGCGGGTTCCAGATCGGCGAAGAGGAGATCGAGTATTGCCTGACTCGCATGGGGGGGAGCATCTCTATGAATTGGGCAAAGGTCGGTTGGACATCCGGGTTCGCCTCGAGGATGTCCAGTACGCTGATGCGCTTCTCTAACACTTCCCCCGCGTAATTTTCCGATAGGTTGTTGAGGGCTTGGGTCGCCGCCTCCGACTTGGAAGCCTTCAAGAGATCGCGAAGATTGCGCGGGGTTCCAGGCTGAGAAAGCTCAACGTATCCACATAAGAGTTCAAAGAAAGTTATCGGTCGTCCGACTGGTAAGGAACTAGGGATGTTTGAAGAGAGGGTGATCTGCAACACATGTATCAAAAATCTAGAAAGGATATTGTCGTCTACCAATGCACCTCCTGTTCAGCGGGAAGCTTGAACCGGTTAAGAACACGCTTGACGTCCCGAATGGGGTTCACGGGGAGACTAGGGAGGTGAAGAATCAGTCAAATGGGAGAAAATATGGTGTACATGCACGGACATCGCAAGATAATCGCCGGCGGCATAGGTCTGACCAGCTGGTAGTTCAAACTCTGCGGAATATCAGCCATGACTAGGGGGACTGCGCGGGAAGTGGCGTACCGATGTGCCTCTTGACCGGCTTCCCGGGTGTAGTCAACAAAGTGTTGCTGATGACTTCTCCGATGGCGGCATCGGTCTGACGGAGTGTCCCCGCCCTCTCCGCCCCCGTCGATGTTTCCTTGATCTCGATCGCCGAAACCGTGGTCGAAGAGGTGGTGCTATATTCCTAGGGGAGAACGGGTGAGTTCGTCTGTAAAGGGGGCTGTTACACGATTTTACCTCAGTCAACCTCTTGAAGAGGCTCTCTTCCCAATTGTCAAAATCTTTGAATATTTCCGACCCCCCCGCATCGCCTTCACCTCTAGGAATAAGGGCTTTCCCGCCGTTCTTGGTGATCAACTCATCGATAAGTTTCGGAATGCGTTGATACGTCTGGATCCAGTCGCGGTTTCCGCAACCAAACACCGCGTATTTGATATTCGAGAGCAGAGAGTCGCCCTGCAAGTTGCTCAGCCACTTGAAGAAGTACGCAGCATTGTCAGCAGGCTCGCCTATCATCCAGATCAGCCCATCGTGCGATTCCCATAATTTGGAGCAGCTCACCCTCGAAAGAAGCAGTGACGATGATCACAGGCCCGCCCGATGGTATTTTTTCAGCAGCCGAGTCCAGAGTTCCGATCGACGGCCGGAACCCATGTCCGGGAGCGTCAGATGCGATCCTCTGCGCGAAAGTTTCACAGGTTCCAGAGTTTGATCCGTACAAGATGCAGAGCGGCGTTTTTTCAGATACGCCGGGAGTCGCAGAAGCGAATGTCGGAGTCGGAGCGCCGTGGTTAATTTGAACCGGGAGTTTGGCACTCGAAGGAGTGGTGTAGAGTCTCGTTGACCTTTTTCTTGGATATGCATGAATCCCGAACCCATCCGGTTTGATGGTCACACTCTGCTTCAATCTCAGGGTGTAGCTTGGATCGTCGGCTACAAGATTGAATCGCTGGAAAACGGTTGCGATAGCCATCTGAGCTTCCTGCAAGGCGAAGCTACGTCCCTAAAATCACGGTTGAGTTCGACGGTCTAGAATGACAACACTGCAGGACGCTCACGATGCAACCACGTAAACCAAATCCGAATGGATGCCAAGCATTCGGCTGGTGTGAAGGATTATTAGGTCTTGTGAGATATGGATGGGGGGGAACCTACTGGCAGCGCCTCGAACTTCCCGTCCAACATTCGCTCAGGCCTAAAGAGGTGTCCCTGGCACAATCTTAGAACTCACGCGAGCGGGGAAGAGAAAGAGCGGGGGAAAAACACACACATCATCTCCCCAGATCTCCGGGTCACATTGAACTTGGGCAATATTGACTGTGATGGTATCTTCTGGGGTGACGGCGTACTTTCCATTGCCGATCGTGGTGGCTTCCGCAGGGGACACGGATCGAGTCGAAGCGGGAGGGTGTAGACGGAGGGTTTCCCTCATGACTGCGACCGTATACGGCATCTTTGGCAGATCTTCCAAAGAAATCGGTCGCTCCCCCAACACTTGATCGATTTCGGTCCTCAACTTGAGGAGAACCCCCGGATGTTTTATTACCTCGTAAGTCACAAATGAGAGCATAGCTGAATGTCGTTTGTCAGTGGCTACCCGTGCAGACCATGAAGATACAACGTACCAGAAGTGGTCTCGTGACCGGCAATGAGGAATGTAATCAACTGCAAATATTCAGTTGAGGATTTATCGCTTTGGAGGTGCCGGTGAGACCAAGTCATACGTTGTCAACAATAGACTCGTCAGTCATCTTCTCCCCGGTCTTGGTGTCAACCGCCATCAACATTCGATCAAGCAGATCCTTGTGAGCACCAGGCTCGGTCGGGTTTTCCTTGCGTTTCTGAACAACTTGAAATAGGAAGAAGGTTAGGTACTGTGGTGTGCGTACTTAGGCCTCATAAACCCACTAGATTTTGCGATGTCAGTCATAAGCTTGGCATCCGCATCAAACTGTGCTTGGGAGTTGGTCATTACCGCAGTTGCGAGCCGCGGTCGATTGGAGCGCAGTTGGGATTCTATAAGGAACCTGTTCATTGCAGTCACAAAAGGCACCATGCCCTCCTGAAGTTCAAATCAGTACTGCGGGAAGCGCAAGTAGTAGTCTCCTGACAGTGTAAAAGGAATTCATCCTATAAGACATCGAAGCAAGAGAGATGGCGTCGAGTGTCAATTTTGTGTAGTCTATGGTGGGATCGATCAGATGGTCGGGACCAAACCTATCAGATGCATATTTAGTTGTGCAATTGTGATAAGTTGCTTGAAGAGATTGTTCACCTTTCCCATTTGTCCACAAGCTGGGAAATGACGTCTTCCATGGCTGGAAACATATCCCGGATTGCTGCAGCTCCAAAGACCGGCATGAGGAGGCGATCTGGATACTCAGTATCAGCGATATTGTCTCGGTCCATGGCCACGGGCTGGACGTACGAGCGATACCCCAGTTCTTATCCACTGTGTGGGCCCTGTTTTGGAGAGACTGAGCGGACGTTCTCAGAACCTGTTGTAGTCGACGCACGTGAAGAGACCATCATGAACAAGAGTTGCAATCTCTTTGAGGGAACCGGCTATTGTCTTGTGGAAACGTTTCTCGTCGCAGACCTCGCGGAGGAGATTGTAGCTGTTGATGACGACGACTTTCCTGTCTAGAAATTCCCAAGACACATTGGAAACTGGCACTTGGGCATTACGAGGTTTTCGGCAGACTCACTGATAAGGTCCAGACGGAAAATTTCACCATATTGGCGATACAAAAGCATAAACGAGCTCGTCGGTGCCTCTTTGTCGATAGAGGTGACGTTTCCCAAGAATGGGATTCTTAGAGGCTGAGGAATCGGTTGCGTCATGGTGCGTTGGAGACAGGATGCTGCAGCTGAAGAAACAGGCAGTGAAGAGAATATACGTCGGTCAGAAGGTCTTTATATCAGTCGTACCCCCTCGACCACCGCTAAATGTGATCCCGTGGACCCGGCAGAACTGAATGCGAAGAAGCGAAGAGGCGCTGCCCAAGCATTCATAGACTTGAGGCATTCAGATACGATTGTGTTCCATGGGAGGAATCACCGGGATGGCGGCCTGCAGGGGAAGGCTTTCGAGACAAATCCACACTTGTCATGGACTGAATGTGACGCGACCTCCGCGGAGTTGTGGAGGTGTTGACACATCAGCGAGACTCAGATTAGAGGCCGCCAACCAAGCCAATCATGGTGCGGCCGAACGTGGGTCCACATCCGGGTATGATCTCGGCCGCTCAAGTCTACCCTCGCGGTTCGGTGCCGATATGTTTCGAAAATCACGTGTCGGTCGGGCCGAGATATTGAACGGTCACCGCAAAGGAGGCAAGACCAACTCCTGCACACCACACAGAAAACCGGTATACAGTACTCTCACCCGAGGATCTTGGGCTTTTTTTTGACACTGGAACCATTTGTCAGCGCCCCCCGTGAACGCTGTCCGGACAGTTAGGTCCCCGTATGCCACCCCATCCATTGAAGCTTTGCAAGCCCGAAACCCAACTCTGCCCTCTTACTCAGCCTTTCGGGTACCTTGGGAAAGGCATTCAATGGCTCGTACATGCATCTTTGTCAAGCTTGATCCATCTCCATTGAACGTAGAAGTTTGATCTAGTTTAAGTGAATGCGGGATCATGTCTCTTCCGGGCCAACCCAGCCATACAGATCCCGAAGCCCGAGGGTCTGACCGCACCGGCGCTCAAACTGTTATGCGAATAGAGTGCCGGCGCTGTATCTTGGGTCCTTGGATATCGGCCCATAATAACGACTCCTGGCTGATGCGCAGTTGAATTTACTCCTGGTTCTCCGCGGAGATGTGCTACTTCGCGGCTGTACGTACATGGTCGAACTATGGGTCGTATATCACCGTAGATGTACCCGTCTAAAAGATTGTGTGTAGTATTCCAAATCCACCAAGGTTCAATGAAAGAGTTTCAGCCCCCCAGATGAATGCGAAGTGCTCATGAGCTAGACTAAAACGCAGGTCCCTGGAGATTATCGGGGCCCCAAATGTATGACGAAGCACCCTCCGGGGATGGAGGAATGTTCTTGCACGACAAGCGAAGTGTGTCTGACCAAATGTCGATGGTTGAAAACAAGTGTCGTCGGCTTGGTATCCGTGACCGTGCGACGAGCGAACAGGTCCCCAAAGAAGCAGGACTGTTGGAAATTATCGACAATCCTATCGATCTGCTATTGTGGGGATCCATGACAGGAGGGGACATGTCAGTGTTGTGACTGGGATTTGGTCGTTCGGAGACACGGAGGTAATTTAGTAGAAGTACTCTCATCTCGACTACTTCAAGGGTTTGGAAGCCCAGGTTGGGGAACTAATGATACGTGGAGGATGGAAGTTAGTATACACGTATTAGAGGTGATATTTCCGCCCACCCGTGTACAAGTCTTCATCTGAGACGAATTCGATCACGCCGACCTGCTCGAACCGGGGTAACCATCCTGTGTTTGCCTTGAGCCTGCCCACTTCCTCCTTCCACTCGCACGTGAGACAATGGAACTGGACAACCATCTTAGTG
>Ga0307513_10009038_pt1 | contig 12638 bp, 11 predicted proteins | sample 15_EM_MG_FD_202174 | JGI IMG/M metagenome (GOLD analysis project Ga0307513, IMG submission 202174) | Populus trichocarpa ectomycorrhiza microbial communities from riparian zone in the Pacific Northwest, United States - 15_EM | ecosystem: Host-associated > Plants > Roots > Unclassified | place... | reverse complement strand
TCAACATTCTGCGCACCCCGCCGGCCGACACCAGCGAGAACTGCGTGAAGGGCGTGGTCAAGGAAATCGCCTACATGGGCGACATGTCCATCTACCTCGTGAAGATCGACACCGGCAAGATAGTCCGCGTGACGTTGCCGAACGTCGAGCGGTTATCCGACGACGAGCGCATCGGCTGGGACGAGACGGTGTGGCTGAGCTGGCATGGCTCGAGCCCGGTCGTCGTGACCCAATGAAGCGGCCCGAGAGCTGAGCCGTGGCAATTACCAGCGCCCGGATAGGTTCGCGCGATTCGCAGGGGCGTCTCGGCCCCGTGTGGACGTTCCTGTTCCGGTACGGCCCGCCGCGCTGGACCGAATACGTCCTGCGCAACTGGTCGGGCCAGCGGCTGGTCATCGCCATCCCGTACCTGTGGTTGCTGCTGTTCTTCCTGGTCCCGTTCCTGATCGTCCTCAAGATATCTTTCGCGGAGTTCTCGCCGCTCGGCCGCCCGCCGTACGAACCCGTTTTCCAGTGGCTGGACGAGGGCGCGCTGCACGTCAAGCTGCTGGTCGGCAGTTATGTCTATCTATTCAACGAGCCGCTGTACGTCAGCGCCTGGATCTACTCGGTCAAGGTGGCGTTTTTCTCGACGCTTCTGTGTCTCGCGCTCGGCTACCCGATGTCGTACGCCATCGCGCGCGCGCCGCCGGCGCAGCGCAACATCTTCCTGATGCTCATCATTCTGCCGTTCTGGACTTCGTTCCTGCTGCGCGTCTACGCGTGGATAGGCCTGCTGAAGACCGACGGCGTCATCAACAACGTGCTGCAGTTCTTCGGCATCATCGACGCGCCCCTGGCGATGATGAACACCAGCTTCGCGGTGTATATCGGCATCGTCTATTCATACCTGCCGTTCATGATCCTGCCGCTTTATTCGAATCTCGAGAAACACGACAACACCCTGCTCGAAGCGGCGAACGATCTGGGCGCCGGCCCGGTCAAATCATTCATGCGCATCACCTTGCCGCTATCCACCCCCGGGATCGTCGCCGGATCGCTGCTGGTATTCATCCCGGCGGTGGGTGAATACGTGATTCCCTCATTGCTGGGGCGTACGGATCAGCTCATGGTGGCCAAGCTACTCTCCGACGAGTTCTTCCTGAACCGCGACTGGCCGAGGGCGAGTGCGGTGGCGATCGCGATGCTGTTGCTGCTGGTGGTGCCGATCATGTTGTTCCAGCATTATCAGAACAAAGAATTGCAGGCGAGCAAGAAGTGAAAACCGAGGGCCTGTTCAGCAAGACCATGCTCGGCTTCGGCTTCGTCTTCCTGTACGTGCCGATCCTCTCGATGGTGTTCTTTTCCTTCAACAATTCGCGCCTGGTGACGGTGTGGGACCCGGCGAACTCCCCGACCCTCAAGTGGTACGGCAGGTTGTTCGACGACAGCGCCATCCTGTCGGCCGCCTGGCTATCTATCCAGGTCGCGGCGATGACGGCCACCGGCGCCGTGGTCCTGGGCACGCTGGCCGGCCTCGTGTTGTCGCGTTTCGGCCCTTTCAAGGGCCGCGCGCTGCTGCAGGGCCTTACTACCGCACCCTTGGTCATGCCCGAAGTCATCACGGGGCTGTCGATGCTCCTGTTGTTCGTATCGGCGGAGCAGCTGCTGCAGTACCTGTTTGGCTGGCAGTTCAACCGTGGCGTCGCCACCATCACCATCGCCCACATCACCTTCACGATGGCCTACGTCACCGTGGTCGTCCAGTCGCGGCTAGCTAGCTTCGACGATTCCCTGGAGGAGGCAGCGCTCGACCTGGGCGCCCGCCCGGCCAAGGTGTTCTTCCGGATCACCGTACCGCTGATCCTGCCCGCCATCCTGTCGGGCTGGTTGTTGGCTTTCACGCTTTCGTGGGACGATCTCGTCGTGACGCAGTTCGTCTCCGGACCTGGGTCGAATACCCTCCCCATGGTCATCTTTTCTCGTGTTCGACTAGGTGTAAGCCCGGTCGTGAATGCTCTAGCAACCATAATGGTCCTGATAGTCGCATTAGGCGTGATCTTGTCGGCGTTTCTCATGCGCAGGCAGGAACAGCGTCGCAAACGCGAGGAACAGATGGCCGCCGCCGGCTAACTACTGATAAACTTCCACCAATAGACTCTGACGAGGATTCGATCAATGGCCAAATCAGCCCGTAAACACAATGCCCCCTGGACGCCCGCGGATCTGAAGAAGATGCGCGGCCTGGCGAAACAGAAGATGTCCGCCCGACTCGCTGCGAAGGAACTGGGCCGCTCAACCGGCGCAGTCAAGTACAAGGCGATGGTAGAAGGGATTCGCTTTCGCTTCATCGACCAGCCCGCTGGCGTGCAGTTGAAACTCGCCCGCAAGGCGAAACGCGCCAAGAAGAAGTAGGCGTCTACGCAGGCGCCGCGTACGGGGGTGCGCGGCTGCTTTGCGCAAGCGAGCGATGAAAAGTCCGCAAGGATTCTTGAGCAAGTTGCCCGACGTCGGCACCACGATATTCACCGTGATGTCGCGCCGCGCCACCGAACTGGGCGCGGTCAACGTGGGGCAGGGGTTCCCCGACTACCCCATAGATCCCGAACTCGCGTCCTGCGTCACCGAAGCGGTGCAGGCGGGTTTCAATCAGTACGCGCCGATGGAAGGCAGCGTCGCGTTGCGCGCCGCCATCGTCGCCAAGATCGCCGCCAGCGGCGGCCGGCAAGTCGACGCCGAGACGGAGCTCACCGTGACCTGCGGTGGCACCGAATCTATCTACTCCGCGATCCAGGCGGTGGTGGGGCAGGGCGACGAAGCCATCGTCTTCGACCCGGCCTACGACGCGTACGATCCGGCCATCCGGCTCTCCGGTGGGCGTTGCGTGCACATTCCGCTCGCGGCGCCGCACTTCCGGTACGACTGGGATCGCGTCAAACACGCGGTCAACGAACGCACCCGGCTCATCGTCATCAACAACCCGCACAACCCCGCCTGTACGGTTGCTTCCGCCGCCGACCTGGAAGCACTGGCGGCGCTGGTTCGCGACCGGCCCATCACGGTGCTGGCCGACGAAGTCTACGAACACGTGCAGTACGACGGCCGGGTGCACCAATCCGTCATGAATCATGTGGAGCTTCGCGAGCGCAGCTTCGCGGTGTATTCGTTCGGCAAGACACTGCACATCACCGGCTGGCGCGTGGGTTATTGCGTCGCGCCGGCGTTGCTGACCCGCGAGTTGCGCAAGGTGCATCAATTCAATGCATTCAGCATTGCCGCGCCCCTGCAGGCGGCGATCTGCCTCTATCTACAGCGCCGCCCGGACGCCTGGCGGGAGGTGGCGGCGTTCTTCAGCGCAAAACGTGACCTGTTGAGGGAACGGCTGAAGGTGAGCGGGCTGTCCATGCCGCCGGCCGAGGGCAGCTATTTCCAGCTGGCGGATTATTCGTCGCTGGGCGGCGAGATCGCCGCCTGCAACGACGTGGAATTCACAGAGCGGCTCATCAACGATGCCGGCGTCGCGGTGATCCCGTTGTCGCCGTTCTACCGCGAGCCGCCGCCCGACATGCGCATCGTCCGGTTGTGCGTCGCCAAACAGGACGCGACGCTCATCAAGGCGGCAGAACGCATCTGCGCGTACACCCAGGGTCTCGCGAACACACACCGGGCGGGTCAATGAGCTTTCGCATCAGTCTCGCGCAGCAGCCGCTGGTCTGGCACGACGCGCTCGCGAATCGGGCGCACTTCGAAAGCGTCTTGAGGCCGCTCGCCGGCAGCACGGATCTGGTCGTGCTTCCCGAGATGTTCACTTCCGGATTCACGATGCAGCCGGAGAAATATGCCGAAGCGGCCCATGGAGAGACCCGCGCCTGGCTGCTGTCGCAGGCCAGGTTGCTCGATGCCGCCGTCGGCGGCAGCGTGGCGGTCAGCGACCATGGCCGGCACTTCAATCGGTTCATGTTGGCTACGCCCGACGGCGAGGTACATCAGTACGACAAACGCCACCTGTTTCGCATGGGCGGCGAACATCGCCACTACAGCGCCGGCGGCCACGCGCTGATCGTCGAATGGCGCGGTGCGCGATTGTGTCCGTTGGTTTGTTATGACCTGCGTTTTCCCGTGTGGAGCCGGCGCCGCCCCGAGCTCGAATACGACATCGCGCTGTTTGTCGCGAGCTGGCCGGCGGCGCGGCGATATGCCTGGTCGACTCTGTTGCGCGCCCGCGCGATGGAGAACCAGGCCTTCGTCGTCGGCGTGAATCGCGTGGGTGAGGATGGCGGCGGCAATTCCTACGTTGGTGACAGCGCGGTGCTCGATTTTCTCGGGCAACCCATCGTCGAGCTCACCGACCAGGCGCAGGTCGTGACGGTGCCCGTCGATCTCGAAGCGTTGCACCTCTGGCGCGACAAGTTTCCCGCGCACCTCGACGCCGATGCCTTTTCGCTGGAGTAAACGAGTAGGCTGGAACGATGAAGAAGCCCACACTCGTCAACCACCCGCCCAACGTTGCGCCGCCGCCCGGCAACCTGCCGGTCGTGGCTCCTATCTACCAGAGCGTCAAGTACGAATTCGAGACGGTCGCCGAGACGCTGAAGATGCTGCGCGGCGAATCGCCGGGTTATTTCTACATGCGCGCCAGCAACCCCACCACGCGCCAGCTCGAGCTCACGCTCGCGGCGCTGCAGGGGCGTGACGACTGCCTCGCGACCGCGTCGGGAGTCAACGCCATCGCCCAGACCCTGATCGCGTTGACGAAGCAGGGCGATCACGTGTTGTTCTTCATCGAGACCTACGGGCCGACACGCAACATCATCCGCCGCCTGCTGGCGCGATTCGGGGTCGACAACACGATGTTGTCGATCGAGGACCTGGCCGGCATCGAGAACGTGCTCGTCACGCGACCGACGCGGCTGGTGTTGTTCGAGAGCCCGACCAATCCAATCACGAAGGTCGCGGACATCGAACGGATCGTCGAGCTCGCGCACAAACACGACGCGCTGGCGGTCATCGACAACACCTTTGCCGGGTTTCATCAACACGGCGAATACGACATCGATCTCTACGTGCACAGTCTCACCAAGTACGCCTCGGGCACGGGCGATGTGATGGGTGGCGCGGTGATCGGCCGCCACGAGCTCATCGAAGGCATGCGCCCGGATTTCGCCGTGTTGGGCGCGCTGCTCGATCCGCATTCGGCGTTCCTGATCCAGCGCGGTCTCAAGACCTATTTCGTGCGTTACAGCGCGCAGACCGCGAGCGCGCAGAAGATCGCGGAACATCTCGCGAAACATCCGGCGGTGAGCAAGGTTCACTATCCCGGGCTGCCAGGGCATCCGCAGGCGGCACTCGCGAACAAGCAGATGCGCGAGGCTGGCACGGTGGTCAGCTTCGATTGCAAGGATGGCAGCGAAGCGGCGCGGCATTTCAGCGAGCGGCTCACGTTGTTTGCACTCACCGCGAGTCTCGGCTCGACCGAATCGCTGGTGATGGCGCCGCAGCTCATGGGCAGCCGCGATTTCACGCCGGAGCAGGTCAGGCGATCGGGGATCGCGCCGAGCACCGTGCGCCTTTCGATCGGGCTCGAGGATATCGACGACCTGATCGCGGATATCGAGCAAGCCCTCACCTGAAATGCCCCGGCCGAAAAGGGGACATTCCGAGTTAATCGCAATTGTGATGCGCGGACGCATCAGATCTTCGAATAACTCGGAATGTCCCCTTTATCCTTTTTTATCCTGCGGCGGCGTCTCAGTTCCGCGCGTCCTCGCTAGACGAAACACGGCCAACTCGCGATAAAGCTCGTTCGTTTTCCAAACCTTGCGAGCTTATGTTGAATCGCCCGAATGCCCTGACGAATGAGTCCCTGGATGCCCGCCGTACGGTGGGGGCGCAGCTGCGCGAGCGGCTGCAGGAGTTACCGCCGTCTCCGTTCGAATGGGCGGCTTTCGATCCGGTGCAGGCTTTGGGCAAGAGCGCCGTCTCGCCCGATCTGCGCCTCGCAACCATGACACGGATGTTGTGTACCGCCCCGGCGCGCAGCGCGGAGCTGCGTGCGTTGTGGAACGAGTCCGTGCTCACCGGAGCCTATGCGCTGCGGATCGCGCCTCATCTTGGCGGCGACGCGCAGGTCAGTGGCATCGCCGGATTGCTGCACCGCCTCGGCGACAGACTCACGTTGAGGGCAATCGCCGTCATCGAACACTCCTCGCGCCTGAGACTCGACGCGGCCAGCAAGGCCGATCTGTGCGCCGAGCATGGCGGCGGGCAGCTCGAACGTGTGGTGCGCGCCTGGGGCGTTCCACCGCTCGCCGCGGCCACCGCCGCCGAATGGCGCCGTCTGCGGGAATTCCCGGGCGCGGCAGCCGACGCCACCGCCGTCTACCTGGCGCGGTTGTTTGCCATCGAGGCAACCGCTCCGCATTTCTGCGCCCCGGGGGCAATCGAACACGCGGTCGACGAGCTGGGGCTCGACACTAACATCTTGTCCACGCTCCGCAGTGATGCCACGATAGCGGCGCTGCTGAACACCCTGCATTGAAGTAGTTGGGGGACACACCCCGTTTTCCCGCAAATAGGGAGTGTCCCCGATCCGACGTACCCTGGGAGGGGTCATGAATATTGCGAGACCGGTTCGCGCCGGCGCGACTCTTGTGGTTGCGTTGTGTCTTTCGGCGCAGATCGACGCCGCTCCCACCATCGCCGAGTTTGCCGCCGACACGGATTTCAGTTTTCCGACACTTTCCCCGGACGGCGACAAGGTCGCGTTCGTGACGCGCCTGAACGACGTCCGCGCGCTGGTGGTGCTCGATCTGGTCAAGAAAGAGCGCCGCGCGATCATGCGGGCGACCAATGACACCTTCGAATTGAGCTGGTGCGGCTTCAAGACCAACGATCGACTGTTGTGCGGATTCTCCGGCACTGAGTTCGAGGGAGGCCAGCCGTATGCGGTCACCCGCCTGGTGTCGATCGATGATTCGGGCAAGGCAAAACCGAAAGTGCTGATTCAGAATGGCGACCACGGCCAGTCGCAATTCCAGGATCGGATCATGGACTGGCGACCCGACGATCCCAAACACGTCTACATCCAGCTCACCGGCGACAGCGGCGGGCCGTTTCCGAACGTGTATGCGCTCGATGTGGTGACGGGCCTGACCACCGTCGTGCAGCGCAGCCGCTTTCCCATCCTGAACTGGCGGACCGATCGCAAGGGCGTCGTGCGTTTCGGTTCCGGATACGACGAGAAGAAATTCACCTACCTGACGCGCGATTCCGCGGACGACAAGTGGCGCACGCTCGCCAAATGGGAACTCGGCCACGACGATTTCGACGTGATCGGTTTCGGGCCGTCGCCCGGCACTTTGCTGGTCGAGGCGGACCACAACGGCCGCAGCGCCATCTTCGAGATGGATCTCACGGAGAAGAGCGATCGACAGCTGTTGTTCGCGAATCCGGAAGTGGACGTGGGCCGCCCCATCTACTGGCCGGTCGACCGGCGCATCATCGGATTCGGCTACTCGACCGATCGCCACAAGCGCATGTTGTTCGACGCGGAGGCGGAGAGTGTCTACGCCTCGATCGATGCCGTCATGCCGAATGCCGAAAACTCCGTAGTCGACGCATCGCGCGACGGCAAGAAACTGCTGATCGCCTCGGAATCCGACGTACGGCCGTCGGAATACTTCGTGCTCGATCTCAACGAGAAGAAATTGCGCAGGGTCGGTAGCGCCAATCCGGCACTGGCGAAGACACCGCTTTCCGAGATGAAGCCGATCAGCATCAAGGCACCGGATGGAAAGATCCTGCCGGGTTATCTCACGCTGCCGCTCAATTCGAGCGGCAAGAAGCTGCCCACGATCGTTTACCCGCACGGCGGGCCTTACTACCGTGACAGCTGGGGCTTCGACCCGATGGTGCAGTTCATGGCGAGTCGCGGCTTCGCCGTCATCCAGGTGAATTTTCGCGGCTCCACCGGGTATGGCGAAGAGTGGTACCAGGCGGGCTTGCGCAATTGGGGCACGGTGATGGTCGATGACATCACGGCGACGACGAAGTGGGCGATCGCCGAGGGGATCGCGGACCCCGCCCATACCTGCATCGTCGGCTGGAGCTACGGCGGCTACGCGGCGTTGATGAGCGCGGTGCGCGAATCGGACCTGTACAAATGCGTCGTCAGCATCGCGGGGGTGTCCGATCTGCGCGCGCTCGCCAATGAGCAGCGGCGCTTCTACGGCGGCAGATTCCGCGCGAAGTATTCGATCGGTGAGGACATGGATGAGCTCAAGGCCGGCTCGCCGCTGCGTTCGCCGGACAAGATCAAGGCGCCGGTGCTGCTGGTGCACGGCGACGATGATATCCAGGTGGGCATCGATCACAGCCGCCGCATGGCACGGGCGCTCGACCGGGAGAAGAAGAAGTACGAACTGGTCGTCATCAAGGATGGCAACCACTCGCTGTCGCGATACGAGTGGCGCGAGACGTTGCTGACCAAACTAGAGGCCTTCCTGGCCGCCAACAACTGAGTGGTGCCGGGAAGGGAATCCCGGGAATAGTCCGAAACGCGATAGATTTGCGGCTTCGAACTGCCGTGCCGTTGCGTGCACAGTGCCGGCAGGTTCACTTCAGGCGAGCTCTGCATGCCGCGTCGTCTTCGCGTCCATGTGCCCGGCGGGTTTTATCACGTCACGCTGCGCGGCAATCATCAAAGAGACATCTTCATCGTCGATTCCGATCGGCACTTGTTGAATACGATTGTCGCGCGCGCCCTCGAAAAATACGGCGCGCAGCTGCACGCATATTGCTGGATGAAGAATCACCTTCATCTGCTCATGCGTGTGGATACCGAACCCCTTGGAAGCCCAATGCGCCAGATTGCGGCGGAGTTCGCGCGCGCAATGCAGCGAAAGCTCTCCACTACCGGCCATTACTTCGAGCGCCGCTATCACGCGAAGCTGGTCGTCTTCGACGCCTATCTAATGCAACTCGTCCGTTACATTCATTTGAACCCGGTCCGCGCGTGCGTTGTCGCCGATGCCGTCGATTTCCCCTGGTCGAGTCATCATGTCTACATCGGTGCGCGCGACGAGCCGTGGGTCTGCACGGATTTTGTGTTGCGAATGTTCGGCACCGAACGCGCGAAAGCGGTGGCGGCGTATCTGGATTTCATCAGCAGCCCCGGTGACGACGCAGTCCTTGCCGAGACCCCGCCGGTCGAAGCGACTCTCCCCGCGGACGATGAAAATACGGTGGATAACCAGCGGCCGCGGGCGTCGGCGCGAAGCCGCCAAACCCTGCTCGAGTTGATCGCTGAAGCGTGTCAGCGCTTCGAAGTCAGCCGGGATGATCTCGAATCACAGCTTCGCGACGCGTATCTCGTGAAGGTACGCGCATGGATCGCATTTCAGGCCACCAAACGGCGCGTGGCCACGCTTGCAGCAGTGGCCCGCGAATTACACCGTGACGAAGCCACGCTCAGGTATGCAATGCGCGCATACCCGCAAGAGATGGAATGATTATTCCCGGGATTCCCTTCCCGGCACCGCTACATGTTCCGGATCAGCGCGTCGCCGAATTCCGAGCACTTCACTTCCTTCGCGCCTTCCATCAAGCGCGCGAAGTCGTAAGTCACCGTCTTCTGGGCGATCGTCTTGTCCATCGCCGCAATGATGGCGTCGGCGGCTTCGGTCCAGCCCAGATACCGCAGCATCATTTCGCCGGACAGGATGACCGAACCCGGATTCACCTTGTCCTGGTCGGCGTACTTCGGCGCCGTACCGTGGGTGGCTTCGAACACCGCGTGGCCGGTGACGTAGTTGATGTTCGCGCCCGGCGCGATGCCGATGCCGCCCACCTGCGCCGCCAGCGCGTCCGATAGATAGTCGCCGTTGAGATTGGTCGTGGCGATCACGTCGAATTCATCCGGACGCGTCAACACCTGCTGGAGCGCGATATCCGCGATCGCGTCCTTCACGAGAATCTTGCCGCTCTTGAGCGCCGCGGCCTGTTCATCGTTCGCGGCCTTCTCGCCCGAGGCGGCCTTGGTCCGGCCCCATTGTTCCCACGTGTAGAACTTGTCGCCGAAATCCTTTTCCGCCAGCGCATAGGCCCAGTTGCGGAACGCGCCTTCGGTGAACTTCTGGATGTTGCCCTTGTGGACGATGGTCACGTTGCGGCGCTTGTTCTCGATCGCGTACAGCAGCGCTGCCTTGAACAGGCGCTCGGTGCCTTCCTGCGATACCGGCTTGAAGCCGATGCCCGACGTATCCGGGAAGCGGATCTTCGCGTACGCCTTCGGAAACGCCTCTTTGAACAGCGCCTTGAACTTCTTGTTGTCCTCGGTGCCGTGTTCGAATTCGATACCGGCGTAAATGTCTTCCGTGTTCTCGCGGAAGATCACCATGTCGACCTTCTCCGGCGCCTTGACGGGTGACGGCACTCCCTTGAACCAGCGCACCGGGCGCAGGCAGACGTACAGGTCCAACATCTGTCGCAGCGCGACGTTCAGCGAACGAATGCCGCCGCCGATCGGCGTGGTCAGCGGCCCTTTGATGGACACGAGATATTCGCGGCAGGCCTCGACGGTTTCCTCGGGCAGCCAGTTGTTGAACGCCTTGAACGATTTCTCGCCCGCGTAGACCTCGAGCCAGTGGATCTTTTTCTTGCCGCTGTAGGCCTTGGCCACCGCGGCATCCATCACGCGCACGCTGGCGTGCCAGATGTCCGGCCCCGTGCCGTCGCCGATGATGAACGGGATGATCGGCTGATCGGGTACCGTCAGCTGGCCGTTCTTGATTGAGATCTTCGCGCCGCCGGCCGGCGGCGTGACTTTAGGACTCGTGGGCATCGTAGCCATCGTGTGTCTTTCTCTTGAGCGTTCGCGGGGGGATTGAAGGGCCGCGATGCTAGCACAGCGCTGTTCGATACAATCCCGCTCCATGGCCAGAACACTCGATACCACCCCCGCCGCGGACGGCTTCTCCATGCCGGCGGAATGGGCGCCGCATGCCGGCTGCTGGATGCTCTGGCCCGAGCGTCCTGACAACTGGCGCGAAGGCGCGCAGCCCGCGCAACGTGCTTTCGGCGCCGTCGCTGCAGCCATCGCGGCCTTCGAGCCCGTCAGCGTCGGCGTCTCGGCGCCGCACTACGAATTCGCGCGCGCCCATCTGCCGCCGCAGATCCGGGTGGTCGAGATCTCACACGATGACTCCTGGATGCGCGACGTCGGACCTACTTTCGTCACCAACAAGAAGGGTGTCCGCCGCGGAGTGGACTGGCGCTTCAATGCCTGGGGCGGCTTGCGCGGCGGGTTGTACTTTCCCTGGGATCAGGACGATGCCGTGGCCCGCAAGGTGCTCGAGATCGAGGGCTGCGACCGTTACCGCGCTCCGTTCATCAATGAGGGCGGCGCCATCCACGTCGATGGGCAGGGCACGGCCCTGGTCACCGAACAATGTTTGCTCAACCCGAATCGCAATCCCGAGATGTCGCGGGAACAGATCGAGGATTCACTCAAGGCTTACCTCGGAGTTCAGGCGGTCATCTGGCTGGGCGAGGGCGTGATCGAGGATGAAACCGGTGGACACGTCGACAACATCGCCTGTTTCGTGAAACCGGGCGTCGTCGCGCTGCACTGGACCGACGACCGGCGCGATCCGCAACATGCGGTGTCTCTCGATGCTCTGGAGCGGCTCAAAGCCGCATATGACGCGCGCGGCCGCCGGATCAGCGTGATCAAGCTGCCCATGCCGGGCCCGCTCGAATTGACCGCCGCGGAAGCGGCCGGCGTGTTGGCCCGTGAGACCTCGCAGGCCCGCGCCGCCGGGGCACGGCTGGCGGGCTCGTACGTCAATTTCTACATCGCAAACAGAGGCATCGTCATGCCTTTGCTCGACCGGAAAACCGACCGGTCCGCGGCGGCGAAACTGCGCCGCGCGTTCCCGGGCCGCAGGATCGTCGGCGTGCCGGCCCGCGAGATACTGTTAGGCGGAGGCAACATCCACTGCATCACACAGCAGGTTCCGGCCGTTCGTAGTTAGGGAGGGGCGAACAATGAAGATTCTCGCGCGTGTGGCGGTCGTAGTCCTCGCGATCCCGGGCCTGGCCGCCGGCAACGGAGACTACGTCGCGGTCAACGGCCTGCGGATGTATTACGAAACGCATGGCGCCGCAACGGCCGGCCGCCCGGTGCTGATCCTGCTGCATGGCGGCTCCGGCACTCTCGAGACGAGCTTCGCGCGGCTGTTGCCGTTGCTGACCGATCGCCGGGTCATCGCGATCGAACAACAGGGCCATGGGCACACCGCCGATATCGATCGGCCGCTCGAGTATGCGCAGATGGCCGAAGACACCGCGGCACTCATCGCCAAGCTCGAGCTCGGGAAAGTCGACTGCCTCGGCTGGAGCGATGGCGGGAACGTTGCATTGCAACTGGCGATACGCCATCCGGAAGCGGTGCGCAAAGTGGTTGCCGCGAGCGCGAACTTCCGGGCGGATGCCATGAAGGAGGATTCGGTGGCATTCATCAAAGCCGCGACGGCGGAAACCTGGCCACCGCCGGTAAAGGCCGCCTACATGCGCGTCGCCCCGGATCCGCAACATTGGGGCGCGTTCATAACGAAAGTGAAGCGGTTGTGGCTCGAGACGCCCGACTGGCCCGAAGCGCA
>Ga0307513_10009037_pt1 | contig 12639 bp, 9 predicted proteins | sample 15_EM_MG_FD_202174 | JGI IMG/M metagenome (GOLD analysis project Ga0307513, IMG submission 202174) | Populus trichocarpa ectomycorrhiza microbial communities from riparian zone in the Pacific Northwest, United States - 15_EM | ecosystem: Host-associated > Plants > Roots > Unclassified | place... | reverse complement strand
GCGGATGCCCTCTGCCGCAACCTCCTTCGCCAGGCCCATCGTGAACACGTCGATCGCACCCTTCGCGGCGGCGTAGTCGACGTACTGCCCCGGCGCACCGATGCGCGCCGCGGCCGACGACAGGTTGACGATCGCGCCGCCGCGGCCGCCGCGCGCCGTCGACATCCGCTTCACCGCCTCGCGTGCGCAGACGAAGCTGCCGATCACGTTGATTGCGAACATGCGCTGCAGCCGCTCGACCGTCATCGCGTCGAGGCGCGCCTGCACGTCGACCACGCCGGCGTTGTTGACGAGCGCGGCCAGCGGCGGCAGTTCGGCGTCGAGGGCCGCGAACATCGCCAGCACCTGCGCCTCGTCGGACACATCGGCCTGCAGCGCCAGCGCGCTGCCGCCGGCGTCGCGGATGCGCGCGACCAGGCCCTGCGCGGCGGCGGTGCCGTGCGTGTAGTTCACCGCGACGGTCCAGCCGCGCTGCGCGGCGAGCCAGCTGGTGGCCGCGCCGATGCCGCGGCCGCCGCCGGTGACGAGGACGGTGCGCGGGGCGGCGATCGGGCTGGGGTTCATCGGGGTCTCCGTCGGTCGGGGTCGGCGCGGGTCGCCGCTACTCGTCGTCGTCACGCACTGCTTCTTCGCCGCGGGCCGGCTCGCGCGCCTTCTTGTCCAGCGTCGCCTTCAGCGGCGCGAGGCCGTCGACGAAGGCATCGGTCGAGATCGGCTTCGCCAGGCGCAGCGCGGGCGGGAACAGGTGGCTCATGTAGAGCTCGTCGCCGAACTGGTCGCTGCGCTGCAGGTTGAACCAGAGCGTCAGCGCGACGCCGACGATCGCGCAGGTCGCTGCGACCCACTTCAGCAGCCGGTGCTTGGCCGGCTCGACCGCGAGCAGGTGGAAGTACAGCGCCGCGGCGATCACGGCGATCGAGCCGACGAAATCGAAATCGGTCAGCCAGGGCCACGACAGCGCGAACGCCAGCAGCGCCGGCAGCGTGGTCACGGCGAGCAGCGCGATGCTCGCGACCAGAAAGACGCGCAGGTGCCAGCCGAAATGCGCCTGGCGTGTGAAGGTCTTCGACAGCAGCGCCCAGGCCGCGCACCAGACCGCCGCGCCGACGAGCCCGCCGAGCAGCGCGTTGCCGGCGGCCCGCGTGAAGCCTTCGGGGTCGGTGTCGAGGTAGCTGCCGAACAGCGCACCGGCGATCAGCAGCAGCGCGGCGACCACCAGCGGCACGGCGCGGCGCGCCAGCGAACCCGCCGGCGCGAGCGCCAGCTCGGGGGCGATCGCGTGGCCGGGCAGGCGCAGCCGCAGCGGCGTGCGCCCGACGCCGAGTTCGATCGGCTCACCGCCGATCGCGAGCGGCACGCTGGTGCCGCCGCGCAGGCGCAGGCGGCCCAGCAGCACGCCGTTGCGGGTCTCGCCGACGCTCAAGGTCAAGCCCTGCTCGGTGGGTGCGATGCTCAGGTGCTGCGCGGCGATGTGCGGGTCGCTCAGCACCACGTCGTTGTCGAGCGCGCGGCCGATGCGCAGCGGCCAGCGCTGAACGACGTAGGTCTGGCGCGTCTGGCCGTCGCGGTCGAGCACCTCGAGCAGCGCGTGCGCGCCGGGCGTATCCGGCGTGGCGCCCGCGTCGTCTAGCGGACCCATCCGTAGGCCTCCAGGTAGTGCTTCGCGAGCTTCTGTGCGTTCGCGAAACTCAGGCCCTGCGCGTCGAAGCGGCCCTGCACGCCGGCCTGCTTCTGGTCGAGCGTGGCGACCAGCACCGCCAGGTCGTACAGGCCGGGCAGCTTCTTGTAGGCGCGCAGGCAGATCACCGCGCGCAGCGGCAGGCCGTTGCGGGCGATGTAGTCTTCATGGCACTGCGGCTTGGTCTGGTGCTCGGAGCGCAGCCGCGTGAAGCTCTCGTTGCGAAAGCTCGCCGCGTAGCGCGCGGCGAAGCGCAGCGTGCCGAGCTTTGCTCCGTCGTAGCTCTCGTGGCGCACGCCGATCGCACCGGTGGTGTAGTCGCCGACGAAGATGCGCGTGTCCATCACGCAGTCGGAGCGTTCGAGATCGAGCCCGCCGGTGCGCGAGGGTTCGCTGCTGCCCCAGCAGCGCATGAACTGGTCGATCGGCACCGGCACCGTGTAGCGCGGGTGCGTGTCGGTCTTCCAGCCCTGCTTGATGAAGCGTTCGGTCAGCGTCGCTTGGTGCAGCATCAGCTGGTCGGTCACGATGCCGTAGGCGGCGCTGCGGATCGGCGCGGCGTCGCGCCCGCGCGCCAGCAGCGCGACCGCGAAGCTCGCCGGCACCAGAAAGCTGACCTGCTCGCCGTCGACGCGCCGTGCGACGTTGATGCCGATCACATGGCCCTGCTCGTCGAGCGCCGGGCCACCGCTCATGCCGGCGCTGAGCGCGCCGCCGAAGAAGATCTGCGGGTAGAAGCTGCGCGTCACGAGGCCGTTGTAGGTGCCTTCGGTGACCGCGAAGCCGACGTCGAGCGGGTTGCCGAGCGAGTAGATGCGCTCGCCCTGCGCCAGCGGCTGCGCGTCGGGGCGGAACGCGAGCGCGTCGAAGGCGGGCGGTGGCTTGGTCGTGTCGGCGGCCTTCAGCAGCGCCAGGTCGTGCAGCACGTCGAGTTGCAGGATCTGCAGCGGCGCCTCGCGGCCGTCGGCGGTCACGTAGACGATGTCGTGGCGCTCGGGCTTCAGCGCCGCCTCGGCGACGACGTGGAAGTTGGTGATGATGTGGCCCTCGCGCGAGACCACGAAGCCCGAACCGACGGAGGTCTGGCTCGCGCGCCCCTTCAGCACCGTGCGGATCTGCAGCAGCTGCGAACGCGCCTGCTCGTAGACCTTGCGCGCCGACAGCGAGATCGGCGCCGAGGCCGGCGCATCAGACGGCCTGGCTGCCGTGGCCGCCGACGCGGCCGGGCCGGCCTGCGCGAGCGCGGGGCACGGCGATCCGAACACGAGCGCCAGCGCAAGCAGCGGCAGCGCGGCGCGGTGCAGCGAAGACGAATTCATTGAAATTCATTCTACGTGGCGCACTCTTCACCCTGCGCTGTGGGGTGTGTTTCCCCGCTGTTGCGCGGCCACGCCGCGCGCTAAATTCAGATCGATCCCGATTCATCCGTTGGCACCGTTGGAGACCCTGCTCATGCACCGCCGCAGTTTCGTTGTCGCAGCCACCGCGTTGATCGCGCTGCCTGGGATCGCTCGAGCCCAGACCCTCGAGAAGCCCAAGCTGACCATCGCGGTGGGCGGCAAGAACCTGCTCTATTACCTGCCGCTGACGATCGCCGAGAGCCTGGGCTACTTCAAGGCCGAGGGGCTCGATCTGACGATCGCCGATTTCGCCGGCGGCTCGCGCGCGCTGCAGGCGATGATCGGCGGCAGCGCCGATGTCGTCTCGGGCGCGTTCGAGCACACGATCAACATGCAGGTCAAGGGCCAGCACCTGCGCGCGTTCGTGCTGCAGGGCCGCGCGCCGCAGATCGTGCTCGGCGTGAATCCGAAGACGATGCCCAACTTCAGGGCCGTGGCCGAACTCAAGGGCAAGAAGCTCGGCGTCACCGCGCCGGGTTCGAGCACCAACGTGCTCGCCAACTTCGTGCTCGGCAAGGCCGGGCTGAAGCCGGGCGACGTGGCCATCATCGGCGTCGGCGCCGGCAGCGGCGCGGTCGCGGCGATGCGTGCCGGCCAGATCGACGCGATCAGCAACCTCGACCCGGTGATCACCTTGCTGGCGCGCTCCGGCGACCTGAAGATCGTCTCCGACACGCGCGTGGTCAGCGAAGCCGACAAGGTCTTCGGCGGCCCGATGCCGGCTGGCTGCCTGTATGCGCCGCAGAGCTTTCTCGACAAGAACCCCGCGACCGCGCAGGCACTCGCGAACGCGATCGTGCGCGCCGACCAATGGATCCAGCACGCCGGTGCCGGCGACATCATCAAGGCCGTGCCCGAGAACTACCTGCTCGGCGACCGCGCGGTGTACGTCGATGCGTTCCTCGCGGCGAAGGGAGCGCTGTCGGCCGACGGCATGATCCCGGAGGCCGGGGCCGAGACGGCGCGCCGCGCGCTGGCGAGCATCGATCCCGAGATCGCCGGCGGGAAGATCGATCTGGCGGCGATCTACACGAACGAGTTCGTGAAGCGCGCGAACGCGAAGTATCCGAAGGGCTGAGCGGCGCGAATGGCCTGCTGCGCAGGCCGCCAGCGCGCACTCAGCGCCGCTTCACTTCGGCCCGAAGTGGTAGCGCATCACCCACTGCGCCGTTTTGCGGCCGAGCTCCACACCGGCTTCGCCGGAGTTGCGGTAGTGCATGCCGCCGAACACCCGCGCGTCGACGATGTCCTTCAGGAAGTCGTCGGTCGACGTGTAGTGGCGCGTCTTCTGCACCACCGAGGCGACCGTGCTGTCCCAGTCGAACGCGAGCTTCTTCGTGCCGTAGAACTCGCGCAGCGACTCGGCGGTGGCCGAGCTGACGCAGCCATGCGCCGCCGGATATTCGGGGTGGTTCGGCGTCGGCACCACCGGCGTCCACGTCGGGTCGGCCTCGGTCGCCGGGTTGCCGTCGTCGGCGGCGAGCGGAATCGCGCTCTGCGGGCGCCAGAACCTGTAGTGGTACTTCGCATCGAAGCAGCCGATGACCGAGTCGGCCAGCGCAACGCTCATGATCGCCAGCAGTCGCGCGTTGTCGGCCAGCGCGACGTTGACCGTCGCGAAGCGGCGCTGGTTGCGGTAGGGCGCGATGGCCGGCGACTCGGTGTGGAAGCGCGCGAGATCGAGCTGCTCGGGCGTGCGCAGGCTGCTCACCGCGCCGCCCATCGCCTTCGACTCGTTGAAGTCGGCCGCGTACAGGTCGCTCGTCAGCGCCGGCGGCGGCTCGGGTCGGAACTGGTCGGCGCTGCGCAGCGTGAACGGCCGGATGTACGGCTGCTGCCGGTTCACCGGATTCACACCGCGGAAGTCGCCCGGCGCTGTGCCCGGCACGAACGGCGCGAGCGCGACGGTGCGGCCGTCGTTGGCGCGCAGCGCGAGCGCAGCGGCGGCGGTCTCGGCGCCGATCGCGACGCCGCGCGTCTTCGCATCGCCGTCGGCGATCGCCGCGAGGCCGGCCGTGTGGGCGTTCTCGTACACGCTTCCGCGGCTCGGGAACAGGCCCTTGAGCACTTGGTAGGCGGCCTCGGTCGCCGCGGCCTCCATCGAGGCGCCGGCAGCCGGCGTCGTCGGCGCGAGCGCGAACGGCTGGTGCGTGCCGGCGATCGCGATGACCGCGTCGTACACCGCGATCTGTACCGTCGCGATGTCGGGGCCGCCGACGCGCTCTTCGGGGGTCGCGCCGGACGGCGAGGCCGGCACGTTGATCGTGTCGATCGCGATCGCATGCCAGTTCGACACCACGTTCGCGCCGAGCGGCACCAGCGCCAGCGATTTCTCGCCGCTGCGACCGGCGGCCGCCGCGGTCGCGTTCGGACCCTCGTCGACGCTGCCACCGCCGCCGCAGGCGGTCATCGCGAAGGCGGCGAGTGCCGGAAGGTAGAGACGGTTTCTGGCGAACCCTCGGACGTGGGTCGAAGTCATGGTGGGCCTCCTCGGTGGCTGTGGTGTTGGCCGCAGCAAGATAGAGCCAGGTTCGTCACGACGACAGCACGATCCGACGAATCCGCGCCGGCGCCGACCAGTCGGCCCGGCGCTGGCACGAATGCGAGCACATCCGTCGCGCCAGCGCGCGCTGCTGCATGTGCTTGAACAAATGCGCGTGGGTGCTGCTGACGCGCAGACGTGCGGTACCAGCGAAAGCATGCGACGCAGCCGCTGGTAGGCCGCCAGGCCCTCGGCCGGCCGGTGCAGGTCGAGGCAGTACTGCACCGCGTTCGTCGCCGCCGGAGCGCATTCGGCCCGTCCCGCGCCGCGTTGGTCGCACGCTGATTGCGGGGCGCCGGCCGCAGGCGGATCGTGACGCTCCCCATCACGTTCAGAGAGACACGACCATGGACCGACTCCTGTCACGTCGAAACTTCTGTACCGGAGCAACGTTGTTGCCCGCGAGTGCCTTGCTGCTGTCAGCCTGCGGCGGCGGCGGATCATCGACCACCGACGCCGGCCCGCAGGCCGCCGCGCTCGGCGTGAGCGCCGGCACGCTCGACACTGCCGCGCCGGCGCAATGGGCCGACATCGCGTTGCGTGCCGTCGCGCTCGCGCCGCCGCCGGGGCTGCCGCCGCACTTCGCCGCGCGCATCTACTCGATGGCCTTCCTGGCCGCGCACAACGCGCTGAACGCGATCGCGCCGGTCTACGCGAGCTACCTGCCGACCGACGCCGCCCCCGGCGCGAACCCCGACGCCGCGGTGGCCACGGCGGTTCACGACGTGCTGCTGAACCAACTGCCGTTCGCGAACGATCTGCTCGACGCCGAATACGCGGCCGCGATCGCCGCGATCCGCGGCGGCGGCTCGCAGCCGAAGGGCATCGCCACCGGCCGGGCCTGCGCGGCCGCGATGCTGGCCGCGCGTGCGAACGACGGCCTGGCCGATATCGAAGGCCCGTTCGTCGAAGGCACTGCGCCGGGCGACTACCGCTTCACGCCACCGTTCGACTTCGCTGCCGACGTGAACTGGGGCAGCGCGATGCAGCCGTTCTCGATCGCGAAGGCGAGCGACTACCGCGTCGCAGCGCCCCATGCCGTCACCGACGCGGCGTATGCGGCCGACTACAACGAGGTGAAGACGCTCGGTGCGCTCGTCGGTTCGACGCGCACGGCCGACCAGTCGGAGCTGGCGAAGTTCTGGCTCGAGAACACGCCGGATTCGTGGATGCGGATCGCCCTGCAGCTCGCCGCGGAGCGTGGCATGCGCGGCTGGGAGCTGATGCGCGCGCTGGCGCTGATCGAGATCGCGCAGGTCGACGCGTACACCGCATGCATGGAGTCGAAGTACTTCTTCCACCGCTGGCGCCCGATCACCGCGATTCGCCTCGGCGACAGCGACGGCAACGCGCTGACGACCGGTGATCCGGCGTGGACATCGTTCGACCCGGTGTGCCCGCCGGTCCCCGACTACCCGTCGGGCCACTCCGCCTCGGCCGGGGCCGGCGGCGTGGCGCTGGCGGCGGTCTTCGGCGGCGACGCCGCGAGCTTCACGCACCAGAGCGTCTCGCTGCCCGGGCCGACGCGCAGCTTCACGTCGTTCTCGCAGGCGCAGGACGAGATCGGCCTGTCGCGCATCTGCGTCGGCTACCACTTCCGCCACGCAGCGCAGGCCGGCATCGCGCAGGGCCGCGCGGTCGCGACGCAGGTGATGAGCACCCAACTGCCTGCGCGCGCCTGAGGTCGGACGCCTGTCGCGCCGCCTGCCGTGACCGGCAGGCGGCGCGCTGGAGCAAGGTGGGCGGATCCCTGCGCCAGCGCCTCAGTTCATCAGCTTGGCCACCGCCAGCTCGCCGACCTTGCGGCCGAGCGCGGTGCCGACCTCGGCCGAGTTGCGGTAGTGCACGCCGTCGTAGATGCGCGCGTTCGACACTTCCTGCACGAAGTCGGCGACGCTGGTCCACGAGCGCGTCGCGCCGGGCAGCGTCGGGCTGGTGCCGCTCAGTCGCGGCATCGGGCCGCTGCCGATCTCGGCCGTCAGTACCGCGCCGTACGCGCCGGCGGCGGTGCAATGGGCGCACGGGTACTCGGGGTGCATCGGCGTCTCGATGAACGGTAGCCAGGCGGGGTCGCGCTCGGTCGCGTCGTTGCCGTCCTGGTCGCCGTTGCGGATCGCCGTGAACGGGCGCCAGAACTGGTAGCGGTACTTGGCGTCGAAGACCGCGTCGATCGCGTCGACACCGACCTGGGCGAACGCGGCGAGGAAGCGCGCGTTGCGCGTGACCTCGCGGCCCGGCGGGCCGGTCACCGAGCGCGCGATCGGGAAGTAGACGGCCGGACCGGTCGTGGTCCAGAAGCGCGCGATCTCGGTCTGCTCGGGGGTGCGCTGGCTGCCGGTGCGCGCGCCCATCGCCTTGACCTCGTTGTAGTCGCGTGCCCAGACCGCGCTCTTCAGGTCGGGCGGCGGGCCGGGGCGGAACTGATCGACGCGCTCGAGCACCCAGCACAGCGTGACGGGCATGGCGTCGCCGGCGACCGGCACGACCGTCGGCACGTACATGCCGGGGCTGGCGACGGGCCGGTAATAGACCATGTCGGCCGCCTTCGTCGCGCGCCGTGCGACGAGCTCGGCCACCGCCTGCTCGCCGAGCGCGATGCCGTCGGTCTTCGGCTTGCCGTCGGTGACTGCAGCGAGCGCCGCCTGGTACGCGGCTTCGGTCGCGGCCTGCTGCGACGGCGCGGCCTTCAGCAGCACCGCGCGGTTGACCGCCGCAATCGCGGCCTCGACCGATGCACCCGGCGGCGCCTTCAGCGTCGGGCTGCCGCCTTTCAGGTACTTCTGAGTGATCGCGTTGACGGCTTCAAACTCGGCGGTCTGGAGCAGCGCCAGCGGGCCTGCTGCCGCATTGCCGAGCTGCTGCGCGACCAGGATGTCGATCGCCTTCTGGTTCCAGTCGGTCACCACGTCGGCGCGCACCGCCGGCGCGAGTACCAGCAACGAGATCAGCAGCAGGCCACGCGAGGCCGCGCACGCAATCGTGTTCATGGTCATCTCCATCGAAATGGTCGGAAGCCGCCACGCGCCCCGCGGCGCGCCGCGACGGCGGATTCTGGACTCCGCGATGGCGCCGCACAACCGCAATCCTTGGGGGGCGTGCCGACCCGGCCGAGGGCTGACCGCGGCCTCGTCGGCGCGTGGCCCGATTCGCGCCAGCGAACGGCGGCTTCATCGCTTCCCGGCAGCGACGGCGCACGGCGGCTCGCAGACTGCGGGCCGCACATCCCGTGCGACAAGGAGCGAACATGAAAAAAGTGATTCCGGTCAGCGTGCCGACGGTCATCGCGCTGGCCTGCGCCGCGGCGCTCACCGGCGGCTGCGGCGGCGGCGACGACGATGCGGCGCCCGTCACCGTCACCGTCACCGGCCCCAACGCGGTCTCGCAATGGGACGAGATCGCGGCGACGACGATCAACCTGCCCGCCGCCGCGACCGGCACGCCCGAGGAGCAGCGACCGACCTATGCGGTCGATCTCGCGACCGTGCACATCGCGATCTACGACGCGGTGATGGCCATCGCCGGTACGCACAAGCCGTATGCGTACACGCCGGCCAGCCTGTCGACCGGTGCGTCCCAGGAGGCGGCTGTCGCGACCGCGACCTACCGCGCACTGCTCGGCCTGTTCCCGGCGCGCAGTGCCTCGTACCAGGGCGCCTACGACAGCTATCTCGCTGCGCTGCCGGCCGGCACGGCGAAGGACCAGGGCGTCGCCGTGGGTGCGTCGGCCGCCGCCGCGATCCTTGCGCAGCGCGCGAACGACGGACGCGCGGTGGTGTTGGCGCCGTTCGTGCCGGGCACGGCGCCCGGGCAGTTCCGCGGCGTGAACCCGGTCAACCGCTACATGCCCTACATCAAGCCGTTCGCCGTGACCTCGAACGCCCAGTTCCGCGCACCCGGCCCGCCGGCACTGACCAGCGCGACCTACGCCAGCGACGTAAACGAGACGATGGCGCTCGGTTCGGCAACGAGCACCACGCGCACCCCGGCGCAGACCGAGATCGCACGCTTCTACACCGAGGCGCCGCCGGTCTATTGGGCGCGCAACCTGCGCACCTTCGCGATGACGAACCGCAGCCTCGCCGAGCACGCACGGTTGCTGGCGCTGGTGTGGGTCGTGCAGGCCGACGCGTTGAACACCTGCCTCGAGTCGAAGTACAACTTCCTGTTCTGGCGCCCGAGCAGTGCGATCACGCTGGCCGATACCGACGGCAATGCCGCCACCACGGTCGACGCCACCTGGACGCCCGTCGTGCCGACGCCGAATCACCCCGAATACCCGGCAGCACACGCGTGTGGCACCGCGGCGGCGGCCGCCACGCTGCAGGGCTACTACGGCACGCCGAACGTCACCTTCGACCTGACCAGCACGGTCACGGCGACCACCCACAACTTCACGACGACCCAGGCGATGGTCGACGAGGTCCAACTCGGGCGGATCGCGGGTGGCATGCACTTCCGGAACTCGACGGTCGACGGCGCGGCGCTCGGCAAGAACGTTGCCGAGTGGGTCTTGGCGCACAACTTCCAGCCGCGCTGAGCCGCGCGGTTCTCGGTCAGACCGGTCCTTCATTGGCGCCCGATCACGGCGATCCGCCTCGGCGGGCGACGCAGGCCGCCGTGGCGCAAGGGCGCGCGGTCGCGACGCAGGTAATGGCGGCGCAGCTGCAGGCCTTGGGCTGAGCAGCATCAGAACCGGTAGTAAAACGTCGGCGTGACGTAGGCCATGTTCCGCCTCGGCCCACTCTCCGCGATGAATCGGCCGCTCCAGAAATAGCCGAGGCCGAGGTCGACGCTGGCGTGGCGGTCGATGGCCCAGATGACGTACACGTTGATGCTGTCGCCGACATGGCGCGCGGCACTGCCGGCCGCGGCGCGGATCAGCCCGCCACCCGGCCCATAGACGCCATCGCGGCGGCTCGTGCGCCAGGTCGAGTTGGCGGCGAACGTGGCCTGCGTCGCCGGCGAGAGATCGAAGGTCAGTGCCGCCCGCATATGCGCGATGTTCGCAGCCGAGACGTTGAAGCCCTCGTCGACCGCGCCACCGCGCGGAAACAGCGAATGGAAGGTCTGCACGGCCGGGTCGAGTGGATCGCGGTCGCCGCTGGCCAGGTTGACGCGCAGCGACGCGCGCGGGTGGCGCGCCATGCCGTGCCACGTGTAGCCGGTTTCGCTGGCAACCGCCCACGCACGGACCGGAGCGGCGCCGAAGCGCCCCCACTGCAGGCTCAGCTCATGGTCGTGGTCCCAGGCCCCGACGCGCCCGAACAGCCGGGCACCGACCGTGTGGCGCAACTCGGCGGCCGCGCCTTGCTGAAGGCGCAACGTGGCGCGCTTCGCGCCGATGTAGTACAGGTCGAGCAGTGCCGGCGCGACCCAAGGGTGCGGGCCGGTCGCGTAGATGCCCCAGTAGGTCTGATCGTGCACCATGTTGTCGTCGAAACGGCCCGGGTCGATCGCGACCGGCCGGAACACGAAGGCGTCGGCACGCCAGTCGGCGACACGGGTCGTCGCGCGCACGGCATCGAAGTTGCCGCGCACGTTGGGGCCGTTGCGCGGGAAGATCAGACGCCCCGAGCCGTACACGAACTCCTGGCGCCCGATGCGCAGCAGCGCCGCCGACTCTGCGCCGAAATCGACGAACGCCTGGTGCACGTCGAGGCGATCGACGTCGGTGCCGATCGGGCCGGGTTCGCGCCCGTTCTGGAGGTTGCTCTTCAGCTCGGCAAACAGGCGCAACTCGCCCGAGACGCGCAGGCTCGCGTGCGCGTGATAGCGCTGCAGCAGCACGTTGTGGTTATCGCCGCCTTCGTTGCCGAAGCTGAGGTAGCGCGCGTTGATCAGCACCAGGCGCGCATCGCCGCCGAGCGCCAGCGCCGGATCGCCACTCGCACCCAGCGCAATGTGCTTCCATGCGTCCCAGGCGTCGCTGCGACAGGCGCTGTCGCGCAGCGACTGCCAGTCCTCGGCGTGGCGAAGGAAGCGATAGCTGGGCGCTGCCGTGGCGCAGCGCACCGGCTCGTCCGGCGCTGGCTGCGCGGTGGCGATGCCGGGCAACAGCGCGGCCGCGAGCAGCGCCGGCGCCAGCAGCAGGGACCTGAGCGCATGAACGACCGCCGGCACGATCCTCATCGCTCACATCTGCCGGAACAGTTGCGTGTGCGCGTCGCTGACCGGCAGCGTCTCGCTGCGCGCCTTCAGCTTGACCAGCACGCGGCCGCGAAAGTCGCGCGTCACGCCGGCGATCGCGTTGGCGTTGACGATGGTCGAGCGGTGAATCGGCCAGAAGCACGCCGGGTCGAGCTCCTCCTGCAACTCCTTCAGCGGCGTGCGGATCAGCGCTTCGCCGGTCGCGGTGACGACCCGCGTGTACTTGGTGTCGGACTGGAAGTACAGCACCTCGTCGACGGTGATCAGCGTCACGTCCTGTCCTTTCGACGCGTTGATCCAGCGCAGGTGCTTGCGCGCCGGCGCGGCGGCGGCGAGTTCGCGCAGCACGCCGTCGAGCGCCGCGGGTGCGCTGCTCAGGCGTTGGCGGACCCGGCTGACCGCGAGCGCCAGGCGCTCGACCGAGTAGGGTTTGAGCACGTAGTCGACCGCGCCCTGCTCGAACGCCGCGACCGCGTGCGCGTCGTAGGCCGTCACGAAGACGACGTGGCAGCGCCCCGCGATCTGGCGCGCGACGTCCAGCCCGGTCAGGCCCGGCATCTGGATGTCGAGAAAGACCAGGTCCGGGGTCTGCCGGTCCAGCAGTTGCAACGCCTCGAAGCCGTTGCTCGCCTCGCCCACGATGCGCAGCTCGGGCCACAACGCGGCCAGATGCGAGCGCAACTCGTCGCGCAGCACGGTCTCGTCTTCGGCGATCAGCGCGGTCGGGTGACTCATCGCGATCCTTAGGCCTTCTTCGCGGCGCCGGACGGCTTCAGCTCGACCAGCAGCGCGCGGATTTCCTTGCCGGAGATGTTCTCGGTCTCGTGTGTCTGGGCCTCGCTCCAGAACATGTCGCCGGGCTTGACCGCGAC
>Ga0307513_10009036_pt1 | contig 12640 bp, 11 predicted proteins | sample 15_EM_MG_FD_202174 | JGI IMG/M metagenome (GOLD analysis project Ga0307513, IMG submission 202174) | Populus trichocarpa ectomycorrhiza microbial communities from riparian zone in the Pacific Northwest, United States - 15_EM | ecosystem: Host-associated > Plants > Roots > Unclassified | place... | reverse complement strand
GAGCTTGTGCTCGGGATCATAGTGTTGTGAGACATAAAGTAGGATGGCTGCCGTCTCGAAGACCGCAAAGCCCTCCGCTCCGGTCGTAGTTGGTCGGTTTCGGTCCACTAAGACGGGAATCCTGCCATTAGGGTTCAGGGTATTGATGAACCATGGCTCCTTCTGCCTGTTTGTTCGGAGAGAGATGTGTTCGACACTGGCGATAAGGTGTGTTGACATCAAGGCGTCATCGGGCGAAATTATTCGTGCTTACTCGTATGCGACTTTGTCGCCATAGATGCTCTTCAACTCTTCAAGATAGACCGCTACTTTCCTCCCATTCGGGGTACCTTCGGTATAGAAGATGAAAGGGGCCTTGGTTACAGTAGACATCTGTCTGTGGATCGACTGGGTAACGATGAGTCGAGGGATTTACAGTAGAGGATCGGCCCCCCTCGGTGAATAACGCACGTGTAATCTGGTTGTAGCGGTGATGAGGGGTCTCGCTCCAAGCATGACTGTTATATATACTTACCGGTTGGAGAAAGAACCTATTTATCTTCGCGCGGGTGGGGTCTTAGTCAAGAAGGTTTGCATGGCATCTGACCATGGCGGGGCAACTCACGCTCCCGCGGATTGGTAAGGCGGTGATGATGGTGTTTGTAATGAAGGTCGGCCAGAAGCGCATCACGATGCACTGTGGGAACGGTCAGTACTTATCGTCAGTACAAAAGGTTCAGCAGTACTGACGATGATTTTTTTTGGACTGTGGAAGTTTAGGCGCAAAAATGTGTCAGTACCGGAGGTACTGGGAACGACCCAATAGTGACTGAAATTTTGTAGTCTCAAGCAGACCACGTAATATCACAGTGCTAGCCTTAACCTTTCCCACAGTGATGGTGGACCGGGCCAATCGAAACCCTCGCGGTGTCCGTGAGTGTTCCACCCTGTCGAATTAAGATCCACCAGAGCCGGGAGTTGTCGTGTGGATGAACCCTGCAGCGCTTTCAATGTCGACCAGTGAGGATCAATTCAGATGGAGGAAACCGAACCGCTCTTTCAGGTTCAAGCGCAAGTCTGGGGACGGGGACTCAATAGCGCACCCCGGAGTGAATCGACGGTCCGTACGGAAACGTCTGTCTAATCCAGCTCGCGGGGTTGTATGTGGCCCATGTATTGTCCCTCCTGGTCGGACCCGAGGGTACCAATCTTGAATTCCGGCGGGACCATAACTTCCGCGCTGAACTCATATCGTGCTACGAAAGGTGCGACCTAATACAACAGGGATTAGATTCCACGACCACTGCATAGTACCAGAAATAAGACTTGGGACTTACGGCCAGGGAACAATGTGGCAGGCTTTCCCGGCTTCGGAAGGTGATCAACTCCTTTTCCCCTGCATCTCGCAGATGGTCGCGTTTAGCTTGAAGCTTGACTCGACCACCAGGATGTCTACTCGACAACCCATCCCGGCCTTCTACGATTCAACGCAGTTCCATCGAGTTTTATCCTTGTATCTCCGGGAGATAGATGCATTCACTGGGTCAACTGACCAGGGCGGCCTGAACGAAATTCGCGGGTTGAGAGCTCTAGTGGCCAGCCCGATTGATAGGCCCAGAACCTCAGCGTGAAGGTCATTCGATGCTTCTGCTAGGCTAGTACGATTTTTTTGCACACCAAATGACGGTTGAAACGTTGAACGTTGAACGTTGAACGTTGATCGCGCGCGCTCGTTTCCACATTGACGAACAGGAGGGTAGGTCCCACGTTGTGGGTCCACTCCTTTGGTCTCCTCTTTACCCCAAGCGGCGAGAACACAGATGGATCGCTTCTTCAACAAAAAGCGCAAGAAATCGCCCGAACCTCCCCGGCAACCCGAGGTCTCTACCAACACCGTTGCTGGGCATGGATTCCGACCAGGGGTGGGCATCGGCCCAAGAGGTGGGCGGGTTGTTCCTATCAGGATCTACAGGTAGATTGGACTGATTCGGCTATGATAACAGGTGAGGGGGATAGTAGAGGTCCACGGATTGCATTTCAGGGCGGGAGTGGTGGGGGTCAGGAGCTTCCCGCGCCGGAAGCTTCGGCATCTGGCGTTGTCGATGCTGGTACTGGACACAGAAACTATCTTACGAGTGAGTGCTTCAGGTCCCTACGATTCGAACCGACCTTTATGTACATCCCCGTTCTTCTCCCCACCAGGTGAGGACACTGGTGACATCGGAGGGGGAGAAAACGAGCCAGCAGACGCATCGAGAGGTATGTGTCGATACCGTTATCGTCTTGGCTTTCCTGTAACGTATCCAAGTTGCGAAGAGAGCTCGGAGGGGCACGGTGCTTGGGGGTACCGCCATTCTCGTCGACACCGCAAAAGATGCCATAGACGGATTCGGTCCTCTCAAAAACGTTCTAGGGGCCATTTCTTCCGTCTATGCTAATTGTGAAGTTCGTTCACGACCCCCTGCTCAAAATTCTTCTTTGACAAACCCATCTGCAGGAAACTACCGTCATCAGAAACAAGATTGAAGATCTCCTCTCACGTCTGGCCGCGCTGGAAGCACGTTTTACAACACGTCCTGGTGACGTGGCAGAGCAGAGGCGCCGGGGCCAACTGATACGGTATGTCATGCCCCATTTTGAGACTCGGCTCTGAGCTCCTTCCAGCAAACTCGAGGTCATCGAGGGTCAATTGCGGTTGTTGTATGGGCGGCCATTGCTACAGCGACCTGCTGACCACGCTCAAGATGATGAAGATGTGTTCAGATCTCTTGAAGACCTACGAGAAACCATCTCCGACTACCAGGTTAGTTCACGCTCTTAACACCATTCTCGGTGTTGACAAGGACATCAGACGGTACAACAAATGGCGATCCACGAGCAAGGACGCAAGATGATTGTGAGTATTCCATTTCCCATCAAAGAAATTGCAATAACCTTCGACAGAGTGCGGGTCAGAACATCTTCCATCTTCGATAACCGGGATCTGACGCGAATTTCTGACAGCTGAAGCGACTATTCTCTACAATTTTCGTTGTGCACAGGGGGCAGAGTATCGGCATGGCGACCGCAAAGGTTGTCTGAAGGGAACTCGCGGGGTTGTTCTGGATGAGATCGAACTCTGGACAAGGGACTTCGACAAGCCCCCCGTCTACTGGCTGAATGGTCTGGCCGGAACGGGGAAGAGCACCATCGCACAGACCATTGCAGAGAGGGTCTTCGCTAGTGGACATCTCGGGGCATCTTTCTTCTGCTCACGGGACTTCGAGGACCGTAGCAACCTCCAGCTCATATTCCCCACTCTCGCCGTTCAACTCGCACGGAGATACCCCGAGTTTCGTTCGATCTTCGTCCCGCTGGTGCAGTCGGACCCTGGAATCGCCTACGAGTCCCTGTATCATCAAATGGACAAGCTGATCGTGCGACCCCTCATGGAATGCACCATTTCGACTGTGATAATCGTCGACGCCTTGGATGAGTGCAAAGATGACGAACCCGCTTCGGCGATCCTGTCCGTCCTTGGGCAGTTTGTATCTGAGATCTCCAAGGTCAAGTTCTTCCTCACCGGTCGTCCGGAGTCACGCATTCGGGAGGGCTTCCACCTTCCGCTGTTGGCAAAAGCGACGGACGTTCTTATCCTCCACAAAGTCAAACCGAGCCCCGTCAACAACGACATCCGATTGTTCCTCAAGCATAGCTTCCTGGAAATCGCAAACCGTCGGGGTGGACTGGACGGTTGGCCGACAGAAAAACAACTGAACCTCCTTTGTGAACGGGCAGCGGGGCTGTTCATCTATGCCGTGGCAACTATCAAGTTCGTCGACAACAGGAACGACAATCCCAGAAAGCGGCTGGACTTCCTTCTTCAGTCACCCGAGAGCAGCGCCCACGAAGGAAGGGCCAAGCTCAAGACGAACACGACCCTCGATTCGCTCTACACAACAATTCTCCAGGAAGCGTTCGGTGACGACGACCCGCGGATCGACCCCAGAATTCGTTCTGTCCTTGGCGCTGTGATCCTCGCCACAAATCCCCTTTCTCCGTCCACCATTGCTACGTTCCTGGACTTTGATACAGAGGATATCTTCCCCCTCCTTTCATCATTTCACTCGCTTCTTATTCTTCAGCCAGACGCCAACCACCCCATTCGGCCCTTCCATAAATCCTTTCCAGACTTTCTCGTAGATCCAACCCGGTGCATCAATCCGAGGTTTCACGTCTCTCCTCCCGACCACCATTCAGAACTTGTGATAGGCTGCCTCGAGCTAATGAACCGGGGGTTGAAGAAGAATACACTCGGAACTCTAGATGCCATTGCGGGAGACGAGGCTGATAAATTGCGGAAGGGGGTTGATGGAAGTATCGACCCCGGTTTACGATACGCATGCGAGTCGTGGCATAAGCACCTCGTTGATGCGAACCAAGCGCCAACCCACATGGTCAAAATCACCTCCCTCTTATGCCGCTTCCTGGAGCAAAAGTTTTTATTCTGGCTGGAGGTACTTAGCATCCTTGGGTCACTGAGGGATGCGGTTGACGCGTTAGAGGTAGCTGGAAAGCGGCTAGAGGTGTGCCGAGACCGTGTACATGATGAATTTCCTGAATTTGCTCACGGTAGATCCAGGGATCAGTGACCCTCGACCTCGTCAATGACTGCTTCCGGTTTGTCACCGGATTTTTCGAGGTCATCAGCATGTCCGCTGCACATATCTATCACTCAGCCCTTCCCCTATCCCCCCGGACGTCGATTGTGCGGAGATTGTACAAGTCATATGCTCATCCCTTGACAAGGATTGTGCAAGGGCTCCCGATGTCGTGGGATCCGGCTATCGTGACTGTGAAATGTTCTCACGGGATCTATCTCACCGTATGGTCACCTTGCAGTAGGTTCATCGCAATCGTCGTGATGGGCGTTTCTGTGGCAGAGATACACATATGGGATGCAGTAACCCTCAAACGCGTCAAAACCCTCGTATCGCAGGGGGGTCACACTCGGCTGCTCGCTTTCTGCGCTGGAAGCCGCTTGCTAACGCGAATAAGTGTCAATCCAGAAGAGCTTATTACTTGGGACCTCCAGACGGGTGTTCCGACCGGTATCATCCGCCTAGAGCAGGGGGAAAAGAAGGGGGACTACCGGGGGGACTCTCTTCATCTCTACGTACAAGAGGCGCTCTCGATCACTTATTCTGGATGTGGGACGATGTTTGGAGTCTTGTCCAGGCATCGCGACGTTGCCGACATCGTTACCTACAATATTCTTTCCAGAAAATCTACAAGCCATTCAGTCGGGAGGTCAGCCGCAAACATGATCTGGACGCACAACGAGCGCATTCGATTCATTACTTTTGGGTCAGGGTCCGTGACCGTATGGGAAGTTGGGTTCGTCTCGGAACACCCACCCATGGAGGTGGAGTCCCTACCAATCCCAAACAATTTTCCAATCCCGAACTACTTTGATTCCTCAAAAGTATTCCTCTTCTTTCCTACCCTCTCCCGGCTCGCCTTCTCCCTCGAAGACAGCATCATCGTGTGGGACGCCCAACATTCAAAACTCCTCCTGAGTTTCGTGGGCACCAAAGCCACGGCGATGACCTTCTCTTCTGATGGACGCTTCTTTGCATGTGCGGTTCCTGGTCCAGAAGTTTACCTCTGGAAGGACTCCCCCACCGGCTATACCCTTCATCGAAGGCTCGTGTCCGGCGCCTGGGGGACCTTCAAGCCTTGGAAACCACTCCTCTCCCCAGATGGACAATCAATCATCGTGTCCAGTGGTTCGGGCCTTCAATTATGGCGTACAATAGATTCAACCACCTCCATCTCCAGTGTTCCGACTCAAACTTTGGTTCGGACCACCAAACCTTTTGTTCTCGATTTTTCACCAGATAATTCGTTGGCAGTGGCCGCACGGCTGGCAGACAACACAGTCACAATCCTCGATCTCAGGTCTGGCGTCCCACGGCTGACAATTGATGCGGGTATGAAAATTTACAGTCTGAGGGTAGCCGAGAACGTCGTTGTTGTCGTCGGTGACGGTAAGATCATCACTTGGAACTTACCTCAAAGGGACTGTGCCCCCAATGCTACCGCGAACATCAACGATAGCATCCGGACAACAACATTCAATCATTCACCATGGTCCCTATTGCCAGGAGTATCGCCTTCCGCCTCAATATCTCCAGATTTTAGCCACATCGCTGTCGCGGGGGTGGCTGTGGGGCAGTCCAGGGCCCTGAATATCTACGACGCGACCACTGGGGAGTATCTCGTGGGCTCCCTATCAAAGGGGTGTGCACCGTGGTTCACTCCAGACGGGCGCGAAGTCTGGTGTCGTTTCGACCGGGAAGCGGAAGGATGGACGATCGTAAAGGACGGTGAATCCGGCTCCCTCAAGATGGAGTATCTGGGACCGAAAAGACCACCTTGGCGCCAACCGGAAGTATGTCCCTGGACGCCCTCCTGTGGTTACAAAATTACGGACAATGGATGGATACTCGATTCCGGTGGGAGGCGGCTCTTATGGTTGCCTCCTCACTGGCGATCACCTGAAGTGTATACGATATGGAGCGGACGGTTTCTTGCATTTTTGGACTGTGGACTCCCGGAAGCCGTCATTCTGGAGATACTGGAGGAGTGACCGGCGATGTATGTTTCCCTTGCCCTCTCACGACTTCCCTCCCATTCTCCGCTATGTGCTACATTTTATTCGGATTTTAGGCGTTGACATAGTAGTAACTGTGTATTCTTCACGATCTCACTTAGCATTATCCATTAGCTCATACATTAGAGGCAAAGGTGCTCCATATCTTGTGTAGGTTCAGTCTGATTCCTGGCTCCGTCTAACAAAACGTAGCAGGGAGACGTTGCCGCGGTGAAGACATTCCACGAAGGACCATACCTGGGGAATATCCGGTGACGGTACTTATGTCAACGAGTTGGCGTTCGGATTCCCTCCCCCCCTGAACTTCCCCAGAGGCGACATACTCTCCTCCTCTAAATTTGAGGCAGAATTCCAACCTATGTTCAGATTGGGGGAACCGCAATGATGGCCTGGGCTTTCCGTGAGGTTAGGAGCGTGGGGTCGGATGCGGAGTTCCAACTGGGCATGGCGCGAACCTGCGGTTCTGGCCACATCCAACATTAACCGCTATCATGTCGTCCTCATGCCTCGTGTTTGGCAAAGGATCGCCCTATATCTTTATCGAACTGTACTCTGTCAAACGTGGTTCGGAGGCGGCCACGGTAGTCAATGCCGTTCGACTGCTTGTCTCCAGACGCTATTCTCGCAATAAGGGTTTTGAGATTGATCTATACCAGGTATCACTGAACCCTCTGTTTCGTGGCCCGTTCTGAGTTTCCTTTGTTGTTTTCGCAGTCACCCGGGATTTCCATGGACAGTAGTGTTTACGAGGTTGAGAAGATTGTAGATGACAACTATCTGAATGCGGAGTGCACCCGCATTTCCAGAGACGCCGTTGTGGAGGAGGGCAGGTGCCTAATAGCTGTTGGTGGGTCAATCTTGATCTTGACCCGTCTCCGTAAACGCTGACGTTGTCCCGATAGCCACATTCTCTACTGAGTTCATCGTAGGCAAGCGTGTTGGCCGAAAAATTACCTATGTTTTGCAGGACAAGGTTCACGGCCCGCCGGAGCAGATTGCGAAATTAACGCGGGAATGGGCACAGAAGGTCGCCAAGGACTTTCAGGACTTTCAGGAGCAGGATATTCTCTCCATCAATGTATATCAGGTACAGTTTTCGGAAGCTTCTTTGTGATGAACGCGATGAGTGACTATAGTCCAGACCGAGAAAACTTGCCGAGAGATCGAGGATGATCCACAAATCTTTGTCTCGAAGAGGTTCATGAGACTCCTCACTGCGGAGGGCAGGATTCCTGTCTCCTCTGGAGATGGGTGCCTTTTCGTTGAGATCAGTCCGTTATTCAGCTCATCTTCATGTAGATAGTCACTCACCCCATTACAGCTGTAAAGGAGTACTTTAACTTTGAATTCGTTATATTCAGGCAAAAAAGTGGGCAGTATTATACCCGAGTCGGTACTGGAGGTGGGAGGGAACCGCTCCCCCAGACCCTGAAGGTTGTAGAGGATCGAGCCCGACCTTTCATTAGGACCTTAGATGACTGGGATTCGGGGACAATGAGTGTGGACATTTTCATATACACGGTACTGGAACTGTGTTTGTTCGTAAGAAATATGGCTGACACCCTACAGACGCCGTACAACACGTTTGAGGACTTGAGGGATGCACAGCTCACGGCGGAGGTCCTTCGCAGTGGGGATTTTGTGTGTTGTAGTACCAAGGTGGATTTAAAGGAGTCACGGTTCTTCCTGGTTATTTTCTGTGCGTTGGTGTGAGTTGACATCTGCTGGGGGTTTGCTGACCCAGTCATAGTCATAAATGTATCAAGCCGTCGGCTAGGAATGATTCCAGAAGAAAGCGATGGTGTAGGTGAGTACTACGTTCGCCCCTTCCATTTTGTCATTCTCACGTCGAACAAGATCGGAGAACCATCGCCTCACTCGCCCGTAAACGCGAATCGCCCTCCACAGGGTCAAAGCTTTCCACACTATTGACCACCCAGCGCAACGAACGCGAGGATGCGATTTACAACTATAGGCCTCACACCTTAGCTGGCCCTCCGGTACAGATATACAACTCCGCATTCGTCACGTTTATTCGGGAGATGTCTCGCTCATACGCTACCCTGGATTTCTCCGAAGAGGAACTGGATGGCGCACTGGACTTTATTGATGCCTCTCTCAACTTCTATCAAAATGAATCTTACCGACGTGCTGAGCTTCACAGGCTACAAGCCCTGGGAGATCTCATCTCCCCGGAGATAAATTTCGAACCCAAATCGATAAAACCCGACGGGACACTTACCGTCATCGAACCCATCAGCAAGCAGGAGGCGTACGTTCGCATTGTTGAGATGAAGAACGAGATAGGGGAGGGGGGCTCTGACCCAATCGCGCAGGCTGAGTGCGGGTTTGTACTGGTTTGTTCTTCGAAAAAGGTGATCCTCCTCCCAACTACCATGACTTATACTCAACTCCCCCTCTGCAGTACGAACTGTTCAGAAGCGTATCATGTTGCCCGATGTTTCTCGTTGGGATCGCCGGTCCGCATCTTACCGTCTCTGGGGCTGTCTTTGCGGAGAGATTCGTCTCACAACGCTTAACGGACTATATCTATCTCGGTCCACTCCCCAACCTCCAGGGAAGATCTGCCCTAGACCATTCCATCCACCGAGTGGCTCAGGTCCTTCGTGCATTGAAACGGGCTACCGAAGAGCTGACAGGATACTACTCAGGGCTCAAGTTGACACCCCCTCCCACAGTGGGATCGCATGGCTCGCTGCACGGTCCAAGTTCTCGCCTTCCATCAACTCCCCCGTATCCGATCACCCTACATGTGGTACCCCCATCTTTCCGGGAGTACACTGTGAAGGATGAGAGGTACACGGTGGAGTACACGAGTCGCCTCCCTCCACGTTCCCAGTCCGGGGCGGTATTCAAGGGAACGGTTTGCGGCGAAGATGGGGTAAAGCACAACATTGTCATCAAGTTCACCCCTGACTACTGTAAAGGCGCACACGAGAAGCTTGCCGAGGTGGGGCGAGCGCCGCTTCTACGGTTTTGTGAACGGGTGGGGAGTGTCGGTATGTACGTTGTGGTTATGGATTACGAGGAAGGGGTGAGCCCCCATGCACTGCTGGTTGGGGAACATGCTGAGCAGCTGCGGGTGGCCATGGAGATACTGAATGCGGAGGACTATGTGCATGGTGACATCCGAACACCAAACATTTTGATCACAGGAGCTGGCTTGAAACTCATAGACTTCGACTGGTGTGGGAAGGCAGGCGTAGCTCGGTACCCGGCGGACATAAACCTCACCTCTGGCATCGGGTGGCATAATGGGGTGCGTCGTGGGGGTCTGATCGAAAGGGGTCACGACGAACACATGTTCAAGCTTTTGACTGGGCACCAGTATACGGCAACAAGCTCCGGCTTTTTGTGATAGTTCTAATGTACATGGCTAGACGCACGCATTCTGTCAATACCGTCGTCACTATATCACTATACAGTGTGTTACAAAATGGTAGACCGCTTCCTAGAAAAACGCAACGACATTTCCTTGCTTACACCGCGACATCGACATTACCTTGCTTGCAAGGTTTCCCTGACCCCCTAAATTATCAGCGCATGTCGCTGGCTGTGGTATCTACCATGAACAGCAAGCCAATCCCGGCGCGTTGTTCGCAAACACGAACCAAAGTATATATCCGAAACCGATACAGCCAGCGTAGTGACCTCGAGTTCCTTTGAGTTCCGCAAGAGCAGAGCGATCGATGTGGCTGGTGGGTGAGGGAATTAGGTTGAAGAAGTCTACGGATCGGTGGTGGACATTACCAAGTCGATGTTGCCGCTGGCGAATTGGATATGGCGGGCTTCGCCACGCGGCGGGGGTACAAGGATACAAACGTCCACAGATGGCGAATCGCGGGGCAGGACAGCGCGACCCCCTCCGCTCATCATATCTGCTATTTCGAGCGTCCCAATTGGCTGGAGCTTAGAGGGGTGAACTGAAGCCAGCGACCCGCCTTGGGATGATTCGGCCTCCCCCCCCCACTGGTGGGATCGGGGATTCCTGTCAGTAACCCAAATGCTTCCCCCGCGTTTCCGCTACATCTCCACGCTCCGCGGATGTGCGCTCTCTTCATCAGCAACCTCTCGGGTTCGGGAGTTCAAAGTTGTGCTGGATGGTCAGACTTTGTATATAGAGAAACCTCTCGCCGAGGCCTTGGGGTGGAATTCAGGGACGAGTACCGGGGGTATATCGTTGCGCCTCAGTGGCTGGGAACCGAAGTTCTTCACTATAACTCCATTGGACACTGATGCCGGTATGTATTTTGCATTGCGAGCTGTCTAAAACTGAAAGGACACGCACTAACGCGCTCGCATGAGCAATGGTAGAGAGCAGTAAAAACCCTCGAGTCCAGCAAGTCCTCTCTTACCTCAAACAATCGGATGCAGAGCCCTAGCCGCTGTTATGCCTGGCAAAGTACGAAGTATTGTGTTGAGTAGCAAGACGCTGGCAAAAACCCAAAGGGCTTTCCGACCGGAGGATATGGACGTTGACCTAGGCGTGGATGTTGTCCAATGTTCCACGTGCCAGCAGCAAAGTACACCAGGCTCAGCCTTGTAGATGGAGCGGTGGGTGGGTGGATGGAATGAAACGAACGAGCGACATAAGAACGGTGAGGGGGGGATGTGATTGTGCTGTTGAAAACGAAGTTATTTTATTCGATCGTTCCTCACTCAGACGATACCTCCACACCACTCCGCAGCTTGCTATCGTTTTTTGGTTTCAAGTGGGGACGCGAAGCGAGTGGGTAAATCCTTCCCGTGCTCGGTGCTTGCACAAACCACAACAGGCCGACATCCATCATGCCAGGTCACGCTACCCGTGCTTGCTCGGCTGTTCACGCCAGAGTACGTACGGTGCGATCAACAGCCACAAGTTCTTTGAGTTCATTGTCTATGGTACATTCATGTCATCATGGTTGATTTTGTTTGCCATTCGTTCATCCGCCCTCTTCGACGAGAAGTGCGTTGAGATCGTTAAGAAAATCAGGGTAGCGTCCTGGCGCATTCATTGTGGGAGAGAACTTGGACAAGGAAAATGGAGGAAAATGAGAAAATAAATTGCGGAATTCACTGCAACCACGCTACTATGGTACGGCTGCGACGAGGATCACGATCTTCTCCTGCGTTCCGACCCCCTCGAGGAAACTTGAGGAAGCATGGGCGGATCCTACCCCGCAGTATCCCTGACATAGTATGCACAGTTTAAGGATTCTGAGGCCCTGGTGACTTCGAGGTAGTTCCGGAATCAGCCTCGAGAATGGCACAGAATGTCAACTTGGGGCAATCCCCATAGTTGTGGTGAAAGCACAGCCTTCATATTTCTCGTAGACCTAGACATATCTAAGGCATGCCGACGTGAGGGTTGGGGAGTAGGTGCGCGTCCAAGGCACCGCCAATGGGGGGGGGGGGGGTTGATCAATCCTCATTGGAACCTACATCGAGGACCACATTGAGAAGGTATACCTGATCTATGAACTCCATCTCCTCGTCAATTTTGCGCTGATACTGGAAAGTAATGCCGCGGAAGAAGTCATGATTGTCCATAGCTAAGGGTGAGTGACGTGGAAACATAGCCTCTCAAACGAACTGTGGCTTCAGGGAGGACCCCGGAGTCACATAATATTCTGTTCATCGAAAGCCCAATGGACAGCAGCCGGATAAGACCTCGGCTAGTGGCACCCTTCCACGACGGATGTATATATCCCTAGTCTTACGGATAGTCACCCATTGTAGATGCCCCGCTACCGGCCCAAGCGATCCACAGTGTACCTGGGCCGTACAACATCATCCGCGGATCGAATAAATATCCTGCGGCCGCAGCGCCAGTAGGATCCCCGGTGATGGTACTTGTGTCAACGAGTTGGTGTTTAGATACCCTCCCCTCCTCTAAATTTGAGGCTGATTCCAGCCCATGCTCTGATTAGGGGAACCGGAATGGTTGGCGCTCGGTCCGGGCTTTCCGTGGGACGGACGCGCAGTTTAAACTGGGCATGAATA
>Ga0307513_10009035_pt1 | contig 12641 bp, 14 predicted proteins | sample 15_EM_MG_FD_202174 | JGI IMG/M metagenome (GOLD analysis project Ga0307513, IMG submission 202174) | Populus trichocarpa ectomycorrhiza microbial communities from riparian zone in the Pacific Northwest, United States - 15_EM | ecosystem: Host-associated > Plants > Roots > Unclassified | place... | reverse complement strand
CCACTTCGAAGTCTTCTTGTCTCGCGCCCACGCGTAATTAACTCCTGGACCTCGACTCTCCGCGTCCATCCTCGTCGCCCGTTCACCGTCCCCCATGTATGTTACAGTACGAGAGGCTCGAGAGATCCAGCAAACTTTAGGATACCGTGCGCAGACCTTGTATTTCTTCTGTGCATCCAGAAATATCTTGCACTGTTGACTCCCAGAGACTAAAAAAAATCCCAAGTCCCTATCCTTCAAACCGAAGTGGACAAAATTTCCTTCCTCCGCTAGGTGCGTCCCACAGGCGTGATTACAGGAATCTCTCACTTTGCTTGCAGACTTTCCGTTTTGTACTAGAAGAAGTCGCTAAAAGGAATCACACAATGTATGCTCTTTTGCTCTCGCTATGTTATGATCGGTGGCAAGGACCGAGGTGGTCGGTTATACAGAACGTACATGCACGTGCCGCCATTTCGCCATGTCGTATATGCTGTATCGAACGTCTCTGTCTCGGCTGTCATCGGCTGTCCGCCCACCTGTGTCCGCACCACGTCCGCGTTGCAGATCAATCGTGCTTGGATCCTTTCCTGATCAACATGACGACTCATCGACCTAAGACAATGAACCTGTGAGCACACCGACGGCTATATGATGCAGCACTATTGTGGCTAACTTTACCCCAAGTCTATATCTAGACCGTGCGGCGCTTCGCTTCAGCTAAGGCCCATACCGCTCACCTTAGGCGACATACAGAAATTACATTCCAAGAAATCCCAAGACTGAAGTATGCGGTGAGGTTGTTTGTCGGAAATGAGGAGAGGGAGCTACCACCGGACCTGGACACCGGCCCAACGCCCGTATGCCCCTTGCGTCCTCACTGTGGAAACTCGCTGAAGCTTGTTCGTATGCAGAGATGTTACTCCGACATCCCAAATGCGTTTGGAGATTCAAGTGACGAGCGGTTATCTGCCATGGGTGAACAAAGGACGGGCCAGCAAAGTGATCGATCTTCAAAATCTTTTCAATGATTATTGGACCTCCAAAGCGGACGAACTCACATTAATGGGTCAGTCGTGGTCCTCAATCAGTTCGATCTTATCTGATAGACAAACTCAGATGTCGTTGTGGTTGGAAAGCATCGTTGCTCTCTAAAATTACAATTCTCAACAAATACTACCGTTCGTCTCATTGTAACACCCATCGCGGCGAGCTAATAGTGTTCGCATAGGCGGAGGGTCTACGTTCGTCGCTCCTCAAACTCGAAGAACTATTGAAGGATTACTCCCCACTGTTGAACGAATCGACGGAGAGGGCTCTGGAGAAGGTTATTCAATACGGGGCTGCATTCGCAGAGGTCAGGCTGCCGATAGGGAATCAATCAGGATACTGATACTGGACCGTTCAAGTTGAATGACATTGCAAAGGCTGCGTTCAGTGTTGCTGAAGTCACGTTTGGGGTTCGTGTTGATACTGGTGTATGAGAAGCAGAAATAACGCTGGACCATTCAGCTCTTGAAGGAACAAAACAAATACGACCAGATCCCATTGGGCCTTTACGATCGGTTGAATCGTATCTTGCCTTTCGCAGACAAGGTTGCAGAGGAGATCGTCTGCGACGAGACCGAAATCTTGGAGAAGACGATCCCGCGAATGTTCGAGGTGATGCAAATGGTCGCGAGATTTTCGTGCGACTATGTCAAACGTGGGCGATTCGGTAGGCAGTCATCTTCTCTGGACCTGGCAAGTGTTGATGATTGTAGAGAGAACGATAGGTGGGTTGGCCCACCCGGAGACGATCGAAGAGATGGATCTAGAGCTGAGCAAGGTTATTGAAGACTTCGACCGTGCGGTGAATGTCGAGGCTCTCCGCCTCGTTAAGGAGGCTGGTAAGTACTCATTGTCGCATTGTCGCTATAGTACATTCTCACCGATTTCGTTTAGAGCAAGAATTTTTGCTTGGGCGGCTGAAATATGTCGAGGCCGGCCATGACTTAGACCAGTGCTGTATGGAAGGCACCCGCCAGTCTATCCTCGATCACATCATGGCCTGGGTGATTGACCCACAGGAGAACATTAATGCACCACGGAGGAATATGTATTGGTTCTATGGATCACCCGGAATCGGCAAAACGTCGTTCGCTCATTCGATCTGCGCAGCCCTTCATGACCGAGGGCAGCTTGCTGGAGCATTTTTCTGCAGGAGAGATGACCCGAATTTAAGCGAGCCCAGGAATATCCTGCCGACCCTCATCTGCAAACTCGCGGGAATCTTCCCCGCCTTTCGAGTTATTGTGGCAAATCGTCTCCGCAACGACCTGAATCTGACATCAAAGTCGATGAAGCACACTCTCTTCCTCGACTTCATCCGCCAGCTTCCTCGCCACCCCAAATACACTCTTGTCTTTGTCATTGACGCACTCGATGAATGTGGCGATGATCAGAGCCGTCCAATTCTCTTGAAGGCTCTGACCGACGCAGCCGAACATGCACCGTGGCTCAAAATTATCATCACTAGTAGACCCGAAGTCGATATCCAACGTTTCTTCGATGCCCCCATGCGATATGATTTGGGTACAGATCAAGAAGCCGAGTGTGATTTGCGAACCTTCGCCCGAAGCCAGTTCGATTCAGTGGCCTCAAAATGGCACCTCCCCACCCCTTGGCCAGAAGAATCACTCTTCGACAGAGTAATCTCCCAGGCAAACGGTCTCTTCATCTTCATCAAGACTTTTGTTCTTGCCCTTCAGCAATGTGCAGACCCTAAAGAGTCCCTCGAGGCAACCTTGCAAGGCTCAGCCGGTACTGGCTTGGAGTCTCTATACGGACTTTACTCTAGTATCCTAAAGGCACGAGTATTGCGTAGCAATGGTGCTGGGTTTCAGCGAATGATTGGGGTGCTCCTTGCAACAGCACCATACAATCTACTCTGCGAAGAAATGCTTGCAAAACTGGCGGAAGTGCAGCCCTATCTCGTGAAAAAGTGGGTGGATGATCTCAGCTCTTTGCTCTATCGAGACGAAGGAGCCAATGGAGGGGTTCGTGTACGGCATTTGTCAATTTCGGAGTACTTTGTCAGCGATCACTGCGGCGACTATCAAGTCAACCTTCAAGACACGCATGCACATCTAGGCATTGTTTGCCTTGAGACGATGGTTAAACAACTGCGTTTCAATATCTGCGAGCTCGAAGATTCCCGGCTCGCTAATGCCGACATCCAAGATCTCCCGGCTCGGATCCAATCCAACATTTCCGACGCTTTGCAATATAGCTCATTATACTGGTCGGGTCATGTTTGCTTTAGTCCCGACAATCGCGATCAACGGGTGTTAGGAAGCTTGAAGGAATTCTTGGAAGGAGTGTACCCGTTATTTTGGATTGAGGTATTGAGCGTTATGGGAATGGTCTCGGTCGGTGCTCCAAGCCTTCGACGACTGATCTCTTGGATCGACGTGAGTACATCTCCAGTTTGCCATTGATTTAGATTCGGACTTGAGTCTAATTTACTGTAGGATGCTGATTTAGGTCTTCTCGAGAGGATTCAGGATATATGTTATTTCATCATCACCTTCGGTCCCCCTGTCTCCATCAGTGCGCCCCACACGTATATTTCAACGCGACCCTTCCTACCCTCGCAGTCGCCTTTATCGACCATCTTCAGCAAAGTATTCACTAAAGGCATCAACATGCAGAATGGGAAAATGTTGTCATGGCCCGCGCCACCATTGGAATGGATCGGACATGCTGATACCATTCCTTGCATTCGGTATTCCCCCAATGGGTGCCACATAGCCACTGCATCTCATGACGGGACCATTCGAATATGGGATGCTGAGACTGGTGCTGTAGTTGGTGCACCTTTAGAGGGGCATTCAGGTTGGGTGCGGTCCATTGCCTACTCTCCGGATGGGCGGCACATCGTCTCCGGATCCTACGACAAGACGATTCGAATATGGGATACTGAGACTGGTGCTGTAGTTGGCAAGCCTCTAGAGGGGCATACCGATAGAGTGGAGGCTGTTGCTTACTCTCCTGATGGGCGGCACATTGTCTCTGGATCCCATGACAGAACTATTCGTGTCTGGGATCACAAGACTGGTGCTGCAGTTGGCAAGCCACTTAGAGGACATACCGGGTGTGTGTGGTCTATTGCTCACTCTCCCGACGGACGGCGTCTCGTCTCCGGATCTGGTGATTGGACCATTCGGATCTGGGATGCCGAGACCGGTGCCGCAGTCGGCAGGTCTATTTTCGGGCATGCCGGCATAGTAGTGTCCGTTGCTTACTCTCCGAACGGGCAGCACATCGTCTCTGGATCCTATGATGCAACCATTCGAATATGGGATGCTGAGACTGGTGCTGTAGTTGGTGCACCGTTAGAGGGGCATTCAGGTTGGGTGCGGTCCATTGCCTACTCTCCTGATGGGCGGTACATCCTCTCCGGATCCAATGACAAAACCATACGAATTTGGGATGCCGAGACTGGTGCTGCCGTTAGCAAGCCTCTAGAAGGGCATACTGGAACTGTGGCGGCCGTTGCCTACTCTCCCGATGGGCGGCGCATCCTCTCTGGATCTGTGGATTTGAGCATTCGAACATGGGATGCTGAAACTGGTGCAGCGATTGGCAAGCCTCCCGAGGGGCATACTGGGGGGGTGTGGTCCATAGCTTACTCTCCTGATGGGCGGCACATTATTTGTGGATCTGGTGATGGGACCATACAGATTCGGGATGCTGGCACCGGTGTTGCAGTTGGTAAGCCTCTACTGGGGCATACTGGGAGTGTCCGGACAATTGCTTGCTCTCCTGATGGGCAGCACATCGTCTCTGGATCTAGTGATAAGGAGATTCGAGTCTGGGATGTCGAGACCGGTGCTGTAGCCAGCACACCTTTTCAGGGGCACACCAATATTGTGTCGGCAATTGCTTCCTCTCCTGATGGGAGGCACATCGTCTCCGGATCTCTTGATCACACCATCCGAATCTGGGACGTCAAGACTGGTGCTGCAATTAGCAAGCCCGCGACGGGGCATATCAGCAGTGTGAGGTCTGTTGCTTATTCTCCCGATGGGCGGCACATCATCTCTGGATCTGAGGACAAGACCATTCGGATCTGGGATGCTAAGACTTGTGTTGCAGTTGGCAGGCCTCTGATGCACGCAGGGGAGGTGTGGTCTGTTACTTACTCTCCTGATGGGCAACACATCCTCTCTGGATCCATCGACGGGACCATTCGAATTTGGGATAATGAGTGTGCCCCAGCCAGCAAACTTCTAGAAGGGCATACTGGGTGTGTGTGGTCTGTTGCGTACTCTCCAGATGGGCAGCACATCGTCTCCGCATCTAGTGATGGGACCATTCGAATCTGGGATGCGAAGACTGGTGCAGTAGTCAGCAATAATCTAAATCGCTATCCTCTGAGTGTCTGGTCCATTGCTCTCTCTCCAGATGGCCAGTACATTGTCTCTGCATCTCGTGATAACACCATCCATGTGTGGGACTTCCTTCAACATGCTTCTGTCCAAACTTCCTCATGTGACCCAGTGCATGTTTATCTTTGTGCACAGCCAGGCCCAGATGGTTGGGTCAGAGACTCAGAAGATGGCTTGCTCTATTGGGTACCCCTGAATTACCGTCCTTACCTACATTCATCCGCCCGCTTGATAATCCATCTTACATCTCATACACAATCAGTTTCTCTTGATTTTGATGACTTTGCATTTGGGACGTCTTGGACCAGAATCTTCAACCGTTCACAGTGCTAGTCCTTCTTAGCGGGATCTTCTCTATGCATAGGGCCACACATGGATTATATCCTTACATGCTTTCCTCCCCTCAACAATTAGGAACGAGGTAGTACATTTTGGGATTGAAATTTGTCGTGTACCAGGAAGATGGTTTTCTAGGCTTGCTGTAGCTAGGACTGGCCCATATGCAATAACAATTCATTTGGTTTTTAAACTTGTATGACTTGTAGCTGGGCTGGACAGAGGGTCCATTGAAGTCAAGATATTCTTGAAGTTCGACCTTAAAATGGGTTACTACCAACTATGCATGAAACCTGGAGATGAATGGAGAGCCACCTTCATAACCCCTGATGGCCTCTTGTCAAAGGATTACAGCACTGGCACCACTGGCTCAAGCACACTCCAGAACCAATATGCATCATCACTGACCATTACAACCTTGAGTACCTCAAAACCCCCATTCCCTGAACCATAGACAACTTTGTTGGCTAGAGCAACTGACATGACCCACTATAACTACAAGATGGTGTACTGACCTGGGGACCAGAACTCTGTTGCTGATGCCCTCTCCTGCAAGGGGAAAATCTGTCCCAACATCCCTGACAAAGAGAAACCAGCTGCACTATTCAACCCCAGTCAATTCATCCAGCTCACCCTACTTGCCTTTGTCAAAGGGCAACCCAAATTACAGGAAGCACATGAAATGCTCACCACCCTGATGGACTCTGAAATCATCCAACAAATCACCAAACACCTCCTAAACCTGGATCCTACACAGTGGCCTAGAGGATAAGATCTCAATGATGACATAGTCCTCATGTCCAAGGAAACCAGTAGAATTTGGGTACCCCTGTTGATCAACTGAGAAGGGAAGTCCTGGACCCATCTCCTGTACACTAGTCCCACATCTCTGGGTGGGGAGTCCCTGTTCTCTCAAGTGGGACCCAATTCTGGGATTTTGCACCCAGTTTACCACCTCAGGGGACAGGGTCCCTCTTCTCTCAGCAGGGTGCACCCTGTGTAGGACCTACAATTTTTAAAAATTGCAAGTTCACTTGCTCCCTCACATGGGTCCCTATGTGGGTTTGAACTTGCTCCCTCACATGGGTTTACAAGTAAGTGTGCATTTTAGATAATAGGGACCACCTTTTAGAGATATCTGTGTATTATAACTATATTCCCATGTAATACAAGAGCTATCTACAAATAACAGTGCTGCCAATAACCAGTACTGAGCAAGTGATAGATAAATAAACTTACAGTTGAAATGGCTATAATGCATAGCGTCTGTCGACACCCAAAACCTATGCATTATCACCTTTATGCAACATCAGATAGAGTCATGTATTTCAAGAAAAGGGCATCATATATCTACTTGTAATTAATGAACATATCGATAGTGGTCTGTTTTGTGGCTTCTCAGCTCATCTTCTGCAGGTGGCCTCGGAATCGGTGCGCAGCCTCCACAAAATCAAGTGCATCTGTACAAAAAAGCAAACAATTCTCCTCAAGCATCCAACATGCTTCAATCATCTCCTTGAGAGATGGAGGCACCACAAAAGATTGTCATCATCAGAATCGGAATCAATCTCTTCAATGTCACCTCTTGCCAAGCCCACCTTTGATTGTACCATTGCTATGATCTCAAGATCTCCTTGATCGCAAGACAATTCAGATGCCAAAAAAAATCATTACCATGTGACTCTTACTTCTTACAGCTGATGCCATGATTGGCCACAATTGGTGAGTGAAATTTTAGCCTATTTCCAAATCTCATACTGCATAACTGCACCAAAAGGCTATGCATTATTCAGTATTCAATAAAGGTCGATTTACATAGGAACCAACTCCGTCGATGCCCCAAACCAATGCATTATGGGATTTTTGCATTATAGCATTTGCATTATAGCCATTTCAATTGTACCTACATTATTCCTGCACTTTGGTGGAGGATCTGTGCATCAAGTGCTTGCTACACTGCTCACTACACTGCTTGTTACACTGTATATACCATTGACTATCATGGCCACTATGCTTCTGGTATTCTGCATACTTAACACGAACACCTAACAACCTAATAAAAGCTATATGAAGATTAATTAATACTATTCAAGCACAGTAGTACGGGGTGATCGTTCTTCAACTGCATATTTGTGCACGACGGCACTCGTACTCTGGCAGCAGGAAGCGTATATACTATACACCCGCACAAGGCTGGCCCATAGTCTTCTGCTTGGTAGCCTTTGTTGCGGGGTCACTGATACCTCGTTATTCTTACAACTTTCTTCTAACCCAACCCGTGCAAACTAAAATTTAGTAATGTTCTATAACGCATACGAATTCTAAGTTGGTTCTTCGTGTTTCATTTGATACTACCCTAGCCTCAATGAATAATCTCAACCAACAAATCGCCTTGGTTCAGCGAATCCCCCTCATGTACGACTACCCGCTTGATGTGGCCCGAAACAGGGGCTGACACTGCACTCTCCATCTACAAGTGGATGCATCAGGGGTGACACACACCGAGGGAGTTTGCAGACGTACCTTCATTGCGCTCTGGACACATAAGATATCGCCCTTCTTGACCTCCTGACCTTCCTTCACACGAACTTCCACAACTACACCAGACATTGGAGCACCGACAGAACCGGGGTCACTCGTCGCTTTCTCCCTCGAGACCGTTTCCACTGCCGCCGAACGATCCTGGACGGGAACCGCACGGACTTCACCATTGACCTCGAACCAGACATCGCGAGTATCCTTGCCCTCGACCACAGCTCCAATGGCCATCAAACGGATGATCAGCATCTTGCCCTTTTCGATCGAGATGTTCATTTCCTCGCCAATTTCAGGGCGGCCAAGGAAATAACGAGTGGGAACGACGCTGTAATGGCATTTAGAGTGTTAGGTCATGAGGGGAAGCAATAACACCCACCTCAAGTCACCATATTTCTCGACGAAGCCTTGATACTCTTCGAAAACCTGCGCTCTTGTTCAGCCTCGTATTGAGAATTATCGCATAACAACACACCTTGGGATACATAGCATATGAAGCAACATCGACATCCGTGATCTGTTTCCCGAACTTGGCTCGAAGATCGGCCTTCATCTTCCTGAAGTCCATCGGGGGGAGAGAAGTACCCGGCCGTCCATCAATCCTCGGTTTGTTTCGAATAACGTGCGTCCTAAGAGGCTCTGGGAAGCCGCCATACGGTTGACCTAATTGGCCCTGGAAGAACTCGATGACAGACTGCGGGAAATCGAGTTGCTCTGCGCGGTCGAGGACATCTTGCTTGCTGAGTGAATTGGAAGTCATCCATTGGGCGAAGTCGCCTACTACCTTGGACGAGGGTGTGACTTTGATGATATCACCGCACTTTGCGAACAGTCAAGAACGGTAGAGGGAACCGATGAATCGGGTACGCACCAACTGATTCGCCTCGATGTACTTCTTCTTGATCTCCGACCACTGAGTACCCAAGCCCAACTGCGAGGCTTGGAACTGCCAGTTATACCTCAGTACCTTATTGTTAAGGCTCTGTGCGTGTTGCTTACCATGAGGTTGGTATACTGCCCACCAGGCATTTCATGCTCGAAAACACTAGAATCGGAGGCGCGAACGTTGGCCTCGAAGCAGCTGTACAGCTGTCGAACTTGCGTCCAGTACAGATTAAGGGCTTGGATATCAGCATATCGGATACCGGTGCCAAGAGTGGTCTGCTCCAGGGCCGTGCAAATAGCTCCCATCGAAGGTTGAGAGGTGAGACCGGACATGCCTGCCAATTCCTATTAGCCCAACTCATGCGATCTCGTAGAGGACATACTATCAATCGCAACATCGACAACATCTGCACCAGCCATCGCCGCGGCGATCATCGTCGCAGCCGCAATACCGGCGGTATCGTGCGAGTGGACGTGGATTGGGAGGTCGGGGTATTTCTTGCGGATTGAGCCAACAAGCCTGTTGTGCTTTCGTCACACTCCTGGATAATCCCTTCAGATCTCCACTCACAGAGTAGCAGCCTGAGGCTTGAGCAAGCCGGCCATGTCTTTGATGCCGAGCACATGGATACCCTCCTGGACGAGCAGGCCGACAAAGTTCAAATAGTAATCAAGCGTGTACTTGGTTTTACGAGGATCGGCAACGTCCCCGCTATAGCACATAACTGCTTCGACAACGCCCCCCGCCTTTTTAGCAGCGTCGATTCCAAGTTTCATCTGTTCCAAGCGTCAGTAAGACGAGCACAGGTCTTATTCCTGTACGAACGTTCTCTATAGCTGAGTGTCAATATTGATTTATTCCTGCAATAGACAAAGTAGGCATACCAATATAGTTCAACGAATCAAATACACGGAAGATGTCCAACCCGTTCTCCACGGACTTCTTACAGAAGTCATAGATGGCGTTGTCCCTGACCAAAAGTAAGCCATGTCCTTGGGAAGTCACGGCATACTCACGGATAGCTTGTGTAGCCGACGGCATTGGCGCCACGGAGAAGTGCTTGGAAGGGAATATTGGGTACAAGCTTTCTGAGTGATCTCTGTCGCCCTAAATCAGCAAACCTTCCAACCACCGAAAAAAAAAATTCCATTCACCAATCGATCCCAAGGATCCTCATGCAAGAATCGCATAGCAACGTCGAATGTGGCACCACCCCAGCACTCGAGAGAGTACGCGTTGGCAAACGCCCAACTCGTCTCCTTTGCAATGTTAACCATATCGATCGTCCTCAGTCGGGTGGCGAGCAGACTTTGATGTGCATCACGCCATGTTGTATCCATAATGAGCGTACCAGGGTACTGCCTAACGGCCTTTGCGAATGCATCGGGTCCGTGCTTGACGATGATATTCCGCCATCCGATCTCGCAAGGCATGCTAGTATCGAGTGGAGGTCCATTCACTGGATCATCACGGTCCTGTAACTTTGGTATAACGACCTCGGTCTTGAGGCCTGGTTCGCCAACTTGACCCTTGATCGAGCTACCGTTGACCGCAAGGTCGCCGAGGTATGCAAGGAGTTTTTGTGCACGGTTCTGGGTTTGGACCAGCTTGAACAAGTCAGGAGTGTCGTCGATGAAAGTTGTCCAGGTTTTGCCGCCAATGAAGACATCGTGGGTGAGGAGACGAAACAGGAAGGGGATATTGGTTTTGACACCTCGAATACGGAACTCGACAAGGGCACGAAGGATCTTCCGTCGAGCCACTTCATATGTGGTACCACTCACGGTAACCTTGACGAGCAAACTGTCATAGTGAGGCTGCCAAAAGTATTGTCAGAATATCACGGGGGGAAGGCCGGAGGTACGCACTGTAATTTGGGCACCAGCAAATCCGGAGCTTGAGTCGAGTCGAACACCATTACCGCCCGCGCTTCGGTACACTTCAATCTTACCGGTGTCAGGTTGGAAGTTGGCGGCGGCGTTCTCAGTGGTGACTCGGCATTGGATCGCGAAACCTCGCTTTGTGATATTCTCTTGGGTAAGGCCGAGCTGCGGAAGAGTAGCACCAGCTGCAATTTGAATCTGGGCAGCGACAATATCGATCCCAGTGATTTCCTCTATTTGATCCAAGTAAGTGAGACTTCTAACTGAACAAGGAATCACTCACCAGTGATAGTGTGCTCAACCTGAATACGGGGATTGATCTCGATGAAGTAATGCCTTCCCATTTGGTCCACCAAGAACTCCGCTGTCCCGGCGTTGCGGTATGCAACGCTTTGAGCAAGCTTGATGGCATCATTCAAGATCGCTTGGCGAACCTCTTCGGCCAAGTGCATAGCGGGGGCGACCTCGACGACCTTTTGATGTCTCCTCTGGACAGAGCAATCACGCTCAAAAAGGTGAACAACGTTCCCCTGTCCATCGGCCAAAATCTGGACCTCGATGTGCCTAGGACGGTCCAAGAACCGCTCGATGAATACCGTTCCGTCACCAAACGCCGACTTGGCTTCGCTCACGGCACGGGAGAACGCATCTTGGAACTCGCTCTGCTCTCGAACGACACGCATACCGCGTCCACCGCCTCCCATCGCCGCCTTGATAATAATGGGGAAGCCGTACTCCTCGATGAACGCCGAGCCTTCTTCGTACGAACCAACCGGCCCAGGTGTGCCGGGCACGACAGGAACGCCGATCTTGATGGCAATTTGACGTGCCTTTGTCTTATCCCCCAGTGCATCAATGACTTCAGGAGAAGGGCCGACGAATGCGAGACCGGCTTGCTCCACGTTGCGAGCAAACTCTGCATTCTCAGAGAGGAAGCCATAGCCAGGGTGGATCATATCGACGCCATGCTCGAGCGCAATGGCGATGATGCTATTCTGTGCAAGATAGGCTCCAACAGGCGTAAGGCCCTTGCCGACTTGGTACGCTTCGTCGGCCTGGGGAGAAGAAATGGTGGGGCCGTCAGTCTCAACTGGCCAGTGATGGCGAGCGAAAAGTGTCCAACGCGCACCTTTTGTCTATGTGCAGACATTCTGTCCTCGTACGAGTAGATCGCAACAGTATGCATTGCGAGTTCGTGTGCTGTCCTGAAGACGCGAATGGCAATTTCCTGCAGGTCAAGTCGCGCATCGGCGGTCAGTAAGGAGTAGAGGAAACGTGGGGGAGGTAGGATAGGGACGATTCAGGCGGAGAAGGACGCAATCGGTTGAAAAGACGGGACAGGAAGACAGCTGGGATCGAGTACAGGTTCAGGCGACTTACACCGCGATTGGCGACTAGAATCTTGGTCAAAGGTCCATGGTGACCCGCAGATTTACGTCGGAGCGTCTGGATCGAGTGGACGGGCGTCCCAGGCGCGCTAGGCGTTCCAGGCGCAAACTGACCAGCGAGGCGGGGGGGATAAAGCGTAGCCATCGTGTAAGGTGATAAGGAGAGGTGTTGATGAGTAGACACAAGACAGAGCTACTGGCC
>Ga0307513_10009034_pt1 | contig 12641 bp, 11 predicted proteins | sample 15_EM_MG_FD_202174 | JGI IMG/M metagenome (GOLD analysis project Ga0307513, IMG submission 202174) | Populus trichocarpa ectomycorrhiza microbial communities from riparian zone in the Pacific Northwest, United States - 15_EM | ecosystem: Host-associated > Plants > Roots > Unclassified | place... | reverse complement strand
CGATCTGGCCATGCATGACGATCCGGGGCCGGGCACCGTCGGGGAGCCACAACGCCCGGTCGGGCGGCACGACCCACACGGCGTCGCCGTCCTCGACGCGCATGACCCCGCTGGAGGCGTGCAGCAGCTGGTCCCAGCCCCGCGCACCCGGCAGCACGACCGCGCCCGAGGGATGGGTGACGGCGTAGCTGCGGGCCAGCAGATCGGCGTCCGAGAGCTGTCGCATCTACGACAGTCTGCGCCGGACCAGCGACAGCGCGCCATCGCCGTCGAGGGCGATCCTTCCGTCATGCCTGCTGTGCTCCGCCACTTCGCGATCAACGCCTCCGACGTCGACGTCGCCCGCCGCTTCTATGGCACCGTGTTCGATCTCCACTGCACGCCGTGGGGGCCGCCCGGGTTCTTCCAGCTCGACTCCGGCCCCGACGGTGTGCAGGGTGCGCTGCAGCAGCGTCGCGATCTCGTCGACGTGCCGACCAGGGGATTCGAGTGCACGTTCGCCGTCGACGACGTGCACGCCACCGCGCGGGCGGCCGTCGCGGCGGGCGGCCGGGTGCTCATGGAGCCGACGACGATCGAGGGCGTCGGCACGCTGGTGTGGCTCGCCGACCCGGACGGCAACGCCGTGGGCGCGATGCAGTACCAGGGCTGATGCACACCAGGGGCAGGCTCCGGGGCAACCCTGAGGCCCGGCGCCCTCCCGCGCCGCATGCTCGATCCATGACGATCCAGCCCATCACGTCCAAGGTGCCCGCCGCTCCGGTCATTGTCGCCGGCATCGGGGCGCAGCTGGTGGACGATCTCGCCTTCCTCGTCCTCCCGATCGGCTTCCTCGGCCCGCTGGCCGGGGTATTCGCGCTCCTGCTGACCGCCGCCGGCGCCCGTTACGTCACGCGCACCGCGTCGGGTGCCGCGATCGCCCGCACCGGGCTCGCCGTCGGCCTCACCTCGGCGCTCGTCGGCCTGCTCATCGGCGGTCTCGGCATCGTGACGATCCTGCTGGCCGGGCTGACGATCGTCGCGGGTGTGGCCGGCGCCGTCGCCGGCCGGGGTGTCACGACGAAGGTCTGACCGCGCTCCTGCGGACGGCGTGCACGACGTGTGGAAGGCGGATGGGGCGAATCTCCCATCCGCCTCTACGCGGAAATGGGTGGCAGGCCCGATGAGGCCACCTGGTCACGGTTCCTAGCGTTCCCGGCGTCGACGAGGACACCAGGAGGGCACCGTGAGCAGCGAACACATCGAGACCGTCATCATCGGCGGCGGGCAGGCCGGGTTGTCCACCGGCTACCACCTGAAGCAGCGCGGCCGACCGTTCGTCATCCTGGAGGGCCACCCGCGGTTGGGCGACCAGTGGCGCCGGCACTGGGACACGCTGCGTCTCTACTCGCCCCGCAAGTACGACGGCCTGCCCGGTCTGGCCTTCCCCGGCGATCCCTGGACCTATCCGCAGCGCGACGAGGTGGCTGCGTACGTCGAGAAGTACGCACTGCATCACGACCTGCCGGTGCGCACCAGCTCGAGGGTCGAGACCCTCGACCAGCTGCCGGATGGCCGGTTCCGGGTCACCCTCGCCGACGGCGAGCTGACGTCCGACAACGTCGTCGTGGCGACCGGAACCTTCGGGCACACCCCGCACGTCCCGGACGTCGCTGCTGATCTGTCGCCCGCGATCGGCCAGCTGCACTCGAGCGAGTACCAACGGCCCGAGCAGGTTCCCGCGGGCCGGGTCCTCGTGGTCGGTGCCTCGCACTCGGGCACCGACATCGCCTACGAGCTCGCCGAGACCCATCCGGTCACCCTGTGCGGGCGCGACTGCGGGCAACTCCCGATGCGGCCGGAGCAGCGCCGTGCGAGGTTCATGTTCCCCGTGATCGTCTTCGTGTGGCGGCACGTACTGACCCGCCGGAATCCGATCGGTCGAAAGGTGATGGAGGAGGTCCGCAGCCACGGCGGGCCGATGATCCGGGTCCACCGGGACGACCTCGCCGGGCGCGGCGTCGAGCGGTGTACTGCGCGGCTCACCGGAACCCGGAACGGGCGGCCGTTGCTCGACGACGGCACCGTCGTCGACGCGAGCACGGTCGTGTGGGCGACCGGGTTCCGGCAGGACTTCGACTGGATCAAGGTCCCGGTAGTGGGCGCGGACGGCTGGCCCATGGAGATGCGCGGTGTGGTCGGCGCGGTGCCCGGGCTGTACTTCTGCGGCCTGTCCTTCCAGTTCTCGTTCAGCTCGATGGTGTTCCCCGGGATCGGCCGGGATGCCGCGTATCTCGCAGGTCGCATCGAGGACCGGGCCAAGGGGGTGCACAAGGAGTCGCGCGAGCAGTCCCGGGCGGCCTGACCTGCGAGTATCGTCGCCCTCCCGAGAGGTGGTGCGCCATGGGCATCGTGGACGAGCTGCTCCGGGCCCGGGAGGCGTTCGACCGACGCGACTGGCTGGCGGCGTACGACGGCCTGGCGGCCGCGGGGAACGATTCGCTCCTCGCGGCCGACTTCGCCGACCTGGGCACGGCGGCCTTCCTGGTCGGCCGGCACAACGACTGCATCCAGGCGCTGCAGCGGGCGCATCAGGCCCACCTCGCGGCCGGCGGCACCACGGCTGCGGTCCGGTGTGCGTTCTGGCTGGCGTTGACGCTGCTCGATCGCGGTGAGGCCGCGGTGGCGAACGGCTGGATCAAGCGCGCAGAACGGCTGCTCGGCAGTACGGACGGCGACACCGTCGAGCACGGTTTCGTGGCGTTCGTCCGGATGCTGCAGGAGATCTACGCCGGTGACTTCCCCACCGCGACCGAGCGCGCCCGGGCCGTCACCGGCTTCGGATGGCGGTTCCGCGAACCGGACCTGCTCGCGTCCGGGCTGATGGCGCAGGGCCGGATGGCCATCTACGGCGGTCGGGTCGCCGACGGGCTGGCGTTCCTCGACGAGGCGATGGTCGGCGTGCTGGCCGGCGAGCTGTCGCCGATCTTCGCCGGACAGGTCTACTGCTCCTCGATCGAAGCCTGTCAGGAGATCTCGGACTACGGGCGTGTCGCGGAATGGACCACCGCCCTGACCACGTGGTGCGGCGCCCAGCCGGGTCTCGTGCAGTTCACCGGACAGTGCGCGCTCCACCGGGGGCAACTGATGCGCGTCCGGGGCGCGTTCCGTGAGGCGGTCCGCGAGTTCGAGGGCGCCGTCGAGCGCTATCTCGCGACCGGATGGATGCCGCCGGCCGGGCTCGCCCTGGCCGAGCTCGGGGACGTGCATCGGCTCCTGGGCGAGCACTCCGCGGCCGACTCCGCGCTGGCCCGTGCGGTGGAGCTGGGCCACGACCCGCAGCCTGCGCAGGCCCTGCTCGCGCTTGCTGAAAGGCGACGGGAGGCCGCTGCGGCCTCGGTGCGCCGCACGCTCGCCGAACCGCGTGACCCGATCCCTCGCTCCCATGTGCTGCCCGGCGCGATCGAGGTGCTGCTGGCTACCGGCGACGTCGTCGGTGCAGGGCCGGTGGTCGCCGATCTGCGGCAGGTTGCCGACAGCAACGGCACGCCGGCCCTCGATGCCCACGCTGCCCGCGCCGCCGGAGCGCTCGCGCTCGCCCGCGAGGACACCGACGTGGCGCTACCGGAGCTCCGCCATGCGCTGACCGTCTTCCTAGCGCTCGAGTATCCGTATGAGGCGGCCCGTGCTCGGCTGCTGCTGTCACGTGCGCTGGCCGCTGCCGGCGACACGGAGGCGGCCGACCGGGAGCGCGCCACGGCGCGGGCCGCCTTCGCCCTCCTGGGCGCGACGGCCGCGATCCGTGAGGCCGACGCCATGGACGCGCCCACCCTCCCCGGCGGTCTCACCGCACGAGAGGCAGAGGTGCTCCGGCTGGTCGCCGCCGGCCGGTCGAACCACGAGATCGCCCGCAGCTTGCACCTGAGCGAGAAGACCGTGTCCCGGCACCTGAGCAACATCTTCACGAAACTCGGCGTGGCATCACGGACTGCCGCCGCGGCGTTCGCTTTCGAGCAGGGGCTGATCACGCCGAAGGTCTGACCGCGATCCGGTAGTCGCCCGCGGCGTCGTCCCAGTCCATGGTGACGAGGCCGCGGGTCCGTGCCGCCTTCGTGAACGCCGAGAACGTGTTGTAGCCGTAGCGCTTCTCGCTGAAATCGGGGCTGCGCTTGCGCAGCTTGTCCTTCAGGCCGGAGAGCTGGGTGCCGCCCAGCCCGCCGACGACGTCGACGAGCAGCCGGAACGCCTCGTCCTCACCGCTGTCCTCGGGGAACGAGACCTCGGGATCGCCGTGCGCGGTGCCGGTGCGCACCGCGACGACGTGCTCGTCCGCGAGGTGGCGCAACAGCTCGCCGAAGGCGCGGAAGCCGTGATCGGCCTCGTCGAACGTCGGGTCCTTGCGAAGGATCGCCCGCTTGAGCCGGGACGCGAGGACGGGCCCGTCGGCGTGCCGGGCCAGGCCGGCGAGCGTGGAGGCGACGAGCTTGCCGACGTCCCCGTTCTCCTGCTCGGTGTCGGCGACAGGGGTGTCGATCACAGCTGCGGCGGCGGTCGGCTGTTTGGCAGGAGCCCGCTCGACGCCGGGCAGCCGGTCGTAGAACAGGAACTCGTCGCAGGCCGGCGGCAGCAGCTGCGACGTGGAGGACTGCACGCCGATGCCGATGACGCGCTTGTCGAGCGAGCGCAGCTTGTGCACGAGCGGGGTGAAGTCGGAGTCGCCGGTGCCGATCGCGAACGTCGTGACGAACGGGCGCTCGAACGCCATCTCGACGGCGTCGACGGCCATCTTGATGTCGGCGGCGTTCTTGCGGGAGCCGCCGATCCGCTGCGGGATCTCGATCAGCTCGACCTGCGCGCGGGCGAGCAGCCGGCGATCGGGATCGAACGACGACCAGTCGGCGTAGGCCCGCCGGGCCACCACGCGGCCGCGCTCGGCGAGCGCGTCGGCGACCGGTCCGAAGTCGAACGGGCTCACGCCCAGGCCTTCACGGGCGCCGATCGCGAGGTTCTCGTAGTCGAGGAACAGGGCGATCCGCTCGTCATCGGATGTCACTGGGGGATGGTGGCACGGATGCGGACGCGACGGCGGCCGGCGCGCGGGGTGCGCGCCGGCCGCTGAATCGCGTCTAGCCGGCTCCTGCGAGTGCCGGTGCCTGCAGGGGGCTCAGGATCGAGACCTCTCGGCAGCCGGCGAGCGGGCAGAGCCCGGCCGGGGTGAGTGCTCCCAGTGGTGCCTCGGTGCTCGTGCGGGCGTACGGCCATTGCCCGGCGAAGCGTTGGAGGTACCAGCAGAGGAACAGGTAGTCGGGTTCATCGGGGTCTGTGACGAAGACCTTCTCCCCGGGTAGATCGGAGATCCATCCGGCGTAGGCGGTCATCGCCTGGGCGGGTGGGCGGCTGCCGCGGCGGGTGCAGAGCCAGTCGTCGGCCCGGCGCCTCCAGGAGCGGAGGGCGTCGGGGTGCAGGCTGGCACCGGGCAGCTCCCGTACGTTCGCGGTGAACGTACCGATCGGGTCGCCGTCCGCCGCGTGCGCGACGGAGGTGACGGTGAGCAGGGAATGTGGGCCGGGGATCGGCCCGTCGACGTGGATGTGGCTGGACACGTACGACACTTCTGTTGCAGATGATTCTGCGGGGGGCATGACGGATCCTGGTCGCCGATGGTGATGGGGACGTGTTCACGGCGCGGCCGGAGCCTGCGTGGTGAACGGATCCGCGGCGCGGTCCATGCGATGACTGCCGCGTGGCGGAGCGCCGGGCCCCGTGGACGAACACACACGGGTGGTTCACAACTCGTCCGCTATGTACTTGTTCAGCACGGTGCGGGCTTCGCTGTGGAAACCCTGGCTCGGAAACCGTAGTTGTCACCCTGGACGGTCGTCAACGACCGTTCGGCGCATGACGCTCACCACTTATGTGAGAGTTCACCCTTTTCGCGGCGCATCACTGATGTCATAGTCGTATATCTCCCATATCCCCCAACTCGGAGGCCTCCATGCCCTTCACCCCGCCCCCTGCCGTGAAGGACGCGGTGCTGCTCGTGGCGCGTGTCGTGCTCGGCGTCGTCCTGATCGCGCACGGCCTGCAGAAGTTCGTCACCAACGGCATCGCCGGCACGACCGCCGGCTTCACCAGGATGGGTGTGCCCGGGGCGCCGGTCGCCGCGGTCTACGCCGCCGTGGTCGAGACCGTCGGTGGTCTCCTGCTCATCGCCGGGGCCGCCACCTCGATCGTGGCCGTCCTGGTCGTGCTCGACATGCTCGGCGCGTTCACGTTCGTGCACGTCACCCGGGGTGTCTTCACCGCTGACGGCGGCTGGGAGCTCGTCGCGGTGATCGCCGTGCTCGTGCTCACGATCGCGGCCGTCGGCGCCGGTCGGTGGAGCGTTGACGGTGTCCTCGCCGCGAAGCGGGCACCGGCTGCTATAGCAGACAACGCTCGCGTCTAGCTACTGATCTCCTGCGATCCATGCCGCTACGCGCGGCAGCGCCTCCGGCCCCGAGACCTCTGACACGTCGGCCGCGAGATCCGCGATCGTGACGCCGCGCAGCGATGCGCGCCATGCCCGGTCCCCCGCGATCATCACGCGGGCGACCGGGCATGGTGCTGTGCACTGCTCTGCCGGTGTCGCGAGCGGGCCGCGCTGGCGGATCTCCGTGCAGACGAAGGTCGCCTCCGGGCCCTCGATCGCCTCGACGACGTCCAACGCCGTGATCGACCCCGGGGCGCGGGTCAGGGTGTAGCCGCCCGCCTTGCCCTGGACGGATCGGATCAGCCCGCCTCGGGAGAGTGCCTGGAGCTGTTTCGCGAGGTAGGACGGCGAGACGTCGTGCAGCTCGGCGAGCCGGGTGGCCGGAACGGGCTCGGCCGCCACCGTCAGCACGACGCAGCAGTGCAGCGCCCACTCGACGCCGCCGGACATCTTCACCCGCACATGCTACTTGACTCGGATATATATCGTCCGAGTATTGTCTCGGACATAAGTTGTCCGAGTTCAAGGAGTGGGCAGGATGAAGATCGTCGTTGTCGGGGGCACCGGGCTGGTCGGGCGTGGACTGGTCGAAGGGTTGCGCGAGCAGGGGCACGAGGCGGTGGCCGCCGCGCCGTCCACCGGGGTGGACACGCTGACCGGCGACGGGCTCGCCGAAGCGTTCGCCGGGGCACAGGCCGTCGTCGACGTCACCAACTCGCCGTCGTTCGCGCCCGACGACGTGCTGCGGTTCTTCACGACGTCGACCACCAACCAGGTGGCCGAGGAGCGCGCCGCCGGGGTGGGGCACCACATCATCGTCTCGATCGTCGGGGCCGACGGGCTGCCCGACTCCGGCTATCTGCGCGCCAAGGTCGCCCAGGAGCGGCTGGTGCGCGAGTCGGGCGTGCCGTACACGATCCTGCGGGCGACCCAGTTCTTCGAGTTCCTCGGTCCGATCGCCGACACCGGCACCGACGGCGACACCGTCACTCTGCCGGAGACCCTGATGCAGCCGGTCGCCGCCGCCGATCTCTCCGCCGCGCTCGTCGGGATCGCCACGGCCGCCCCTGTGAACGGGATCATCGAGATCGCCGGGCCCGATCGCCGCTCGATGGCGGAGCTGGTGGGCGCCACGCTGGCCGCCCGCGGCGACGCGCGCACGGTCGTGACCAGCCCCGACGCGCAGTACTTCGGCACGGCCGTCGAGGAGGCCTCGCTCGTCCCCGCCGGCGCGCCGGAGATCACCACCCCGACCGGGTTCGAGGCCTGGCTCAAGAGCTGACCGCAGGGGCGAGATCGGGCAAGCTCGGGTGCGTGCCTGCTGCTCGCTTCGCCCTGCCCGACTCCCGACCAGGCGCCCCGGCGGCGTCCGTCCTCGCCGGTGACCACTGGCGGATCACCGTCCTCCTCGACGGGCTGTTGCGCCTGGAGTGGAGCGACGACGGTGGCTTCGAGGACCGCGCGTCCACGTTCGCGGTGCACCGTGACCTGCCCACACCCGAGTTCGAGGTGCGGCGCTCGGACTCCCGGCTGGAGATCCTCACCGAGCGCCTGCACCTGACGTGGGACCTGCAGCCGTTCAGCGCTGCGGGCCTGACGGTGCAGGTCAGGGGGCGGGTCAGCATGCACCACTCGACGTGGCGGTGGGGGACGACCACGGAGACGCTGGGCGGCACCGGACGCACCCTCGACGGTGCCGACGGGCCCATCCCGCTCGAACCCGGGGTCGTGTCCCGCGATGGCATCGCAGTGGTGGACGACTCCGCGTCGTTCCTCTTCGCCGAGGACGGCTGGATCGGCAGCCGGGTGCCGGGCCGGGTCGACGTCTACGTGTTCGCCTACGGGCACGACTACCGGGCTGCGATCCGCGGGCTCTACGCGGTGTCCGGGGCCCAGCCGGTGCTGCCGCGCTGGGCCCTGGGGAACTGGTGGAGCCGGTACCACGCCTACAGCGCCGCCGAGTACCTCGAGCTGCTCGACCGCTTCGCCGCCGAGCGCGTCCCGTTCTCGGTCGGGGTGCTCGACATGGATTGGCACCGGGTGGCGTCCGTCCCCGAGCAGTACGGCACCGGCTGGACCGGCTACACCTGGGAGCCGACGCTCTTCCCCGACCCCGAGGCGTTCCTGCGCGAGCTGCACCGGCGGGGGCTGCGGGTCACGCTCAACGTGCACCCGCACGAGGGCGTGCAGCCCTTCGAGGACGCCTATCCACAGATGTGCAAGGCGATGGGGGTGGATCCAGCCGCCGACCTGGGCGTGCCGTTCGACATCGCCGACGAGCAGTTCGCCGAGGCGTACTTCGACGTGCTGCACCACCCGCTCGAGGCGGAGGGCGTGGACTTCTGGTGGATCGACTGGCAGCAGGGGCATCTGTCGTCGGTGCCCGGCGTCGATCCGCTGTGGATGCTCAACCACCTGCACTTCCTCGACTCCGGTCGGGGCGGGCGGCGCGGACTGACGTTCTCCCGCTACGCCGGGCCGGGCAGCCACCGCTACCCGGTCGGGTTCTCCGGCGACACGTTCATCTCGTGGGATTCCCTGCGGTTCCAGCCCGAGTTCACCGCCACCGCGTCCAACATCGGGTACGGGTGGTGGAGCCACGACGTCGGTGGGCACGTGTTCGGGGAGCGCGACGACCGGCTGACCACGCGGTGGCTGCAGCTGGGGGTGTTCTCGCCGATCAACCGGCTGCACTCGTCGTCGAACCCGTTCCTGCAGAAGGAGCCGTGGGCCTACCCGCGGCAGTCCAGGGACGTGATCGGGGAGGCGTTGCGCTTCCGCCACCGTCTGGTGCCCTACCTGCACACCATGAACCACCGGGCCGCGGACGGGGAGCCGCTGGTGCGCCCGATGTACCACGACCATCCCGAGCTCCCCGCGGCCTACGACGTGCCGCGCCAGTTCCTGTTCGGCGACTCGCTGCTCGTCGCGCCGATCACCGATCCCGACGACCCGATCACGCTGATGGGCTCGACGCGGGCGTGGCTGCCGGAGGGGACGTGGGCCGACATCGCCACCGGTGCGGTCTACCGGTCCCGTCCCGGGGGTGAGCACCTGACGCAGCACCGCGACGAGCGGTCGATCCCGGCGTTGCTGCCGGCCGGCGCGGTCCTCCCGTTGGCGTTGTCAGCTGACACCCGCCCCGACACGAACCCGGACGCACTGGAGCTGCTCCTGCTCCCCGGCGCGGACGGGCACCGCGAGCTCGTCGAGGACGACGGCACCGGCACCACGCTCGCCGACATCCCGACCTCGCGGACCGCGCTGAACTGGGACGATGCCGCCGGAGTGCTGACGATCGGTGCGGCGTCGGACTCCAGTGTGGTGCCGGCCCGCCGCAGCTGGACCGTCACGTTCCTCGGGCTCGACGCGCTGGACTCGGTCCGCGTGACCGGCGGCGGCGCCGGCGCCGGGATCGAACGCACGGCGCTCGGGTGGCAGGTGACGGTCGCGGACGCCCCGACCGACGCCGAACTGCGGCTCACCGTCCGCGCGACGCGCCGGTCCGCGACGAGCGACCGTTCCCGGCGGCTGCACGCCGTGCTCTCCACGGCGCAGTGGGACCACGAGCTGAAGTGGCGCACGTGGGACGTGCTGGAGTCGGCCGCCGACGACGCCGGAAAGCTGGCCGAGCTGCAGGCGGTCGGGGTGCCGGCGGCGCTGCTCGGCGCCCTTTCCGAGATCCTCGTGAGCAGCTGATGGGGGTGACCGAGGAGCAGCTGCGCGCCGCGGCGGGGGACCGGACCTTCCGCCACGGCGAGGACGCCGTCGCCCGCGTCCACGGCCTGCGGGTGACCGCCTCGGCGGCGAGCGGCAGCGTGCAGGGCCGCCGGGTCCATGTCGCGGAGCTGGACTGGTCGGGCCCTGAGCTGACCGGCCGTTGCGCCTGCTCCGCGGAGGACGCGGGCGTCTGCCGACACGTTGTCGCCGTAGGGCTGGCGGCGATCGACGAGGTCGCGGACAGGACGTCGCCGTCGATCGATGCGCAGCTGGCGAGCCTGAGCCTCGACGACCTGCGCGAGCTGGTGGCCGAGCTCGCCGCCCGCGATCCGGCCGTCGCGCGGATGGTCGCGGTGCGCGCCGACGGCGCCGAGGGTGAGAGCTCGGACGCGCTCGTCGCGGCTGTCGACAGGGAACTGAGCACTCGTGGATTCGTCGACCACCGTCGGTCGTTCGACGTCGCCCGCGACGCCCACGACCTCCTCGACGAGCTCGGAGGACATCTCGACGCCGGGCCCGCCGATGCAGTTCGCCCGGCCCTGCTGCGCGCCCTCACCGAGCTGGTCACGATCGTCGAGCAGGCCGACGACTCCTCGGGAGTGCTCCAAGGCGCCGGCCAACGCGCCGCGGACCTGTACGCCCGCTCCTGCCGGGAGGGGCACCCCGATGGGGTGCGGCTGGCAAGGTGGCTCGTCGAGTTCCGCGACGCGTCGCACGCGTGGCTGGACACACCGCTCGCGGACTACGTCGCGGCCTTCGACGCCGACGCGCTCGCCGCGTACGAGGCCGGCGTCGCCCGGCTCGTCGAGAAGCGCGCCGGGGCCGACACCTTCCGGCGCATGGACGTCGACCGGCTGCGGATCGAGCTGGCCGATCATCGCGGCGACGTCGACGGCGCGATCGCGATCCTCGCCGCCGGCGAACCACCGGCATATGCGGCCGTGGTGCGCCGCCTCCGCGAACTCGGTCGGGACGCCGAGGTGCTCGACTGGATGCAGCGGGGCGTGCGCGACGGGCGGGTCTCCAGTCGGGGAGTCGGCGGCGACCACTGGCTCGACGCCTCGGACGTCGCCGCGACGATGGCGGCCGCGGGGCAGCACCGGGTGGCGCTCGACGTGCTCCGCGCGAAGTTCCTGGACACACCCGGCCACGCGAACTTCGAAGCACTGCTGCAGCTGGCCGATCAGGTCGGGCTCCGCGACACCGAACGGGAGTGGGCCCTCACCTCGGCCGCTGAGGCCCCTCCCTGGTACCGGGGTCCGGCGCTCATCGAGATCGCGCTGGCCGAGGGGGATCTCGCTGCGGCATGGGACGCGGCGCAGCGGCACGGCGCCGGCCACCGTTGGCGGCAACTCGCGGACGCGTCAGCGGCCACGATGCCGCGAGAGGCCGCCGACCTGTACCGAGTGGTCGCGGAGAAGGACCTGGAGATCCCCGACACCAAGCGCTATCCGGGCATCGCCGAGATGCTCGACCGGATGCGGGAGCTGTACGCCGCGGCGGACGCCGGGCCGGAGTTCGCCACGTACATGGCCGACCTCCGTGCCCGGTTCCGCCGGCGCACCTCGCTGACGGCGGCGCTGGACCAGCGCCGCCTTCCCTGACTCAGTCCTTGATCTCGCAGAACACGGTGCCCTGGGAGACGGAGGCGCCCTGCTCGGCGGTCAGGCCGGTGATCGTGCCGGCCTTGTGGGCGGTGACCGGGTTCTCCATCTTCATCGCCTCGAGCACGACGACGAGCTGACCGGCCTCGACGGTGTCGCCGTCGGAGACGGCCACCTTGATGACGGTGCCCTGCATCGGCGCCGTGACGGCGTCACCGGAGACGGCACCGCCGCTCTTGCCGCCGCCGCGCTTGCGCGGCTTCTTCGCCGCCGCTCCACCGCCGGTGCCGGAACCGCCGCCGAGGGCGAGGTCGCCGGGCAGCGACACCTCCAGCCGGCGGCCACCGACCTCGACCACGACGGTCTGCCGCTCGGACTGCTCCTCGTCGGCATCGCCCGCACCGGTGAACGGCTCGACCGTGTTGTCCCACTCGGTCTCGATCCACCGGGTGTGCACGGTGAACTCCTCCACCGACCCGGCCGCATACGCCGGGTCCTCGACCACGAGGCGGTGGAAGGGCAGCACCGTGGCCATGCCCTCGACCTGGAACTCCGCCAGCGCGCGGCGTGCCCGCTGCAACGCCTGCGGACGATCCGACCCGGTGACGATCAGCTTGGCCAGCAACGAGTCGAACTGCCCACCCACCACCGACCCGGTCTCCACGCCGGCGTCCACGCGCACCCCGGGCCCGGCCGGGAAACTGATCGCCGACACGGTGCCCGGGGCGGGCAGGAACCCGCGCCCGGCGTCCTCCCCGTTGATCCGGAACTCGATCGAGTGCCCGCGCGGGGCCGGGTCCTCCAGCACATGCATGGGTTCGCCCTCAGCGATCCGGAACATCTCCCGCACCAGATCGATCCCGGCG